>Ga0068859_100003947_pt1 | contig 15147 bp, 26 predicted proteins | sample KBSSwiS22_FD_66585 | JGI IMG/M metagenome (GOLD analysis project Ga0068859, IMG submission 66585) | Switchgrass rhizosphere microbial communities from Kellogg Biological Station, Michigan, USA - KBS Switchgrass S2-2 | ecosystem: Host-associated > Plants > Roots > Rhizosphere > Soil ...
CCAGACCGCGCCCGCCGAGACGATCGTCGCGCCACCGCCGAAGACTGGCCTGCTCGGCGGCATCCTGGGGAACAAGTGACCGAGGACTACCCGACAGTGCCCGACTACGAGCTCGGCGCGGGCGCGGACCCGCGCGCGGAGATCGACCTGTCGAGCTACCAGCTCGACAGCTACTGGTGGTCCGAGAAGAACGGGATCGCGCGCTTCACGTACCGCAACAAGTGGTCGCGCGAGCGCCTGGTCGTCGACGTGCCCCAGCCCGCTCGTCCGAACCAGGTGGCGTGGCTGGGTAGCCCGGTTCACGACCAGGCCGTCGAGGACCCCGCGCTCCGGGTGCGGTACTACGAGTCGCAGCTCGTCGCGATCGACCTCGCGCGGCGCGGGGCGTACGCGATCCGGTAGCGCTGTCGATCGCGCTTGGGGTGGGCTCGGAATCCACCTCCTCGTCGGCAACTAAGACGTGTCGAAGCGCAACCCGTATGCGCGCTGTCGTCCAACGGTAGGACAGCGCGAGGATGTCTACAGACATCCTCACAAAAATGCAGGTTCAAATCCCGCCTCGCGCACCAAGCTCCAACCCGAACCAGGAGAGACACGTGAACCAGAAGGCCGCGAAACTCGCCCGCCGCGTCAATCGCGTCGCGGGCACGCTCGTCAAGGCGAGCGCCAACGACCCGACCAAGCCGCACAAGCTGCCCCGCGCCGTGAAGTCGTGGTGGGCCGCGCAGGACCACCGCGCTCGCGGGCGCGCCACGCGCGTCTGGCGCGCGAACGCGTTCCACCAGGAGCGCGCATGAGGGCCGGCGAGACCTGGCGCGGCGCCGACGGTACGCACTACAAGGTCGTCAACCCGGCCACCGTGCGCCCGGACCAGCCGCGGTGGTGGGTCGACGAGGACGTCGCGCCGGGGGACACCATGTGCGGCCCCGCCGCGTCGTCCAGGCTGCACCTGCTGACCGAGCAGCAGTGCGGCCTCAACAAGCCCAAGCGCACGGCGAAGTTCGCGCTCGTCGCGGTGGTGCCGTCGTGAACACGCGCTACCACACCCGCAGCGGGTCGGCGTACCTCGTCAGCACCAACCGTGCCGGCCAGAAGTTCGTCACGCGCGAGAAGCTCGGCAACCACCACAAGAGCGAGAAGCGCGCGCACCGGCTTGAGACTGACAAGATCGACGGCACCGTGCGCGAGATCCTCGAGGTGCGTTCGCCGTGGGGAGATCCGTGCGTCGGGCACCCGCTCCTGATCATCTTCGACGCGAGCGGGGAGAGCGACCTCTACACCAGCGTCGTGACGTCGATCGAGGAGGTCTCGTGAGGATCGCGCTCGTCCTGTTCCTGCTCGCCGGGTGCCGCAACGACGCGATCACGTACATGCACGCGATCGATCCCTCGGCGGAGTGCATCGCCTCCAACACGAGTGGTGGTGGTACGCGCGTGTACATCGACACCGCGACGTGCGTGAGCCGCGGGCACGCGTTCGCGTGCCGCGCGCCCAGCGAGGACTTCCCGCACTGCGAGGACCGCGGGCCGGTGGTCGTGGAGAACTCGCGATGAGCGAGACGCGCGCGAAGCGCCTCCCCGTCGTCGGTTCGACGGCGAGCTCCACCGCGTTCATCCTCGAGCGCGTCGACGGGCTCGGCGACACGCACCTCTACGTGGACGGCAACAGCAAGATCACCCGGGGCAATGGGACGTTCGAGTCGCCGCGCCCGAACGCGTTCTCGCTCGTGCAGGTCGAGACGTGCCCCGGCTCGACGCCGACCTGCCGCAGTTCGTGCTACGTCCATTCCCTCGAGAAGGCGCAGCAGGAGATCCACGCCGCGTATCGGCACAACACCGAGACCATCCGCGAGATCCTCGCCGACGAGATCCTCGCGAACGACTGGGCCATGCGTCTCGCCTCGTGGATCACGCTGAATGCGCCGGGCGGGTTCCGCTGGCACGTGAGCGGCGACGTGTTCTCGCTCGAGTACGCGAAGTGGATCGCGGACGTGTGCCGCGAGGCCCCGACCGTGCCGTTCTGGATCTACACGCGCTCGTTCGAGTTCCTCGCGCCGCTCGTCGAGGTCTGCACGTTCCGCGGCGGCGGCAACCTCGCGATCAACCTGTCGGCGGATCAGGACAACTACGTGGCCGCGGTCAGTGCGTCGCTCATCCCCGGCGAAGTCCCGCCGCTCACGCTCGCGTACCTGACGACCGACGGGTCCCTACCCGAGGCGCTGTGTCCGACCGACGTGGTCTTTCCCGACTACTCGCTGCGCCCGCGCCAGTACGCGACGCTCGCCGAGTCGCCCTGGTGGCAGGCGCTGAGCGCGGACCAGCGCGCGATGGTCTGTCCCGTCGACAGCTTTGGTAAATCGGAAAAGCGCCGGTGCGGGCCGTGCGCGAGGTGCCTGTGAGCAACAAGAAGATCGAAGTCGACCGAGACGAGTACGAGGCCCTGTGCGCGCTGCGCGATCACGCGCATGAGAAGCTCAAGGTCGACATCATGCAGTTGCGCGAGAACTATGGGCGCGTGGTCGCGGTGAACTCCGAGCAGCTCGCGCGACTCCAGTCGCAGGACCTCGCGCTTACTCACCTGCGCGAGCGCCTCCACGAGGCGCAGGCCGAGATCTTGAAGTGGAAGCCCGCGACGTTCGACACGCTGCAGCCCACGCTCAAGAAGTCGCCAGCGATGCTTGCGTCGGTCAACCCGGTCAAGGACACCCTCCCATGAAGCTAGCACTACTCGCGATCGCACTCACCGCCTGCGATCTTCCGCCTGACGCCTCGCGCGTGAGCACGCAGATCGAGCGCGAGCTCGGGTCGGGCGCACTCTGCACGGGATTCGAGCACATCGGGAAAACGCAGACTCCTCGTGACGGCGAGCTCCTCTGCACCGCGCATGGTGTCGAGCTCATGTGTCACTTTCGATGGGACCGATCCTCGAGCGAGTGGACTCTCCAACACGCGTGCGCGCCGCTCGGACCGAGCACGCGCCCGGAGCTCGGACCGTGAAGACCTGGATGGCGACCTCGACTGGGAAGACCTGGATGGCGACCTTGACCGGGATCAAGTTCTATCCACTCGAGCCGCGCGAGGAGGACGTCGACGTCCGCGACGTCGCGCGCGGGCTCGCGCTCACGTGCCGGTACGGCGGGCAGACCGCGCGCTCCTTCTATTCAGTCGCCGAGCACTCGGTGCTGGTCTCGCGCCACGTCGCGCCGGAGTTCGCGCGCGAGGCGCTCATGCACGACGCCACTGAGGCCTACCTGGGGGACCTGATCCGCCCGCTCAAGACTCGACCCGAGATGTACGAGTTTCGCAAGGCCGAGGCCCGACTCGACGCGTGCCTCGCCCGCAAGTTTCGCCTCCGCCGCGACCGCGCCGCCCTCGCCGCGGTCGACGAGGTCGACCACAGGATCGTCGTCGACGAGGTCCGCGTCCTGATGTCGCGGCCCGAGATCCACGACTTCGGCGACCTCGCGCCCGTCGGCGCGGAGATCCTCGGCTACTCGCCCGAGGCATCCGAGGTCTTGTTTCTCGCGCGGTTCGGCGAACTCTTCCCCGAGTTCGTGGACCCGCTGGCGCTGCGGGTGGATCTGTGAAGCCCTGCGAGTCGCGGTCCTTACCTGGCTTCGGTGGTGTCCGCCACTGTGCGCTCGCACGCGGACATGCTGGGTTGCTGTGCGAGAGCGGCAATGTCTCGTGGCCCAATCCGAACAGGCACGAACTCGAGCTCACCGATCAGCAGGAGCGCGTGCTTGGTGCGTTGGCATCAAATTGCGACATCGCGGTTCGCGATGACATCGGCTGGTCGCGTCCGATGGACGTGGGTGGCCGCGACGGTACCCACCACTGCGCAACGCTGCGCCGATTGGTCGACCTCGGGCTCGCTGAGCGGCGACTTCGGTACTCGCTCATGAACCAGGTCTACGGCGGGGATCTCGACGTGCAGCGCACCACCAAGCGCGCGAGCCGCAGCCGCGGGTCGTACGTGTACCGCGTGACCAAACTCGGGTTGCTCGTCGCGGTTTCACTCGAACCCGAGAAACCCGAGAAGCGAGGTCGTAAGTGAGCGCGCCGCGCGCGAGGACGCCGGCCGAGATGTCGGCCGCGCTGATGGACTACCTGATGAACACGGCGCGGTACTGGGCCACGGTTCGACTCGAGGGAGAGGACCAGCGCAGCGTGGCCGACGACCGCCTGTATCGACTCACCGGGTTGCTGCACAGCATGATCGTCGGTTTCGACGGCTGCGCTGGCGGATTGCCATTTGGAGTCGAGCTCCGCACCACGGGTCACCCAGATAACGATGCCTACCATCGCGAGAACGGCGAGGACTGGTACCCGAGCGACGTCGTGCTCGACGGCCTGCGCGAGCTCTGGCGCGAGGCGAACAAGTGACGTGCGCCATGGCATGCCAGACGGTCGCGCTGCTGGGCCGAGCTCGTGCGCACTGGCCGAGTCGTCCCGACCGTCGCCGAGAAGCGTGAGGAGATCGAGTCGCGCTTCCTCAAGGTTCAGGCCGAACTGCTCGCGCTGCAGTCCGAGTGCGAGCACACCTTCGCGACGCGCGAAGCCCACTCGGATGCGGGCAACTACGACCCCACCATGGATCGCTACTGGTGGAACTACGACTGCGCCGACTGCGGCAAGAGATGGACGGAGGATCAATGACGACGACACCAACCGCACCGTGCACTCACGGCGTCACGTTCCCGACCGACCTCGATGCCGAGCGGGCCGTGTTCCGACACCTCACCATCTCGGAGATCCGCGAGGCCTGGCCGCGCCTCGACGGCGACTGCCCGCTCGGGTGTGGGTACCGCGGCATCGCGTACGCGAGCACCGCGCACTACGTCGCCGGCGACTGGTGACCGAGTAACTGTGGTCGAGTACCGGCTGCTGCGGGATCCTCGGTGGAACCGCGGCGGCCAGCACGTCGGCACCGAGCCGCGGTGGGTCGTCGCGTCCGACCCGGCCACTGGATGCTGCCACCTCGTGCGTGCGGACCGCTCGCAGATGGAGGCCCGCCAGGTCGCGAAGCGACGCCTCGGTGAGCTGACCGCGTTCGTCGAGCTCGTCCGAGAGATGCGCGTGTTGTGCGCCAACAAGACCCCCAACAAGACCCACAAGGAAAGATGAACCTCGAGACACTCCAGACACTCGACCGCACCGGGATCGCGTTCGACGTTGAAACGTATCTGATCGTCGCGGGCAACCTTGCGCCGCCGCTCGTGTGCGCGTCGATCGCGGCGCTCGGCGAGGACGGGCAGATCGCGGGCGAGATCCTCGACAAGCAGCGCGCCGCCGAGGCGTTCGCCCTGCTGCTCGACGACGAATCCCGGTCCATCATCGGAGCGAACCTGGCGTTCGACCTCCTCGTCGGCGCGGTCACGCTGGTCCGGCTGGGCGTGGACCCGATGCCCGCGATCTTCGCGGCACTCATGGACCGCAAGCGGTGCTACGACATCCAGATCGCCGAGCAGCTCGACGCCGTCGCCGAGGGCTGCCTGGGGAAGGACCCGCGCACCGGCGGCGGGCTCATGTCGCCCGAGACCGGCCGGCGCGCGGGCTACTCGCTGGCCGTCGTGACGGACCTTGTGCTCGGGCGCAAGGACGCCAAGGTCAACGACGAATTCCGCCTGCGGTATGGCGAGCTCGACGCGCTGCCGATGTCGATGTGGCCGCTCCCCGCGCTGACGTACCCCGTCGACGACGCGCGCAACACCGCGGAGGACGCGCTCGCCCAGGCCGGGCTCATGCCGCGCGCGGGCGTGCACCGCTGGGGACCGATGACGTCGTGCGAGTGGTGCGGCCTGTCCGCGAAGGACGCGTACGCAGGCGGGCAGTACGCGCCGTGCCGCGCGAAGCGCCGGTCGCGGAACCTGCACGATCTGGCGAACCAGGTCGGGACAGCGTTCGCGATGCACCTCGGCGCGGCGCGCGGACTCCGCGTCGACCAGGACTACGTCGATAGGATCGAGAATGACGCGCTCGAGGGCCGCGTGCAGGCCGAGGAGCCGTTCATCGCCGCGGGTCTGCTCAAGCGCAACCGCGACATGACGACGTCGAAGGACACGAGCGCGATCGCGCGCGCCGTCGCGCTCGCGTACGGCGCGGACGGGCACTCACGCTGCGAGACGTGCGACGGCAAGCGCAAGGTCGTCTCTCCGAAGGCCAAGCCCAAGAAGTGCCCGGCGTGCCGAGGGCTGGCCTCGAGCGAGCTCGCGACCGCGCAGGCGATCGCGTGGCGCGCGGCGGCGGGCCCACTCGGCTGCCCAGCGTGCCGCGGCGCGGGCACGGTGCCCGACCCGACCGCGCTGATCAACTGTACCGAGTGCGCGGCGACTGGACTGGATCTATCGACCGCGCCGACGCTGCCGAAGACCGACACGGGCCGCGTCGCCGCGGGGCGCGACGTGCTGAACGAGTCGGGCTCGGAGATCCTGCGCGACTTCGCGGACCACCAGGAGGACGCGAAGAAGATCGAGGTCTACGTCCCATACCTGCGCCGCGGGCGGACCCCGGTCGCGGGACACGGCGAGACGTGCCCGCAGCGCGAGGACCAGTCCGAGGCGTGCTCGTGCCCTGGGCCCTACCGAGACGTGCCTCTTACGTTGTTCCCGAACGTGCTGCTAGAGACCGGGCGCACGTCGTACCGAGGGGTCGTGCAGCTACTACCCCGCGCCCCCGGGTACTACAACTCGCGGGACGAGTGGATCCCGTCGCTGCGAGAGTGCTTCGCCGCGCGCGACGGCTGGGTCTACAGCTCCGAGGACTACGAGGCCGGCGAGCTCATCACGCACGCGCAGTCGTGCATCTGGATCACCGGGGAGAGCTACCTGGCGAACGCGATCCTCCAGGGCAAGAAGATTCACAACCTGCTCGCGGCGTCGATGATCGGGATGGCGTACGACGACTTCCAGGTGATCATCGGCGACCCGACCCACCCCCGCTACCTCACTGCGAAGAACGCGCGCCAGGCCGCTAAGCCGGGCAACTTCGGTTTCCCGGGCGGCATGGGCCCGGTCAAGATGGTCCTGCAGCAGCGCAAGCAGGGCCCGGACACGCCGTGCGAGGACGGCCCGACCTGGATCAAGGACGACGACGGGCGCACCGTGCGAGGCTACAAGGGCCTGCGGTTCTGCATCCTGATGCGCGGCGCGCGCCGGTGCGGGATCGACATGCTCACGCAGTGGCCGCCGCGCGGCGATCGCAGCCAGCCGATTGCGCCGACGTGCCGCGCGTGCATTGAGTGCGCGCTCGAGCTCAAGACCGCCTGGCTCAAGCAGTGGCCGGAGAACGTCGAATACTTCAGATACATCAACGACTGCTGCGAGAATGGCATGCTGATCACGCGCGAGCACCTGCGCCTGTGGCCGCACCTCGCGCCGTTCTTCACGCCGAACACCCGACTCGCGCCCGGCGAGATCATGCAGCACGTGTCGGGTCGCGTGCGCGGCGGGACCGACTACACCAGCGCCGCGAACGGTTTCTTCCAGGGCCTGCTCGCCGATGCCGCGAAGTCCGCCCTGCGGAGGATCGCGCGCGAGTGCTACGACTCGACGGTCGTGGTCCCCGAGCGCGCGCACCCGAACTCGACTCCGTCGAAGTATGCTGGTGGACCGTCGCCACTACTCGGGCACTTCCCGATCCTGTTCGCGCACGACGAGGTCATTCTCGAGCACCCCGAGGGCGAGGCCGCGCACCACGGCGCGATGCGCACGTCGGAACTGATGGTCGAGGAATTTGCATGGTACTGCCCCGACCTCGCGCCGGCGTGCCGCGCCGAGCCGACGTTGATGAGTCGGTGGTTCAAATCCGCGACTCAAATGTGGCGAGACGGCGGCAAGAAGTCCGCTGGACCAAACGACAGGCTCGTGCCGTGGCAACCGAAGCGGGTGGCCGCGTAGTCGGAACCTGACCCGCAGTCTCCGCGTAGAGGACGCATGAACGAAGCAGACGCACTACCGAAGGTCATCGCCGCGCTCGCGAAGTTCTCGCCCGATGACGAGCCCACGGCGTACACGCTCGGTGTCCAGTTCGAGACGTCCGACCTGGCCGCGGTCGAGGAGCTCCTCGGCGCGCTCGAGGGTCTGGACGCCGACGCGCGCCGGCGGATTCTGAAGACCGCGCGCATGTTTCGCTCGGAGCTCGCGGCGACCGGCCCGGCCGTCGCGCCCGAGCGGCCGCCCGAGACTGTCGAGAAGCAGCCGCGGCCCAGCACGCGTGGCGCGTGGCCAGGGACGGTGATCCTCAAATGATTGACCTCGAGGCCGTCCTCAGGTTCGCGGATGCGTACGTGCGCGCCCGCGACCAGTACGCGGCGCTGCCGAGCCAGGACGTCGCCCTGCGCGGCCTGGCGGAGGCGATGGTCGCGGCCGTCAACGAAGCCGCTGAGCGGGCGCTCGCCGAGCTCGGTCGCGCGATGACGCTTGCACCCTCGGCGCAGGGCAACGAGGCCGCGATCGCCGCGGCGGGAGATCGTACTTGAACTACGAGGACGTCATCGCGAAGAAGTCGGCCAGCATCCCCGCGGCCGGATTCGTCGTCGACCCGGCCGCGCTCGCGCCGCACCTATACCCGCACCAGCGCGACCTCGTGCGGTGGGCGCTGCGCCGCGGGCGCGCTGCGCTCTTCGCCGACACGGGCCTCGGCAAGGGACCGATGGCGATCGAGTGGTCGCGGATGGTGTCCGAGCACGGCCGCGTGATCATCCTCGCGCCGCTCGCCGTCGGTCCCCAGCTCGCCGAGGAGGCCGCGCGGTTCGGAGTCGCCGCGCGCTACCTGCGCGAGGACGACGGCGACTCCGAGATCGTGATCACCAACTACGAGATCGCGCACAAGTTCGACGTCTCGGAGTTCGCGGGCGTCGTGCTCGACGAGTCGTCGATCCTGAAGTCATTCGACGGGCGCACCAAGCAGAAGTTGTGCGAGATGTTCGCCGGGACGCCGCACAAGCTGTGCTGCACCGCGACGCCCGCGCCGAACGACTTCACCGAGCTCGGCAACCACTCCGAGTTCCTCGGGCTCAAGACGCGGGCTGAGATGCTCGCGGAGTACTTTGTCCACGACGGCGGCTCGACGCAGGACTGGCGCATCAAGGGCCACGCGATCGAGGCGTTCTGGCGGTGGGTCTCGACGTGGGGCGCCGTGATCAAGATGCCGTCGGACCTCGGGCACGAGGACGGCGCGTACGTGCTGCCGCCGCTCGTGATGCGCGACCACGTCGTCACCACACCCGACGACGCACGCGCGCGCCTCGGGATCCGCGGCGCCGAGGCTCGCACGCTGACCGAGCAGCGAAAGGTCCGTCGCGAGACGATCGAGGGTCGCGTCGGGCTGTCGGCCGAGATCGCGCTCGGCTACGCCGCGACCGGCGATCAGGCGATCGTGTGGTGCGACCTCAACGACGAGCAGGACCGCGCCGCCGAGATCCTCGGCGACCGCTGCGTCTCGATCGAGGGCGCCACCAAGGAGACCGACAAGCTCGAGCGACTCGCGCGATGGAAGCGCGGCGACGTCCCGATCCTCGTCTCGAAGGCTGCCATATTCGGGTTCGGGCTCAATTTCCAGCAGTGCAATCACGAGATCTTCGTCGGCGCGACCCACAGCTACGAGCGGACCTACCAGGCGATCCGTCGGTGCTGGCGCTTCGGCCAGACGCGCGAGGTCACCGTCGACATGGTGCGCGCCGACCTCGAGGGTGCCGTCACCGACAACTACAAGCGCAAGGAGCTCGACGCCGCGCGTATGGGCGCCGCGATGACGGCGCTCGTCGGCGATGCCATCCGCGCCGAGGTCCGGGGCCTCGCGCGCGAGTTCAACCCGTACGACCCTCGCGAGCCGATCGCGCTGCCGCCCTGGATCGCGTGCGACCCCACCACCCCCGAGACAGCCCACTACGCGGATCACGCAAACCACGCGGAGGACATCTGATGCGCAACGTGCTCGCCCAGGACATCGCCGACCGATACGCGATCTACCACGCCGACTGCGTCGACGTGATGCAGTCGATGCCCGACAACTCCGTCCACTTCTCGGTGTTCTCGCCCCCGTTCGCGTCACTTTATACGTATAGCGCTTCTCCTCGTGATTTCGGCAACGTCGCGAATCACGACGAGTTCCATGAGCAGCACCAGTTCATGATCCGCGAGCTGTTCCGCGTGCTCAAGCCGGGTCGGCTCGCGTCGATCCACTGCATGCTCCTCCCCACGTCGAAGATGCGCGACGGGTTCATCGGGCTCTCGGACTTCCGCGGGCAGCTGATCCGCGCGTGCCAGCGCGAGGGGTTCGTGTTCCACAGCGAGGTCGCGATCTGGAAGGATCCCGTGCAGGCGATGCAGCGCACGAAGGCGCTCGGGCTCCTGCACAAGCAGATCAAGAAGGACTCGGCGATGTCGCGCCAGGGAATCAACGACTACCTGGTCACGGTGCGCAAGCCCGGCGAGAACGCCGAGCGCATCGCGCACACCGACGAGACGTTCCCGGTCGACCTCTGGCAGCGGTACGCGTCGCCCGTGTGGGCGACCGTCGAGGACCACGAGTCCACACTCTCGACGGGCTTCCACAATGGCAAGACGGACAACGAGCGGGCGCGCGTGTCCGCGCTCTGCCGCGACGACATGGCGCGCGCGGCGACGCTCGGGCCCGACATCAACCCGAGCGACACGCTGCAGTTCCGCAGCGCCCGCGAGGACGACGACGAGCGCCACATCTGCCCGCTGCAGCTCGAGGTCATCCGCCGCGCGATCCTGCTGTGGTCGAACCCCGGCGAGGTAGTTTTCTCGCCGTTCACGGGCATCGGCAGCGAGGGGTACGTCGCGCTCGGCGAGGGCCGTCGCTTCGTCGGCGCCGAGCTCAAGGAGAGCTACTACCGTATGGCCAGGCAGAACCTCGCAATGGTGGCCGCAGCGAGCGCGGCCGCGCAGCACCAGACCCAGACCATGGTCGGCGGTGGCACGCAGACGCAGAGCCAGACTGGCCCGTCCGGCGCGCAATCGCAGTCCCAGACCGCGCCCGCCGGCGCGCCCGAGTCGAAGCAGACCCAGAGCCAGAACGCCGTGCTCGACATCGTCGCGCAGTGGAAACGCGGGCCGAAGTGAGCTGCGAGATCCACCCCGCGCTGGTCGTCCTGAACGGCGGGATCTGCCCGATCTGCCGACCAACGACTGGGCCGGAGCCGTACCGCGTGCTCACGGCCGATCCGCCGTGGCCTTTTGACGACAAGCTGCCCGGCGAGGGCCGCGGCGCCATGAAGCACTACGGCCTGATGACGCTCGTCGACATCGAGCGCCTCGCGCTGCCGCCGCTCGCCGACGACTGTCACCTGTTCCTGTGGCGCGTGTCGTCGATGGTGGAGGAAGCGTACGCCGTGGCGCGCGCGTGGGGGTTCACACCAAAGTCCGAACTCGTGTGGCGCAAGACGACGAAGACGGGCAAGCGGCACTTCGGGATGGGGCGGCACGTCCGCGCCGAGCACGAGACGTGCATCATCGCCGTCCGCGGACGGCCGAAGGTCCTCGACCGCTCGACGCGGTCCGTGTTCGACGCGCCCGAGGCCGACCTCGACACGTTCGACTCGCCGGAGTCGAGCGTCCTCACCGCTGAGGCGTCGCGCGTCCACAGCCGCAAGCCGCCCGAGTTCTACACACTTGTCGAGAAGCTCTGCCCTGGCCCGCGCGTCGAGTTGTTCGCGCGCGTCGCGCGCCCGGGCTGGACGTGCGTCGGCAACGAGGTCCCGGGCGCTGCCACGACGATCGCGACGCGCGGAACCGCGCCCGAGTCCGGCGCGTAGGGATCGCGATGTCGGTGATCAGCAAGTCCCGCGGTCGCGTCGAACTCCGGCCCGATGAGTACGTCGTGGCGATCTCGTGGCACGTCGCCCAGGTGTGCCCGCTGGGCTGCCGGAGCATCTGGTCCACTGAGCATCGCAGCGCCGACCCCAAGCACGAGACAGTCCAGTTGGGTGCCTGGGCTCCGGCTGGATCACTCTCCAAGGGCACGAGCGGGCCACGCGGCACAGTCACGCGCTTGAACAAAGACAAGTCGCCCGACGACCCGACCCGCGCGTTCATCGGCGTGGTCCGCCTCGGCGAGGTCGAGCGCCTCGACGACGACGCCGAGTCCCGCTACCAGCAGCAGGAGAACCTCGCGCAGACCGCCATGACCCGCGCCGCTGAGGCACAGACCCAGGCCAGGAGCGCGGAGCCGACCGCGCCGCCGAAGCCTCCACGGCGCGGTGCCTTTCCCAAGGTCGGAACGTGCTCACGATGTCGCGGGCGCAAGACGGTGCGAGGTCCGGTGTACGGAGTACCGCCGATCTCGTGCCCCGACTGCCAGGGCAGCGGCACTCAACCACTCACCGAGCGAGAGCGGCTCGCCGCCGTCGAGCGCGTCGAGCAGAGCTACCAGCGGCGTCTCGCTGAGTACGAGAGCGCGAGGAAATCGTGAAGCACACCCGATACACCCGCGGGCAGATGACCGCCGCGATCGCGATGGCCGAGAACCGGCTGGGTCAGAACCTCGTGCTGGCGGACATGCTCGCCCAGGCGCTCGCGGACCTCGATTCCGCGACGCCGACGCCAGCCTGCCCGAACCGCCCGCACGGCGAGCACGACTACTGCGCGACCTGCGACGGCGGGCGCGCGAACACCACCCGACACGGATAGGAGAGACCATGCTGCTCTGGATCGACTTGGAGACCACCGGACTCGTCCCCGGAACCGACCACGTACTCGAGGTCGCGGCGGTCGTCACCGACGACGCCCTCCGCGAGGTCGCGCGCTTCGAGCGCGTCTGCTACCACTCGGCGAGCAGGCAGCTCGCCGCGCTCCCCGCCGAATGCACCGACGAGCAGGCCCGCGCGGCGTCGAAGAGCATCGACCCGTACGTGGTCAAGATGCACGCGGCGAACGGACTCTGGTCGGCGTCCGCGACCGCGGGCGAGGACCTCGCGTCGGTCGACGCGCAGCTCGCGGAGTTCATCGCGGAGCACACCGAGATCGATGCGGATCCGACGTCGAAGAACTACGGCAAGCCGATCCTGCCGCAGCTCGCCGGGTCGACGATCTCGTTCGACCGCTCGTTCATGGCGGAGGACCTGCCGACCGCGCTCGCCGCGGCCCACTATCGGAACCTGGACGTGAGCTCGCTCAACGAGATGGCCAAGCGGTTCTGGCCCGCGGTCTTCGAGAACCGCCCGCGCGCCGAGACCGCGCACCGCGGGATGTCGGACATCCTCGCGAGCATCGAGACGGCGCGCTACTACGCGAGCGCGCTCCAGCCATCGATCGCAGTGCCCGCGTTCGACCCAGCGATGGTCAGCGTGTGCGCCGCGCCCCAGACGTTCTCCGTTGGCGCGATTGTGCAGCGAACCACACTGACGATCGATCCCGACGACATCGACGCCGCGGTCGGCAAGATCGGCGAGGAGCACGCGTGAACGTTCAGCTCCAAGGTCTCCGCATCACGTGGGTCGAGTCCGACAACATCGCCGAGACGACGACCCGGATCCGCGGCCGTGTCATCGAGGCCGACGTCGACTCAGCGACGAAGGTCGCGCGCGTGCTGGTGCTCGTGGACCGCGGCGACCCCGCGTCTGGCCCGATCGAGCAGCGCGAGTTCAGCGTCGACCCGAACAACACGGGCCCACTGCAAAGCCTCGTGGTGGTCGGATGATCGAGGCTCGGGACCCGGTCCTCGCGGGCCTGCTCGGGGAATCGTCGTGTCGCGACCTCTCGCCGGAGGACCGCGCGATCATGCTCGAGCAGCGCATACAGGTGGCGATCGACGACCAGGCTGACGGGTTGGATCTCGCCGAGCAGCGCATACAGGTGGCGATCGACGACCAGGCTGACGGGTTGGATCTCGCCGAGCAGTTGCACGCGGCAGAGGAGCGCGCTGACTCGGCGGAGAACGAGGTCCGCGAGCTCGAGATCAAAGTACGCGCGTACGAGAAGCTGCTCGAGGCCGGCAAGCAGCTCGCCGACGCCGTTCGCGCGTGCGAGGACGCGATCTCGTGAGGATCCTCGCGCTCGACCCCGGACTCACGAACCCGGCCGTCGCGGTGATAGTCGACGGCGAACTCGAGTTCGCCGAGCGCGTCAGCGTGCCCAAGAAGGTGCGCAAGCTCGAGATCCTCGCGCGCTGCGACGCGCTCGCCGAGCTGATCGTGGCGCGCGGCGCACCGATGCACATCAACGGTCCGGCATGGACCACGCCGCCCGACGTTCTGGTCGTTGAGTGGCCGCAGTGGTATGGCGACAACCAGAAGGGGATCGACCCCAACGACCTCGCGGGCCTGTGCGGGATCGCCGGCGCGGTGCTCGGGCGCCTGCGGGTACTGTACCCGTACCGCCCGATCATCGCGCGCTCGCCCGTCCCGCGGGACGTCTGGGGCGCCCTCCCCAAGGCCACGAAGGGCGACCCGTGGGCGTCCCCGCGAGGCCAGCGCCTGGTCGATCGACTCTCGCCCGCGGAGCGCGCGCGCGTCCAGTCCAAGCACGACGCCCTGGACGCGGCTGGCCTGGCTCTCTGGGCCGCCGGGCGCTGGAAGTCGCGGCGGTTGTACCCCGGCGCCGTCGAGTGATACGCTCGGCCGATCCATGCCCGACAAACCTGACACAACTCCCAAGCGGTCCCTGCTCGGCCGAGATCTGGACCGCCTCATCGTCGCGGTCAAGCGCGCGGCGGGCCTGGGCGCCGTGCTAGGCTTTCTCTGCCACCACCTGAAGTGCCTCGGAGGCTAACTAACATGTCGAAGTTCTTCGCTCCCCTGCTACTCGCCCTCGTGTTCCTGTGCTCGTTCCTCGGCGTCGCGTACGCCGCCGAGGCCACGATCGACCCCAACGCGAACCAAATCGACATCGCGAAGGCGGTGTATGACGCGTTCACCGCCCACCACTATGCGTACTGCGGCGCGCTCGGCCTGATCCTGGGCGTCGCGCTCGTCAAGCGCTACTTGGGCCCCAAGGTCGCGTGGCTGCATTCCGACGTCGGCGGCACGGTGCTGGCCCTGGTCGGCTCGTTCGCCACGGCCATGGCCGCGGGCCTGGCCGGCGGCGGACCGATCACGCTGGGCCTGGCGAAGGGCGCGGTCGAGATCGCGGTTGGCGCCGCGGGCACGTACGCGGTGCTGAAAAAGTTGGTGGTCGAGCCGCTG
>Ga0068859_100003952_pt1 | contig 15127 bp, 10 predicted proteins | sample KBSSwiS22_FD_66585 | JGI IMG/M metagenome (GOLD analysis project Ga0068859, IMG submission 66585) | Switchgrass rhizosphere microbial communities from Kellogg Biological Station, Michigan, USA - KBS Switchgrass S2-2 | ecosystem: Host-associated > Plants > Roots > Rhizosphere > Soil ...
GTCCCGCCCGAAAATCCCGATCCGAAGGCTGCTGTCGCTTCGTCGCTGTCGGACATCGGCGTCGGAGACAAACTTCTCGTCACGGGAATTTTTCCTGAGGATAAAAAGACGCTCCCGGCCCGGTCGGTTTATCTGATGACGAAATCCGATATCGCTCAGAAGAACACCAAAGAAAGCGAGCGGTGGGCGACCAAGGGAATTTCGGGACGCGTGGCTTCGGTTGATCAGATCACTAAGCAGATCAAGATTGACGTTCGCGGTCTGGCGAGCACCACGAGCGTTGTACTGACGCCAAAAGAAGGAGCCAAGATCCTTCGATATGCGCCCAACTCGGTGAAGTTTAGTGAAGCGAAGGAAAGTAACGTCAATGAGATTCAAGCCGGAGATATGCTGCGAGCTCTCGGCGATCGGAGCGCCGACGGTGCGAGCTTCGCCGCGGAAGAAATCGTTTCAGGTGCATTCCGGACTGTGGCCGGAACCGTGAAAACGGTCGACGTAGCGAAGAACGAAGTTGTGATCGCCGACATTCAATCGAAGAAAGATGTCACGGTCGAACTTGGATCCGCTTCGCTGCTGAAGAAGTTTCCTGAAGAAATGGCCCAACGAATGGCTGCGTTTCAGTCCGGACAGGGCGGCGGAGCGAGACCGGGTGCCGGCGCTCCCGGTGCGGGAGGACCTGGTGCCGCGGGAGCTCAGCGACCGCAACAGGGAGCCGGTCCCGCAGGCGGCGGACAGCCGGGCGCGGGTGGCGCCGGACGTGGCTTCGGTGGCCGTCGTGGGATTGACGACATGCTTGACGGGTTTCCGACCATAACCGCAGCAGATCTTAAGACCGGTGACGTGATCGCCGTATCGAGTACAAAGAACAATACGCCCGACCGGATAACAGCGATCAAACTTCTCGCCGGTGTCGGACCATTTCTACAGGCTGCTCAAGCTCAAGCGGCTGCCGGCGGCGGACAAAGAGGACGCGGCGGGCTGAGCTTGGATATTCCCGGGCTGGACAGCTTCGGCGGTCCATGATCGCTATCAATTTTCTGAAACTGAGTCAGCAGACTCGCGTGAGTAATTATATGTATCTCCCCAGATAGAAATGAATAAATTCATAAGACCGTTATTAATCACTTTATTATTCTCCGTCGCGGCATTCGGCCAGACGACCGGAAGCATTGCCGGACAAGTGCAGGATACGCTCGGTGCAGCCGTTGTTGGTGCATCGGTAACAGTAGTTTCCGCGGACGGTAAAGAAAAAACCACGACCAGTAACAAGAGCGGTGAATTTACCGTCACCGGTTTGGCTGCTGGAAAATATACCGTTCGCGTTGTCGCTACGAAATTCGCTTTGTATGAAAACACCGAGGTCGAAGTTACGGCGGGTGACCGATTGGAGCTCATCGTACCGTTGACTGTCGCAGGCTTGGAAGAGAAGGTCGAAGTCTCGAGCAGCGAAGGCGTCTCGACTGATCCGCAGAACAACGCAGGTGCGACCGTGCTCAAGGAGAAGGATCTCGAGGCTTTACCCGACGATCCCGACGAGCTTGAGGCCGCGCTGCAGGCGCTCGCAGGGCCATCGTCCGGACCGAATGGAGGCCAGATCTATATCGACGGTTTCACCGGTGGACGGCTTCCGCCCAAGGAAGCGATACGCGAGATCCGCATCAACCAAAATCCTTTCTCTGCCGAGTACGATCGCCTAGGTTTCGGACGCATTGAGATCTTGACCAAGCCGGGTGCAGACAAGTTTCGGGGAAACGCATTCTTCAACTTCAACGACGAGAGTTTGAACTCGCGTAATCCATTCGCGCCGAGCCGTGCTGCGAGCCAGATGCGGTTCTTTGGCGGCAACGTCTCCGGTCCGATCCAAAAAGGTAAGTCATCATTCTTTCTCGATATCAATAATCGCGACGTCGACAACAATTCGATCGTCAATGCGATCATTCTCGACCCGGCGCTGAATCCCGTCTCGTTCCGACAGGAGTTCGTCGTTCCCAGCCGCCGTTTTTCATTCAGCCCGAGATTCGATTTTGCTCTCAACGACAAGAACACGCTGATCGCCCGATACAGTTATGAAAAGGGCTCGGTAGAGAACCAGGGGATCGGAGGCACGTCGCTTCCGACGCGTGCTTATGCAACGGATAATCAGTCACACAATCTTCGGCTGACCGAAACGATGATCATCAATCCCACGACGATCAATGAGACTCGTTTTGAGTATTCTTGGGAAAAGCGAGCGCAGGAAGGTGACAATTCGATCCCGACCATCAATGTTTCGGAAGCGTTTACCGGAGGCGGTGCGCAGATCGGATTGAGCTTCAATCAATCGAACACGTGGGAGCTTCAGAATTACACGACCACTTCTGCCGGAAAGAATTCCGCTCACTCGTTGAAGTTCGGCGTGCGGCTCCGCGGCGTTGATATCAACGACCGTTCGGAAAATAACTTCGGCGGGACGTTCTCTTTCCCGGGTGCTGCGGCGGTCCGTACCTGTACAACGGACGATCCTCCGGTATGTACTGTCATATCCCCTGCGATCTCGCCCCTCGAGCAATATCAGGGACGCATCCTGGGGAATCCGGGAGCACGTTATTTTCCCAATCAATTCCGGATCACGACGGGAGCGCTCGAACAGGATGTTTCGAGATTCGATGTCGGACTGTTCGCAACCGACGATTGGCGTGTAAGCCCCGGTCTTACGCTTAGCTTCGGAATGCGGTATGAAAATCAAACCAACGTCAGTGACAACCTGAATTTCGCCCCGCGTTTTTCATTCGCATGGTCGCCGGGAGCCGGCGGTGCTCGTGCACCGAAGACGGTTATTCGTGGCGGCTTTGGAATGTTCTATGAGCGTTTCAGTGAGAACCTGACACTCCAGGCGCTGAGGTTCGGCGGTGGCGAGGGAAGTCAGCTCGATCTCGTCGTCAGCGCGAATGAGACGAACCCGGCCCGGCTTCAGGCTGCACTCCTGCTTTTGCAACAGTCGGTATTCACGCTCAATGGAGTTACGAACGTGCCGACGGCTGCTCAAATATTGGCAGCGCTTCCGCAGTCGAATTCGCTTCGGCAGGTATCGCCCGAGCTAAAGATACCGGTGATGTCGCAATGGGCACTCGGCGTGGAGCGTCAGTTACCCTGGCGTACAACGCTCGGAGCTTTCTATATCGGATCACGAACGAACAACGTTCTCCGTTCGCGAAACATAAATGCACCGATCTGTCCGCTCGAACTGCAGGCGATACCGCTTGGTTGTTTGAGCGCACCGCGGCCAGATCCGTTGGGTGGAAATGTTTTCGAGTACGAATCCAACGGCACTCTCGATCAGAATCGTCTGAATATCAATATTCGTTCAGCATTCCGGCCGGGCTTCAACTTGTTCGCGAACTATACTCTCGGATTCGCTCGCGGAGATTCGGATGGCTCGGGAACTTTCCCGGCTTACTCTTACGATCTGGGTAACGAGTTCGGACGATCTTCGTCTGACATCCGTCACAACTTCGTGATCGGCGGCAATTTCGTATTTCCGTGGGGGATTTCCGCGAGTCCTTTTATCATCGCGAGTTCTGGACGGCCGTTCAATATCACGAAGGGAGTCGACGCGAACGGCGACGCTCTGTTTACCGAGCGTCCGACGTTTGGTGAACTTGCCGCGGCGTGCACCCGATGGGGCTTGACGCGTTCGTATTGCGACGTCGCGGGTGAAGATCCAAACGCGATCATACCGAGAAACTTTGGTGAAGCTCCGGGCTACTTCTCAGTGAATCTCCGACTCGGAAAGACCTTCGGATTTGGCAAGACCGCTGAACCCGTCCGTGCTGGCGCTGCCGCAACGGGCCGTCAGGGCGGCGGTGACGCCCTCGCAGGAGCAGGCAATGGCGGTGGCAGAGGCGGACGCGGCGGAGGCGGTGGCGGACGCGGTGGAGCAGGCGGCGGTGGCGGACGCGGCGGAGCAGGTGGCGGTGGCGGCGGCGGTGCGATGTTCGGCGGTAGTACCAATACGAACAAGCCGTACAACCTAAACCTCGGCATCAGCTTCAACAACATCTTCAACACCGTAAGCCTCGGTACGCCGGTCGCGAACATTGCGTCCGGACGCTTCGGGCAGTCGACATCGATAGCGAGCGGCTTTGGCGGATTCGGTCCGGGTGGCGGCGGCGGTGGCGGCACCGGCACTGCAAACCGAAGGATCGAGCTTCAGGCACGCTTTAGCTGGTAGAACTTTCCGAACTGTTATAAATTGTGGAAGGCCGATTTCGTTACGACGAGATTTGCCTTCCATTCTTTTGTCTGCTGGTAATTCTGATATGAAGAAGCTCGTGTTTCTAATCGCGTTGACGCTGTTGTTCGGCGTCGGAGTGTTGGCTCAGTCGGATAAGTCGAAATCAATTGACCCACCGAAGTTCGAAGCAGAGATCGCGCTTGCGAAGCTGGCGGTCGAAGCACACGGCGGGGAAAAGCTGCGCGCTATGAAGACCCTTATTCTGCGCGGTTCGGTCGATGTTACGACGTCCGCTTTTAATCAGAAGATCCCGGCGACATTCGTCGTGGTGTTCGCGAAAGAGAAATATAGGTTCGAGATCAACAATCCGTTCCAGCCGATCAAACAGGTATATGACGGAGTTAATACGTCGACGACGATTCGTGGAGGAATGACCCTGCCTCCAATCACGCGACTTGGCTTTCCGCTTCTCCCGATGGTGGGACAGCCGGGATTCATAATCACATCGCTTCCTGAGTCGAAAAAGAAAAAGAAAGGCTTTCGGATGACTTCGCCTGAAGGTTACTTCACCGACTTCTACATGGATGAGAAGACGAATCAGATCAAGGGCTATGATTCCAGTTATGAGATCAACGGCAGGCAGGTAACAACGTCGGTGGTGATCGACAAACTTCGAGTAGTAGATGGGGTCTCTGTTCCGGAGGCGTATGCCCAGCGATTCGACACTGAGCAGATAACTGTCTACGCCGATTTCAAGACGAAAGATATTTTGGTCAACACCGAGGTCGCGGACGATGTCTTCTCGTTAGGGAACTGAGATCACTTCGCAAACCGGCTGGACTTCCACCAGTCGATCGTTTTATTCAGTCCTTCATCCAGGTCGACCAGCTTCGTATATCCAAGCCACTCCACTGCGCGCGAGTTGTCCGCTTGCGAGTGCTTCACGTCGCCTTTTCGCTCAGGCAGGTGCTCCGCCGTAACTCCGGCCTTTCCGGTAATCGTCTTTAAAGTTTCAAGTAACTGATTGAGCGAGACCTTTTCGCCGTTGGCAACATTCATCACATTGCCGATTCCGGAGGAAGTCTGGGCCGCACGAATATTTGCATCGACGACATTTTCAATGTATGTGAAATCGCGCGTCTGTTCGCCGTCGCCGTAGATCACCGGCGTCGTGCCCTTCATCAACGCGTCGATGAATCTGGAGATCACACCCGAGTAGGTCGAGGACGGATCCTGTCGTGGACCGAAGACGTTGAAGTATCGAAGCGAGAGCGTTTCGATACCGTATACCCGATTGAAAACGCGGCAATAATATTCGCCCATCAACTTTGCCGCCGCGTAGGGCGACAGAGGGTCGGGAGCCATCGTCTCGATCTTTGGTAGCGTAGGCTGATCGCCGTAAGCGGAACTCGATGCCGCATAGACGACACGTCTTACGCCCGACTCTTTTGCATTAACGAGTAAGTTGAAGGTCGCGTTTACGCAAGCTTGATGGGTTTCTCTGGGATTGTCGACGGAACGCGGAACGCTCGGGAGAGCAGCCTCATGAAAGACGACATCGACGTCCGCGATCGCAGGCTTGAGCGCCGCGTCATCGTTGAGATCGCCTTCGATAAAATCGAAATCTCCGGCGATCTCTTCGAGGTTATGCCGATTGCCCGTGACAAAGTTGTCGATGATCCGCACCTTTGCTCCCTGGCGGATCAACTCGTTCGCGAGATTTGAACCGATGAAGCCGGCTCCGCCGGTCACGAGCGCTCGGGTTGTTATGGCCATTCTTAACCGTTAGCGGCCGACGCCGACATAGTCGAAGCCGAGCTCGCGCATATCAGCCGGCTCGTAAATGTTACGCAGGTCGGCGATCTTGGGAGCCTTCAGAAGACTCTTTACTTTCTCCATGTCGAGAGCCCGGAACTGATTCCACTCCGTAACGATGACGAGTGCATCTGCGTCTTTGATCGCATCATACTCGTCCGACGCGTACTCGATGCCGTTGAGGAAGTGCTTGGCTTCATCCATCGCAACCGGATCGTAAGCTCTCACCGTCGCCCCGCGGGCGATCATGGTGTGGACGATCTCGATCGCCGGCGATTCGCGCATGTCATCGGTTTCCGGTTTAAAGGAAAGTCCGAGCACGCCGATCTTCTTGCCTTTGAGACCACCGACAAGTTTTTCGATCTTCGGGATCATCGCGTCGCGTTGACGCTCGTTCGCTTCGATCACCGCGTCGACGATGCGGGTCTCAACGCCGAACTGATCGGCGACGGTCGTCAATGCACGAGTGTCCTTCGGAAAACATGAGCCGCCGTAACCGGGACCAGGATGCAGGAACTTCCGGCCGATGCGATTGTCCATCCCCATCCCGCGTGCGACATCGTGGACGTCACATCCGATCGCATCGCAAAGGTTGGCGACTTCGTTAATGAACGTGATCTTCGTCGCGAGAAATGCGTTCGCCGCATACTTGATCAGCTCGGCGGCCTCGAGCGAGGTGATGACGATGGGAGTCTCGATCAAATAAAGAGGACGGTAAAGCTCCTTCATTACTTCGATGGCCCGCTCTTCATTACTTCCTATAACGACGCGATCGGGTCGCATGAAGTCGTCGATCGCTGCGCCCTCGCGCAGAAATTCCGGATTCGAGGCGACGCCAAATTCCGTCGGGGTTTTGAGATTTGTCGTGACGAAATCCCTCAGCCATTTTCCCGTTCCGATAGGAACTGTAGACTTTGTGACCAGGACCTTGTAGCCATTCATGGCTTCCGCAACGTCCTTCGCCGCCTGCTGGTAGTAAGACATGTCGGGCGACCCGTCATCCTTCGGAGGTGTGCCGACAGCGAGGAAGACTACTTGAGCTCCTTTTACGGCGTCGGAGACATCGGTGGTGAAATGCAGCCGGCCAGCCTTCACATTCTTCTCGACGATCTGGTCGAGGCCCGGTTCATAGATCGGAATGACTCCGTTATTAAGCTTTTCGATTTTAGTTGTATCGACATCAACGCAAGTGACATCAACGCCGAATTCCGCAAAACAAGCACCGGTAACCAAACCAACGTACCCCGTGCCAATAACTGCAATATGCATAAGTCAAAAATAAAAAATAAGACTACAAAATTAAAAGATAAAGACTACAAAGAAATGCGGTCTTGTTCAAACCGCTAGACCAAACAAAATGGTGCGGGCCATATTTTGAAAACATGACCCGCACTGATTAGAAAAAGAAATCTCTTTTAAGGATCGTGACTAACGAGTAGGACTAACAATGATGACCGTTCCGCCTGGAACCGTTTCATTATTGCCGCCCAAGAGGATCGCTACACCAGCAACGCCCGCCGCAGCAAGGAGAAGCCATGGCCACCCGGCAACACGAACCGGAGGTGCTGAATTAGGACGCAAGCAGGGTGCGCAACCGGTCTGTGCAAGATTGCCAGCCGTCGCCGTAGTTCCGGCTGCGACTTGTTTATCAGAAGTTCCTTCACGCATGGTTACGAGTCCAGACGCAGTATCAACGTGAGTGTGCGAGCACTCAACCTCGACAAGGAAATTGTTTGCCTGAGATGAATCAGCGATGACCGTCGTGTCTTTCGTCGTAATCGTCGTGGCAACGCCGGCTGAATCCGAGACGCGGGTCTTTCCTGAGGACAAGATACCGACGATGCTCGAATCCGAGAAGTTCAGGACAATGTTCGAATCGGCCATCACCTCGATTCTGCCAATTTTTCCAAGGCTGATAACAGCACTCGAATCCGGTCCGGTGACGACCGTACTGCCTGAAATAATTGTCGAATTTGAAACCGCACTCTGGCCGTTCACGGACACTTGTCCAGTAACCGTGATCTCACCTGTGAGGTCTTTTGTTGCGGCGAGTCCAACCATGGAATACACACACAACACCGCAGCGGCAGTTAACGAAGTAGTAATTTTACGAAAACAATTTTTGCCGAGCATTTGATTTAATATCCTCCTGTAACAATCCTTTTAAGAAATAACCTTTCCGAGGCGATAAGCATAAGCTTCGCGTACGTGGAAAGGTTGCAACCTCTATCGAGTAGGGCTAACAACAGTACCACCGCCGCCGACATTGATATCGCTGTCGCTAAGGGCAGTCCAAAGAATTACAACGGCAGCAGCGCCAAATACGCCACCCCAGATCCACCATGCCGCTCCACCATGATCATCGTCGTCATCGTCTTTATCGTCTTTCTGACCAGATGTCGAGACTGACTGACCAGCAGCTAATTGAACGGTCTTACCGTTCGGAGTGGTGATATTGACATTTTCAGCCGCACCGAGGACCGAGACTGTACCGGAGGTTAAGGCGCCGGAGATGCCCTTTTCATCAAAAGTGAGGTTTAAGGCCGTGTTCGGAGCAAGTTCAATTCTTCCAAGTTTGCTCAGATTTACGACGGCGGTGGTGCTTTCAGAAGTTGTGATCGTGCTGCCTGAGAATACCGAGCGTCCGCTTCGCGAGACCTCACCGTTAACAAATACAAACGGGGCTTCACCATTGACATTCTTTCCGGAAACGGCAAGTTCACCGGCAGCCTTTCCAGGGCCTGCCAAAGCAACCATCGAGTACGTTGCGAGAACCGCAACAGATAAGCACATGGAAAGTGCTTTGCGAATCCACAGTTTGCTATTCATATCTCTCCTCTTATATCGCCCAAAATCAATAATTTCAAAAAATCAAACCTTTCAATCTTTTACACGAATCAACAATTGATGTCAATAAAAACGACCCTCACAGTGTAAAAGCTGAGAAAAGAACCCGTTGCAGTGCTTATAAAACTTCTAAGCTAAGATTTGATAGATACTTATATCACAAGAAAACTTCATTTCAAAGGTATTTTTATTGAATTTATCGAAATCCTGTTCCACAACCCGAACGGACCCCAAAAACCATCATTTAAAACCGCTGGCGGTGAGGACGGTCTCATCTCAGGGCGGAGCTTTTTCCCAAGCCGTGTTTGGGTCATAAGGAGCAGCCGAGGAGCTTTGCCGCGACCACAGTTTTTTGTTTTAATTGTGACACCTTACGAATCAGAACAAAGGAGAATTCTCAATGAAACTTCGCGCACTATTACTGTTTGGCTTGCTGGCGATGACATTCGCTTGTGCAGGGCCGCAAACGCAGCAGGGATCAGCACCGCAGAACGGCAACGTAGCTTCCGATCCGAACCGAAAGCTGAAGATCGGGTTCGCAATGGCGACAGTGAAGGAGGAGCGTTGGCAGCGTGATCGCGACGCGTTCGAAGCGCACTGCAAAGCACTGAATGTCGAATGCGTGATCACGGTTGCAGACAACAACTCGAGTCGCCAGGCAAATGACGTAGACAATCTGCTTACGCAGCGCGTCGATGTCCTCGTGATCGCTCCACAGGAAGCGACCGAAGCTGCCGCGATGGTCGAGAAAGCGAAGGCCCAGGGCGTGCCCGTGATCAGTTACGATCGGTTGATCAACTCAGACAAGATCGACCTGTACATCTCGCATCAGGTACCGGTCATCGGCCGCAAGATCGCCGAATATGCGCTTCAGAAAGTGCCGAAAGGTAATTACGTGATGGTGTACGGCTCGTCAACCGATAACAACGCTCACATCATGAAGAAAGAGCAACTTGCCGTGCTTCAACCAGCCATCGATCGTGGTGACATCAAGATCGTCGCGGATCAGATGATCCCCGATTGGAAGAACGACCTCGCCCTTAACTTCGCGGAGAATAGCCTCACAAAAGAAGGTGACAATATCCAGGCGTTCGTAGTGTCAAACGATGGGATGGCCGGCGGAGTGATCTCCGCGCTTTCCAAGAAAGGTTTGGCGGGGAAGGTGCTTGTCACTGGGCAGGATGCCGGACTCGAAGCCCTGCAAAACATAGCTAAAGGTAAGCAGTCGATGACAGTCTATAAACCGATCATCCCGCTCGCGAACCAGGCGGTGGAAGCTGCCATAAAGCTTGCAAAGAAAGAGCCCCTTTCGACGACGCCGTTCGCAAATGATCGCATCGGCGGAAAGGAAGTTCCGGCGATTTTGCTTGAAGTGACGGTGGTCGATAAGGACAACCTTATGCAGACTGTGATCAAGGACGGATACGCCAAATTCGAAGACGTTTATCGCGATGTTCCGGAAGCCGATCGTCCAAAGCAACAGTAGATGTCAAACCAATATGTGCTGGCAGGCGATGTCGGCGGGACGAACCTGAGGATCGCGGCTGTCGACTCGGAAGGGTCGGTAGTTCATCAGGAGAACGTGCTGACCCCGCAGACGAGGATCGCTTCGGATGTCGTCGAAGCGATAAGCCGCGTCGCCGAGTCGTGTATCGCGAATTGCGGCATTAGCGGCCGTCCTCTTGCTTTCGGTTTGGCGATGGCGACGCTCGTTAACTCACGCGAAGGGAAGTCGTTAAGTTCGCCGAACCTGCCTGAGCTAAACGGACTCTCTGTGGCCGATGCGATATCTGAACGAGTGGGACTAAAAGTCTTTCTCGAAAACGACGCGACGGCGGCGGCCATCGGTGAGCACTGGCTTGGATCTTCACGCGAAGTAGACAACTCGATCTTCGTGACTCTCGGCACGGGAGTCGGAGGCGGACTTATTCTCGATGGTCGCGTCTACCGGGGAACAGATGGGACCGCAGGCGAGATCGGACATATAAACGTGGAGCGCGAAGGCTATCCATGCGGATGCGGCAGTCGCGGTTGCGTAGAGCAATACGCATCCGCGACGGCGATTTCCCGGATCGCACTCGAACTATCGCAGAGCGACCCGACATCTTCACTTGCGGGAAAAGGCGAAGTCTCGTCGAAAGGAGTCTACGATGCCGGGAAAGCAGGAGATACAGTAGGGATAGAGACATTTCGGATGATGGGCATGTATCTGGGCATCGCACTCGCCGGACTCGTCGACGTCCTTAATCCCGAACTGATCGTGATCGGAGGCGGAGCTGCTGCAGGCTGGGATCTTTTCATCGAACCGGTCCGCGAAGAGATCGCCCAGCGGGCTTTCGGCCCGCCCGCGAAAACGGTTCGACTTGTCCGAGCCTTGCTTGGTGATTCGGCTGGAATTCTCGGAGCGGCGAGAGTCGCATTTGACTCAGAACCGCGCATATAGCTTGAACTAAATTCTCTCTTTGTTATATACTCTCTCTTTCCTGCAATGCGTAGGACGTGTTGGGTGGGTCTCGTGCCCACTTTTTATTTTGGTTTTAAAACGATGGCGCGGGATCCGATAGCAGACAGAATTGACAAGATAGCCGTAAAAGCCGCGGCAGATAACGGAGTAGAGTTCGTCCACTCGGAGATCGTGGGGAGCAAACGGAACATGACCGTTCGCATCTACATTGATAAGCCCCAAGGTGTGACGCTCGAAGATTGTTCGATCGTGTCGCGTGCGATCGAGGACGTGATCGATGCGGACGACTTCATTCCGACACCGTACGTTCTGGAGGTCTCGTCGCCCGGTCTTGAGAGGCCGCTCTTCAGTGTCCAGGATTTTGAGAAGTTTACCGGCAGGAAAGCAAAAGTAAAGACATCCGAAACGATCGATGGGCAGGCGAATTTTACGGGAAAGATCGCTTCTGTCGAAGGCTCGGAAATAGTGATTGAAGACAAGACGAACGGAACCGTCCGCATTCCGTTCGACAAGGTCGCGAAGGCGAATTTGAAAGTTGATCTAGCGGAAGAATTCAAGAAGAAGCGTTAGCCGATTCAAGGGCTCACGCGGTTTTGGAATATGACATCATCGATTGGACAAAGTATTGAAGCACTGTGCAGTGAACAGGGACTTGATCGCGACATGGTCATAGAGGCCATGAAGGACGCGGTCAAAGCCGCGGCGCGCAAGCAGTTTCGCACCCAGGACAAGACTGGTGACAACATCCAGGTTGACTGGAACAATGACGAAGGCGCGATAGAGATCTCACTGCAGAAAACCGTTGTTGAGGAAGTCGAGAACGATTCTGCCGAATTGTCGCTCGTCGAAGCGCAGGAGTTGGCAGGCGATGAGATCGAGATCGGAGATATGCTCCAGATCCCGCTTCCGCAGGAAGAAATGGGAAGGATCGCAGCTCAAACGGCGAAACAGATCCTCGTCCAGAAAGTCCGCGAGGCGATCCGCGAAAAAGTTTACGAAGAATACGTCGATCGCAAAGGCGAGCTCATCAACGGCACGGTCAAGCGTTTCGAACGCGGCGACATGATCATCGATCTCGGCAACAATCTCGAAGCGATCGTTCCGAAGCGCGAACAGTCGCGTGGCGAGATGTGGAATCAGGGCGAGCGTATTCGCGTCGCGATCGTCGACGTAACAAAGGACCAGAAAGGTCAACAGATAAAAGTTTCACGAGCATCCTCTGAACTGATCAAGCGTTTATTCGAGATGGAAGTGCCCGAGATCTACGATGACACCGTCGTCATCAAGTCGGCCGTTCGCGAACCGGGAGATCGTGCAAAGATCGCCGTCGCTTCGAATGAAAAGGACGTCGATCCGGTCGGAGCATGTGTCGGTATGAAGGGTTCGCGCGTTCAGTCGATCATCAAGGAACTGCGGGGCGAGAAGATCGACATTATCGAATGGTCGGACGAGCCTTCGGTGTTTGCCGCGAATGCGCTCTCACCGGCGAAGGTCTCGCAGGTTCGGATCACCGACATCAACAAACGCAAGATGGAAGTCATCGTCGCCGAAGATCAGTTGAGTCTCGCGATCGGCAAGAAAGGACAGAACGTCCGGCTTGCGACGCGTCTCGTCGGCTGGGATATCGACATCGTCAGCGAAGAGAAACTCAAGAAGGAAATCGCTCTTCAGATGGGCAAGATGATGGCGTCCGGCGAAGCCGTTCCGCTTTCGGTTCTTGAAGGCGTGACACCGAATCAGGCGGAGACTCTTGCTGAGAAGGGCGTCGAAGATGTTGAGGCACTCGCCGCGATGACGGTGGACGACCTCGTTGAATATCTCGACGTCAGTCTCGACCAAGCGGAGTCTATCCTGTCGTCCGCCAAAGCAATCGTTGAGGCGCGGAATCAGGAGATCGAGCCGGGTGAGGAAGGTTCAGCGGAAGCGGCTGACGAGTCCGCGGTAGAAGGCTCGGTAGTCGAGTCCGACGCATCGGAAACGGGAACGGACGAAGCTTCGGTGACTGCCACCGACGAAGCGACACATGTCGCGGAGGAAGTCTCGACCGAGACAGAGGTCGCCGAGACCGAAACTGAGTCTGCAGAAAGCGAAGTCGTCGAGCCGGAGGTAGCCGAAACAGATGCTACGCCGACTGACGAAACCGATACGGCGGATTCAGCAGAAACGGACGAGAAAGAAGAAGAATAGTTTTCGCTTGGCTTCCCCCGTCAACCGGAATTTGACAGAAACTAGTTTATGCCGATTGGTAAGAAAATCCGGATATACGATCTCGCCAGAGATCTGAAGCAAGACGCCAAACGCGTGATGGAAGATCTGCGCCGCGAAGGTGCCGACGTCAGCGTCCCGTCCAACTCGGTAAGTCTCGAGCTGGCCGAAAAGGTGCGTCTTAAGTACTTTCCGAAGACGGAAGTCGCTCCGAAGCGTGCGATCAAAGTCATCAAGGCTTCGAAGAAGTCCGACGCCGAAACCGCCGCCGAAGAGTTACCGCAAGAGATCACGGAAACACCGGAAGCGGAACCCGTCGAAGTCAGAACGGAAGAACCTCCGGCACCCGTAATAGAAGCTCCGTCTCCGGTGGAGGCTGAAGCTCCGGCTCCCGTGCGGAAGACGCTGCGGAAGAAAGTCGAAGCACCGGTCGCGGCTGAGCCTGTAGAGGTTCCTGAAGTTGTCGAAGTCGCTGAGGAAGCCGAAGAACCGATTGAGATCGAGGTCGAGGCACCGACGGCGGACGTCGCCGAACCCAAAGCGACTCCGGGCCGAATCCTTCGACCGGGCGGCACTCAGATCAAGCAGTTGACGCTGACGCGCGACGCGCTTCAGAAAGGCGTGAAGCCTGGTGAGCGCGTCGTTAGCGAAGCTCCGACACGAACCGGAAAACTTGATCCGGCAACGGTGGAAGCGGGCCGTGATCCGCGTCGACGCGGCGAGTTCAGAGGAACTCCGGGTGAGACCTCGACACCTCAAATGAATTACACGCCGCCGGCGGACAATCGTCGACGGCCGGGCCGCTCAGGCGGACGAAAAGGAAAAGCCGATGCCCGCGGCGGACGCTTTGCCGAGCGTGATCAGGATGCACCGCGTCTTCGCACGATCGAAGAACGTGTTCTCGATCAGGTTGGCGGAGCGCGTGAGGCCGACGCATTTAAACAGGTTCGTCTCGTCGAAGGTGCGACGGTTCGCGAGTTTGCCGAAGCTCTCGGGATCACGCCGCGCGACATCGTCCAGCTCTTGATCAAGCGGGGTGTGTTCGCGACTCTCAACCAGCCGATCGCCGAGAAGATGGCGATCGAGATGGGAATGGATTTCGGATACGACCTCAGCTTCGTTCCATTCGAAGAGATGGTCGTTGAAGAGGAGTTCGAAGAGCTCATCGCCGCTGATGCGGATGACACCGAAGAATCTCGTCCGCCCGTCGTGACCGTCATGGGTCACGTCGATCACGGTAAGACTTCGCTGCTCGACGCGATTCGCTCGGCTACCGTCGCTGAAGGTGAGGCCGGCGGAATCACGCAGCATATCGGTGCGTACAGCGTGTTCGTCGCAAACCCGGATAATCCGGGTGAGCAGCGACGCGTCGTATTTCTCGACACGCCGGGTCACGAAGCGTTCACGATGATGCGTGCACGTGGAGCCAAGGCGACGGACGTCGTTATCCTCGTGGTTGCTGCCGACGACGGTGTGATGCCGCAGACGATCGAAGCCGTTGAGCACTCGAAAGCTGCCGGTGTTCCGATCATCGTCGCGATAAACAAGATCGATAAGCCGGATGCGAATCCGGACAAAGTTAA
>Ga0068859_100003953_pt1 | contig 15127 bp, 9 predicted proteins | sample KBSSwiS22_FD_66585 | JGI IMG/M metagenome (GOLD analysis project Ga0068859, IMG submission 66585) | Switchgrass rhizosphere microbial communities from Kellogg Biological Station, Michigan, USA - KBS Switchgrass S2-2 | ecosystem: Host-associated > Plants > Roots > Rhizosphere > Soil ...
GTACCCGAGCGGGGTTGACCCGAACCGTTCTTCGAGCCGGTCGCGGCCTGGGGGGAGGTCCCGCTCCCGACCGCCAGGACGCGAGGCTTCGGCTGTTCGAGCGGGGAGAACGGATCGCGCTCGAGCTGCCCGGCCCGCCGTCGCAGCTCGCGCCGCGCCCGGAGGTCGACGACGCGAGTCTCGAGTCGGTTGGCTTCGGCGGTCAGCCGGCGCGCCTCGTCGGCGAGGATGTCGGCCTTGGCCTCGAGATCCGTCCGGTCGTCCGCGGGACCGGCGGGCACTTCCCGCGGCCACGTCGCCGGTGGGCCGGCCGCTGCGGGCGTCCCCACCGAGCCGACCCGGGCCTCGAGCTCGGTCAGGCGGCGGGAGACGGCCTCCGCGTCGGCCATGCGGCTGCGCAGCCGGTAGTCGTCTCGGATGCCACGGGGACTGCGCTTGAGGGCGTCGATCTCGGCGTTGATGCGTTCGAGCTCGGCCGCGAGACGGGCGCGCTCGGCGGCGTTGGCGGCCGTTGCCCCCGTCCGCGCGGAAGGAGATGTGGGAGCGGCGCCCGAGGCCCCCTGACCGGGTGTGGGCGCAGGCCGGGCGGCACTCTTCGCGCTCGTGGCCTGGGGGCTCGGGACGGTTTCGCGCCGCCCTGAAGAGGAGGCGGGTGCGTCTCTGTCGGCGCGCGCCGGGAGGGGCAGGGCGATGAGGCCGCAGGCCAAGCCGAGGACGAACGAGCTGATCAAGTTCCTGCGGGACATCGAGATGAAGATCTTCTCCGATCCGTCAACGATCGCAACGCCGCATGGTAGCAACGTCCATACCAGGAGCGCGCGAGCTGAGGGGCCCCGAAATGGCCACCTCGGCGGGGCACTTCCCCGCGTGGCCGGCGGCGATCTCAGTTTTTTGACGTCGCTGCCGAGAAATCAGAACTGAAGTCTCTCACAGAGGTGTTGCCGCATGCTGAAGTTCGCCGGTTCGCGTCGTCGTCATCCCGCCCGGGTGCTCGAGTCTTCCCCCCTCCACAGTTCCCTCGACGGTCGCGGCCCTGGCACGTTCCGGGGCGCGCGGGTGGCGCTGGCCGCCTGGACGGCTTCGGTCGCGATGTTCGCCGCGGGGTGTGCGTCGACGTCCGCCCCGTCGAAGTCTGCCCCCTCGGCGAAAGGCGCCACCGCCGCCGACTACTATCCGCTCGAACCGGGATGGAAGTGGGCGTACGACCTCGAGCGCAACGGCGAGCACATGCTGGCCGTCTACCAGGTCCTCGAACGGGTCCCCGACGCGGCGATCGTTCAGGCGGGCGACGAGATGATTTCCTATGCGGTGTCGCGCGAGGGTGTGGCGCAGAAGGAGGGCGCGATGGTCGGCGACTTCGTCCTCAAGAACCCGATCGCCCTGGGAACCGAGTGGCCGGTATTCGCGGGCTCCGCGAAGATCGCGGCGGTCGACCAGAAGATCAACCTGCCAACAGGTGACTACACCGATTGCGTGGTGGTCGAGACGCTGCGGCGGGACCCGACGCGGATGACACGGACGACGTTCGCCCGCGGCGTTGGACCCATCGCCATCGAGATGGCCGTCGAGTCCCACGGACAGCTCGTGACCACGCTGCGAGCCAGCTTGCGGGGGACCACCAGGCCTGGACAGGATCCCCTGGCGATCGCCGGGAACTGAACCCGCCGTTTCCTCCCGCGCCGACCGCGCACCAACGCGGCTTCGCCGCTGGCGGGGGCCGCGGACGGTTGAAACTTCTCTCATTCGTCTAGATTCCGATCGGGTAGGGCGTCTAGATTGGCGCCGTGACCACGGCGGCCCGGACAGCGCGCGCGAAGGGTCCTCGTCGCGGATGGGCGCACGCCGGCGCCGCCGGCGTGATCACGCTGACGATGGCCGCCGCGGTCGGGTGCCGCTCGACCGGTACGACCGGGGCCCCGGGGCGCGCTCAGGGAGCGGCGGCGCCGGCGCTCGGGGCACGCGGCGAGCCTGTCTCGAGCAACATCCTCCGCGGGGACTACGCGGGCTCGGAGTCGTGCAGCGGGTGCCACGCCGACGTGGTGGCGGCCTGGCGTCGATCGCCCATGCACCGGATGACCCGGCTGCCCGAGACCGCCGAGGTGCGCGCCCCCTTCGACGGACGTGAGCTCGCCTTCAAAGACGACGTCGCGCGCTTCGAACAGGTGGGTGCCTCCCGCTTCGTCCGGCTCGTCTCCGCGACGCGGGGCGAGCACCTCTATCGAGTCACGAAGATCATCGGCGGGCGATATCGGGAGGATTTCGCCGGGCTCGAGGTGACGTCCACCGACGCCGGAGCCCGTGTGATGGGTGACCCCCGCGCCGAGCTGATCCTGCCCGCGTCCTACGTCTTTTCGACGCAGAGCTTTCGGCTGAAGGGCTACTCGGTCATGGTGCCGGAGCGCCCCGGCCTGCGCGCGGGCGGAATCTGGAACCAGACCTGCATCTTTTGCCACAACACGATCCCGTACTTCGATGATCTCTGGGGCGCCCTGCACGGTCCGGGCGCTCCCGGCTATCAGGGGGAGGTCGCCGATCGCGTGCTGCCCGAGCGGGCGCGGCTGGTCTACCGCGTGCGCGACGGCGCGGCGTTGTTGCCGGCGCTGGACGCGGAGATCGCGACCCTCGGGGGCGGCGCCGCGGTCGCGACCCGGGCCGCCGCCGGAGCGAGCGCGTCGGGGGAAGCCGCGAGCCAGGCGGGGCTGCGCCGGGCCATCCTCGAGGCGCGGGCGCGCTTTCAGCCGAGCCATTTCGTCGAGGTCGGAGTGGGGTGCGAGGCATGCCACGGGGGCAGCCGCGAGCACGCCGACGACCCGCGCCGCCGTCCCACGTTCGAGCCGCGGGCACCGTTCCTGGAGGTGACCCGGGGCGCGGGCGGCGGCGGCGCTCCGACGGAAGCGGAGTGGCAGAACCGGGCGTGCGCGCGCTGCCACCAGGTCCTTTTCTCGCGCTATCCGCGCACGTGGGAGGGCGGCGCCCGGCGCGGGCCGGGCGAGGCCGGCGGCAGTCACATCACGTCGGGCGAGGCGCGGGACTTCCTGCTCGGCGGCTGCGCGCGCGCCATGGCCTGCAGCACCTGCCACGATCCGCACGGGGAGGACCGGCGCGATCGGCTGGCCGAGCTGGCGACACCGGCCGGTAACGGTGTCTGCACCGCCTGCCATCGGGAGCTGGCCGGCGGAGCCGCGACGGCGGCGCACGCCCACCACGATCCGGCCGGCGCCGGCGGTTCGTGCGTCGCCTGCCACATGCCACGGAAGAACATGGGCCTCGGCTACGAGCTCACGCGCTATCACCGCATCGGCTCGCCGACCGACCGGGCGCGCGTCGAGGGCGACCGGCCCGTCGAATGCGCGCTCTGCCACGCCGACAAGACGATCGGCGCGGTGCTGGGCGACATCGCGCGGCTCTGGGGCAAGCGCTACGACGAGGCGCAGATCGCGCGGCTGTACGGGGACCTCGACCAGAATGTCCTGGCCGCGACCATCGCGCGCGGCTACGCGCACGAGCAGGCCACGGCCATGGCGGTGGCCGGAGCGGCAGGCGCGACCACCTTGCTGCCCGCCATCGAGCAACAGGCCAAGTCCAACCCGTACCCGCTGGTCCGCTTCTACGCGCAATCGGCGCGCGCTCACCTCCGCGGTGTGCCCTTTCGCCCCGACGCCGACGTCCCCACCCACGCCACCGCCGCCTCGGACACCGACGACGAGGACTGAGCGGGCTGCGAAGGACGGCGGGCGCGCTATCCGCTGTTCCGAAGCCCGGCCGCGACGCCGTTGATGGTGAGGTGAACCGCGCGGCGGAGCTCCGCCGTGTCCCCGGTCGTCGTGCGCAGCCGCCGGAGCAGGTCCACCTGGAGGTGGTTCAGCGGATCGATGTAGGGGATCCGGTTGCGCAGGCCGAGCGCCAAGGTGGGGTTGCTCTGCAGTAGGCTGCGAGCGCCCGTGATCAAGAAGAAGGCCTTACGGGTCTCGTCGTGCTCGCGCTCGATGCGCTCGAACACCTGGGCGCGCAGCTTCTTGTCACCGACCAGGCTCGCATAGCGGGAGGCGATCCCCATGTCGGTCTTGGCGAGGACCATGTCCAGCTTGTCGACCACCGTGCGGAAGAAGGGCCACCGCCGGTACATGTGCTTGAGGAGCGCCTCCCGCTCGGCGCGCGCCGACCGCTGGGCGCGGGCGCGGCCGGCGCTCTTGGACTGCTCGCCCCCGGCCAGGAACGCGGTCACCGCCGAGCCGAACCCGTAGAAGCCGGGGATGCTCTGTCGCGATTGGCCCCAGCTGAACACCCAGGGGATGGCGCGCAGGTCCTCGATGCGATCGGACGCGCGGCGCGCCGACGGGCGACTGCCGATGTTCAGATCGCTGATCTCGTTGATGGGGGTGGCCTCGCGGAAGTAGCGAATGAACCCGGGCGTCTCGTAGACCAGCGCGCGGTACGCCGCGAAGGCAGAGGCCGACAGCTCTTCCAGCGCCTCCTGGAAACGGGCGTGGTCCCCGCCGAGGTCGGCGCTCGGTAGCAAGCTCGCCTCGAGAGTGGCCGCCACCAGCGTCTCCAGGTTGCCGGCACCGACGACGGGGTCGGCGTACTTGCTGGCGATGACCTCGCCCTGTTCGGTCAGGCGGAGCTGCCCGTTCACGCTGCCCGGCGGCTGCGCCAGCACGGCGTGGTAGCTCGGCCCGCCGCCGCGACCGACGGTGCCGCCTCGGCCGTGGAACAGGCGCAGCGTCACGCCATGTCGCCCGAGGGTCTCGACCAGGCTCTGCTCGGCCTTGTACAGCTCCCAGTTCGACGTCAGGAAGCCGCCGTCCTTGTTGCTGTCGGAATAGCCGAGCATCACCTCTTGCAGATCGCCGCGGCTTTCGACCAGATGCCGGTAGAACGGCAGGCCCAGCAGGCGCTCCATGATCGCGCCGCAGCCCCGGAGATCCTCGATCGTCTCGAAGAGGGGCACGATGTTGAGGGCCAGGCGCGGCTCCTCGCCCGGCACGAGCAGGCCGGCCTCCTTGCACAGCAGCGCCACTTCGAGGACGTCGCTCGGTCCGGCGGTCATCGAGATAACGTGGGTCGGGATGCATTCGGGGCCGAAGCGGTCGTGCAGTCGCTTCGCCGAGGCGAGCGTGGCCAGGTGCTCGGTCGTCTCCGGGCTGTACGTCAGGTGGGGCGAGACGAGCGGGCGCGCCGTCGCCAGCTCGGCGAGGAGGAGCTCCTGCCGGGCCGCCTCGTCGAGCGCGTGGTAGCTGTCTCGTCCGGTGGCCCGGGCCAGGATCTCCCCGACCACGCGTCCGTGAACGCCGCTGTGCTGGCGCAGATCGAGCGAGGCCAGGTGGAACCCGAACACCCGCACCGCGCGCCGCAGGCTCCGCAGCCGTCCGTCCCGGATGAAGCCGAGGTTCGCCGTCGCGAGCGCGTGGTCGACGATGTCGAGATCGCTCGCCAGCTCGGCCGCGCTCCCGTAGGGCCGCGCCGGGGCCAGGGCGGCCCGCGGGCCGCTGGTCGCCCGTCCCAGCAGGGCCGCCTCCGTCGCCGCCAGCCGGGCGTACACGCCGGTGAGCGCGCGCCGGAAGGGCTCCTCGGCGCGGCTGGCCGCGCGGTCGGGCGACTCGTCCGCCAGGGCCCTCAACTCCGGCGTGATCTCCACGTAGCGCGACGACAGGCTCAGGTCGGCGCCGAGCGCGTGGACCTCTTCCAGGTAATGTTGAAACGCGATGGCCGCCTGGTGCGCCACCGCGTCCTCGGTCACGTCGTGGGTGACGTGCGGATTGCCGTCGCGATCGCCGCCGATCCAGCTGCCCACGCGCAGGAACGGCGCCAGCTCGACGTTCCGGCCAAGCGCGTCCTCGAGCCGCGCGTAGATGCGGGGAATCACCGACAGGAACGTGGAGCGGAAGTATCCGAGGCCGCCCTCGATCTCGTCGGCCACGGTGGGCTTGGCCGGCCGCAGCTCACTCGTCTTCCACAGGATCGCCACGTCACGGCGGAGGCCGTTCTCGAACGCGGTGGGATCGTCGGTGCGGTTGGCGGACAGGCGCGCCGTGATCGAGTGGTGCCGCTCGAGGATGCTCTTGCGCTGCACCTCGGTGGGGTGCGCCGTCAGGACCGGCTCGACCCGCGCCTTGTCGAGGCGGGCCACCACGCGCTTCGAGGAGACTCCCGCCGCGCGCAAGCGCGCGAGCGCGGCGGCCAGGCTCTCCTCGACCGGGATGACGGCCGAACGGCTGCCCTCGGTGCGGCGCCGGTGGAGGTCCTCGGCGATGTTCGCCAGGTGGTGAAAGAAGCTGAAGGCACGCACGACCGCCGTCGCGCGCGGGCCTTCGAGGCTGCCGGTGATCCCTTCCAGGGTGGTCAGGCTGTCGCCGTCGTGATCGCGCCGGTAGCGGACCGCCGTGCGCCGGATCTGCTCGACCAGGTCGAACATCGGCTGTCCGGCGTCGTCGCGGATGGTGTCGCCGAGCAGGCGGCCGAGGAGCCTGATGTCCTCCCGCAGCGGGAGATCCTGATCGACGCTGACGTTCTTCTCGGTTCGGCCGCGTGCCATGGGACCGGACCACGCTAACACCGTCGCGCGAAACCCTCGAAGCTTTTCTCGGCGAAAGGACGAATGTCAAGACGACGAAACAACCGCGCCGATTTCGGGGCGATGTTTCACCGCCCGTGGCGGGCAGGCACCGGATCGAGGCATGTTCGCCGGCGCAAGGGCGGCGGAGCCCGCCCCGCGCCAGCGGTCTGCTGCCGGTCAGTCCGTGTAGAAGAAGAGCTGCGCGAGCAGGGCGGTGGAATTCACGCTGAACGACACGGTCTGCGCGTCACCGACCTTGTAGAAGTCGAACAGGTTCATGCGGGCGGCGATCCCCATCGAGAACCAGTGCGCGAAGAAGTGCTCGACGCCGGCCTGAACGGGCACGCGGATGTCGAGTCTGGTCTCGGTCGACATGGCGGGGTTCTTCCCGACCCCGAAGCCGATGCCTCCGCCCAGCTCGAAGCGGGTGGAGGTCGTCTTCCAGGGCACGAACAACAAGACGACCTCTGGGTCGAGGTTCCAGGTGGCGTCGATTTCCTTCGGCTTCGAGAAGTTGAAGCTGAGCGCGGGGACGATGGCCATCGAGTCGCTGGTCCAGATCTTCACGCTCGCGCTCTTATCGATCGTGATGAGGCTGGTCCCGGCGATCACGCCCACCCCGAACCCGAGCGATCCGCTCATGTCCTCGGCGACCCTGGGGACGACGGCCATCGGCGCGCCGGTCGTGGCCATGGGCGCGGCGGCGGCCTGGCCCACGGGTACCGCGACGGCGTCACCCGCGCTGGGCACGGCCGGGGCGCTCGGGGCCGCCGGGGGCGGCGGCGCCGATGGCGGCGTGTACGTGACGGAGCCGAGCTGGGCGAAGGCCGGGACGGATACGAGCAGGCTGGCCGCACCCAGCGCGGCGAATCGAAGCGAACGTCGGATCATCTGCATTCTCCTGGTGGAAGGGGGCCTCTGTGCGCAGGGGGCCGCTCGACCCCTCCCGCGGCACGGATGGTACCCCCGACCCCCCGCCCACAAAAATTGTCTGGGATCACAGTTTGCCCCGAGGCCCGAGGCCCGAGGCAGACCAGCAACCCCACCGAAACTGTCTTCCCACCACGCCTCCTCGACGCTCGGCACGGAGGCGGCTATGGTTCCGGCCCATGAGCCGCCCCCACGATCCGACCTCGCCTCTGGCCATCTTCCGCTCGCTGCCGCGGGCTTGGGACGATCTGCCGATCTGGGCGCAGCTGAACATCACGTGGAAGTGCAACCTCGACTGCGTCTACTGCACCGAGTACGACAACTCGAAGGGCCACGTTCCTTACGAGGACCTCGTCCGGCGCATCGACAAGTGCAAGGAGCTCGGGACCCTGCACACCGACCTCATCGGCGGCGAGCCGATGTTGCACCCCGATCTGAAGCGTCTCATGTCGTACGTGACCGGCCTCGGCATGACGACCGGAATGACGACCAACGGGTTCCTTCTGACGGAGGATCGCCTGAAGGAGCTCATGGACGCGGGCATGGGGCGCATCCAGATCTCGCTGGACGGGGTGAACCCCACACCGGGGACGCCCAAGTCGCTGAAGACGCTGCGCAAGAAGATCGAGATGGTGGCGAAGCACCCCATCTGGTTCCGCGTCAACACGGTCATCTGTGATCAGACGGTCGACGAGGTCCAGGAGGTCGCCGAGTTCTGCATGAATCTGGGCGTGCCGGTGAACTTCTCGGTCGTGCACGATCGCGGCAGGCTGAAGCCCAGCCTCAACAACAAGCGCTACCTCGATCGGGTGCAGTGGTTGAAGGAGCAGAAGCTGCAGGGTAAGCCGATCTCGACGTACTACTTCCTCATCGACTACTACGAGAAGTCGCTGCGCGGTCGCCCGATGGACTGGACCTGCCAGGCGGGCAGCAAGTGCTTCTACGTCGCACCGACGGGCGAGTTCCACTTCTGCTACCACGTCCCGCCGCAGATGAACTTCGAGGACGTGACGCGCGAGACGCTGGCGCGGAACCGCGGCAAGAAGGGCTGCGAGGAGAACTGCGGCGTCGACTGCGTGCTGAGCACGTCGCTGCCTTACTCGAACCTGACCGAGGTCGCCGGCATCGAGGCGCGGGACATGTTGCTCCAGATCCGGGCCCAGTCGAAGGCGCGGGCGAACGCCAAAGAGCAGGCCCGCCAGGCGGCTATTTCGGGTCCGAGCGCGTCTCCGCCGTCTCCGTCGGCGCCGGCGTGACCCGCCGGGCGAACACGACCGTGTGGTTGAGCGGGTAGTTCCATCCCACGGCCACCACCGTGGCGACCACGAGCTTGGCAGCCTGATAGGGGACGCCCGCGAAGCGGACCAGCAGCCAGACCCCGAGCGTGTGCAGGAGGGAGGCGCCCACCTGGACCAGCACGAAGCGCGCGAGCTGCCAGCGCAGCTTGAGGGCGGAGCCCCGGAAGGCCCACGACCGGTTGATCGCGAAGTTCGACAGCGAGCCGACCACCGTCCCCAGCCAGGTGGCGAGGACGTAGTTCACGCCGAGCACCTCGACGGCCGTCACGAGGGTGAGGAAGTCGAGCCCGGTCGTGAAGAGCGAGGTGAGGGCGCTGCGCAGGAAGGTGCGAGAGACGAACATGCGGGCGGGCGGCGCGGGCGGGCGAGGCGAAGGGGACGGGACGGCGGGCGTCAGCCCTCACGCGGAATCTGGCCGAACCGGCCGGCCTGGAAGTCCTCCACGGCCTGGATGACCTCGGCGCGCGTGTTCATCACGAAGGGACCGTAGCGCGCGACCGGCTCTTGCAAGGGCTCGCCCCCGATGAGGAGCAACTCGGCCGGCTCGGCGGCATCCGCCGGCAGCGACAATGTCACCGTCGGCCCGCGGGTGTCCAGGATCCCCATCTGGCCAGCGCCGACGACCTGCGCGTCCGCCCCGGCGCCCACGACAGGGGCGCCGTGAAACGCGTAGACGAAGGCGTTGAAGGAGACGGCGAGCGGCTGCACGAGCGTGCCGCCCGGACGGAGGGTCACGTGGAAGTAGACGATGGGCGTGTGCGTCTCGATCACCGCGCGCGCGCCCATCGATTCACCGGCCACGACCTTGACGGTCGCCAGGCCGTCCTGGGACGTGACGATCGGGATGCGAGCCGACGGGATGTCCTGGTAGCGGGGCGCCACCATCTTGTCGCGTCCCGGCAGGTTGACCCACAGCTGAAAGCCATGGGTGAGACCGCCGCGGCTCTGGAAGTCCTCGGTGGGCATCTCGGCGTGAATCACGCCGGAGCCCGCCGTCATCCACTGCACGTCGCCCGGGCGCAAGGTCCCGGCGTTCCCTGCGGAGTCGCGGTGCTGCATCTCGCCCGCCAGCAAATACGTGACGGTCTCGAAGCCCCGGTGGGGATGATCGGGGGCGCCCTTCGCATCACCGGGCGGCGTCTCCGCCGGTCCCATCTCGTCGAGGAGCAAGAACGGATCGAAGAAGCTGACGGAGGCCTGCGGGAAGGGCCGCCGAACCATGAATCCGCCGCCCTCCAGCGTCGTGGGGCTGTCCACGACACGCGCCACGCTTCGTCCCGGAACCGCTTCGGAGTCACCAGGAGATGCCATCCGCAATGTCTACAGCGCCGCCGCCCACGACGCCAGACGGGCGGCAGGGGCGCCGGCGAAGCCGCGGCGAATCAGGTCAAGCCGGCGAGGACGCCGGTCGTCAGATCGCTGGTGGGCTGCGTACCGAAGGTGGTGACGTCCACGCCGAAGGCCTTGGCGATGGCGACCAGCAGGTGATTGTTGCTGACGCCCGTGAAGTTCGCGTCGCCCGGCGCGCACCAGGGGCTGCTGCTGGGACAGTCCGCCTGGACCCGCAGGCGGCGGCCCATCCGGAACTTCGTGAAGGAGGAGCCGCCGGCCAGGATGGTGGGGACGTTGCGCGTGCTATGCAGCGCGGGGTTTCCCATGTCGCTGCTCGCGTAAATGAGTGAGCTGTCGAGGACCCCGAACGCGTCGAGCTGCTTCATCAACGACGCCACCTTGCCGTACGCGTACTTGTTGAACTTCCCGAGCAGCGCCCACGTCGCGGGATCGCCGGCTCCGACCGGGTGACCGTCCGACCCCATCGGCGAGCCGCTGTAGACGTGCGCCACGCTGCCGTGGTTGTCAGTGGGCAGGTTCAGCGGATTGCCCGCGTACGAGAGATCCGCCATGAACAGCGTCGCGAAGCGCGTGATGTCGCAGGCGAAGGCCTGGGCGATGAGAGCCAGGTGCGCGTCGGTGATGGCGTCGAAGTAGGGCTCGCCCCCGTTGTAGGCCTTGAGCTTGGGAAACTTGCTGGCGTCTGGCTTGGTGGGCATGGTCGCGCAAGTCGCGCCGCCGCCCCCACCGCCCGTCATCGACGAGACGCCGACGATCTGCTTCTCGAGATCCCCGAGCGCGTCGAGGTGCTGATCGAGCTTCTGCTTCTCGGCCGCGGCGAGGCGTGGGCGGAGCCGGCCGATATCGCCTCGGATGAAGTCGAGGATGCTCTTGCCCTGCTTCTGCTGGCGCGCGAGCGCGGCCTGAGCGGCGCTGTCGTTGGGCGCCGCGAAGTTCCCGAACAACGTGTTGAACGCCTGGACCGGGTCGATGATCTTCGGCAGGGCGGCCCCGCCCATGCCGTAGGACAGCGTCGAGCCCGACTTGGTGTCGTCGGTTCCCACCCCGAGCGCGATGCTGGTGACCGCCGTGGCGGCGCCCAGCTTCTTCTCGACGGCGAGGAACTGATCCAGCGACGAGTTCAGAGGCTTGGAGCCGGCGGCGTCGATGCGGCTGCCGGTCAGGATGGTGCCGGCCGAGTCGTGACCGTTGGCGTTCGACATCAGGTCGAGCCCCTCGATGACGAGGATCTTGCTCTTCCAGCTCTTGCCGTAGGTGCCCGAGTCATCGAACGGCTGCAACGTGGAGCCGGAGAACGTGAGGCTGAAGTTGGTCGACTCGGTGGCGCCGCCGCTGACCGCGCTCGCCGTGTCGGCCGACTGCATGCCCCACAGCTCGGCGGCGATGCCGTGCGGGTGGTAGAGCGTCACGAACCGCGCGATCGGCGCGTCCCCGGCCGCTTCGGCGTAAGAATTCTCCAGCACCTTGAAGAACGGCACCGACGCCAGGCCAGTGCCGACCCCCCGCAGGAGGGCGCGGCGCGCCGGACTCCGAACGGGGCGAGCCGGTGGGCGCCCCGACGCCGCGGACTTCATTGCGCCCTCCTTTGGGTGAACGTCGGATTCTTCACGTACGACACCAGCGTCTCGATGACATTTCCCTGCTTCTCCGCGGGCAACCCTTGCCAGAACTTGAGGAAAGACTCCTCGGCCCCGACGATCGTCCCGTCACTCCGGCCGGCGGAGGCCCGGAAGAGCTGGCGCGCGAAGCAGGCGCGCACCTGGGCGCTGCCGGCGAGCGCCATGGCGAGCGCGTCGCTGTCGGCGTAGGTGCCGTCGAAGTCGGTCTTCTGCTGCGTGGTCTTGCCGCCGAGGGTCGTCGTCGTCACCACGGGCTTACCGTTCTCGGTCGGCGCCCCGTTCTGCACCAGCAGCGCCGCGCCCATGCCATCGTACTTCTCGAACGCGAACCCGATCGAATCGATCGTGTCGTGGCATGACGCGCACATCGGGTCCGAGACGTGGGCCGCGAAGCGGTCCCGCGTGGTCTTCGTGGGATCGGTCATGGGTGGAGTGACCGAGATGTTGAGCGTGGTCGGAGAGACGACGTTCATGCAGGCGATCCGGCGCATGATGGCGACGCCGCGGAAGACCGGCGCGCTCTCGCTGGCGTGCGCATAGACGGACAGGAACGCCCCCTGGTTCAGGATGCCGCGGCGGCCCGTCGAGGCCAGCGAGGTGTGGCCCGACGACGCGGCCTTCACCCCATAGAGAGTGGCGAGCGCCGAGTCGGCGATGGTCCAGTCGGCGCCCAGCAGCTCGCCGACGGTCCCCGTGGAATTGAGGAGCACCTCGCGCACGAAGCTCTGGCTCTCGGTGGCGATCGAGGCCTTGGCCGCCGCGAAGTTGGGGTACACGTTCGAGTCCTTGTCGGTCGCGGCGATGCCGTCGATGCCGAGCCACTCCCGGATGACCCGCACCAGCGAATCTTGCGCCGGCGCGGTCCCCAGCAGGCGGCGGGCCGCCTGCTCCCGTCCCTCGGGCTTGGCCAGCTCGCCCGCGCTCGCCGCCGACAACATCGTGCTGTCGGGCGGCGCCGAGGTGAGCAGGTAGGAGAGGGCGACGGCGGTCTCGTTGGCGGTCAGGTTCACCATCTGGCCAGCCGTCGGCGTCGAGTCACCCAGCTCCGTCACGTAAAGGAAGCCGGCCGACTGCAGCGTGGCGCGGACGATCATGTCGATACCGTCGTTGTACGTCCCGCCGTCGGCGCCGGCGTGATAGACCGTGACCAGCGCCGTCACCTCGTCGTTCGTGAGGGGCCGCCGGTAGGCCCCCGCTCCGAACGATTGGATGAAGGTCTTGGCGCAGGCTTCACCGCCCGAGGTCGCGTTCGAGCACGGGGCCAGCGAGGCGAGCTTGCCGTTGCCCCGCGCCTCGGTCACGAGCGCCGTCGCCGCGTCGTTGAGCTGCTTGGCCAGCACCGGGTCCACCCGCTGCGCGTCGTTCACGGTGAAGCCGCCCTGGCGCGAGTCGGGAGGGAAGGTTCCGACGCCCATGGTCTGGGTCGTGCCGAGCAGCGCCTTCACCGAGGCGTCGTACTCGCGCGTGGTCAGGCGGCGGATCCGGGTGGGTAGCAGGGGATCGCCGGGATCGCCCATGGCGCCACCGGAGCCGGCGGTCGATCCGCCGCTGCCGCCGCTGCCGCCGCTGCCCCCGCTGCCCGAGCTTCCGCCCGTGCCGGGGCTCACGCCGCTGCCGCCGGAACCCGTCGAGCTCCCCCCGCTGCCGCCGCCGCGTCCTCCCGAGCCGGAGGTGGCGCCATTGCCTCCCGAGCCACTTCCTCGCCCGCCGCTGCCGTCCTCTGCGCCCGCGCCGGGGTCGCTCACGCAACTGGCGGCCGTCGCCGCGCCGAGAAGCGTGAAGAAGGTGACCAGGGCCAGCGGGGGGGACGTCGGGGGCCGTCGCATGGGCTCAGAGTAAGTAGCTAAGAGAGCCGAAAACAGGTCGCAATAGTTGGAGTTCTTTTTTGGCGAGAATCGACGAGAATCGAAAGGAAGAGTAGGCGCTGAACTGACAAAGGCCTACCCTCGGGCCACGGTCGTCGAAGCCGGTCTCGTCCTCCTCGTGACCGGGGCGAGTGCGGCTCGGGTCCATCGGGTAGGTTTGGGAGCCATGGCCGCTACGCGAATCGAAAACGACTCCTTCGGCCCCATCGAGGTGCCCGCCGAGCGCCTGTGGGGAGCGCAGACCCAGCGCAGCCTCCACCACTTCGCGATCTCGGGCGAGCGGATGCCGCAGGCGCTCATCGCCGCCCTGGCCACGGTGAAGAAGGCAGCGGCGCTGGTGAACCGCGACCTCGGAACGCTGGACGAGCGCCGCGCCGACGCCATCGTGGCGGCGTGCGACGAGATCGTGGCCGGCGCGCACGAGGCCGAGTTCCCTCTCGTGGTCTGGCAGACGGGGAGCGGCACCCAGACCAACATGAACGTGAACGAGGTCGTCGCCAATCGCGCCAGCGAGCTGCTGGGTGGGCCCCGCGGCCAGGGCCGGCTCGTTCACCCGAACGATCACGTCAACCAGGGACAGTCCTCGAACGACGTCTTCCCCGCCGCCATGGCGCTCGCCTGTACCCGCGCGGTGGCGTCCCGGGTCAAACCGGCGGTGGCCGCCCTGCGCGACGTGCTCGACGGGAAGGCGCGAGCCTTCGTCGGGGTGGTCAAGGTGGGGCGCACCCACCTCATGGACGCGACCCCCTTGACGCTGGGACAGGAGATGAGCGGCTGGGTATCGCAGCTCGACCACGGGCTCGTGCACCTCGAGGCGGCGACGCCGCACCTGGCGGAGCTGGCGCTGGGGGGCACCGCCGTGGGGACGGGCTTGAACGCCCACCCCGAGTACGCCGAGCGCGTGGCCCGCAAGCTGGTCGAGCTCACCGGCCTTCCCATCGTGACCGCACCGAACAAGTTCGAGGCGCTCGCCGCCCACGACGCCATCGTCTTCGCCCACGGAGCGCTGAAGACGCTGGCCGTGTCGCTGACGAAGATCGCGAACGACGTCCGCTGGCTGGCCTCGGGTCCCCGCACCGGCATCGGCGAGCTGACCATCCCGGAGAACGAGCCCGGCAGCTCGATCATGCCCGGCAAGGTGAACCCGACCCAGTGCGAGGCCCTGACCATGGCGTGCGCGCAGGTGCTGGGCAACGACGTGGCCGTGAACGTCGGGGGCGCCAGCGGCAACTTCCAGCTCAACGTCTACAAGCCGCTGCTCGCGCACGATTTCTTGCAGAGCGCCCGGCTCGTCGCCGACGGATGCGACAGCTTCCGCGAGCACTGCGCGGTCGGGATCGAGCCGAACCGCGCCCGGATCGCCGAGCACCTCGCCGCCTCGCTCATGCTGGTGACGGCCCTGAACCCGCACATCGGCTACGACGCCGCCGCCCGCATCGCCAAGAAGGCGCACGCCGAGGGCACCACCTTGCGCCAGGCGGCGCTCGCTCTCGGGCTCGTCTCGGC
>Ga0068859_100003955_pt1 | contig 15123 bp, 14 predicted proteins | sample KBSSwiS22_FD_66585 | JGI IMG/M metagenome (GOLD analysis project Ga0068859, IMG submission 66585) | Switchgrass rhizosphere microbial communities from Kellogg Biological Station, Michigan, USA - KBS Switchgrass S2-2 | ecosystem: Host-associated > Plants > Roots > Rhizosphere > Soil ...
CAACGCATGGTGCCCGCAGACCATCGATACCTGGTACATCCCCGGGAAGTCGCCGATTCAGGTCAGTAATCTGCATCGCGCCGTAGCGATCGATGCGAACTCAGGACGCGCCGTTTGCCCGCCCTATCCATCTTCCACGCGGTTCGAAGTATTTGAGTTCTGGTCTTCTGACATGCTCAAGCTGTTCAGACAAGCCGGAATGCCGCGCCGAGTTCCCCCTCCCTTGCCGGGCTGCGCCACGGAAAATAATCTGGATGCGCCGCGATTGGCGTCTCCTCTTCGTGGCGTGATTTACACGTTACGCAGGGGTTCTAAGAAGGACGCGATCACTCTCGATGCGGGTGTCGCCGGCGATGTTCAGAATGTTTTCTGGTTTGATGGACGTGGATTGATTGCGCGGCGAGCTGTTAGCGACGGTCCGCTGGAATGGTTTCCCGAAACGGATGGCATCCACTTGATTCGAGTCATTGATGATCACGGACGTTCCGCGGAGCGTGAGGTCCGGGTTCAGTTTGGCTGGTGAGTTTGCTTATTTAACGTAGGGACGTGTTTCGGCGAACATGTTGCGGAGACGCGAGTTGTTCATGCTGCCCCCGCCTCCACCGAATCCGCGATTGCCGCCACCGCCGGTACTGATGAATCGGCTCGTGCCATCGATGGGCAATGTCGCCACGCTCGACAGGAAGGCGCTCGTCTTGCCGTCATTCTCCAGGTATTGCTCAACGTTCGAAAGATAGAAAGCGGAAACCATGCCGCCAACGCTCTTCAAATAGTCTCCAACTTCCCGGAGGGCTTTCGGACCACCGAAATCACCCACGACCGGCACAAGCAGATTTTTTGTTTGAAGGTTCCTGAGGACTTTGAAGTTTTCCTCGTTGGCGAGGTAGCTGCGCTCCGTTCCGGTGCCGTCGTCTGCCGTCATCAGATCAGCATAGGTCACGGAGCTTCCACCGCCACCCCGGCGTCCGTTGGCCGCGTTAGCCCCAACGATCGCTGGAGCGAAGGACGCATCGCTCGCGTTGTAATAGATTTCCGGGCCGAAGGTGAAGTAGTTCGACAGAGCCCACTTGATTCCATCTTCATCGCCCGCAGACAAGGGAAACTTATGTTTGGTCTTGAGATGATCAATCACAGCTTTCAGGTTCGACTCGAAAAGATCTTTGTCTCTTTCCTGCTGCCGATACGCTGCGAAAAGCTGAGTGGCTGATGCTGTAGTGCTCAGATCGGCCGGCTGCTTGCGAGAGAACAGCTTCGAAACAAATTCAGAACGAGTTTCCGACATCTCAAAGAGCGCCTTGTAAAGCAGATGAACGTCGAGGTTCCCGTGCCGGATGTCCACGATGAAGGCCATTGAGGGTTTCAGCGCGGCGATATACGAGAAGTTCTGCTCCGGGCCGACGCCCATATAAACTCGTCCGGGTTGAGCACCTCGCACCAGCTCAGGTATGACGTATTGGAAGTTCAATTCGTTCGACAGGAGATTATCGGATCTGAACTCGCCGTCTGCCTCGGACATTGACGATGAGAGTTGCCAGAACTGCTCGTCGGTAAGTTGAGTGGGAACCGGCGGTGCCGCCGTAATAACGGAAGCCAGGCTAACGGTCAGGAGCAGAATTACAACGAGTAGAGGCACTCTGCGCGAAGATGTCGGGTCCATGATCGGGATACTACCATACCCTTCCGGATAACGAGGATTCCCAGCTCATCAGGAACGCGCACCCGGCGTGACACGCGACCTGCAGTCCAAGGGCGAAAAGTGAACTGGTGGTCTCCCAGTCCTGATCCATCGCGATATTCGCGGAAGAGTCGCCGAAAAACAGGAAATCTTCGAGGCTTGAACCTCTGGAATCAAGGCGGAGCCGTGGCAGTTGCCTTGCGATATACTCGCGGTGCACCATGTCCTCCGAACTCACAAAGAGACTTTTCACCGTGGAAGAGTGCTACCGGATGGTTGACGCAGGGATTATCCGTCCAGACGAGCGCCTGGAACTCATCCGTGGAGAGCTCATCAAAATGAGCCCCATCGGACCCCGTCACGGGGCTGCCGTTGATGGGGCTAACCGAGCGTTCGTCCGGCTTGCAGGCGATGACGCGATTGTTCGTGTTCAGGGAACGGTTGTCCTGGATCAGCTCGTCGCGCCTGAGCCGGATGTGGTGTTGTTACGACCTCGGGAGGACTTCTATGTTCGCAAGAATCCAGGCGGCGCGGATATCCTGCTTATCATCGAGGTTGCCGATTCATCGCTGGACTATGACATTTCGGTGAAGTCCGCGCTGTACGCCATTCTCGGCGTTCCCGAATACTGGGTGGCCGATCTGCAGAACGATCGTGTGTTGTGCTATTCCGAGCCTGAAAAAGACACAGAACACTACAAGACCGTGCGTGAATTCCATCGAGGCGACGTCCTTGCGCCGCGGTTGCTACCGGATTGCCTGTTAAAGATCGACGTCCTTCTTCCTTGAGGAATAAGGGGACGGACTACTCAACCCAAACTCCTTCAGAAACTGATGCATCGATAAATCTTTGTCAGGAGTTTGGGGGTTCAGTAGTCCGTCCCCATTTCCCATCAGGACCGATATGCCTGACGCCCCACACCTTGCACCGGAATCTTCTGGGCTGCGAGCACCTCACTCTGGAGCGCGTACATGCATGCTGCGGCCTGGTCGATCTTCCTGGTAAACGCGATCGATCCCTTGAGTATGGGCATGAGCTTTTCGCGATCCTGAATCCGTGCGCGGGGGTATTCGTGTTCAACGATGAGGTGCGTTTGCGCGGGATCCAACGGCAACAGTTCCCGCGCAGCGAGCTGATGGTCGAGCCAGTCCACAGTTCGATTCTGCAGATAAGCCAGGGGATCGTGGCGCGCGGTACCGGGCAATTCGTGTTCGCAAAGCACCACCTGCTTCTTCCAGGCATTGAGATGGTCGGCAGGATTCTTCGAGAGTTTACCTTTGATCCAGTCTCCTCGCTCGAGCGTCTGGCCCCCATATCCCCATGCGGATACGCCCTTTGAATCGACTACCTGGCCCTTCACATGGAATCCGGCGATCAGGAACCCGTAGCCTTCATCTTTCAGGTATTGGAAGAGCGAACGAGTGTCCTGCCCCATCAGAATGGCGTGGGAAGGATCGTAATGGATGCGGAACTGGTCGCCGACGCCATGTTTCTCGCAGATGCGGTGGAGCGCGATCCATGCCCCGGGTGCGTAGCCAATGTTGTTGTGGAAGTTGTCACCGGTGGTCCATCCGGGCATGGGACATTGCTCGACGCGGAAAGTCAGCCCGCGCTCTTTCGCCTTCTTCAGCAGTGGAACGAAGTGTTCTTCGAAGTCACCCAGGTTCTGATCCATGCTGTGTTCCTGATTACGTCCCACAAACCCGCATACAGCGTCCGCACCCAGCAGTGCGGCTGCATCGAACACGCGGAGCATGAAGTCCATTTTCTTTTTTCGAACATCAGGATCGTTGTGCAGCATGTTGTCGAAGTATGCGATGTCGGAAAGGCCAATGCCGGTATCCTTCATCGCCGCGGCAACGCGCTTCGCTCGCATCTTGTCGAAGGGCCGTCGAAGATCCAGTGTATTGGCCACAGGATCAAGCATCGCTTCAGGCGGGACGTCCGCCTCTGAGGGATGCAATGCCGCCGACAGCTGGATGTAGTCCACTTCGAGCTGGCGCGCGAAATCCAGCCATTCTTCGATGGCGCGGTCGGGATCTTTATCGCGAACCTTTCGGGGTGTCAGCTCCTGGAGTGCGGCGGTGAGCACTCCGATTTTCATAAAGCGGGGTTCGAATTTTCGAATGCGCATGCGCGTGAGGATAAACGTTTCAATCTCGAATTTGCATCGTGAATTTGCCCGGATGTTGCGTGATATTGCTTTCTCACTGCGTTTTCAGACAGTATTGCTCCGCATGAAACGAACCATTGGAATTGCTGCTACAGCTCTGTTGGGGCTGAGCTGCCTCGTCGCCGCACAGGGACGCGGAGGCCAGGCCCCGAGTCCTGCGTCCCAACGCCCGCCGCAGACGGCGACACCTCAGACCTTTTCCCCTGAGGAGATACGTGCCGGCCAGGCCAGATTTTCATCACAATGCGGTTTTTGTCACGGGCGGGATGCGGCCGGCGGCGAGACCGGCCCCGATCTCACACGGTCGGATATTGTAGCCGCGGATTTGCGTGGGGATAAGATCTCGCCGATTGTGCGGAACGGCCGTCCTGAGAAAGGAATGCCGGGCTTCGACTTGAGCGCTGCGGATCTCGGAGCCATCGTTGCTTTCATCCACGACCAGAAGGCCAAGGCCGACACTCTCGGTGGGGGTCGGCGTTCTGTGGACGTGTCAGATCTTCAAACGGGCAATGCGGAAGAAGGACGGAAATATTTCGGCGGCGACGGAAAGTGCTCGACGTGTCACTCGGCTACGGGCGACCTGGCGGGAATTGGAAATCGGTTTCAAGGGCTCGCGCTATTGCAGCGCATGCTCAATCCCGGCGGCAGCGGCCGGCCGGCTCCGGTTCCGCCTCGAGTGCTCGTGACACTGCCCTCCGGGGAAAAGATTGTCGGGCCACTCGTTTCCCGCGACGAATTCTCCATAACGATTACGGATGCTCAAGACGCGCGCCGAACCTGGCAGGTGGGACAGGCGGAATGGACCATCTACGACCCACTGTCTCAGCACTTCGACCTATTGGGCAAGTACACCGACAAGGACATGCACAATGTTTTCGCTTACCTGCAGTCGTTGAGATAAGAGGAAGAGAATGAAGATGCGTTTCCTTTGTGGATTGATGCTGGTGATTGCACTCACTGCGCTTGCATTCGCGCAGGGTGTTACGGCTCCGGCATTGCTCAAACCGCCGGCTGATGCCTGGCTTACCTATCACGGCGATTATTCAGGGCGGCGACACAGCACCCTGAGTCAGATCACTCAGGAGAATGTTACGCAGCTTAGACAGGTGTGGCGTTTCCAGGTCGGCCAGCAGTCCATCAAGGGCACTCCGATCCTGGTTGACGGAGTAATTTACGTCACGACTCCCGACAATCTCTGGGCGATCGATGCGCGCACCGCGCGCGAATTGTGGCATTACACCCATCCGCGAAATAACGCTTTTCACATCGGCCATCGCGGCGTTGCCGTATACAAAGACTTAGTCTATCTGACGACTCCGGATGCCCATCTGATTGCCTTCAACGCCAAAGACGGGAAGATTCGATGGGATGTCACGATCGCCGACTCCAGAAGGGGCTATTGGTCCACGAACGCTCCTCTGGTTGTCGGCAATCATGTGATGGTCGGTGTTTCCGGAGACTTCGATAATCTCCCGGGGCAGCTGAAGTCGATCGACGCAGATACCGGCAAGACTCAATGGATCTTCTACAGCACGCCTCCTCCCGGTATTTCTGAGCCCGCCAGCGGTGGTGCGACCGGCGGCCAAATGTGGATGACGGGAACCTACGATCCCGAGCTCAACCTCGTTTATGTTGGGACCGGAAATCCAACGCCAGTCCTGAACGGCCCTGTGCGACCCGGTGACAATCCATGGACATGCAGCATCGTGGCGCTCAATCCTGATACCGGGAAGCTTGTTTGGGGCTTTCAGGTTTCTCCGCACGACACACACGACTGGGATGCCGCCGAAGTTCCTGTACTGGTCGATGGAGATTTCAACGGTACGCCGCGAAAAATGCTGATGCAGGCGTCGCGCAACGGATATTTCTTCGTGCTCGATCGCACCAACGGGAAGAATCTGTTGACGAAGCCGTTCGCCGCCGTGAACTGGGCGAAGGAAATCGACAAGGACGGCCGCCCGATACCCGACCCTGCAAAGGAGCCGTCTCGAGATGGCGTTCTCGTTGCTCCCGATGAGAGCGGTGGCACAAATTATCGTTCCCCCAGCTATGATCCAACAACGGGATTGTTCATCGTGAGCGCCCATGATGCGTATGGCATCTATTTCTTCAAGCCCGAGCACGGGAATTACGGGTGGGCGGGTGCAGACTATGGTGTTGGCGGGCGCGGGTTTCTTCGGGCGCTCGATTACAAGACCGGCAGTCTCGTTTGGGAACACCCGATAGGAAATGGTCCCGGCAGTGCGGGCGTGCTGACGACTTCCACAGGGTTGGCATTTACCGGCGACATTCCCGGCAATCTGATGGCGCTTCGGACAAGCGACGGAAAGACTTTATGGCACGCGCCCATTGGACGAGTGGGGAACGCGCCGATTACGTACCAGTTGGACGGGAAGCAATTCCTTGTAGTTGGCGCGGGAAACTCACTCTACGCCTACGCGCTGCCTTAGAAGGTTGGAAGAAGGAGAAAGCATGACGACACGAAGGATACTCATAACAACAGTCTCGATTCTCCTGGCGAGCGCGGTCCTCTTCTCTTCTTTCATCTCACGCGCTGCCGATCCTATCCGGGTGATGCTTCTCGATGGTGAGAGCGCCGGCACCTATCACCAATGGAGGCTTACGACGCCGGTTCTCAAGAAGCAACTCGATGAGACCGGGCTGTTTCAGGTGGATGTGGTCACTGCGCCGGCCGCCGGCGGCGATTTCAGCAGCTTCAAGCCCGACTTCGCGAAGTATCAGGTTGTCGTGTTCAACTACGATGCGCCTGACGATCGATGGCCTGCTGCTCTCAAAGCATCCTTCGAGAAGTATATGCAGGACGGCGGCGGCTTCGTCAGCGTTCATGCGGCAGATAATGCTTTTCCAAACTGGGTTGCGTTCAACGAAATGATCGGCATCGGAGGCTGGAGAAATCGCACCGCAACTGCAGGCCCCCTCTGGTATTACAAGGAAGGCAAGTTGATGTCGGACACTGCAGCGGGCCGCGCCGGAAGTCACGGACGTCGCACGCCCTTCCTGATTACAGTTCGCGAAAACCACCCGATTACGAATGGTTTGCCCACAACATGGATGCACCAGGGCGACGAGCTCTATGCCACGCTTCGCGGACCCGGAAAGAACATGACGGTGCTTGGTACGGCGTTCTCTGATCCAGCCAACAGTGGCACCGGCCGCGACGAACCGATGCTGATGACGCTGAGCTACGGCAAAGGCCGCATCTTCCACACAACCCTCGGCCACGATATTAATGCGCTCAGCTCTGTCGATTTCGTTGTGACCTTCCAGCGTGGAACCGAGTGGGCGGCCACCGGAAAAGTGACTCAGAAGGTTCCGGCAAACTTCCCTACGCCGAACACGGTCAGCTATCGATCGGACCTCGCGGCGATGGATCCGCTCTATAAGAATGGATTGAACAACCTCGATGGTGGCAGCCAGGCGCCCGCGGTTCGCTAGAAGAGCCGCCCGACCAGGAATGCCACAGCTGTTTCCACACGAAGGATGCGAGGCCCCAGGCTCACTTCGGTGAAGCCAATGTCGCGGAACGTCTCGACTTCGCGATCGATGAATCCACCTTCCGGCCCAATTGCCAGAACCACGGGCTCCGTGACCTTGCGAGGTGGGTCTGCGTGCGCGCCAGGGCTGGCAAGGAGCGCGAGGTGTCCCTTGAGTTGCTGCGGCAATTGCTCGCGAACGAAAGGCGTAAATAGCCTGTGCAGGCGGATTGAGGGAAGAAGCGTATCGCCTCCCTGCTCGAGCCCGAGGATCGACTGCAGGCGCAGGTTCCCATCCGACAGCCGCGGGCTCTCCCAGTAGGACTTTTCCACTCGCCAGGCATTGATGAGATCGATCTCTCGTATACCCATCGATGCGGCTGCGGCGACTGTACGATTGAGAACCTTCGGGCGCGGAAGCGCCAGGATCAGGCGGGCAGGCAGCGATGCGAGCGGGTCTGAATCGAGACTTACAACCATTTCGAGCGCAACGCTGTCGATTTGCTCGATGATGCCTTTGCCAGTTTTTCCATCCACCAGGCCCACACGAAGCGTATCTCCCTTTACTGCCCGATGAACTTGAAGGATGTGTGTCAGCCGCCGACCTTCGAGCCGTACCCGATCGCTATCGATGAAGTCGGAGTGTTCGAGGAGCACCAGATTCATGCGGCTGACATTATGACTGCAATCGGAACCGGAGTTGTCCCATGATTACTGCCATGAAATCGCTCTCTGGATTGCCCCTCTATCTGCGTATCGCTGTCGCACTGATACTCGGGGTGATTGCGGGACTCGTGGTTCCCGGAACCTGGGCGCCATATCTTGATATCCCCGCGAGGATCATCCTGCGTCTGCTGGGCGCAATCGCGCCACCGCTCATTCTTGTGGCGGTCTCGCGCGCACTTGTTGGCGCCAACGTTCGGGGTAAGCTCGCGGGAAAAATGTTTTTTCTGCTCGCGCTCAACACGCTCGTCGCGATCTTGATAGGTCTCTCCGTCGCGAATATCGTGCGACCCGGCCAACACGCGTCGCTTCCGCCGGGCGAAGCGCCGAACGTCTCCGGCAGTCCCCTGATGCAGTTGCTCGACAACGTCCCTTCAAGTCTTATCCGTCCGTTGGTCGAGAACAACGTGATCGGAGTCATCATCATTGCCGTTGCGTTCAGTCTTGCCGCGCGGAAGCTTGGCGCGGTACGGAAACCTCAGATCATGAATGTTCTCGAGACGGCATTCGACCTCATTCTGATTGTTCTGCACTGGATCATCGCGCTCGTTCCGCTGGCCGTGTTTTGCAAGGTCGCATTTGTGGTGGGGACACAGGGCTTTCGCCCGTTTGTTGCGCTCGGCTGGTTCATCGTTGCGGTTCTCGTCGCCCTTGGCGTCCAGGCGATTTATTACCTGACGCGTATCCGCCTTGCATCGTGGGTACGGCCGATGCATTTGCTGAGGGGCACGAGAGACGCGCTGGCAATGGCATTCTCAACGGCGAGTTCTACCGCGACGATGCCTGTGACCTATGCGTGCCTGCGAGAAAAGGTGGGCCTGCGAGAAGAGTCAGCAAGCCTCGGCGCGCTGGTTGGAGCCAATTTCAATAACGATGGCACCGCATTGTACGAGGCAATGGCGGCGCTCTTCATTGCGCAGATGACAGGAACGGATCTCTCGCTGACGCAACAGGCGATGGTCGTTCTGACGAGCATTGTTGCTTCGGTCGGCGCAGCCGGAATTCCGGAGGCTGGACTTGTAACGATGACCCTCGTGTTTTCAGCGGTTCACCTTCCTCCGGGCTACATTGCGCTGTTGCTGCCTGTTGACTGGTTTCTGGATCGCTGCCGCACCACGATCAATGTGATGGGCGATCTGAACGTCAGCTGCATTCTCGACGGACGAAAGCGCGAAAAAGAGCAGGCGGATCCGTTGTTGGAAGGTCTGACGTAATCAGCTCAACCATGCCACAACAACTGCTGCGAAAATGGCGAAAGCAACCAGGCCCAGTTGAAACAGTCGGGATCGTGAAACGACCAGGTTGGTGGCGGTGTTGACGCGCCGATAATGAAGGTCTCTTCCGAAACGGATGTCGGTCGTGGGCCAGATGTCTTCCGGCGGTTCTCCAAAGAATTTCCTGTAGCTTCCGAGCGTCTGCTCATACAGGCGTCTGAATCGATCTGATTCGTCGCGGCCGCCACGCGTGGGTTCATGATCGATCGTCTGCCGCATGACATTCCGGCAGAAATTCGCCCACGAGCGGGTGTACTGAAGATGCTGGTGCCATGCCTGATCGACTTGATCCGAAGGTGCCGCCATATGTCCGGCAGCTGCCATCAGGAAAGTGAATTTGCGGTATTCGTCGATGACACGTAGCGAATAGAGCTTTGACCAGCCGTTCTCTTTGCTCAGACGCCCGGCAAATGGAAGTTCGGGTTCGCCTTCGTCGAAAGCGAAGGCCTGAATCCTGGCATAAAGATCCTGTTGCTCCGGCGTCATCACGTGTATGGTAGACCGCGATGAAGGCAGATTTGAAAACACTTCTCCTGCGGTGGCGGGAAGGCGACCGCAACGCGGGCGAACAAGTGGTTGGGCTCGTCTACTCGGACCTGCGCAAGCTTGCGGCGTATTTTCTCAATTCCGAAAGGCCGGATCACACCCTGCAGCCAACAGACCTCGTGAATGAAGCATTTGTCCGGCTCACTTCCGGAAAGCAGGTGGACTGGCAGAACCGTGCGCACTTCATTGCAGTCGCCGCACGTCAGATGCGCCGCATACTCATCGATCATGCTCGCCGGCAAAAGGCATTGAAGAGAAACGATACGCTGATTCCTGTTGCGTTGTCGGGGGAGCCTGCGGCTCGGAAGTCGCATCTGGAAAGCGTTCTCGCGATGGAAGAGATGCTCGAGGAGCTTGAAAAGTACGACTCCCGCGCGGCGCAAATCGTGGAATTGCGGGTGTTCGGGGGGCTCACGGAGAAGGAGATGGGCGAAGTTCTGGACATCTCCGTCGCAACGGTCAAGCGGGACTGGACCTTCGCCCGGGCGTGGCTGATCGGCAAGCTTCGCAGGGACAACCCGGGAGCACCTGGCGGCCGGCAGGCGATTCAATCCGGGAGTTGATGAGGCTCTAGGTTCGTCGCCTCGCTCGGAGTCTCTCGGCATAACGAACGCGGACTTTGTCACGATCGGTTTCGCCATCCAGGAGCATGTCCAGTCGAAGGATTTCGTCGGCGAAGGCGCTTGCTGCCGCAATGATCAGGTTGTTGTCTCCTGCAGGGGGAGCGTTACCCGTAACGGATTTGACGAAGACGACGATTTGCTCGCTTTCGCGTTCATCCCGCTTCTTTGCGACGACAAGCCGCGTTGCTGCGATCAGGCGACCGAATCGTTCAATAAAGGCATCAGGGACCGCGCCCTTGAGCGCAGCGATCTTGCTCTCCTGCTCGTCGAGCGACTTCAGCATCGCCTCTGAGCTGCCTGCCATGCCTGTAATATCGTCCATATAGGTCTCGAGCAGCGTATGCGCCGCATCATTGGGTCTGGATTGGCATCCCAGTAGGCAGAAGGTCAGAAGAAGCGTCGAAAAAATCATTCGTCCCCGCATCACAGTCATAAGAAGAAGCCTTCCTTCAGTCGCTAAACCTGATTTGGAAGCTTCCGTCGGGGTCTTTGCTGACTCAAGGGATCTTTGTGGGGGTGGATCAATGTTATTCTCACCAGCGGAGGAATGGCCGAGTGGTTGAAGGCGGCGGTCTTGAAAACCGTTGAACGGGGAACCGTTCCGGGGGTTCGAATCCCTCTTCCTCCGTTATCCCCCTAAAATATTCAGTCAGTTATTGCCTGCTCGTGTGGCATGAGAAATGGCGGGTCTTTTCAGCCGCCGTCCCCAGCCGCCGTGTTTGTCCGGCGACAAACTGGAAGCCCGGGGACCGTTCGGGTTCACCGTCGTGCCAGGGCAACAAGCGCCTGGCGGGCTTCTTCCATCGTGTGTATCGGAGCATCGAAAGGCATGCGAATCTTCCCGTCGGCCGTCAGCATGTCAAAACCTTCTGCGTCGATACCGGCCATGAAAGCCTGCTTGCCGCCGGCAAAGCCTTTCAGCGCGTTTGCATGATCGTGGTTCATGTGATCGAGGATTCGCGATTCATCAATGGCAGAGAACGGATTCTTGAGTGCAAAGTCGTCGGTGTTCACCCAGTGAATCTGACCGAAACCTCCGATGAAGCGGACGCTCACAAGATTCAGACGAAAGAACGCGAAGTCGTGCGTCCCCTGGTACTGGCGTGCGGACGGGAAATAGCGAAAGTAGCGCCCAGAAGCGTCGCCTTCGGCAGGATCGATCTGCTGGATGTTGCCGACACACGTGACGCGACCGTGCGCCTGCACATCACTGGAGTCGTTGGCCGCTTCTATAACCGTCAGCGAGACTTTCGGATCGGCTAGAAAATTCTTGGTATGTTGCGCGATGAAGCTTGTGTAAATGATGGGCCTGCCCTTGCGATCCACGCAGTAGGGAGTCAGGGATCCGAACGGATAACCAGGAACATCGACAGAAATCGTCGATAACACGCCGTAAGTCCGGCCCAAAAACAGCTCGCGAGCGGCGCGGTCTATTGCGCTTGTCATATTGCCTTCAACCCTCCGTAGCGTGGACGGGGTCGGTTCACCTCACCAAAGCTTCGGCTTCGCAGGCGATGTCGCGACCACTATTAGAGATCCTCAAACGTTCGCATCTTACCGCTTCCTTGGGTAGACTTTCTTTAATCCGGAGGCACGCATGACTCCCACTCGTCTTGCCCTCTTATTTCTTCTCAGCGTATTCGGCATGACCGCGACCGTTCCAGCAGCGGATCCGAAGCCAGGCTCAGACTGGCCCTCGTTCCGAGGGATTCGCGCCAGTGGCGTTGCTGAAGGGTTTCCGACACTAACGACCTGGGACATCCCGAAGAAGCAGGGCCTGCGCTGGCGCACTGCGCTGGACGGGCTCGGCACGTCGAGTCCGATCGTCTGGGGCGACCGTGTGTGCATCACCACAGCAGTGAGCGGGAAACTGGACTCGAATCTCAAGATCGGTTTGTACGGGGACATTACGTCCGTTGAAGACATCACATCTCACACCTGGAAGATAGTCTGTCTAAACAAGAGGACAGGACGTGTCGTTGTCGATACCACAACTCAGACTGGCGTGCCGAAAGTCAAGCGGCACACCAAATCCACGCACGCGAATTCCACGCTTGCAACAGACGGCAACAACCTGGTTGCGATGTTCGGTTCAGAGGGACTGTACACCCTCGACATGAACGGCAAGGTTGTCTGGAAGAAAGAGCTGGGAGTGCTGGATTCCGGCTATTACCAGGTTCCCCAGGCGCAGTGGGAGTTCGGCAGTTCGCCGATCATTCATGAAGGCATCGTGGTGATCCAGGCTGACGTGCAGAAGGATTCATTCCTCGCAGCTTTCGATATAAAGGATGGCCGTGAGTTGTGGCGAACGCCCAGGCAAGACGTGCCCACATGGAGCACGCCCACGATTCATAAGGTCGGCAATCAGACACAGATCCTCGTGAACGGCTGGCGCCATACCGGCGCGTACGACTTCAAAACGGGTCGCGAGATCTGGAAAATTAACGGAGGAGGCGACATCCCGGTTCCAACACCCGTCACCGGCCTCGGATTTGTCTACATGACAAGTGCTCATGGTCAGCTGTCGCCCATGATCCCATTCGTGAAACGGCAACTGGCGATATCTCCCTGGCGGCAAACGAAACATCGAACGCTTACATCGCATGGAGCGTTCCTAGCGGCGGCGCCTATATGGCCACGCCGCTTCTCTATCGCGACTTACTCTACGTCGTGGGATGGAACGGCGTGCTTCTGGCGTTCGATCCCCGGACAGGCGAGCGTCTTTATCAGGAACGAGTCGGCGGCGGAACGACGGCGTTTACTGCTTCGCCTGTCGCCGCCGACGGCAAAATCTACATCACAAGCGAAGAAGGCGATGTGTTCGTGGTCAAAGCGGGCAGAACCTTCCAGTTGCTGGCTACGAATCCACTGGGCGAAATCGGCATGGCGAGCCCCGCAATCTCCGAAGGCGTGATCTATTTCAGGACGGGCAAAAGCATAATGGCGATCGGCCAGTAGAAACTCGCGGGTCTTGCGGTTTCAACCGCCCAGCGCTGCGAGTTTGTTTCGTATCGAGAATCAGCGACGTGTGAGCCGCTACAATCTGCCAGCGTCCGCGTATAGGCCGCGATTCTATAGCGAGTATCGATGTCGCGTCTTTAACGGCGAGTTCCGCCTGTAGCAGGAGACGGCATCGTTGAAATCTCCACGGGCGAAATGTATTCTGTCCCGCACTTTTCAATACCTATACTTTCGGCCAGGTGACCACACGTCAAGGTTCTCCTCGCGCATTCCAGGGCCAGTTGAGACTCGCCTTCTGAAGTTGATTCCCCCTCCCTCCTGGGGTGACATGGTGAAGGGATTGTCTGAGTCCCAGTATCCCTTCACCATTATTTTGAGCGCGAGTAATCGGCGGTAAAGCGATTGCGCTAAGTGCGCTGAACCGGCCTGAAGCCTGAGTTCGATTTCAACGCGGCAGTCCATTCCTACTTTTTTGTGCTACTCTCCCGCCCGTCGGTCATGGAGACCGGCGCGGATGGCCAGCGTTCGATTCCCTGTTACCGTCTTACCGCTCAAGTTTCGGCCGTCCATTATGCGATTCCAATCAGGAGGCTTCTTGAATTCGCACGACTGTCTGACTGCGTGTTCTTTCGTTTTTCGAAACACTTTTAGGCTCCAATGAACGGTCGTCCGCGTCTTGTCATTTTTCTGATCGTCGTGACTTTCGGATTGTGCATTTACCTTCCTCTACTCTCCCGAAACTACGACCTGAATGGCCTGGCGGAAGTTACGGGGTTGAATTCGGGCCGTCCGGGGGAACTGTTTCTGGCGAATCACATGCTGTATCGCCCCATTGCTTACGCTGTTCGGCAAACATTGGCGGCGTTTGGCATGACGGTGAGTGGGGTCTCGCTTCTCCAGGTACTGAGCGCGATTTTCGGCGCTCTGGGTCTCGGATTCTCGTTCATGGCGATTGATCGCATCGTTGAGAACCGATCGATAGCATTTTGGGTGAGCCTGATTCTCGGCGTGTCGTGGTCTTACTGGACTATGAGCACGGATGTCTACTACCTCAGTTTGTCCGCAATGTTCGTCGCAGCTGCCCTGGCTGTGTTCCTTCACGCAAAGTCGGCCGCTGGATTTGCAGCGTGCGGTGTTCTTGCAGGGTTTGCGATCCTGTCGTTCCAGGCGAATGTCTTTCTTCTGCCGGGACTGAGTGTCGCGCTTTTCTTTGGCGGGTCCGTGACGGGGAACCGCATCACGGTTCGGAATCTGGCAGTGGTATGGGCGTCAGCGATCATTCTGGTTGGCGCGGTTTTCGTGAGCGTTGGGATTCTGGTCTATGAACGTACGGCGCCACTGGAGCTGGTCCAGTGGGGATCCAGTTATACCGGCAAGTCTCTTCCGATGTGGGGCAGCTGGTCGCCGGGTCGCTTCCTGACAATTGTGGGAACGAGTTTCAAGAGCATCATTGGCATGGAACTATGGATGTTTGAATTCTTCCAAAGGCGTTTCAACAATGGGCAGATACCGGGGTGGTTGCCGTTTCTCGGTGCTCTTGCTGTGGCCGCTGTCCTGCTCGTCGCATTTCGAGGCGGGCCATCGAAGCGGGTGAATGATACGCGCATCGCTTCCTGGTTGCTGATTCTTTACTTCCTCTACATCCCGTTCTTTA
>Ga0068859_100003956_pt1 | contig 15123 bp, 13 predicted proteins | sample KBSSwiS22_FD_66585 | JGI IMG/M metagenome (GOLD analysis project Ga0068859, IMG submission 66585) | Switchgrass rhizosphere microbial communities from Kellogg Biological Station, Michigan, USA - KBS Switchgrass S2-2 | ecosystem: Host-associated > Plants > Roots > Rhizosphere > Soil ...
TCGGGGTGCAGGTGAACAGCCTGCGCGGCATCTCGTCCAGCAGCAGCTGCGCCAAGGTCGGCTCCTCCGGTTCAGGGGCGGGCGGTTCCGGGTCGAGCGAGATGCGGGTCGCGCGGTCGGCGGCGGGACGTTCGGTGAGATCCGAGGAAGATCCTCGCACCCGGCACCGACAGTTCTGGTCTGTCTAATGTCACACCGCCAGGTCGGCGACGCCCGAACAGGCCGCCACAGTGCCGAAACGTCGCCACCGGGCCCGGTCCTGGCGCGCCGCGGCCAGACTCGACCACGCCCCGCAACTGGACGTTCCCGGCGCAGCCTGGCATGCTGCGACGCATGGAGCGCAGCGCAGCCGTGGCCGGACACGTGCCACCGCGTTCATTCGCGCCGCAGCTGTTTTATGGGGGCCGGGCTCGGTCCCCACTGTGCCGCTGATCGCACGCGGCACAACGCGCCAGACCGAAGGCCCGGAACGCCCGGGCCGAAGTGTGCCTGGACCGCGCCGAGCCCCCACCCGAAAGGTGCTCCCGTGAGCAACACGATGGACGCAGGCCTCAACGACACCGTCACGGACTCCTCGGCGGCGCCGGTGGCGCCGCCGATCGCGTCGATCGACGAGGGCCGGACCCTGATCGACGACATCGATGTCCAGCTGCGCGGCCTGGTCGCGGTCCGCCGTGACATCTCCCGGCAGATCCAGACCCGGCGCACCACCGACGGCGGCCCGCGCGTCCAGCACTCCAGGGAGAACGAGATCATCGCGGCCTGGGCCGACGAGCTGGGCCCGCGCGGCGTCGAGATCGCGCTGGCGATCCTCACCCTCTGCCGCGGCTCCCTGACCTGAGATCCGCCCGAACCGGGCGCGGAGCGCCCTTGGCTGACCTCCCAGATCACGACCTCCCGGATCGCGACCTCCCGGATCGACTTCGTCGATCCGGCAGGAACCCCGTTCGTCCATCCGGCAGGAACCCCGTTCGTCGATCCCGCAGGAACCCTGTCGCCGATTCGGCAGGGACCCTGGCTCCCTCTACGGGCGCGCAGCGCCCTCCCCTGCATGATCCAGGGCGCTGCTTGAGAGTGGGGCTCGCGGGTACAGGCCGCAGGTCGGTTTCGCTGCTCGGTTCCGGTGTGGCAGCGCTTCGCGGGAAGCGTCCTAAGCGCGCGGGCCGCCGTTCTCGGGGGCGTCGTTCCCGAGTTCGAGGCCGGGTTTGTACGGGTCCGGCTCGGCCGGGCGCCGGGCCTCCTCATCGAGGCGAGCCTCGTCCAACTCGGGGTCGTAGTCGCGGCCGAAGTCGTCGTCGAGCGTCGCGGCCGGCCCGCTGAGGTGGTGCTCGGCGTCGTCGGTGAGCTGGCGCTCCCGCCAGTTGGCCGGGAGCAGGTGGTCGAGGACGTCGTCGACGGTGATGACACCGACCAGCCGGCCCTCGTCGTCGAGGACCGGCGCGGCGACCAGGTTGTAGGACGCCAGGTAGCGGGTGACAACGGCCAGGTGGGTGTCCGGCCGCAGCGGCCGGACGTCGGTGTCGATCACCGCGCCGATCAGCGTCGCCGGCGGCTCGCGCAGCAGCCGCTGGAAGTGGGCCATCCCCAGGTAGCGGCCGGTCGGCGTCTCGTACGGCGGGCGAACGACGTACACCTGGGCGGCCAGCGCCGGGGACAGCTCCCGCGCCCGCACCCGGGCGAGCGCCTCCGCGACGGTCGCGTTCGGCGCGAGGATCACCGGCTCGCTGGTCATCATGCCGCCGGCCGTGTCGTCGGCGTACCGCAACAGCTGTCGGACGGGGGCGGCCTCCTCCGGCTCCATGAGCCGCAGCAGCCGCTCGGCGTCCTCGGTGGGCAGCTCGCCGAGCAGGTCGGCCGCGTCGTCCGGGCCCATCGCCTCAAGCACATCGGCGGCGCGGTCGTCGGCCAGGCCGCCGAGCAGCTCGACCTGTTCCTCTTCGGGCAGCTCCTCCAGCACGTCGGCGAGCCGCTCGTCGTCGAGTGCCGCCGCGACCTCGGCCCGGCGCTTGTGGGACAGGTCGTGCAGCATCGACGCGAGGTCGGCTGGGCGCAGCTTCTCGATCGCGGCCAGCAGGTTCGCGGCGCCCTGGCCGTCCTCCGGCAGGGCGAACCCGCTCACCTCGTCCCAGCCGAGCGTGCGCAGCTCGCCGCGCCGCCCGCGGCCGACCCGGACGGCCACCTGGTCGAGAATCCAGTCGCCCGCCCGGATCGGCGCGATCGCCGCGTCGACGACCGTGACCTCCCGGCCGGAGGCGGTCTCGATGACCCGGCGGTCGAGCAGCTCGCCGAGGACGAGGGTCTCGCCGGCCCGCTGGGCGAACCGCCGCCAGCTCAGCCGCGCCGACGAGAGAATCACCGCGCCGGACTCGACGCCGGTCACCCTGGTCATCGGGACGAAGATCGGCCGGTGCTGGACGTCGACGGCCAGGCCCAGCACCCGCGGCGGCGCGTGCCCGGGGCGCAGCGTCACGACGATGTCGCGGACCCGCCCGACCTGGTCACCGTTCGGGTCGAGCACCAGCAGACCGTGCAGCCGCCGGCAGTACGCGCGCAGCGGGGCCGGCGGGCGGGACGCCCCCGTCGCCGTCACCGTGCCTCACCTTCCGTAGCGCCCCAGCGCCGCACGGCGCCGCGAGCCGCGACGCGCGGGGCGGGGCGCCGCCACCGCCGCCCGGCCGCCGGCAGCACGGCGGCACCCGGTCGAGAAGCACACGGCGGCACAGCGCAAAGCTACCCGGTTCCCGCTGGCGGACACCGGGGTGCTGCCGCGCGACGCCACCGCTCCCGGCGCGCCACGCCAGCACCGCCGGGCGCACACGCCACCGCGTGCCCGACCGGCCGGTTCGGGCGTCGTGACACCGCCGTCACGCGGCAAAGGACTGCTATGGGCGCAATCGCCCTGAAGCAGCACCCAGGCGGGCGCAATGACGCGATCGTCGTAAATGACGCGGTGAGGCAACGCACACCCGAACATGATCCACAAGGGCTTCGTTCGCGGGCGCCACACCGGCCCTGCGACTACTATCTCGATCATGTCGCTACGTCCCCGCCGTTCGTGCCTCGCGGTTCCTGGCTCGTCGACCAAGATGCTCGGCAAGGCTCAGGGCCTGCCCGCGGACCAGATCTTCTGCGACCTGGAGGACTCCGTCGCCCCGGGCGCCAAGGAGTCGGCCCGCGACAATGTCGTCGCCGCGCTTAACGAAGGCGACTGGACGGGCAAGACCCGCGTCGTCCGCGTGAACGACCTGACGACGAAGTGGACCTATCGCGACGTCATCACCGTGGTCGAGGGCGCCGGTGCGAACCTCGACTGCATCATGCTGCCAAAGGTGCAGACGGCCGCGCAGGTGCAGTGGCTGGACCTGCTGCTCACCCAGATCGAACAGGTAATGGGCTACGAGGTCGGCCGTATCGGCATCGAGGCACAGATCGAGAACGCGCTCGGCCTGTCGAACGTCAAGGACATCGCGTTCGCGAGCCCGCGCATCGAGACCATCATCTTCGGCCCGGCCGACTTCATGGCGTCGATGAACATGCCATCACTCGTCGTCGGCGCGCTGAACCCGGACTATCCGGGCGACCCGTTCCACTACGTTCTTTTCAAGATTGTCGAGGCGGCGCGCGCCCGCGGCGTGCAGGCCATCGACGGTCCGTTCCTGCAGATCCGCGACGTCGACGCGTTCCGGTCGGTCGCCAAGAAGTCGGCCGCGCTTGGCTACGACGGCAAGTGGGTGCTGCACCCGGGCCAGATCGACGCGGCGAACGAGGTCTACCGCCCTCGCCAGGAGGACTACGACCACGCCGAGCTGATCCTCGACGCGTACGCCTGGCACACCTCCGACGCCGGTGGCCTGCGCGGCGCCGTCATGCTCGGCGACGAGATGATCGACGAGGCCAGCGCCAAGATGGCTCAGGTCATCGCCGGCAAGGGCCGCGCCGCGGGCATGCAGCGCACCAAGAAGTTCGAGCCGCCGACCAACTGACCAAGCGCCGCGACGCACCCAGCCAGGGGCCAGACCGGGCAGACCGGTCCGGCGGATTCGGGGCGGGCGCCCACGGCGCCCTTCCCAGACGATCGTCCGAGGAAGGATCTCAGAAATGGGCAGGATCGCGCAGACCGACGGTCTCACAGAGGTTCAGGCCGACATTCTGTCGGCGGTCCGTACGTTTGTGGACAAGGAGATCCTCCCGTACGCGACGGAGCTTGAGCACAAGGACGAGTTCCCGGCGCAGATCGTCGAGCAGATGATGGAGATGGGGCTCTTCGGGATCATGATTCCCGAGGAGTACGGCGGCCTGGGTGAGTCGCTGCTGACGTATGCGCTGGTGGTCGAGGAGATAGCGCGCGGCTGGATGAGCGTCTCCGGTGTCATCAACACGCATTTCATCCTCGCCTATCTGCTGTTGCAGCACGGTTCCGAGGAGCAGAAGCAGCGGCTGCTGCCGAAGATGGCGACAGGTGAGATCCGGGGCGCGTTCTCGATGAGCGAGCCGGGCTGCGGCTCGGACGTTTCCGCGATCACCACCCGGGCGGTCCGGGACGGTGACGACTATGTCATCAACGGCCAGAAGATGTGGCTGACGAACGGAGCGCGGGCAAGTGTCGTCGCGACTCTGGTGAAGACCGACGAGGGCGCCGACTCGGTCTACCGGAACATGACGACGTTCCTGCTGGAGAAGGAGCCGGGCTTCGGTACCACCGGTGGAATAACGATTCCCGGCAAGCTCGAAAAAATGGGCTACAAGGGTGTCGAGACGACCGAGATGGTCCTCGACAATCACCGGGTGCCCGCGGCGTCGATCCTGGGCGGCGCCGAGCAGGCCGGCAAGGGCTTCTACCAGATGATGGACGGCGTCGAGGTCGGCCGCGTCAACGTCGCCGCCCGCGCCTGCGGCATCATGATCCGCGCCTTCGAGCTCGCGATCGCGTACGCCCAGCAGCGCAAGACCTTCGGCCACCAGATCGCCGACCACCAGGCGATCGCGTTCAAGCTCGCCGAGATGGCCACGAAGATCGAGGCCGGCCACCTGATGATGGTCAACGCCGCCCGCAAGAAGGACCGGGGCGAGCGCAACGACGTCGAGGCCGGCATGGCGAAGTTCCTCGCCAGCGAGTACTGCTACGAGGTCACCACCGAGGCGTTCCGCATCCACGGCGGCTACGGCTACTCGAAGGAGTACGAGATCGAGCGGCTGTTCCGCGAGGCCCCGTTCATGCTGATCGGCGAAGGCACCTCCGAGGTCCAGAAGCGCATCATCAGCCGCGCCCTGCTCCGCGACTACAAGCTCGCCCAGTAGCCGAGACGGCCGGCGGGGCTGGCCAGCACGGCGGTCAGCCGGCGCGCGGGACGTCCCCGGTGGCGCGATCGATGATCTCGGCCAGCACCGCCGGATCGGTTGCGTGCGCGCCGAGTCCGCGCCCGGGCCCCTCGCGGGTGCCGTGGAAGTCGCTTGACCCGGTGACCAACAGCCCGAGCCCGGCCGCGAGGTTCCGCAACTCGGCGGCCGCCGCCGGCGTGTGGTCGGGATGGTCGACCTCGACGCCACCCAGGCCCAGCGAGGCGAGATAGGAGATCGTGTCCGGCCCGACGACCGGCCCCCGGGCGGCCGCATAGGGGTGGGCGAAGACGCTGACCCCGCCCGCCTCGTGAATACGCCGCAGCGCCTCCGCCACGTCGGGCTGCTCGTTGCGGACGAAGTACCGGCCGCGCGGGCCGATCCACTTCGGCCCGAATGCCTCCTCGAGGTCACCGATGGCTCCGGCGTCGAGCAGCGCCCTGGCCAGGTGCGGCCGGCCGACCGGGCCACCCGCTCCGGCCTCGATCCGCTCCCAGTCGACCGGCACGCCGTCAGCCACCATCAGGTCCACCATCCGGCGAGCCCGGGACGCCCGGCTCTCCCGGATCGCCCGCCGCATCGCGGCGAACCGGGCCTCCGCCGGGTCGAACAGGTAGGCCAGCATGTGCAGGCTGATCACCCGCCCGTCGGGGACCTGGACCTCGCAGGAGATCTCGGCGCCCGGCACCAGGGCCATCCCGGGCCGCAGCGCCGCGGCCGCAGCGGCGACCCCTCCGGTCGTGTCGTGGTCGGTCAGCGCGATGGCCGTCACACCGGCGTCCGCCGCCGCGGCGACGAGCGCCCGCGGCGTCAGCAGCCCGTCGGAGGCGGTCGAATGGGTGTGCAGGTCTATGCCCGCCACTGGCCTGTTCCGGTCAGAGGTAACGGCGAGCCGGGTCGATCATGGCCCGGACCGTCTTGCCGTCGTGGAACTCGCCAATCGCCGTCATCGACCAGATCGGGGCGTTCGGCACCCGCTGCACCTTGCACATGACGAGGCCGGTGGCCTTCTTGGAGTCCGACAGGTCGAACCGGACCAGCTCCTGATTGGTCAGGTCGTCGATCAGCCGGCAGTAGGCGCGACGGATATCGGTGAACGGCTGGCCCTGGAAGCTGTTCACGGTGAAGACCAGGGCCGTGACGGTGGGCGGTAGCGCACCGAGGTCGACGAAGATTGTCTCGTCGTCGCCCTCGCCCGCTCCGGTCAGGTTGTCGCCCGAGTGCCGGACCGCGCCCTTGGCGCCCTTCTTCGACATGAACCAGACGCGGTCGACGTCCTTGCCGTGGGCGTCGTAAAGGATGCAGGACGCGTCCAGGTCGACGTCCTTCCCCCGGGTCGCCGGATCCCAGCCGAGGGCCATCCGGACCCTCGTCAGCGGCGGCGCGCCGGTCTTCACCAGCGAGACCGCCTCGCCCTTGCGCAGCGACACCCGGCCCTTGTCGAGATTGACGCCGCCGGCGGCCGGCGCGGCCCAGGTGTTACCGGGCGCGACCCCCGGGGCCGGCTGCTGGCCGGACGGCGGCGGACCCCACTGCGGGTTCACCGGAACGCCGGCCGGCGGCGCCCACTGCGCGGCCGGCGGCGCGGACCACTGGCCATGCTGGTTGCCGGGCGGCGCCTGGTTGCCGGGCGGCGGCGCCCACTGGGCCGGCTGGCCGGGAGGCGGGCTCCACTGCCCCGGCCCCTGCGGCTGGCCAGGCCCCGCCGGGGGTGTCGGCGCCTGCGGCGGCCGCTGGCCCCACTGAGACCCGCCGGTGGCCCCGGTGGGCTGCGGGCTGTGCGGCGCCGGGGGGTGCTGGGCAGCGGGTGCGTTCTGGGGTGCCGGGCGGCCCTGCGGCGCGGGCGTCTGGTCCGGCCGGACCAGTCGGGTCGGTGCCTCGTAGTCGTCGTTCGCCCAGCCGGCCGGGGTACCCGCGGCCGGCGGAACGCTCGGCGGCGTCAGCGGAGGCACCGGCGGCGCGGGTGGCCGCGCCGGGGCGGGTGCCGGCGTGCGGGTGGGCGGCGCGGCCTGGGCCGCCGGAGCGTCGTCGCTGTCCACGCTGATGCCGAAGTCGGTGGCTATGCCGGCGAGCCCCGAGGCGTAGCCCTGCCCGACGGCGCGCACCTTCCAGGCGCCCGCGCGCCGGTAGAGCTCGACCAGGATGAGCGCGGTCTCGGTCCGCAGGTCGGTGGGCACGAAGCTCGCGATCTCAACGCCCTGGGCCGTGCGCACGGTGACGCCCAGCCCGCTCACCGCCGCGAAGGTCGCCGGGCCGGAGCCGTCCAGGCTGCCCGTGACGACCACCTTGTCGACATCCGGCGGCACCGCCTGCAGCGAGAACTCCAGCGTCGAGGGTGGCCGCAGCCGCACGCCCGGCCCGTTCGGCTGGTTGTAGAACACGAAGTCGGCGTCCGACCGCGCCTTCCCGGACGCGGTGACGAGCAGCGCCGCGATGTCGAGCGGGGTCGACGAGGAGATCTCGACCCGGATGTCGGGCGTCGGGAGCGGCGCGTTCGCCCCCTTGGTCAGCACGCCAGCCATGATCCCCTCCGAAATTCCCAGGTCTCTCGCCGGCCCAACGCGACCGGTGACCCCGATCGTTCCAGATCGGCATCGGCCCGTGACAACCGCGCCAGCGGACGACCGCCCCGCTCACGACCAGCCGCCAGCCTCCCGCAGAACCCGACTCCCTCTCAACGAATGTCGCAAGCCAGACCTGCCCTCTTCCTACCCGTACGAGATTGCGCGCATCCCGTACCCCCTTGACCGGAGCCGGACGGTCCAGCCAGCGGGCCGGACCGATCCGCTCCCGGCCATAGGATCGGCCGGTGCAGGTACGCGCGGCTGTTGAGCGGCACCTGGTGGCGACGTTCGGGCCGGTCACGGGACGGGCGGGAGTCACTTTCCTCGGCGCCGACCCGATCGACGTGCTGCGGTTCGGCCCCCGTCCGGACGGCTTCTTCCGGTATGCGACGGTCGGGATGTCCAGCGAGCCGATGAGCGACCCGACGTCCGCCGTGCGTGACCCGGCGGGCCCGCGGGCCGAGCTGGTGCTGTCCCTGCGCTCGCCGCGCGACGCTGTGGCGCGCCGGCTGGCGGTGCTCGCGGCGATCCCGGCGATCGAGGGCGTCGCGGTGGTCGCCGGGGCAGGCCTCGATCTGGGCGAACCGCTCTGGGATGACGCCCCGTTCCACGGAGTGCTGGTCGGCGAGCCGGGGGGTCTGGTGGCGGACCTGTCGCTCGCGGACGTCCTACCCGGGCAGCCGGCGGCGCCGATCCAGTTCCTGCCGCTGTTCCCGACGACGCCGAACGAGTCGGCGTTCAAGCGCGTCCATGGCGCCGGCGCGCTGCGCGAGCGCTGGCTCGCGGACGAGCTCGACCTGCGCGATCCCACCCGCCGCGAGGCCCGGCTTACCTGAGCGAAGGAGACGGCGCCCCGGCTGGCCTGCAGCGGCCCGTCACCCGGCGGCGGGCCGCAGCAGTCGCAGCGCTGCGGGCCGCACGAGGATCTCCGCCGGCAGTTCGGCGACCGGGTCGCCGTCGGCGTAGACCTGGAATGGCCGGTCGGCGTTCACCGCCAGCCGCGCGGCATGGCGCACGCTCACGTACTTCGTCTCGACGTGCCGACCCGAGAAGACCCGGGGGAACAGCGCCAGCAGGGTGAGCCGGCCGCACTTGCGGATGAGGATCACCTCGAGCCGGCCGTCGGCGATGTCCGCGCCGGGCGCCATCCGCATCCCGCCGCCGTAGTAGGCGGCGTTGGCGGCGGCGACCGTCCAGCCGACCATTTTCTCCGGTTCGCCACCATCGATGCTGATGGTGAACGTCGCCGCTCGCCACCGCACCATCGCCCGCAGCACGGCGTAGGTGTAGACGTTCTGGCCGCGCAGCCACTTCGTCCGGTTCGCGATGGCGCTGACCTCCGAGTCGAGGCCGAGGCTCGCGATGCCGATGAACGGGGTGCCGCCCGCCTCCGGCAGGTCGACCCGCTGCTCGGTCGCCGTGGCGAGCGCCGCAGCGGCCGCGGCCGGGTCGCGCCCGACGCCGAGGCCGCGGGCGAAGTCGTTGCCCCGGCCACCCGGCAGCACGGCCAGGACGCCGCCGGCGTACGCGGTCGCGCCCGCGACCCGGCCCACCAGCCCGTCGCCGCCGAGGGCGACGGCGACCTGGCCGGCGGCGGCGGCCTCGGCCGCCAGCTCGTCGGCGTGCGCGATATCCCTGGTCGGCGTGACCTCGACCTCGGCGGCCCAGCCGCGCAGCGCGGCCTCGACGCCCGGCAGCACCTTGCCGGCCCGGCCGTGACCGGCGCTCGGATTCACGATCACCCGCAGCCGGTCCAGCTGCACCGGCGCCGCCGGCGGCTGCCGCCAGCCGTCCCGCGCCTCAGACGGGGCCGGAGCCGCAGGCACTGGGGTTTCGGTCATGACCGCCGCTCGCTCTCGCTCGTCACTCGCCTCGGGGCGGGCCCGAGTGTGCAGAGCCTACGGTGCGCGAAGCCGCTGGTCTTCGCGGCCACAGCTGACCGGACCCGCTGGCGTCCGGAGCCGCTGGTGTTCGGAGCCGCTGGTGTTCGGAGCCGCTGGTATTCGGAGCCGCTGGTGTTCGGAGCCGTCGCGCGGACGCGGCCGGTTGGAGCCCGGCCTCCCCGCGGCGGAGGTCAGGCGGCCGGTGACGCCGTTGTCGTCCCCAGCCGGTCGGTCGGGGCGCCGAACAGCAGGCGGTCGGTGAGCGCGGGCTCGTCGCAGAGGTCCGCCAGCACCAGGTGCTCCAGCAGGAGCAGCGCCGCGTCCGCCGGCCAGAGCAAGATCCACAGCCACACCCCGCCGGCCTCGCCGACGAACGCGGCCCGGTCCGGCGGCGACCGGACCGGCCACAGGGCGGTGGGATGCCCCGCCGCCTCGACCTTGGCCTCGGGCAACGCGTCCAGCTGGTGAGGATCTGTCCCGTCGATCCCGGCCAGCCGGGCGCCGAGGCCGGTCCCCGGCGACTCGGCGACCAAGACCATGTCGGCCGGCCCGCCGACCGGGGACGGTCCGGCGGTCGCCAGCGCGGTCGCCCGCGCGCCGGTCCTGTCGTCACCGGCCCAGCCGACGCCTCCGACGTACCAGTGCACCGGCATCGGCGTCGGTGCCCAGACGGGCACGGCCGCCGAGCCGGCGAGCTGACGCAGAGCTTCCGCGGGCGCCGCTGTCGCCTCGTGCCACGGAACGACGTCGCCGTGCTCGTCACATCGCCAGTGGTAGCTGGACCGGTCGGGCGGCCTCAGCCGGCCGAGGCAACGGGGACAGGCCGCTTCACTTGTCACCTGGCTCCTCCCGATTTCCCTCGAACATCCGGGCGGGCTGTGGCCCGAGCTGAGGTGTGCCCCACCATCGCCCGACAAACCGGCGATGGGAGGTGGCCGATGGTGGCCAGACCAGCGGGTTTCCAGCTGTCAGGCGTCGGCCGGGACGGGACGGCCGGGCTGCTCACCGCCGCGCGCCTCGCCGTAGGACCGCTTGGGGACCATCACCTTGCGCCGGTAGACACAGACCACGACGCCGTCCTGGTTGTAACCGCGGGTCTCGACGGTGACGACGCCCCGGTCGTCCTTGCTCTTCGACTCGACCTTGTCCAGGACGGTCGACTCGCCGTAGATCGTGTCCCCGTGGAACACCGGCTTGACGTGCCGCAGCGACTCGACCTCCAGGTTGGCGATCGCCTTGCCGGACACGTCGGCCACGGACATGCCGAGCAGCAGCGAGTAGACGTAGTTCCCGACGACGACGTTGCGCTTGAACTGGGTCGTCTCCTCGGCGTAGTGCGCGTCGAGGTGCAGTGGGTGGTGGTTCATGGTGAGCAGGCAGAACAGGTGGTCGTCGTACTCGGTGATGGTCTTGCCTGGCCAGTGCTTGTAGACGGCGCCGACCTCGAACTCCTCGTAGTACCGGCCGAACTGCATGTGCCCCTCCTGACGCCCCGAGATGAGCCGGCCGGGCCCCGGGCCGACCGCTCGTACCGAGGGAGCGTAGGCACCGCCGCGGCGCACGCGCAGGCCTTCGCGGGCAACATCACTGCGGGGCGACTCGAACTGTCATGTGTGGGGCCTTTTCCCTCGTCGCCGCGGACCAGGGCCGGACCGGTCAAGGTCTCGGTGAGCTGGAAACGGCTCGTTGGCGCACGCACAGCAGAAACGAGGGGCCACGAGCAAGGGCCGTCGGCCCGGGACACATCCCGAGCCGACGGCCCTTCGGTGGTGCTGGTGACGCCGGTTACTCAGCCCGGTCGCTCAGTGGGAGTGGGCGTGCGGCGGCGTCGCGGCCAGCCCCCTGGACGGGGTGAGGCCGAGCGAGCGTCCCGCGAGCCCACGGGAGCGGTGGGTCAGCCGGTCCGCGACGGTCCGCAGCTGCTTGCTCGCCTCGCAGTCCGGGTCGGCGACGACCAGCGGCACGCCCGCGTCGCCGCCCTCGCGCAGCCGGACGTCGACCGGGATCTGCGCCAGCAGCGGGACATCGTGGCCGAGCACGGTCGTCAGCCGCTCGGCGACGGCGGCACCGCCGCCGGACCCGAACAGGTCGATCCGCTCGCCGCAGTGCGGGCAGGGCAGGTAGGCCATGTTCTCCACGACGCCCACGACGTTCTGCCGGGTCTGCGCCGCGATCGTGCCGGCCCGCTCGGCGACCTCGGTGGCCGCGATCTGCGGGGTCGTCACGACGAGCAGCTCCGACGAGGGCACCAGCTGGGCCAGTGAGATCGCGATGTCCCCGGTGCCGGGCGGCAGGTCAAGCAGCAGGACGTCCAGGTCGCCCCAGTACACGTCCGAGAGAAACTGCTCCAGCGCGCGATGCAGCATCGGCCCGCGCCAGGTGACCGGCGCGTTGCCACGCGTGAACATGCCGGTGGAGATCACCTTCACGCCGTGCGCCTGCGGCGGCATGATCATTTTGTCGACCTGCGTCGGCGGCCGCTCGATGCCGAACATGCGGGGTACCGAGTGCCCGTAGATGTCCGCGTCCAGAACGCCGACCTTCAGCCCCGAGCGGGCCATCACCGTGGCCAGGTTCACGGTAAGGGACGACTTGCCGACCCCGCCCTTGCCGCTGGCCACGCCGTAGACCCGGGTCAACGAGCCCGGCTGCGCGAACGGGATGACCCGCGCCGGGACGCCGCCGCGGACCTTCTCGTGCAGCGCGGACCGCTGCTCGTCGGTCATCACGGACAACACGACCCGAACGTCGGTGACGCCCGCGACCCCGCGGACGGCTCGGTCCACCCGGTTGGTGATCTCGTCCCGCATCGGGCAGCCGGACACCGTGAGCAGGACCACGATGTCGACCGATCCGTCGCCGCGGACCTGGATGGCCTCGACCATGTCCAGCTCGGTGATCGGCCGGCCGATCTCGGGGTCGAGCACGGTCGCGAGGGCCGCCTTGACCGCGTCAGAAGAGGGAGTGGAAGCTGACAAGGGAACCTCGGCCGTCTGGCTGCCGCCGACCGGCGGTAGCCGCGGTTGTCGATCGAAGGGATACCGATCGGGCGGACATCTGGGCGCTGCCGGAGCGCGGTGCCGGTAGGCCGAGCGGCCCGCCGGCAACGGCGTCTCGGACCTCCACCATAGCCCGCGCGCGGGAGCGCGCGTGCCGTCCGGAGTGCCCGAGGCGTCCGCTCCCGGACGGGGCCCGGCCCGGCGTTCCCATCCCCGTTGACCGACGGGAGAAGCCCATCCGCTGGTGGCCCAGCCGTCGGCGCCGCCGAGCATCGTGGGCCGCGGCGGACGTACCCTGATCGAGTGAGTCTGTCCGGGACGTCGACGCGGCCCCGGCCCACGGCCCAGGGTGGCCCCGGCTGGCCGTCCGTGGCATGCCGTCCGCCCGCAACCCGTCGCCACCCGCCTTCGCTCAGCGCCTCAACGCCCAGCGCCGCGCGCAGCCACACCGTGAGTTAGCCGCGGTGCGCACCCAGCCTCCGCCCCCGCCAGAGGCCGCCGACCGCAGGACCGTCGCCCCCAGGGCCGGCGACGGCAGGACCAGCGGCAGCGAGACCGGTCACAGCGCGAGCGGTGACGCGGCGCCGCCGGCCGGGGACCGGGTCGACGCCAGGGGCATGCGGGCATGGCGTGGCCTGCTTCGCGCGCACTCCCAGGTCACCGGGGTGCTGGAGGCCGAACTGGAGGAGGCCCACAGCCTCCCGCTCGCGTCCTACGACGTGCTGGTCCAGCTGTCCGAGGCGCCGGGCGGCGCGCTGCGGATGAGCGAGCTGGCCGACGCGGTACTGCTCTCGCGCAGCGGGCTGACCAGGCTGATCGACCGGCTGGTCAAGGAAGGCCTGGTGGAACGCAGGTCCTGCCCGTCGGACCTGCGCGGCACGCTGGCCGTGCTGACTCCCGCCGGCCTCGCCCGGCTACGCGAGGCGTCGGGCACACACCTGCGCGGCGTCGCCCGCCATGTGCTGGCGCACTACTCGCCCGCCGAGCTGGAGCTGCTCGGCGACCTGCTGGGCCGGCTGACCTCCGACGGCCAAGCTGGCGCCACCGCCAAGGGCTGCGGCCAGACCGGCCAGCCGACCTGACGGGTTCGCCTGGCGGGGTCGACGGGTCCTGCGGGGTCAGGTGGCGTCGGTGTCCCAGGGGGCGTCCGAGGCGTCCGGCTGCGGCGCTTGCAGGCTGGACGTGGCCTTCGCCCCGTAATTCTTGGGCGACTTCCCGGGCTGACCGCGCCAGTCAGGCGAGGCTCCCGACGAGTTCGTGGCGCCCGGCGCCCGGTCCTTCGTCAGCAGCGGACGCTCCGGCGTCTCGTCGCCGAACAGATCGAGCTTTCCGCGCTTGTCGAGGATGGACGGGAAGAGCGCCTCGTCGTCGTCCTCCAGCAGCGCCTTGCGGACGAACGTCTTCGGGTGCAGGTCCCGGATATCCAGGTCGGCGATCTCCGGGCCCAGCTCCTCCCGCAGGTCATCGCGCACCCCGTTGGCCATCTGCCGGAGCTGCCGCAGCATCCGGCCGGCATCGCGCGCGACTCTGGGGAGCTTGTCCGGACCGAAGATGAAAAGCCCGAGTAGCAGCAGGACGGCGATTTCACCCCATCCGAGCCCGTTGAACACGCGCTGAGCGTACCTCTGCGGGGGGCACGCGCGAAGCGCTCGCGGATGTCGCTCTGGTAAGCGACTCGTTTCCGACCGGGCGCTAGTTCTGCTCGGCGAGGCTCATCTGGGCCGTGGCGAGCCGACCGGCCCGCAGGTAGGTGAGCGTCAGGCGGTCGCCGACGTGATGTGACCGGGCCGCGTCCAGGAGCTGGTTCGCGGTCGTGATCGGCTGGTCGCCGATCTTCGTCACGATGTCGCCGACCGCCAGGCCGGCGGTCGCGGCCGGTCCACCCGGGTCGAGGATGGTGATCAGTGCGCCCGGCACCCGGCCGCTGGCCTTGGCGGCGGCCGAGGTGATGGTGTCGGCCGAGAAGCCGAGGTATGGGTGGGTCGCGTGCCCGGTCTGGATCAGCTCCTCGGCGATCGCCCGCGCGTCGTCGATCGGGATGGCGAAGCCGACGCCGATACTGCCGTTCTGGCCGCTGGGCGCCCCCGGAACCGTGCCGATCGCGGTGTTGACCCCGATGACCTGGCCGAGCGCGTCCACCAGGGGGCCACCCGAGCTGCCGGGGTTGATCGCCGCGTCGGTCTGGATCGCGCCGATGAGCGTGACCGTCTCGCCGTCCGCCAGTGGCTCCGTCTGCCTGCGGTCGAGCCCGCTCACGACTCCGGCAGCGTGACCACCGGAGAGGCCGAGCGGCGCGCCGATCGCGATCACCGGGTCGCCGATCCGCGCCGCGCCCGACTG
>Ga0068859_100003959_pt1 | contig 15117 bp, 14 predicted proteins | sample KBSSwiS22_FD_66585 | JGI IMG/M metagenome (GOLD analysis project Ga0068859, IMG submission 66585) | Switchgrass rhizosphere microbial communities from Kellogg Biological Station, Michigan, USA - KBS Switchgrass S2-2 | ecosystem: Host-associated > Plants > Roots > Rhizosphere > Soil ...
CCGCACAAACGATCCAGCCGGCGAGCCAGTTCCAGGGAGTCGAGCGAGTGTATGACATCGAAAAGCTGGACCGCACGTCGAGCTTTGTTCGCCTGAAGATGTCCGACGAGGTGCCAGCGTGCCGCACTACGGCCAACCTCGTTTATCTTCTGTTCAGCCTCCTGGACGCGATTCTCGCCGATGTCGTTTGCGCCGAACTCGATGGCTGCTCTCACGAGCGAAGCAGGATGGGTCTTGCTGATCGCGATTAGCGTAACCTCGTGGGGCAAACGTCCGCATTTTAGGGCCGCGGCTTCGATTTGCGCACGGACGCGCGCGAGTCTTTCTCCTATTTGGTCTACGCTCATCTGAGAATCATGATAGCGCACTCCGTATAAATACGGATTACGCGACCGTCAACGGGTGCCGCTGCAGTTTGACTAAGATTTCGCGCAAAGGCGCAAAGACAAAAAAAAAGAAAGAACACCCTGATCCATTGATTCTCTTTGCGCCTTTGCGGGAAATCTTAATTAAACTGCACCAATAACCGTTCAACCGGGCATTCTTGACACTCTTATGATGCATTCGCATAATGAGCACTCGTCTCATGCGGATGTGGCGGAACTGGCAGACGCGCAGGTCTCAGAAGCCTGTGATGGTGACATCGTGGAGGTTCAAGTCCTCTCATCCGCACCATTAACAACTCTTTAGCCTCACATACCATCAAAAAAATAATTGTCACGGATTTTCGGAGGTTGGTGTTTCCGTATTAGATGTCAGTTCCGAAAGGGGAGTAGTTCATGAATGTCGATCACGCAACTTTGATGGAAACGGACAACTTGAGACACACAGGCATTACGCCTGAGAGAACTGTGCGTCTGAAACTTGCCGAGCGGCCAGACCGCGACCGTATCCAACGCGTCGTTGATCTGGCGGATGCTCTCTTGATTGAAGCCGAAACGCTCGCACGTGATAAGGCGTTCACCGAAGAGGCAACCAGACTCAAGCCGTTGGACATTCTCGGAGGAATCAGTTTTTACGACGAAGTAGAACGGTTCGAGACTCACTTGATCAAAATGGCCCTGTCTGAAACCGGAGGGAACCAGGCGAAGGCAGCAAGGCTACTGGGCATTAAAGCCACCACACTTAACTCTAAAATCAAGCTCTTTAACATCGAAGTTGGCTAGGGCCGACCAGCCATCATCATCCTCTCAGTTGACCGCCTCCGACGCACCGAGCATTTCCGCTTCAGTGACGTCGGAGACGGTCAAAATTTCTTCCTTAAACAAATTCGAATCAATCAGGGTCTGCACCACGTAGCGTCCCGCCGTCTGAAAAGTCACATTAACAAAGAAGCTGATGTTGTCGGCGAAGCCGCCTGACGCTATCTCGAACCGTGTCGGTTGCGACACGACGATGGCTTGCTGGCGATCCGGTGTGAGTATCCGAACCTCTGACAGGTAACTGCCGCTGCCCTGCCAATGGTTAACGACGGCAAACTTGATCAACGAGAGCGGTAACTGTGGCACGACAATGTTCTGGAAGACACCCATGAACGACAACTTGTTTCCGGCTTCGAGTCGCACGTCGTCGCAAAAGAGCGTGAAGATAAGTTGGAGGTTCTTTGTTGTTGGTTCGAGGTTCATGGTTACTCCAGCATACTTTTGAAAGCGGATTCGTCAATCACGGTCACGCCGAGCGCTTCGGCTTTGTCGAGCTTCGATCCCGCCGCTTCGCCGGCGACAACGTAATCAGTCTTCTTGCTGACTGAAGAGTTCACTCGTCCGCCTCTCGCTTCGATCAACGTCTTCGCTTCGTCGCGCGTGAAACTCGACAGCGTCCCAGTCAGCACAAACTGCTTTCCGGCGAATCGCTCGTCGATTGTTGCGCTGCTCCTGCGTGACGACTCAGTGTTAACACCGGCGGCGCGCAGCCTATCACAAAGCGCACGATTACCCTCATCGTCAAACCAGTCGCGAACGCTTTCGGCGACGGTTAGTCCGATCTCCGGAATCGCGTCAAGCTCTTCGACTGTCGCTTCCGTCAGACGATCGAGCGATCCCATTTCGTGCGCGAGTATCCCGGCAGTTCTTTCGCCAACGTGACGAATGCCAAGCGCGTAGATCAGGTTTGTCAGCTCGCGCGACTTGCTTGCTGCGATCTGTTCGAGAAGATTCGTCGCGGATTTCTTCGCCATGCGCGGCAGCGCGGCAACCTGATCGAGTGTGAGTGAATAGAGATCGCCGACGTCTTCAACCAGCTTTGCTTCGACCATCTGAATTGCGAGTACGTCGCCGAGACCTTCGATACGCATTGCCCGACGCGAAGCAAAGTGCAGCAAGCGACCGACAAGTTGGGCCTGGCAATCAGCGGCGACACAGCGCGCGACGACTTCGCCTTCCGGACGCGAGATCAAGCCACCGCAGACAGGACAATGAGTGGGAGGCTCGAAGTCCTTCTCTTTTCCGGTGCGCTTTGTTGTGATAACGCTGAGGACCTTCGGAATGATCTCGCCGCTCTTTTCGATCATCACCCAGTCGCCAATCTTTATCCCCAGACGCTCAATCTCATCGTAGTTGTGCAGTGTCGCTCGTGAAACCGTCGTGCCGGCGAGAAACACAGGTTCAAGATAAGCAACGGGCGTCAATGCTCCCGTCCGGCCCACTTGCACTTGAATGTCCAATACTTTTGTCGACGCCTGGCGCGCGGGGTATTTGTAAGCGATGGCCCAGCGAGGCGCTTTCGACGTCGCGCCAAACTCGTCCTGCAACGCGGTGGAGTTAACTTTTACGACGAGACCGTCGATCTCATAACCGAGGTCGTCGCGTTTCTCTTCCTGCTTGTTTGCAAAGTCGATCACCTGCTGGATGTTCTTGCAAACCTTGCGCTGGCTGTTGACGCGAAAGCCTGCTTTCTCCAGCCAATCGAGCGCCTCAGAATGTGTCGGAAACGGTTTGCGTCCACCTACAAGCAGGTCGTACACGAACATGTCGAGCTTTCGCCGGGCAACCAGTTTCGGATCGAGTTGCCGGATTGCGCCCGCCGCGGCGTTGCGCGGATTCGCAAAACGGGGCTCGCCCGCCTCTTCCCTTTCCGCGTTCGTCTTTTGAAACACGTCCAGCGGGATGAAAACCTCGCCGCGAACTTCCAGTGGCCCATCAATTCGCTTCGGCTGCGATTTGAGACGCAAGGGAACGCTGCGAATCGTACGCGCGTTCTGCGTAACTTCTTCGCCGATGCGGCCGTCACCACGCGTCACACCGCGAGTCAGCACACCGTCTTCGTATTGCAGCGACAGCGACAATCCATCGATCTTCAATTCCGCGACGTATTCGAGCGGACGTCCATCCGCGAGCCGCTGGCAACGTTCGTCGAACGCACGCAGTTCGTCGATGTTGTAACTGTTGTCCAACGACATCATTGGCCGCGTGTGGACCACCTCGGGAAACCCTTCAGCAGGGCGGCCACCGATTCGTTGCGTCGGACTGTCAGGCGTTATCAGTTCGGGATTGGCTTCTTCGAGTTGCTGGAGTTTCTCGAGCAGCAGGTCGTAGTCGCGATCGGAGATCTCCGGGGAGTCGTTGACGTAGTAGAGTTCGTCGTGACGTCGAATCTCGTCTCTTAGTTTCTCGATCTGGCGGGCGGTCGCTCTAGCCACTGATTTGTCCGTGTTTCAATTTCGGCAGGGGCGCGGTAGGTTTACGATCTTCTTCGCCTGACTCCGACACTGGCTTGGATCGTGAGGCCGCCAGTTTGTGAATGACGCGTCCAACCAGCTTGATACTCTGAATGAAATCGTCAATGCGGATGTTCTCGTCTGGTCCATGAGGATTCGACCCGGCGTAACTGGTGCCGAACGAAGCCACCGGCGTGGGAGGTTGCGATACGCCACACACGGCGCCCACTGGTCCACTCGACGGATCCATCGGATAGATCAACGCCGGCTTGCCATAAACTTCCTGCGTCGAATCGATCACTGCCCGCGCTACCCGCGACTTTGACGACGACTTCGCCAGCGGCGCACTACCCAACTCGATGATCTCGATGTCTTTGAATCCGCGCACGTCGAGGTGCGCGCGCAAGAGATCGGCGACGATCTGCGCCGTCAAATCAGGCACCAACCGGAAATCGAGACGCGCCATCGCCATGCTCGGCAAAACTGTCTTCGCGCCTGCTTCAGTGTGGCCGGTGTGAATACCGCAGATGGTACAAGTCGGACCAAAGATGTGTTCCTTGACCAGCGCCGCGCCTTTCATCGCCCTGACCCAGCCGCTAATCCGAAACTCCCGCTTCAAGCCCACTTCATCAAGCTCAATCGCTTTCAAGACTTCCGCATCTTCATCACTGATCGGCGCGATGTACGACGAGAACCCGTCGATCGTGATCACGCCTTTCGGCGAAGTGATTGTCGCCAGCGCCTGGACCAGACGCCACGCCGGATTCGGAACGATCGCGCCCCACTTCGAGTGCAGATCCGTTCGCGCCCCAAACGATCGCAGTTCCAAAAACGTGATGCCCTTGAAACCCAAACTGACGATCGGATTCTCTTTCGTATCGCGCGAACCCTCGTCCCAGAGACAACCGTCGGCCTGCAACATCTCGGGGTGTTCATCGGTAAAACGATACAGACTCGGACTGCCGAGTCCGTCTTCTCCTTCTACGATGAAACGCAACGTCACCGGAAGTTTTCCAAACGATTTCTGATACGCTTCAACCGCCGCCAGCCGGGCGATCAGATCGCCTTTGCTGTTGGCCGCGCCGCGGGCGTACAACTTCTCGTCCCGGATCTCCGCCGCAAACGGCCCGGTGCTCCAATCCGTCAGATGACCAACCGGCTGCACGTCGTAGTGACCGTAGACCATGAATGTCTTCGGTCCGCTGCCACACTCGCCGTAGATAATCGGATACCCGCTCCCCATGCGAAACGAGCGCGTCCCCATTCCAACGCGCTGCATCGACTGTTCGACAGTCTCGGCAATCGCACGCATGCCCGTCGCACGCGCGGCGACCGACGGCATGCGACACAGGTTCTGCAGCCGCTCGGTGAAACTCCGCGCGTGTCGTTCAACGTAACGATCGAATTTAGCGAACGTACTCATTTCAGATCGTTTGATCGATACAACAGGTATCGCGATTCTTGCTCGTCCCGTTCCAGCCCTGCGCAGACGAGTTGATCGGCGAACGCGTTTTGAAATTCAGACCTAACGCGGGCCTGCATATCGCACGCTTCCTGCGCGTTGCGTTTGAGAACCGCAGACCATTGGTGGGGTATCGCAATCGTTCTTACCCGCTCCGCTTCGATTGTATGACTGAGCCCAGCCGCCAAAGCCGTCACTCGCGGCGAGCTCAGGTCCCAACTCGCGATCAGACGATCGCTCGGAATTCCCGCGTGTTCACCGTCTTCGTGCAACTGGTCGTAGTCAATACCGTAGAAGTTCGCCGCGTAGGTGTGGACCGTCACGCCGAGGCGATTGAGATTGAAATGCGCGTTGCGCGACTGCATCGGATCCCAGGTCCACTTCATGAAGTCGCGTCCCTCGCTCATCGCCTTCTCGCGCTGCGCCCACTTCAACCGTGCACCGACGCCTTTGTTCTGGTAATCGCGTGCGACTGCCATCATGTGCGAGTAGCCGTAGACTTCGTTGTTGGGCCGGACAGCGGCCAGGTGATGTACGAAACCGACCATCCGGTCGGCCGTGAAGGCGCCGAGTGTCCAACCGCCAGCTTGTCGGGAAACTATTAAATGACGACGAGGCGAGATCTCCAGATCGGGAAGCCCGAACGCTTCCCGCTGGAGGCTAATACAACAGTCAAACTCTTCAATGGTTGTGCATTCACGAATAATGATCTCTTCCATCCATTACCTTTGGTTGATGGTTTCGGGTGAATCGCCGTCACGTCTTGTTCGGGCGGGCCGGGATTCGGATCGTCGCCTGAAGACCACTCGGCGCGCAATTCTCCAGCACGACCGTGCCACCCATTAACTCGAGCAGTTTCCGGCCGATGATAATACCAAGTTCATTGATGTTCGGTTCGTGACCCATCGTTCCACGGTCGGGATCGAATGCCCGCAACGTGTCTGAAGGGACCTCGCCGTTGTCTTTGACTCGAATCGCCAGCATCCCGTTCGCATCGACATCGACAGTGACCATCACCGTCTCACCCGCGGGACTACGACTCACTGCCCAGGCGATGAAGTTGAAGATCGTCTGTCGCAACTTTCCCTGATCGGAAACAACTGTCGTGATCTCGGGAGCGACTTCATAGTCGATCTTCACCTGCGCCTTTTGCGCCATACGGGCCGCGGCCGCGCAGGATTCCCGCACCGTCTCGCGCAGCGAAAACTCCTGGAGAAACACTTCAGTCTGCCCGGCCTCGATGCGCGAAAGGTCGACGAGTTGATTCAGGCTGGCCTGAAGTTGAAAGCCTGAGTCCTGGACTTTCTGACAAAACCGCCGTTGCGAGTCAGTCAGTTCCTCCTGGTCGAGAAGGATCTCACTGAAACCGAGAATCGAAGTCAGCGGCGTGCGCAGTTCATGCGACATGCGCGCCAGGAACAGAGATCGATAATGTGACACACGCCGTAATTCGCGATTTGCCTCTTCGAGCTCCGCTGTCCGCTTTCTTAGTTCTCTGATTAATAGGTCAACGCGTTCCTGAGAGTTGAGAGCAGCCGCACTGCTAACACTATCGTTAACGTTTTCGGGGTCTCGTATTTCATAGACACCCTCGCGTGCTCTTTCGTCCATATGGATCACACCCTGCTTGAAAGTGTCCTCACCTGGGGGCCTAAATTGTTATGTGGCATCAATATAGGGTGCCTCACAATCCCTGTCTACCCCCTTGAGTCTGTTGGCCAAAGAATTTTGTCAGATCCGGGGCCTGCGCTATGATGCGGCGCGGAATGAACGGGCAACTCAGCCACCGACCGCTCGCGGACCTCATACGCGAAATCTCGACAAAGTCTCAGAGCGGCAGCCTGCGTATCGAACGCGAGCGAATCAAGCTGGTGACCTATTTCGATAAGGGGAAGTTCGTTTACGCAGCCTGCAACCTGCGTGACTTGCGTCTCCGCGAACACCTGGTAAGGTCAGGACTTCTGTCGGCAAAACAGCTCGCACGATTTGCTGAAACCCTTTCGGATCTCGAGCTGGCAAAGAATCTTTGTAAGCAGAACCTGTTGACGCCGGCAGAGGTCGAAGAAGCGCAAACGAAACAGGTGTCTGACATTCTGCGGTTCGCATTCACACTAACAGAGGGTGCCTGGACCTTTGATCCGCATGCTCATCTGAGCGCAAGTGTGACGCTCAATCTCGACTTGGATGCGTTGTTGCAATGGGCGGCACAGAGATCGCCGTCGAAATCTGCCGAAGTCGCAACCGAGCGTGAGCCAGACAATATCGATGCGTTTCTTGAACGCGTTCGCCGTGCTGAATCGCATTACGACGTACTCGGAGTCGAGAGCACCGCTGCGCCTGAAGAAATGAAGACGGCCTATTACGACCTGGCGCGCCGTTATCACCCCGACCGGTTTCGCAAAACTGAGCCTGAACAGCTAAGCCGAATCGAATCGGCGTTTGCCAGAATCACGCAGGCCTACGAAACATTGCGCGAAGACGATCTGCGAGCAAACTACAACGCCAAACTTCAGGCGCGACGAAAAGCGCAGCAAATAGTCGACGCGACTGCAAAATCAACGGCACGCGCAGCCGAACCATCCGGAACGCCGGATGCCACTCCGGCAACGCCCGTCATCCCCGCCGCAGAACGAGCAGCGAATGACTTCAAAGAAGGACTCGCAGCGCTCGAACAAGGTCAGCGCAGCGTCGCCATCGGACTCTTCGGCTCGGCCGCGCGACTGGCGCCGAATGAAGCACGTTATCGCGCTTACTTCGGCCAGATGCTCATGGCGCAGGAGAAGACCCGTCGAGCCGCGGAAGCCGAACTACAAGCGGCGGTCAAGCTCGATCCCGGCAATGCAGATTACCGGATCATGCTGGCGCAGTTGTTCCAGGACCTCGGCTTCGCCCTCCGTGCGCGAGGCGAAGCGGAGCGGGCAGTTGCCGCCGACCCAAACAATCGAAAGGCGCGGGATCTGTTGCGCGAGCTAAAAGGAGTTTAAGATAAGCAACGATGGCGGCAGTCGATACTTTCGAACTAATTGATAAAGCAGCAGGCGACGCTTTCATGCAGCTTGCTAAAACGGTGGATCGTTTCGAGCGCTACGAGAATCCACACGCCCAACGTGTCGCCGCAATTGCCGACGAGATCGCGCACGCGTTTCATTTGGCGCGTCACGATCGCGGATCGTTGTACGCGGCGGCCCTGCTGCACGACATCGGCGAGGTTGCGATGGAGCGCGACTACATCCAGTCCGATCGCCAGTTGAACGCAGAAGAGCGACTGGATCTGGCGCGACATCCCGTGATCGGTGAACGCGAGGCGTCGAGAGTTGGCGCCGATCGCGCAGCCCAACTGCTGGTGCGCTGGCATCACGAGTGGTGGAACGGCAGTGGTTATCCGGACGCACTACGCCGTGAGGAGATCCCGCTCGCGGCACGAATCCTTCGCGTCGCTGATTCGTACGCCGCGCTTACTGACGATCGTCCGTTTCGACGCTCGCTGTCTGAGGAAGCGGCCAGACGTGAGCTTACGCACCGCGCGGGCATCGAATTTGATCCGGGAGTTGTTTCGGTATTCCTGACGCTGAATGTGAACTATGCAATTTCATAACGGATGGTTGGGTTTTGAACTCGGAGTGTTGCGGCGACTGAAGTTCGCGTCGGTCGCGCTGCCGTTTACCGGCGAACCGAATCTTGTGGTCCAACTTAAGAACTGGCGCGTGCGCGTGGCGGCCAACGATCCGGCACTTTGGTCGTTTACGAAGGCTTTCGCGCTCGTCGAAAACAACACCGAGAAACTCTACGAACCACATCTCGAGGCGCTGCTCGATGACGCCTACCTGCCGCGCGAGAAGCTCGGCAACCCCGCTTTGCTGAAATGGTTCAACGAAACCGACGCGTGGTGGTTCGACAACGTTCGGTTCAACGCGGAGCAACTCGAGCCGTTCAAACGAGCTTTAGCGCTAACCGTCGCGATGATGGTTGGCGACTATGTTCTCTCCTTTAACGAACAAACTCGCGCTCTGCGCGAGCCGTTAGCGCTGTCCGAAACCTTCCGCGTTATGCTGAAGTGTCTGCCCGAACCGCACGACAATTCGATGCGCAACAAGACGACCAACCAGGACGTGCGCAGTTTCGTGGCCGAGCGCCAACACACCGATCTGATGTTCCTGCGACTTCCGATTCCCGTTACGCAAACGGCAACCGCGCGTGATCCGATCGTAAGTTGGCGCGAAGAGTTTCTGCGGGGTGGTGATGAATTCTGGATGGACGTGGAGCGGTCGCAGAAAGCGCGGCTGGGTTCGCGCGTGCAGAGTAAACAGCAGTACCTGGGTTTTGTCGAAGACCTGCTGCGCGCGGCTGCGCACATTCCCACCTGGGCCATCGCCCATAACGAGAACGGATTCATCTCGAACGAAGAGTTGGTGGAGAAAATCGGGCGGGTGCGGAAAGTATCTACGATCTACTCAAAAGACTTTTCCGACATGCTCGGAGTGCGCGCGTCGTTGATCGTCGCTGGTTAGTCGTCAGCAGCAGCGGTAGCAGTGGTCGCCGAAACGAATTTGTACCCCACGCCTCGAACCGTCAGTAGATGTCGCGGCCGCGAAGGTTCGTCCTCAATATACTTCCGCAAGCGAACGATAAAATTGTCGATGGCGCGAGTGTCTGTGTCTTCACGCAGCCCCCAGACGTCTTCGAGGATAGCGCTGCGCGACACGATCCGGCCGTCGTGATTAATCAGGTAACGAAGCAGTTCGGCTTCCATCAACGTGAGATTCACCGTTTGGTCGCCGGAACGAAGCTCGAGCGCGTCGAAGTCGATCGTCTTGTCGCCGAGCTCGACGATGTTCGGACTGGGGACGGTTTGAGCACTGCTGCGACTCTTATGCAACCACTCGCGCCGGCGCAGCAACGCATTAATGCGCGCCAACAACACGGAGAGATCGAATGGCTTTGGCAAATAGTCGTCGGCGCCGGCTTCGAAACCGCGCAGCACATCCTGCGCCGCACCGCGCGCTGTCAGCATTAGGATCGGAACAAACTGGCCTTGCTCACGCAGCCGCGAAGCAAGCGTGAATCCGTCGATACCCGGTAACATCACGTCGAGCACCACCACGTCGTACGCATCGCGTCGATCGAGCAGCATCGACTGCGCCTGTTCAGCGGTGCTCGCGATATCGACCTCGTAACCTTCCGCTCGCAGGTTGTAGCGCAATCCATCGGCAAGATGCTTTTCGTCTTCGACTATTAAAACGGCAGTCATTGATCAGACCCGTGGTAACTGAATTGTAAATGTGCTGCCCTGGCCCAGGCCGGGGCTTTCGGCGTACACGCGCCCGCCATGTTTGTGCACAACGGACTCGACGATAAAGAGTCCGAGACCGGTCCCCTTCACCCGGGCCATGAACCTTCCCGGTACACGATAGAAACGTTTGAAGATCCGCTTCAGTTGCTCACTCGGAATGCCAATGCCTTTGTCAGCCACTCGCACGACCACGCGCTTGTCGTCGGTCGCCGAAACCATTACAGCAACTTGGACCTCATCATCCGAATACTTCACCGCGTTATCGATCAGGTTCGAAAACGCCGCGCGCAGCTCATCCGGATCGCCTGAGACCTTCGCGCCCTTTGCGTCTTCCGTGTACACGAGGTGCGACTCGCTGAGTCCATACCTAACACGCGTGCGTTCAAGACACTCTCGCACCATCTCGTCGACGTCGATCACTGCGGTCGCAATACGGCGACGACGATGGCCCGTGCGGCCGGCGCGCAACACCTGCTCGACGGTCACCAACAGTCGATCGCTGTCAGCCAGCATGATCTTGTAGAACTCCTGCCGCTGTGCTTCATCGACCTCGCGCGTCTTCAACGTTTCGAGATAAAGACGAATCGATGCGATCGGTGTCTTCAGTTCGTGAGTGACAGCGTTGATGAACGCGTCGTGCTGTTCGTTGCGGCGTATCTCGCGAATCAGGAACGTCGTGTTCAGCACCAGCCCGAAGATCAACACCACAAACAGGATGATGCCGAAGATGAGAAGCGCGATCTCGCCCCAGTTCAGCACGATCCACCCGACGTTTAAGGCGATCGTCAACACCACCAGGCTCACGCCCAGCGTGATGAAGAAGACGATTGACTTGCGGCGACGGGCTCTAATAAGCATCGTCGGGGATTGTACCAAGTTCCTTCACGATCAGTGTGACTCCTGGACCTGCGATAGCCGCCGCGGCAGGCGCACGGTCCGCGTGGCGAACAGAACCAGCCACAGAATGCCCGAAACACCGGAAAGCAGTCCGGAGGTCAGCGTCAACGTCTGCGAACTGATGTGATAGAGCGACCAGCCGGCAACGCCGGTCGAAAAGCTCCAGATCATCATCTCGCACGCGCGATCCGTGGTTGAAACTCGTCCCCGCAAGTTGTCCGGCACCAAACGCATCAACAACGTTTCCTGTACCGCGAACTCCGCGCCGAGTAACACGCGCGAGATGAAAAGCATGATCGACGCGAGCAACAGCGTCGGCATGAATCCCATCGCTGCGACGAAGAAGCCCTGAACAAACAGGCTCCACCCGATGTAATCGATCGTGCGGCTCCTCATCTGGAAGTAGATGCTGACGCGTCGTGCGATCATCATGCCAACGAATAGTCCCATTCCATTCGCGAAGTACAACACGCCGATCGCCGCGTCGGGACTGAGATGGCTCTTCGGCGCGAACTCGAACGCGCCGAGACGGTCCAGGATCAAATTGATCGCACCGCCGCCGGTGGCCCAAACGATGTTGACGACCACAATCGTCGCCACCGGCGCATGTGTGACGATGTACGACCAGCCTTCGCGAATGTCGACCCAGTAGCCGCTGAACAAACTCCGCTTCGGAGTCTCCACGTCAGTGGCGGCCGGTGCTTTTCGTGTTTCCTCGTCAGGAACCAGCCAGACGGAATACGCCGACAACACAAACGACATTGCGTTGATAATGAAAGCCGACCCATAACCGACGTTCGACGCCGTCCAGCCGCCAAGCGCCGCGCCCAGGGACATCAAGAGGAAGCGCGACGAAAACATCAATGCGTTTCCGGCGAGCAGATCGCGTTCACCGGTGATGTTCGGCACCGCCGCGTTCTTGGCTGCTTCGAAGAACGTACCGAAGAATGACAGCAGACCAGTGCAGAGATACGCGATCCAGAGATCTTCAGGTCGTCGCACAAACAGGAAACCGAGGGCGACCACGACGCGCAGCAGGTCGGTAACGATCATTACCGTTCGTCGTGACCAGCGATCGACAAACGCACCCGCGAGTGGTGAGAACAACGTGAACGGCACCAAACGGAAGATCAGCATCAGCGTCGTCACTTCGGGCGCAGCGTGCGAAACCTCACGCACCAATCCCAGCGCGGCAATGAAGTTGAACCAGTTGCCGAGTTCCGAGATTACCTGCCCGATCCACAACCGTCTAAAAGAACGATTGCGCCGCAGGAGCTGCATGTACGTTAAGGAGTCCATTCAATTAGATAAGCGTTTTTTCCTAAACAAAAAGGCCGCCCTAAATTCGTGGCGGCCCGCGATCTGCGTCGTTGATTGCAACCGTCAACTACCAACAAATCGCGCCGGCCGTTTTTCGAGAAACGCCGAGACACCCTCAACAAAGTCTTTCGTCTTACCGGCCTCGATCTGCGCCTCGCGTTCCCGATCGAGTTGACCACCGTAATCATTCACCGCACTCGCATCCAGGAGTCTTTTGATTTGTGCGATGGCCGCGGTCGGCGATTGCGCGAGTCGTTCGGCGAGGGACATCACCTGTGCCATCAGTTCCGCATCGGGGACGGCTGAATTTATCATTCCCATCGCTACAGCCTGTTGCGCTGTGATCAAGTCGCCGGTGAACATCAACTCCGCTGCTTTCTTCAATCCTACGAGTCGCGGCAGGATGAATGTTCCGCCACAGTCGGGCACCAAACCAATCTTGATAAAAGCCTGATTGAACTTCGCGCTCTCGGCCGCGACAACCAGATCGCAAGCGAGCGCGAGATTGCATCCACCACCTGATGCGACTCCATTCACCGCCGCGATGAAAGGAACAGGTGTTTTACGAATCAACAGGATCGCTTCGTTCAATATTCGCAGCGGCTCGTCGAAGAAAGCTTCGACCCGACCTTCATTCGTGGCCATCTCCTGCATGGCCCGCAAGTCTCCGCCGGCACAGAACGCACGGCCCGAACCAGTCAAGACAATCGCTCGCGCTCCTTGTTGTAACGCTTCACCAACCGCGGCCTTGAAGTCGTTTGCCGTTTCAACCGTCAGCGCGTTCAATCGATCTGGCCGGTTCAGCGTCAGCACGCAGACGTTGCCCCGCATCTCGAGTTGGATCGTTTCGTAACTCATCAGCTTATTTTAGGGCGGTCTTCAACTGTAAGTCGCGTTAGAGAGAGACCGCGTTCCAAAAACTTAGCTACCCCGAATTGTCTTCAAGTCAATGCCGCCAGGCACGAGGCCGGCATTAACTCTTATCAGGTACGTTGAGCTGCGCGATTCGCACTGAAACAGTCGCTGCACAAGACGGGCCTGCCCGATGAAGGCTTGAAGGGCACGGAGTCGTTCTTGCCGCACTGGTCGCACGTGATGTCGAATCGTTGACGCTCACCTGTTTGTCCTCGTCCGCCACCGAAGTTGGCCCGCCTTGCATCTCGGCATGGCTTACAGCGTTTTGGATGAGTCAGATTACGTTCCCTGTAATACTCCTGTTCTCGTTCCGTAAATGTGAAAGGAGTGTTGCACTCCGAACACGTGATTTCGAGGTCTGGCATCGCGGTTTCTCCATGAGAGCGGAATCGAGGTACTCCACTCTCTTTGCTCTTCGGAGCGCTGGCGTCGCGTTTCTTTCAACCACGAAGTTATGGTGCGAAAGCGCTGTTTCTCAAACACTACGCCGAAAAGCTACGCGTCCCGACGGGTTTACTTGCCGCGAGTGTACTCCAGCGAATCGGTGTATTCAATTACTTTGTGTGGCGAGATCTCGTCAGGAAATTCCCGATGTGTGGCACTGGTGCAACACCACGTTCCGGATTGCTCGGATATACTCGATTCCCAACAGGCACGTTGGTTGCACAAGTTATTGACCGTAGCATGGATCACCTGACATAAGGGCGCCCGACTTTTGATCAAACAGACCACGCTCGAATCTCCGGTCGAAACTCATGGGATAGGACTGCACACAGCCGTTCCGGTCCACCTGCGTTTGGCCCCTGCCCCACCTGACACCGGTTATGTTTTCCGCCGTACAGACCTCGGCGGTTTTGAGATTCCCGCGACAGTCGAATCGGTGGCCCATTGCGGCTATGCCACCACGTTGATGCGAACCGGCGTGATGCTCTCCACCGTCGAGCACTTGTTGGCCGCGCTCCGTGGACTCGGCGTCGACAACGTCTTCATCGAAGTCGACAATCTCGAGATTCCCATCATGGACGGCTCGGCTGAGGACTTTGCCGAGATCATCGAGCGCGCCGGGATCGTCGAGCAGCCACTCGCGCGACGTGCGTTACTGGTGCGGGAGCGAGTAACTTTCGAACAAGGCAATCGACGCATCAGCATCGAACCCGCCGACACTTACCAGATCGATTGTTTGATCGACTTCTCTCACCCGCTGATTGGCGTGCAGAGTTTGTTTGTGGAGTTGAGCGACGGCGCGTTCAGTCGTGATATCGCGTCAGCGCGTACGTTTGGTTTCACTGAAGAGATCGAAGCGCTGCGACGCGCGAACCTTATTCGCGGTGGATCACTCGATAACGCGATCGTCTTGACACCGGACGGGATGTTGAATCAAACAGGTCTGCGCTTTCGCGATGAGTTTGTGCGACACAAGATCCTCGACATAATCGGTGACCTCGCGCTGTTGGGAATGCCGATCATGGGTAAGGTCGTCGCGGAGCGCAGCGGTCACATCATGCACGCTGGTTTGATGTCGAAACTCCTGCGCGTGCGATCCGCGTGGGACATCGTCGACATGCCGGTGCGAGTGGC
>Ga0068859_100003961_pt1 | contig 15110 bp, 19 predicted proteins | sample KBSSwiS22_FD_66585 | JGI IMG/M metagenome (GOLD analysis project Ga0068859, IMG submission 66585) | Switchgrass rhizosphere microbial communities from Kellogg Biological Station, Michigan, USA - KBS Switchgrass S2-2 | ecosystem: Host-associated > Plants > Roots > Rhizosphere > Soil ...
CAACAACGAGATCGGCGCCGGCTTCTTCAAGGTCCCGAACGGAGTATCCGCCGGTCGCAACCCCGACGGTTTGAAATCCCGCTTCGCGGCCGGCAACAATGTCCCGCGGCGTATCTCCAATGACGAAGGTGTCTCGGGCATCGATCGTGGCGCCGGCGTGTCGCACTCCGTTTTGAGCCGCACGCCGGACAAGTTCAGTGCGGTTTTCAGCGTCTGAACCAAAGCCGCCAAATCGAAAGAAGCGATTCAGATTTCCGGGCTGGAGTTTGATGCGTGCGCCGCGCTCGACATTTCCGGTTGCAAGGCCGATCGCAATATTTGGGTGCCCCTGGAAATCCTCCAGAAAGCGGAGGATTCCCGGCAGGACCGTGTAGCTCGACTGTTGCACTTCCTCGGGAAGAAGCTTTACGTACATTTCCAGTATTTCTTCCAGAGAATCTGTGGGGTGTTGGGAGTCACCGCGGACGGCAAAAACCTCACGGATGATCGCCGGATCAGTCTTTCCGTGCAGCCGAATTCCATCCAAGGCGTTGACGATGCCAACAACTTGACAGAAAGCGCGGTTGAGCGCGCGCATGCCCGCACCGCCGGTTGTGATGAGGGTCCCGTCGATATCAAACAGCAGCAGCTTCACGCTGCCATTTTAAGCTAAGGTGAGTTCTACTTCAGGCTGCAGAAGGACTTCCGCCGTGTCAGGGTCTACAGGAAGCTCAAGTCCGCAGGTCTCTTCTCCACAGATAAAGCTGAGCGACAGGGGCGAGAACAACATCTCATTTGTGCTTCGGCATGATGGGCAAATCATCTGCTACCTCCAGTTCTGCCGTTTGATGTGCAACTGGGATTCCATTCCGGCGGGTCTCTCGAAATGCTCTTTAACCGCCCTGGAGATTTGTTTATGCTCATGCGCCATGTCCGACATCACCCTTGAAGAACTACGGGATTTTTCAGAGGCGTCCTCGAGTCTTGTGACAGCAGATGCACCTTTGTTTGGCCTTGTGATGATTCTTCACGGCCGGGTCCTCGGCCGGGGGCCTCACGAGGCGGCGATTGGCGCCAGCATGGGATTTCCCCTCCGAGAGCACGTCCTTTCGGAGGCGTCGCGCTTCTGGATTCAAAGCGACGATGGCGTGCGCGAGTTGAAGACCCGGGATCAGATGGCAAAATTGCTGCGGGAATACCAGCGTGCGGCAGGAGCCAGCTAAGACAGAACCGAGTTCGGACGTTAGGTCTTTCACAAGAGGGCAGCGCCTCAAGGCCAGCCTGATCGGATGGGCTGGCTACTTTGCAATTTCCCTTATCGGCCGGACGGTTCGCTGGCGCTCCGAGGGAGATCAATATCTTCAGGAGATCTACGACGCCAAAAGTCGCGCGATTTTCACCTTTTGGCACGGCCGGATTTTCCCTGCCACTTACTATTACCGGAAACACGGCATTGTCGTCATGACCAGCATGAACCTGGATGGCGAGGCGATCGCGCAATGCATCCAGAGATTCGGCTACGGCGTAGCGCGAGGATCGAGTTCGCGCGGAGGATTGCGCGCTCTGGCGCAGTTGATTCGCGATATTCAACGCGGACGAGATGCCGGCTTTACTATCGACGGCCCTCGCGGGCCGCGCTATGTCGCCAAACAGGGCCCCGTGCACGTCGCCCTCAAGACGGGAGCCGCAATCTTTTGTTTCCACATTTCGATGAAACACAAGATCCAGTTGAAGAGCTGGGATGAGTTCCAGGTTCCATTGCCCTTCACCACTGCGATTGTGTTGCAGGCTCCACCGATCTGGGTTCCACCCAACGCAACCTCGGATCAACTTCGCGCGCTTCACGAAAAAATGCAGAGCGTCCTGGATGATCTGAGAATTCGCGGCGATGCTTCTTTTGGCTAGATCTGAAGCAATCGGCGCCGGAAGGCAAGCTCATCTGAAAAGACAGCAATTCGTGCCAGAGCGGCAATTCGGCACCGAATTCTCGTCACTCCACGTAGTAGACTCGTTGTCGTTCAGATAGACAACTCTTACAAACCCGGAGACCTCTATGACGAGTATGACGAGCAGAAAAATCTGGTTCGGCTGGGCGGTGATCGGCATTTTCAACGTCTTACTCGTTGCACAGTCGCAGGGTCCTTCCATTCCTGCTGCAGCAACGCTCGGCCTCGATCAACCGGTGCCCGTCGAGGCCTCGATCACTGTTGCCACTTTGCCGAACGGGCTGCGCTATTACCTTCGGCAGAATAAGCAGCCGCTTAATCGCGCGGAGCTGCGGCTTGTGGTCAAGGCGGGGTCCGTTCTGGAAGAAGATGACCAGCAGGGTCTGGCCCATTTCGTGGAGCACATGGCCTTCAATGGCACAAAGAATTTCCAGGGTGAAGAGATCGTAAAGTTCCTCCAGTCAATTGGCATGCGCTTTGGCGCAGACGTCAACGCAGGAACCAGCTTTGACGAAACAACATATCGGCTTACTGTTCCCACCGACAAACCCGAAGTCCTCGACAAATCGTTCCTCATACTGGAGGACTGGGCGCACAATCTCGCGTTTGATCCCGCCGAGGTCGATAAGGAGCGCGGGGTCATTCTGGAAGAGTGGCGATTGCGCCGCGGGGCCGGCGCACGGATTACCGACAAGCTGCTTCCCCTGATGCTGGAGGGATCGCGCTATGCAGATCGCATCCCTATCGGCAAAACCGAGGTCATTCAGAACTTCAAAATCGACAGGCTCAAACAGTTTTACAGCGACTGGTATCGCCCGGACCTGATGGCAGTTGTTGCCGTGGGCGACTTTGACAAAGCTGCCGTCGAAACAATGATCAAGGCGCACTTCGGTTCAATTCCGCCTGCTCGGAATCCCAGGGAACGGAAGGTTTATGACGTTCCGGACCACGATGGGGCGCTGTTTGCAATCCTTGCGGACAAAGAAGCGACATCCACCAGCGTCTCCCTGGACACATTGCTGCCCGCCTCCGAGCAGGCATCCGTTGGCGCATATCGCCAGCACATGGTGGACAACCTGTTCTCCGGCATGCTTTCATCCCGCCTCGCTGAGATCGCACAAAAGCCCGGCGCCCCCTTTGTTGCGGCGTCTGCCGGGCGCGGCCCGTTTATTGCGAGAACCAGGGATGACGCTTCGCTCGAAGCCGTCGTGAAGGATGGCGGAGTTGAGCAAGGACTTGAGGCTATCCTCGCCGAGGCACAACGCGTTGATCGGTTCGGATTCACATCAACGGAACTGGAGCGCGAGAAGCAGGACACCCTTCGCGGTTACGAACGGATGCTAACCCAGAAGGAAACACGAACCTCGTCGAGCCATGCTGAGGAATATGTTCGAAATTTCCTCATGGGCGAGTCGCTGCCGGGCGCGGATCTGGAATATGCCTTCCATCAGCGATTCCTGCCGCAGATCACGCTCGACGAGGTCAATAAGTTGTCGAAGGAGTGGTTCGGCACCGACAGGAACAGGATCGTTGTGGTGACCGCCCCGGAAAAGGCAGACGTTCCACTTCCGACAAGCACGCAATTGACGGCTGTTCTCAAGGCAGCACCGTCGAAAACGCTGACAGCTTACGTGGACAGTGCCGGCTCCGCGTCTTTGATGGATTCCATTCCAAAAGGCGGCACCGTCGTTAAGGCGACTACCAGGGAACCGGGAATCACCGAATGGGAGCTGTCGAATGGCGTTAAAGTTGTTCTCAAACCCACCGATCTCAAGGCAGACGAGATTCTTTTCCAGGCGATCAGCGACGGTGGAACGTCCCTCGCCAGCGATGCGGACTATATTCCGGCAAGTTCGGCCGTCAATCTCGTCACGGCTGGCGGTCTGGGGAAGTTCAATCTCGTCGATTTACGAAAAACGCTGACGGGCAAGGTTGCCTCCGCACGTCCGTTCATCAGCGAAATCCAGGAGGGTGTCTCCGGAGGGGCATCGCGGAAAGATCTGGAGACAATGTTCCAGCTGATTTACCTCACGTTCACGGCGCCGCGGCTCGATCGTGATGCGTTTACGGTACAGGCTACACAGGCAAAAACAATCCTGGCGAATCAGGCAGCAGACCCGGAGTTCGCGTTTTCAAAAGCGCTTAGCGAGGCTCTGTATCAGAACCACGTGCGCCGCCAACCCATGACGGTCGAAACCATCGCAAAGTGGGATCTCGACAAGTCCTTCGCGTTTTATAAAGAGCGCTTCGCGGATGCGAGTAACTTTACCTTTATCTTCATTGGGGATTTTGATCTGCCGTTGATGAAACCTTTCGCCGAGCAATATCTCGCGGCATTGCCATCCTCCCGTCGCAAAGAGGACTGGAAGGATGTGGGTGCCCGCTATGCAAAGGGGATCATCGAGAAGACAGTAGAGAAAGGCATCGAGCCGAAGAGCGAAGTGGCGTTGGTTCTGACCGGACCGTTTAAGTGGGACCAGAGCGAGCGCGTCGCGATCCGGGCTATGGCGAATGTGCTTCAGGAACGGTTACGCGAGGCGATTCGCGAAGAACTTGGGGGCACTTACAGCATTTCCGCCAGCGCGGGGATTCAGAAACTGCCGCGGTCGGAATATACGTTCTCCATTCAGTTCGGCGCGGATCCTAAACGCGTGGGCGATCTTCTGAAGCGCGTGACGCAGGAAATCGAGAAACTCAAGACGGAAGGTCCCACGTCGCAGGAGGCCGCCAACGTGAAGGCTCTGTTCCTGCGCGAGTTTGAGACCAACAGCAAGCAGAACAGTTATCTGCTGGGGCAACTCACGGGCAAATATCAGTTCCGGGAAGATCCCGCCGGCGTGTGGCTCGTTCCTGACTACTACAACAAGATCGACGTGAATCAGATTCATCAGGCCGCGAAAACCTATCTGGACATGAAAAATCGCGTTCAGGTCACGCTGATGCCGGAGAAGAAGTAGCAGGAAACTAATTCGCGGGGCGATGTCGCGCGGAAATCGCGAGCCTCCTCCATGGTGAAAAGTGAGACTTAGAGAGACGTTGCTTCTGCTTTTAGGCGTCTGCCTGTGTGACACGCCACTCGTCGCCTGGCAGGAACCGGTTCTTGACTTGACGAGTCCACCACCACGCCATAGTCCTGACCCGCTGGGAACAGAGATCGCGATCAGGCTCAGCTTTTCTAATATCGATCATCTTTTAGGACGGTCTCACGAAACGGAGGCGCAAAGGGGACTACGGGCTCTCGCTATCGACGAAGGGCTCCCCCGTCCTCCTCTTTCGGTCTCCATAGTGGGCTCTGCCTTGTCTGGTTCCCAGGACAAGCCACAGATCACACTCGATCTGAGAATCCGCAATGAGGGCGATACTTCGTATTTATTTCCGGTCTCTACCGATCCGGACCACTCCTCAGTTTTGCCAGGTCAAAAGGGTCGCCGATTAATGCTTTTCAAGGTGATCCTTCAAACCGTTGGTCCTGCCGGAAAGTGGGTTGACGGAACTCTGATGACTGAAGGTTCGGAGACGTATCCCAAGTCGCTTGTCGAATTGAAGCCAGGTGTCGCTATTGTCGTAAGAATCAAAGCCAATGCCGCCGAAATCGTGGCCCGGGCTGCAGGTGCACGAAACGTGGACGTCGAAGCGTACGCTGCATTGACGGAATCCTTGCTTGAAGATTCAGGTTACATCCTCAAACCATCCGGTGAGGTTTCTTCGAAGAACTCGGTTAGCTTGCAGATACCGCGATAAACTCACCGATACCCATTTCCGGTTCACAGAAACAAGAACGGGCAGCTGTGTTAAGTGCCGTTTCGAGTCATTTTGCGGGCGGTTTTGCGACGTAACCAATCCGCTGTCAGGCCCGGTCCTATTGGTTTGGCTCATCAAGGTGGTGTACATTGACCGGATGAGTATGAGTTCAAGAGACCTTCTGGCGCAGATCAGAAAACAGATAAAAGAAGTCACTGTTCAGGATGTTCAGTCCCGCATCCAGAACAACGGCGTCGTTCTGCTCGACGTCCGCGAAAAAGAGGAATGGGACGAGGGCCACTTGCCTGGAGCGACGTTCCTTCCGCGAGGATTCCTGGAAGTCCGCGTTGAGAAAGCAGTCCCCGAGAGGGACAAACCCGTCATCGTCTACTGTGCGGGCGGAACCCGATCCGCCTTTGCGGCCAAGACCCTGCAGGACCTCGGTTATAAAGATGTCGTCTCCATGGCTGGAGGCTATGGCGAGTGGAAAAATGCCGGGCTGCCCTTCGTGGTTCCCGAGAAACTCAACAAGAACCGCCTCGCCCGGTATAGCCGCCACTTGAAAATTCCAGAAATTGGTGAAGCCGGCCAGCTCAAACTACTGGCAAGTAAAGTCTTGTTGGTTGGGGCCGGCGGACTGGGCTCTCCCGCCGGTGTCTACCTCGCGGCATCCGGAGTGGGTACTCTCGGGCTCATCGACAGCGATACGGTGGATGAATCCAACCTCCAGCGGCAAATCCTTCACTGGACGTCTTCGATTGGCGTTCCGAAAGTCGATTCAGCCCGCCGAACACTGTTCGAAGTAAACCCGGACGTCAAAGTGACGACCTACAATCTCCGGCTCGATGCCTCCAACGTCCTCGACATCTTCAAGGACTATGACGTCATCATCAGTGGCTCGGACAACTTCTCCACGGCTTACCTGGTGAATGATGCGGCAGTCCTTTTAAAGAAGCCCGTCCTTTACGGCAGCATCTTCCGGTTCGACGGCCAAATGTCTACGTTCGTTCCCTACGAAGGGCCATGCTTCCGCTGCCTCTATCCGGAACCGGCACCGGCGGATCTGGCGCCCAGCTGCGACGAAGCCGGAGTGTTAGGGGTATTGCCGGGGGTCGTCGGTTTGATTCAGGCCACCGAGGCAGTGAAGTTACTCCTCAAGATCGGAGAACCGCTGATTGGCCGCCTGCTCGTCTACGATGCGCTGGCGATGACCTTCAAATCCTTCAAGACGCCGCGACGCAAGGACTGCCCGACTTGCGGCGATAACGCGAAGATTGACCTGAACGCGATTGGACCAGATGCCTGCGGGCCCGCAGCCTGAACGAGAGCTGCCCCGCTTGAAGACGGAAGTCATCCACGCCGGCGATCTTGTCTACTGTCGATCCCGGCGCTATCGAGACAGCCTCCAGCTCCCACAGGAGCTGGGGCTCGTCCTTGAAAACAAGCGAGCGCACTACAAGGTTCTTTACGTTTCGGACAAGCGGGCGTGGGTTCCCCGCGATGCGCTCGTCGTTGTCCCGCCTTCTCCGGAGTCTCCGGCATTTCTGCGTGTCCTGAACTACCTTCTTCGCCGCGTCAACGCACACGAATGCGAAGTTGTTTCATCAGAAAGCGCGCACCAGCTCTCCGCGAGGATTGACGAGATCGATCACCATACGGTGGATGAAGTCCGCACCTACCTCGGCGACAGATTCATTTCCCTGACGGTCGTTCCGGAAGGCATGGCATTCATGCAGGTCGAAATAAAGTTCCGGCAATCGTTGCCCTGACGGCAATCAAAACAGAAACCGTTACTTCGCTTCCTTCAATACCGCGACAATTTCGCACTGAATGAGCGAATTGCCTGTGAACCCACCGTAGATCATTGTGTGTCGAGCAGGCCGCGAATGTTCATCGGGAAACATGGCAAGCCACTCCTTGTTGACGGCATTCTTGAAGGTCTTCTCCTTCGCCCACACGATCAGCTTGATGATGTCGTCCGTCGAGCCGCCCGCCGAAGCCATGACGCGTCGAACGTTTTCAAACATCAACTTGCACTGCCCTTCAATGTCGTCGGGGAACTTTCGTGTTTCCGGTTCCATTCCAAAGATGCCACTCGACATCATGATGTTGCCGATGATGCAGCCCATTGGGATGGGGTTCTCGTGCCTGAGGCCGGATACTTCGAAACTGCGACGTTTGCTCACCGATTTCTCCTCGCGAATAGGATGGATACGCAGGCTGCGCCCGCAGCCAAGAAGGATACCGTTTGGGAGAAAATTTTGAAATTGGAGGAGTCGGAGATCTCAGGTTGTAAATTACAAAATCTTAAATTGGACCCGCTGACGCGACGCTAAGGTACTGACAGTCCAATTTCAGGTCTCCACTCTCCAATCTCCAATGCAGGCCTCTCCGATTTCAATTCTCTCCCTGGCCGTGTGGTATCCTCGATTCGTCGTGAAGAAGTTTGCCATGACCGTGTTTCTCATTGGCCTCTTCGTCATGCCCGCATCTTCAGATTGGCCGGAATCTCAACCCCAGTTTGTATTCGCCCGTTTGGCAGTGAGCAGCCGCGACTGGGAACAATACTGGCCACGTTACGTCCTGGAAGATCGTCCCCCCTGGAAGCATGACTATCCCGAATCCGACGAGTTCATCGAGGCGCTCCTGCATGAACTGACGGGAATTCGCGTCGCGCCCAATTCCTACAAGATCGTCAGGCTCGATAGCGATGAGATCTTTCAGTATCCATTTCTGTATCTCTCGGAGCCCGGATTCCTGCTGCTGAACGACAAGGAGATCGCCAATCTGGGAGAGTACATCCGGCGAGGCGGTTTCATCATGGCCGATGACTTTCGCGAGGGAGAATTTCTGGGAGGCCCCGACGAGATCGACATTCTGCGTGAATACCTCAACAAGGCCGTTCCTGAGCGAGAACTCAAGAGGCTGGATGCCAGCCACCCGATCTTCCATACGTTCTACGACATCAATTCACTCGACATGAAAGCGCCGTACGGAGAATTCAAACCGCAATTCTGGGGTATGTCTGACGAGCACGGCCGGCTCCAGGTTATCGCGTATTACAACAACGATATCGGCGACTTCTGGAAGTACCTCGACGAGGGTGACGCTCCGCTCAGGGACAGCACGACTTCAATACGCATCGGCATCAACGCCATCGTATATGCGATGACGCACTAAAGCACCGGCGCAATCTCAGTGGGTCATTGAGTACACGACGTAGTTGATTCCCAGTTGAACGGCGGTGCCGGACTCGCGGATTGAACAGAGGCCGACATCGAGCGTCTGCCAGTACTCACTCGCGTCGTTGTTGAAATTCACCATGATCTGCAGGTGATCCTTGTCGTCCGACATCCCCAGGAACTGCGGATCGCCCGAGTTGGACATCCGATAAGGCGGCAGCATCGTGGTTGGATCGACATCGAAGAACGCGTGGAAGATCGGATGAGACGCGGGCACGGGCGCCAACGTGCGGTCGGGATAGATTTTCCTCAACTGAACGATGAGATTCTCCATCTCCGAGTAGTCTCGTTCGTTGCCGCGGAAGTCGTCGATAAAAAGGAATCCGCCGCGATCGAGATATTCCTTCAGATTCTTTGCGTCTTCCGGCAAGAGGTCGAGATAACCGGGTTCCGATAGGTAGACGAACGGATACTTGAACAGTTCCTTGCTGTCGATATCCACGATCTGAAAAGACTCGGCGGTTGTATGCACGCCAGTTATCCGCTCGAGCGCATCCGGAAGCATCGTGTCCCCATCCGGGTAGTCGTGATGCCAGGGAACCTCGCGCGTTCGCGTTTGCCAGAAATCATAGGGATGGTAGCGCAGACGAGCGTAGACGAATCCCGAGCGATCTATCTTGCGCGGTGTCGGCAAGTCTTCCATGCCGCTGCCGCGGTATCCACCAAGCACGCAGTTGCCGCCGGTGGGCCCGGAGTTCTGGCCGCCAAATCCGTTGGTGCGGCCATTGCGAGGGCCAAACTGCGCAAACGCCGATACTGTCAGCGCGAGCAGTGCGACGAGAGCCATCTTGTTCATGCGCATGCCTCCATCTCCTTTAACGCAGGCGCGTGAAGAGGGAAAGATCGACGGCATCCGCCATCGCCCTGTAACCGGCATCGTTGGGCTGTTGTGGGGACGCCGCCCAGGTGGCCACCCAGTGCTTCCTGATTGTTGGTGTTCTGCGCGTGCAAAGGCGCGCCGAACTGAATCAAAACAAGGGCCAGTACCAGCACCCGTCCAATCGAATGCTGTCTCTTCATTCTTCCCCCTGCGGGCTTAGCCGCCGATACCGTCCGCGGTGATATAGGACTCGAGAGAATCCAGTTGCTGGTGGAGCTCGCTGACTTTTTCCTGAAGCAGGCTGCGCATGGATACGATGGCCTGGGCGCGCCCCTTCTCGTCGACGATCGGGAGGTGGCGAATATGTTCCTGCACCATGATGGTCAGTGCCTCGTCTCCAGTTGTTCTCATGGAGATTGCGTGCACCGGTGTCGTCATGACCTCTTGAACCTGGGTCTTTCTTGGATCGCGGTGCTCCAAAACAACGCGAAGCATGACATCACGCTCGCTGAAGATGCCCTCCAGACGACCGTCGTCCACGATTAAAACGCTGCCGATACGCGCCGCCGCCATAATTTCAATGGTTTCCATGACGCTGGCCGTTCGGGGGACAGTGACTACCGATCTACTGCTAATAGCCATGGGCTCCTCCCTCATTGTCAGAATAGGCACAAGCATACACGGGAAAGCCGAGGCCCAGGCCACAAGATTTCGGCGCAGCGTGCTCACACTAGAGACGCTCATTCCGATCCCTTCGGTGGCACCACCGGACGGTTTCCTCATGGTCGGCTGTGCGTTGATGGTCGTGCGTTATCAAATGACCCGGGCCGGATTCCCATTGAGAATGCCTCTCGAAATTAGCGACATTAGAAAAATTTAAACCTCGTGGAGTGTGAACTGCTCCAACGCATTCAGGAGCAGGGTGTGCCCTTAACAACCTTTAACAACTCCGCTGTCGGAGCACGGGTCTAACGCGGGTATGAAAGGAGCAGTAGCATTCCTGGCGGCTATCGGGACCTCCCCACTATTGAAGTGGGCAGATCGAGGACATCCGCTCGAAGTCGGAGATCTGGTCCGGGTGCGAACAAAGCTTTCGCCCCTTGCCGGACGCTCCGGAAAAGTTGCGGAAGTTGCCCCAGGGGATCCTTATGGACCCTATCTCGTCCAGTTCGCTGGTGGGCTGCAATTCCGATATCGCCGAAATGAACTCGCTCCAACCTTCATTTCCGATTCAGTCAAGAACGATCGCTGAATCCCACCTTAATCTGTGCGCGTCCTGCGGTGTTCCAAGATGCCGCAGGACGTTTTCAAAGGCGCCGCAAGTTCAACCCGTCTGACCGCATTCATACGGACACTTCACTGTGCCGAAGGAACAAAAAACACAGCAGTCGCCGGGCCTGGGTCTCATGACAAGGCTGCAGCCCAGACATTTATAGAAATACAGGCAGCAGTCCTCGGGGATTTTCTCGGTATGCGTATGGCTGCACGCCGGACACGTGATAACGGATTCTATTCCAGTCATCGGCGCTCAGGCAGAAGCTTTCATGTTTACTCTGGAAACCTGCTTCCAGTCAGCGGAGGTGGGGAATCCGGTTTTTGATGTGTAGATTTCAAGAATGGTGCCGAGAAACTCGAATTTCTGGCCGCATTCGCAGGTATAGGGCTGCGTTGTGTCATCAAGGTCCTGGAGGAGCTTCGTCTCGACACCACAGTCGCATCTATAAAAGGACACAGCACGCATTTTCATACCTCATTCAAGCGCTGGCCTTATATACGCGCGCAGGCCACACCCATCAATCAGTAATTCCATGTATTTTCGTACACTGCTAAATCCCTGCTATGACCTAGGAGCCAGACCGTCGTCTACTAGTGAACCTGTGCCGATGACCTGGCGTCTTGCTGCACAGAGATGGACGATGAACGAATACTCCCGGTGGCTCACAGGAACTGAACTTCCGATGTCGCGGGACTTGGACCAGGAGTTCGAGGCTCGACTGGCGGAGTCCTCGAGACTGGCTTTCCGCGTTGCGTATGGCGTGCTGCGACATCGTGAAGATGCGGAAGATGTAGCGCAGGAGGCTCTTACAAAGGCCTACCGGGGCTTTTGCCGGTTGCGCGAGCGGGACCGCTATCGGGCGTGGCTGGTTCGAATTACATGGCGTATGGCTCTGGACCATCGCCGTTCCCAGAAGCGAAGAACCGCACGCGAATCCGTCCCAACTCCGAATGGAGCCTCCGAGACGGCGACCGATGTCCTGGTCGCTCGCGAACGATCGGAGCGTCTATGGGAAGCGATTGATGCCCTGCCGGAAAAACTTCGAATCGTTACCATCCTGGCCGGAATCGAGGAACATGACATTCGCGAGGTTTCACTCTTGCTCGACCTGCCCGAAGGTACTGTAAAGTCACGGCTGTTTCTCGCCAGACAGCGTATGAAGGAGTTGCTCCATGAATGATGAGCAATTGCAGAAAGAACTGGAGGAAGCGCTCGCGATCGAACCGACACCGCACTTCCTTGCCCGCGTGCGAAGAGAGGTCGAGACGGGAAAACAGCGGGCCGCGGCCCGAGTGAAGTGGGCATCCGCTACAGCGGGATTGGCGGCAGTAGCGGTGGCGATCGGCATCATGTTGCTCGAACCCAGCAGACCCATAACCCCGGAGTCCACGACGCCGCCCGAAGCGGTGGTGTTGTCGCCTGCAGTTGAGACTCCGACGCCCCTTCCTTCGCCGAAAGCGACGCCGAAACCCACGACCATTCATGTCAGCCCTCATTCCGCAGAGCCGGAGGTTCTGATCGATGAGCGAGAAGTAGCTGCCCTTAGAAGCTTTCTACAGGATGTCCAGGAAAGGAAGATCGATCCAGCCAGACTGGAGGGGCTTTTTGAATCTGCGGAGAAAGCGCGCACGACAGCGGTTGAGCCCATGCCTATCGCAGCGATCGATCCCATTGTTATTGCGCCGCTGAGCTCGGCGACCTCGGAAACTGGAGGAGACCTATGAAACCGAACATCTCGAGATCCATGGCGACCGCACTTTTCGTTGCGACTCTGACGGCAACGGCCCTGGCACAAAGTCCCAATGCCAGTCCCGCTCCAAGCGCAAGCCAGCAAGCCAGGCCGCTCACGCCACTGAAGGTTCAGGTTGTCATCTCACGATATGAGGGAGACAAAAAGGTCAGCAGCTTTCCTTATATGCTCGCCGTAACAGCGAATCATGCGGAACCCGTAAATCTGAGAATGGGATCGTTGGTCCCGGTACAGTTGGGCCAAGGCCAGGTTGACTACAAGAGTATCGGCACAAACATCGATTGCAGTGCGACTTCCATGGAAGATGGACGCTTCCAGGTGCAGGTCCGAATCGAAGACGCATCGGTCATGGAACGGCGCGGGGGCGATAGCCCTCCGACCCTTCGCACCTTTTCCTCAAGCAATACTGTCGTCCTCAAGGATGGACAGACGACACAATTCACCGCGGCCGCAGACAAGGTGACCGGTGAAGTCGTCAGGGTTGACGTCACGATGAACGTGGAGAAGTAGCTCCCTCAAAGACACCCACGCGATAGAACCGCGCAAGCCGTTCCATGGCAGGAACGGCCTTCCGCACCGTGAGGCTGTCCAATGCGAGACTCCCATATACCGCCGCCTTGCTGGGCCGCGCGGCCTGGCAGGTGATGCAAGCCGGATACTCCGAAACGTCTTTCCTGAGATGTGCCTCTCGAAGCTTCACCATTCCCGATGAATTCCAGACCTCCATCACGCTTTGCGTCTTCAGATCTCCGACCGGAGATTCGCGGTACATGTAGCAGCATGGATACGCGAGGCCGTCGTACCGCACGTACAGGGGACCTCTCCAGAGCAAATGGCAGGGATTCTGCCGTTGTCCTTTCAACACGTCTTCGGGAACCGCGGTTCCTTCGTGGCGGATCTCATCGCGCTTGAACCGAATCTCATCCACTCCGGAAATCGACCAGAGGTTGCGAAACTGCGGAATCTCCGAGACGTTGTCTTTCAATACAACCATTTGAACAACCACATGAACCCTGGATTCGCGAACACGCTTTTTCTCGAGGAATGCCTTGATGTTATCGATGGTCTTCTCAAACGTCGCGCCACGCCGATACTTTTCGTAAGTCTCCTTCGACGCTCCATCAAAAGCGATGATCAGGTAATCCAGTCCCGAATCCAGCAGGCAGTCGGCTCGTTCGCTGTCCAGCAATGTCGCATTAGTCGACAGGCCGGTACGAATGCCGGCTTCACGTGTGATTCGAATCATGTCAAAGATGCGGGGATGCATTAAAGGCTCGCCAATCCCGTAGGGCCAGACGAACTCGACGTAGCCCCTGCAGTCCGAGACAATCTTCCGATACAGTTCGAGGTCCATGTTCTCGTTGTCAAACGTGTAGCTGTGGCGCGGGCACATGGGACAGGAGAGATTGCACCGCGCGGTGCTCTCCAGAGTGATCTCGATAGGCCCGCCCGACAGAACCGCTCTGTGGCGAAAGTAGCTCGCAGCAACGCTGATGCGGTTTTGAACCTTTCGTATCATCAGGCCGTGTTTACTCTCGATCCCTCACAGATAAATCCGAGGGTAAACGCCTTGTCCTCATCCAGAGAATCCAGGTAGTAGCAACAGAGCGGCAGCAGAAATCCGAATACGGGCGCGAGAACCGGAAAGAAAATCCAGCGCCAGCCCGTCTGAGCAAAACCGAGGACCGCAATCAGACGACGGCTCAGCATCCAGAAGAAACCGCCAATGGGTTCGATTCGATCGACGCGGAATCCGGCACCTGCCATCAGGTGGCGAATGCCGTTGGACGTAAAGCGGAAGTAGTCATGGGGACGCTGATGTTCTTCCCACATGTGCGGAACCACAAGATGAACGGTTCCGCTTTCGGAAAGAACGCGCCGGAACTCCGACAGCACGCGGCAGGGCTCCGCCGTGTGCTCGAGCACGACAATGGAAATGACACGATCAAAGGAATGGTCCGGGAAAGGAAGTTCCTCCAGCCGTCCAAGAGCATCGAGTCTGGAGTAATCCCAGGAACTGTCGCCCTGCCCAAAGTCCACACCGACATAACGCGCATGCGCAAACGTCGGCTTGAAGCGACACTCTCCTGCGCCGGCATCGAGAACGCTTGCCGAAGAAGGCGTTGTCGAAGCGATTTCTCCGACAAACGAATCAATGGTGGCTTCAAACGGATCAAGGCGTCTGAACAGCGCGGCGGGGATGACACGCCTGGCGGCGGCAACAAACTGGGGTTTAAACAAGCTCCGAGACTCGTTGAACCGGATTGTAGAGGGTGTCCCGTTCAACCGGTTCGCGGCCCGCCTCTCGGATCAGCCTTTCAATCTGTGCGCGAGTCATTCCCTTTTCTGTCGGTGT
>Ga0068859_100003966_pt1 | contig 15099 bp, 12 predicted proteins | sample KBSSwiS22_FD_66585 | JGI IMG/M metagenome (GOLD analysis project Ga0068859, IMG submission 66585) | Switchgrass rhizosphere microbial communities from Kellogg Biological Station, Michigan, USA - KBS Switchgrass S2-2 | ecosystem: Host-associated > Plants > Roots > Rhizosphere > Soil ...
ATGCATTCGGCGGTGGTGCCGTACCAGCCTTCGATCCCCATCATCGCCGGGAGATAATGCACCTGCTTGGCGCTATCGAGCGCGGCGACCTTGGTTCCCTTGGGCACTGCCTGGCTGATCGCCGAGCAAGTGTCGGTCATCAGCCAGGCGCCGGCGTCGCGCAGGATTTTCGTATAGCCGTTGGCGTCGGCGGTGGCCTTCACCGCGCGGCTGGTGAACACCCATAGGGCGCTGTTCGCATGGACCTTGCGGCCTTCGATCAGCGCCGCCGCCTGGGCGATCTGCTCGATCGAATAATGCGGGCAGCCGAGCATGACATAGTCGACGTCCTCGCTCGATCCGACGCTGTTGAGCATGTCGTAGATGCGCCGGCGCGCGGCGGCGTCATAGACGAAGCGTTCGCCCTTCGCCGCGCCGCCGAATGCGTGCGCGACGCTGGGCGCTTCGGGCGTGATGCCGACCATATGGTACATCTCGACACCGCCCGACGAGGCCGCCGCCGCGCCGAAATGCTTGTGGCGGATCAAGCTCGCGTCGCTGACCGCGCCAGTGATCACCGGAATCGTGTCCTGCACCGCGTCGCCGACAAAATACCCCAGCATGCCCCATTCGAAGATGCTGTCGACCGGCACTTCGACCGCAACGCTGTGCTGGCCCTTGCGGAAATCATCGCGGTGGAAGCCCCAGTCTGGAATGCGCTTCGCGAGCATCGCCGCGCTGGTCGATTCGCGGCCTTCGCAATTGGTGCGCGCGCCGATCACGCTGTTGGCGAACACCACCGCGCTCGATTCCATCCAGGCGCAATGCTCGCCCATTACGGGCACATTGCCGGCGAGATAGGGCGTGCAGGTCTTGAGGATCTGGATGCCGTGCGCCGCGACTTCGGCCTCGTCGGACACGAAATTGTCGTGCGCGGCTTCGGTCATGCCCTGTTCCTGCCACAGCGTCGGATCCATTCCGCCCTGCAAATGGCAGGAGAAGGCGTTCATCCGGGGAACGTCGACGACTTCGTCGGAATCGAGGTCGAAGCGCGAGAAGACCGCGCGATAGTCGCCGCCGTCGGCGGCATAATAGTCCTTGATCCATTGCGGCGCCGAGCCCGGCACGCCCGCAACATTATTGGTCTCGACGAAGCGTTCGGCACCGAGCGCATCGGCATAGCGGATCAGCAATTCCATCGCCTTCTGCGTCGCGGCGCCGGACGCGCCATCGAGCATCGCCTGTTCCGCTTCGGTCAACGCCACCATCGGTACGGGTCCTCTCGCTCTGAAATGGAAGTCTTGCTCAACTCAACTCGTCGAGCCGCGCGTGAATCGCTTCGAGCACTTCGAGCGTGACTGCGAGCTTGGCCGGATCGATTTCGCGCAGCACATCGGTGCGCAGCTCGTTGGTAATCGCCATGATGTCGCGCACGACCTGCCGCCCTTTCTCGTTGATCCGATTGTGCGTGACGCGGCGATCGACATTGCTCTGGAAACGCTCGATCAGGCCGTCGCGCGCGAGCGAGTTGAGCATCGAGACCATCGTCGGCCCCTCGACTCCGACGACGCGCGCCAGCTCGCCCTGGCTCAGTTCCTCGTCCGAGCTGGCGATCAGATACAGCGTTTCCCAGCGCGCCATGCTCTGGCCGATGCTCTTGAGCCGATCGTTGGCGAGCTTGCGCCAGCGCCGCGCCGCAACGACCAGCGCGCGCGTGGTGCGGAAGTGAAACACGTCCTGCGCCGCCGGCAGTTCGCCCGCGTAGAAATTGTTCAGATGATGTTCGGCGAGGTCGGTCGGAAACCCGCCATAGGGCGTGCTCGGGGCGGCGCCTCTTCGCGCCGGAACCGGGGCATCGAGCGAGAACTTGGGTCCTCTGCTGTGCCGAGCCCTGGTGCTTTCTCCTGTCACTGACATCCTTCCCAGCCTGCGTGCCGCGATCGGCGATCATCTCCCATTCTGCGACACCCTATCCCAAGTCCGTGAGCACCGCTCCCGTGGCCATCGACTGCACATCACGGCGATAGATGCCCAGATACCCGCTCGCGGGCACGGCGAAGGCATTGCCCGGCGCCGGCCGGCGCGCCAGTTCCTCGGCCGGCACCATCAGGTCGATCCGCCGCGCAGCGACGTCGATCTCGATGCGGTCGCCGTCGCGTACCTTGCCGATCGGGCCGCCGACCGCGCCTTCGGGCGCCAGCTCCGCGATGGTCAGGCCCTTGAGGCACAGCCCCGAGAGCTGCCCGTCGGTGATGAACGCGACGTCCTTGGCCAGCCCCGCGGCGTCGATTGCGAACAGCACGACCGACGCACCGCCGCCCATCGCCGGACCGCCCTTGAGGCCCTGGCCGCGCAGCACGACCACGTCGCCCTTTGTCAGCCTGCCGTCCGCGATCGCGGCGAGCGCTTCCTTGCTGCTCTCGAACACGCGCGCGACGCCGCTGAATGCCTCGGGCCGTGTCCCGTCGCGAATGCCGAGCTTCACCACGGCGCTTTCGGGCGCGAGGCTGCCCTTGAGGATCGCGATCGACGGACCTTCCGAGATCGGCCGGTCGAGCGGGCGGATGACGTCCGCGTCGCCGACCAGCGCATCCGTGAGATCGGCGGCCATCGTCTTGCCCGAGGCGACCAGCACTTCCCCGTCGAGCAGCGGCTCGAGCTGCTTGAGCATCGCACGCGCGCCACCGGCATCCTCGAACTGCTCGATCCGCACCGCGCCGTTCGGGCGCACCGCCGCGAGCGTCGGCACCTTGCGCCCGACCTCGTCCCAGATCGCGAACAAGTCGATGTCGAGCCCGCCTTCGGTCGCAGTCGCCTGAAGATGCTTGATCGCGTTGATCGAGCCCGAGACCGCAAGCACCATCGCGGCGGCATTGCGGAACGCGCCTGGCGTCATGATCTGGCGCGGCGTCAGCCCTTCCTCCACCATCGCGACGATACGGGCACCGGCGGCACGCGCCTTGTCGAACATCTTTTCGCTGTTGGCGCGCACCGGCGCCGAGCCGGCGACGCACATGCCGAGCGCCTCGACCACGCAGTGCATCGTGTTGGCGGTCGCCATGCCCGCGCACACACCGGGGCCGCGGATCGCCTGTTCGGTCATCGCTTCGATGGGATATTTGAGCGGCTTGCCGAAATTGGCACCGACCGTGCCCGACCAGAGATCCTCGATGTCGACGTGATTGCCATCGACCATGCCCGACGCCTGGTAGCCGCCGATCACGAGAATGGTCGGGATGTTGAGCCGCATTGCCGCCATCAAATGCCCCGGCGGCGTCTTGTCGCACGAAGTGAGGCAGATCATCCCGTCGAGCATTGCCGCCTCGACCTGTGCCTCGATGTCATTGGTGACGAGATCGCGCGCGGCGAGGATATAGCTGCCCTGCTTGCCGGCGCCGGTGATGAAGTCGGACGGCGCAGTGGTGCGGACTTCGAACGGAACGCCCCCGGCGGCGCGGATCGCTTCCTTGACCACTTTGGCGACGCCGTCGAGATGCGCGAAGCACACCGCGAGCTCCGACGAACTGTTGATCACTGCGATCTTGGGCTTTGCCATGTCCTCCTTGCTCAGGCCGAGCGCGTACCAATGTGCGCGGCGGACAGCGGTATCGACGGAGAGGCTGCGCAAGGTCATCGGCTGGTCCTTTCAGTCTGCGGCAAGCATAGTGGAATGCAGTGGGCGCGCCGCACGGCGCCGCCGGGCGACGGCGCCGATGCCGAGCGCCGACAGCGCCAGCACGGCGGGGCAAGTCGCGAGAATCGCGAAGCTGGTGACGATCGGCAGCCCGCTCGCCAGCACATAACCGCCGGCGATCGGCCCGGCGATCCCGCCGACCTTGGCGATCGACGTCGCCCAACCGGCACCGCTCGCGCGGATCGCGCTCGGATAGAAGACGCCAGCGATCGAGTGCACGCCGAAATGCGCGCCGGCAACAAGGCTGGTCGCGGCGACCGCAAGCGGAAGGAAAATCGCGTGGGAGAGCGGAAAGAGCCCGACCACCAGCAGCAGCGGCAAGGCAAGCGCCGGATAGAGTGCGACGGCATAGGGCCCGTAGCGGTCGGTGAAGCGCATCAGGGTGAGACCGAGCAGTGCGCCGAGCAGGCTGGTGATCGAAGCGACATAGGCCGCGGTCGACCGCGCGAAATGGAGTTCCTCATAGACGATCGGACCCCAGTTCGCCGCGAAATAGACGGCGAGCGTGCTCGCGATATAGCCGATCCAGAGCAGGGGCGTGAGCCGGCGCAGGTCGCCTTCGAACAGCTTGCCGATGGCGAAATTGCCGCGGTCGGGACGCTCGTCGCCAAGCACGAAGCGGTCGGACTCGCGCGCGCCGAGCGCAGGATCGAGGCGGTTGAGCGTCGCGGCGATACGATCGGCGCCGCGCCCCTTGCTGGCGAGGAAGCGAACCGATTCGGGCAGCCACAGCAGCAGGCCCAGCGCGCAGACCAATGTCCCCGCGCCCCCGACCACGAACACGGCCTGCCAGCCCCAGCCCGGCGCCAGCGCGACCGTGACCGGCCCGGCAATCGCCGTGCCCAGGCTATAGCCCATCATGATCACGGTCACGACGGTCGAGCGCATCCTGGTGGGGACGAATTCGATGTTGAGCGCCCAGGCGAGCGGAAGCATTCCGCCGATCGCAAAGCCGTCGAGGAAGCGCAGGACGAGCAACGCGGCATAGCTCTGCGCCAGCGCGGTCGCCATGGTCAGCAGGCCGAACGCGAAGGCGGCGACGACGATCGCCTGCCGCCGCCCGATCCGGTCGCCGACATAGGCGAAGGCGAAACCACCCAGCATCATCCCGAACAACCCCGCCGAGAAGATGTTGCCGAGCATCGGCTTATCGAGCCCCAGCGCGTCGCGCATGTACGGCGCGGTGAAGCTGATCATCATCATGTCGAACCCGTCGAACAAGGTGATGAGCCAGGAGAGCAGGATCAGCCGATAGTTGAACGCCCCCAGCCGGCGCCCGTCGATCAACGCCGCGATGTCGATGCTGCGCGGCGTACTCGCCATCGCCTCAACTCACCAGATTGGCGCTGAGCCGCTCGCGCAGCGCAGCGATGTCGATCTGGTGCACGCTTCCCGAGCCCGCGAGCGACAGTGCATGCGCAGCGGCGGCGCCCATCGCAATGCACGGCCCCATCACGCGCACCGACGAGAGCGCAGTGCTGTCGGCATCGATGCAGCGCCCGACCGCGCAGAGATTGTCCGCCCCGGCGACCGTGAGCGAGCCGAGCGGAACCGTATGGATATGGTCCTCGGGGAACACTTCCCAGACATAGCCTTCGCGGTTGTGATGCTGCTCGAGCGGCCAGGAGCAGCGCGCCACGGCTTCCGGGAACTGCGTCGCGGCGCGCACTTCCTCGGTCGTGAGATGGTGCCTGCCGACGATCCAGCGCGTCTGGCGAATGCCGGGCAGGCCATAGGTGCGCACCTTGGCGTTGCCGAACGCCTCGGGGAACTCGGCGCGCAGGAAAATGAGCGTGCGATCGGCCTGTTCCTTGCCGTCGATCTGCTTGGCGGCGGCCTCGAACGGGTCGAGCGGGGTTTCGATATGCGTCATGTTGACCATCGCGACATCGCGGCCGGGATAGGTGGCGGCGAAGCCGTCGCGGCGCATCATGCCATAATGCTCGCCGCGCTCGGCGATGCGCGCGGCCATCGTCGCCCAGTCGGGCTTGTGCGCGTTGTCGACGCCTTCGACGATCAGCATCTGCGAGCCATAGACCTGGCCGTTCTTGTGCACACGGCAATCGAACCCGGCCTGCCACGCGAGCGCGGCATCGCCCGAGGCATCGATGAAGCCGTTGGCGCGAATACGCACGTCGCCGTGCCGCGTCGCGACCTGGAGCGCGACGATGCGCCGATCCTCCACGTCGACGCCGCGGATGATCGCGCCGGTGAGCGGTTGCACGCCGGCGGCGAGCACCGCCTTCTCGACCCAGCGGCCGAGCGCGACTTCGTTGTACATCGCGTTCTTCATCACGCCGCCCTGGACGATGTGAAGATCGCCCGACTCACCGAGGTCGTGCAGGATTTCGTCCGCGATGCCGTGCGTGAGCTGGCGGCCGTTCGGGCCGGGGCTGAACAGGCCGCAGAACATGCCGATAATCGAATTGACTGCTTGCCCGCCGAGCGTCGGCAATCCGTCGACCAGGATCACGCGGTTCCCCGCCCGCGCCGCCTCGATCGCCGCCGACGCGCCCGACGCGCCCGAGCCCACCACACAGATGTCGCAGTCGCGCTCGATCACGCCGGGCGCATCCTTGCGCGAAACGATGCGGGTTTCGGGATCGAAGGGGCGATCGAGCATGGGTTCGTCCGACACAGTGGTGGGAGCCGGGCGAGGGGGGCGCCCGGCTCCCTGGGGGAGGCTAGAAGCTCAAGCGCACGCCGCCCTTGAACATTCGGCCGACTGGATTGAACAGCACGTTGTTGCCGCTGCCATTGGCGCCCGGGAACGCCGGCGGATCGACGTTGAACAGATTATCGATGCCGAAATAGACGCTCAGTGGGCGCTTGCCGTTGAGCAGCGGCTTCATCGTCGCGAGCACATCGACATAGGTCCGCGACGGCATCGCATTGGTGCTTGAGCTGTCGCTGCGCGTGACCGCGAATCCCGCTTGCTCGGGGCCGACGAACGCGGCGTTGTAGAAGCCCTTGTTGATCCAGCGCACATGCGTCGAAAAGGCGAACAGCTGGCTCAAAGTGAGGTTGGCACTGGCATCGAGCGTCCAGTCCGGAATGCCTGGCGGCGTGCCGCCACGCAGCCCGGTCTGCCCGGCACGCTGGACCGGCCCGACCGCGTCGACCGTGATCAGGTCGCGGACGTTGCTCGCCAGCAGCGACAAGTCGAGCCTGCGCTCGCCGCCAAGCGGCTGGCGGTAGTTGAATTCGAAGTCGATGCCGCGCGCGATCAGTTGGTTCACATTCTGCACGGTGTCGCGGATGTTGGTGATCACACCCGCGCTGTCGCGCGTGACGAGCGAGCAGCTCAGCGCGTCGCCCTGCGAGCAGCGCGTCACGATATTCTGCTGGCCGAGCGTGCTGATCGCATCCTTGATGCTGATGTCGTAATAATCGACCGAGGCGCGGAACCGCCCCAACACGCCCCCGCTCGGCTGCAGCACGACGCCGACGGTGAAGGTGTCGGCTTTCTCCGGACGCAGATTCGGGTTCGACCCGCTGGTGATCGGCGCGACCGTCTGCTGGCCGCCACGCGCCGGATCGTTGAGGATGCCCTGCCCGCTGGTGATCGGGCCGAACAATTCGGCCACGTTGGGCGCGCGGATGTCGCGCGAACGCGTCACGCGGAAGCGGATCGCGCGCACCGGCGCCCACACGCCGCCGGCTTTCCAGGTGGTGACGTCGACAGTGCTGCTCGGGAACAGCGCGCTCGAGCGCCGGTAGTGCGTGCGGCGGATCGCGCCGTTGAGGCTCAGTTCGTCGAACGCAGTGACGTCGCGCAGGATCGGGATCTCGGTCTCGGCATAGACTTCGGCGACTTCGATCTTGCCCGAGATGACCGAGCCGTTGCCGGTGAAGAAGGCGAGTGACTTGGACAAAGCATCGGCATCGCCGCTGACCGAATCGCTGCGATATTCGCCGCCGACCGCGATGCCGAGCTTGCCCGCGGGCAGCGTGATCGGCGAGCCGGTGATGTTCGCGGCGATGACATGCTGGTCGGTGACGTTGGTCTGGAAGGCATTGGCCTTCACATAGGCCTTGGCCGCGGCGAAGGTCGTGCCCTGGCCGGTGCCGAACGGATTGAGCGGCACGCAGGCGGGATCGTCGTCGGTGGTGCTGGCGTTGGCGTTGACGCGGCAGACCGGCACGCCGTTGAGCGTGGTAGCGTCGAGCGCCTTCACGATGCGCGACGTGATCGTTCCGCCGATGATGTCGCTGCGGAACTCGTTGCGGCCATATTGATAATAGGCATCGGCCTTCCAGCCATGGCCGATGTCGTAGCTCGCCGAGGCGACGAGCCGATAGACATTGTCCTTCACGATCAGATTGCCCGGGCCGATATCCTTGAAGCCCTTGCCCAGCGTGAAGCTGTTGAGCCCGCTCGCCGCCAGCAGCGTCGGGATGTCGAGCGTCGGATCGGACGAGCGCGGAATGAAGGGATTGTCCTTGGCGATGGTGATCGCCGTGTTGCGATAGGCAACCGCGCGGTGGCGGCCCTCGCTATGGCCATAGTTGGCGCCAAGTTCGAGCTTGAGCGCGGGCGTCGCATCCCAGGTCGCGAAGCCCATCGCATTCCAGCGCTTGGTCGGCGACACGATCGGGAAGTCGAAATAGATGTTCTCGCCCGGTCCGTCGTAGGTGCCGCCCTGCTGGTAGAGATTGTTGGCGATCGTCGTGCCCTGCGTAGCGCGGAACGGCGTGCCGTTCGGCGTGAACGCGATGCCGTCGATCGGGCGAAGGGTCGGCAGGAACTTGCCGGTATAGGCCGAGGACGGCGGCGTGGTGATGCCGTTGTATGGCGCGGTCCACGGATGGACGTCACTCAATATGTTGTTCGCCGGGATGCTGGTCACGCCCGGGTTGCGGCTGATGTTGATCAGGCCGTGCGCGCACCATTCGCGCACCGGACAGGCTTCGACGCCGTCGGCCTTTTCATATTCGCCGCCGAGGATCAGGTGGAAGCTCGGCGTGATCTGCCAGCCGCCGGCCAGGCCGAACTGGCGCGTGAGATTGTCGCCATATTGCGAGAAGCCGAGCTGGGCGTTGAGCTTGTAGCCGGTGAACTTCTTGTCGATCAGCAGGTTCACTACGCCCGACACTGCGTCCGAGCCATAGACCGCCGAGGCGCCGCCCGTGACGACTTCGGCGCGCGACAGCAGGATCGACGGGACCATGTTGGTGTCGACCGTCGCCTGGGTGGTCGAGGGCACGAAGCGCTTGCCGTCGACCAATGTCAGCGTGCGCACCGAGCCGAGACCGCGCAAATCGAGGATGCGGCCGCCGACATAGCCGCCCGCGGCGCCGAGGCCGGTCGACGCCGGCGTGTTGGTCGCGCGGAACGACGGCAGTTCGTTGAGCGCGTCGCCGAGATTGGTCACCGCGCGTTGCTCGAGTCGCTGCGTTCCCAGGACCGAGACCGGGGTCGGCCGATCGAAGCCCGAGGCGATGCGCGAACCGGTGACGACGATGGTGTCGTTGGCCTCGCGCGGGGCGTCGGCGGCCGGTGCGGCTGCGTTGCTGTCCTGTGCCAGCGCCGACCCGGACGCGCCCGCCAGGGCCAGCGCCAGAGCCCAGCCGCACGAGCGCACGCACAAATGGCCCAATGAGCGTTTCATGCCTCTCCTCCCTGAAGCGTGTTATTACGTAGGGACCTATCAAATAAGCAATTAGGTCGCAATCTACTTTATTGTGCCCAGCCCTCGCCGCTTGCCCGCGGAACGAACGCACCGTGCAGCCGATCACTGCCTGCGCGGCGCGCCGGTTTCGTGCGATTCGGCAGTCTTGGCGCCGGAGGATCAGGTGCCGGCGATGCAGGGCGGCATCACTGCGCTTCCGCGCGGCCGGCGATCCACCAGGCGGCGAGCGCGGCGAGCAGCAGCGGCCCCACCTGCATCGCCAGCACGGTGCGCGCGACATCGTGGCTGATCGTCGCGGCGAACCCTCCGGCGAGCGGCCCGAGTACCGATCCCAGCCGCGCGATGCCGAGCCCGAAGCCAAGCCCGCTCGCGCGCAATTCGGTCGAATAGGTCGCCGAGGTCGAGCCATTGATCCCGGTCTGCGCGCCGACGACGAAGAAGCCGGTGGCGATCAGTCCGATCGCCACCACTGCGACCGATCCGCTCCACCATGCCGTCGCGGCGAGCGTCACCGCGGCGAGTGCGGCGAATGCCGCGACCTGGTGCCAGCCGGTGCGGCCGATCAGCAGCACCGTGACGATCGATCCGAGGATGGATCCGGCCTGATAGCCGGTCGCGACCAGTGCGGCCGACGCCGGTGCCAGCCCATTGTCCTGGAGCATCGTGGGTAGCCAGCTGGTGAGGAGATAGACCGTCATCAGCACGCCGACGAACACCACCCAGATCGCGGGCGTGACCAAAGCGAGCGGCCCGGCGAACAACGCCGAGAGCGGCGCCCGCTTGGGCGTTTCGAGGAAGCGATGCGATTCGGGCAGCCACAACCACAGCACTGCTGCGAGCACCAGCGGCACCGTGCCGGCAATCGCGAACAGCATTTGCCAGCCTGCACCGGCCAGCGCCGCGGCAGTGCTGCCCGCGATCAGCCCGCCGGTGCTGATGCCGATGCCGATGATCGCGACCGCCTTGGTGCGCAGCCGCTCGGGGGCGACTTCATTGGCGAGCGCGAAGATGTTGGGGAGCACGGCGCCGAGCGCGAGCCCGGTGAGCGCGCGCATCGCAACCAGCGGCCAGAAGCTCGCGAGCGCGGTGCAACCGAGCGTGAGCAGCCCATAGGCGACGGTGCCCGCGACGATCACCTGGCGGCGCCCGACACGGTCGCCGAGCCAGCCGAACAGCGGTGCGCCGATCAGCATGCCGAACAGGCTCGCGCTGAGGAACGGCGCGAATCCGGCCTTGGTCAGGCCGAGCGCCTTGATCATCTTCGGCGCGGCAAAATTGGCGATCTGCAGGTCGAACCCCTCGCAGACCAGCCCGACCGCAAGCAGCGCCAGCGTCCAGCCTGCGTTTCGCACACCCGATTGCTGCATGAATCCTCCCCGGCGTTTCGCCCAAAGTGCCGGGGAAGCGCGCCCACGTCTACTCCATGCTCAGTGCAGCTTAGCGATCGACAGCCCGTCGAGCTTGGCGCGTTCCTTGACCGATTCCTCGCTGCGCGTCAGCGCCTTGGCGATGGCCTTGAGCGGCATGCCCTTTTTCGCGAGCGTGTGCAGTTTCTGGATTTCATCCGTGCGCCAGGGCTGGCGATGTCGTTCGAAGCGTTCAGCCATGCGCTGGTCTTAGACGCTCCAAAGAGCCGCGTCATGCTCTATGCCAGCGTGATCCACACCGGTGCATGATCGCTGCTCTTCTCCCAGCCGCGCACGAAGCGGTCGACTTCGGCGGCGCGCAGCCGCTTCGCCGCGCTGGCATTGAGCAGCAGATGGTCGATCCGCAGCCCCGCGTCGCGCGCGAAGGCGTTCCGGAAATAGTCCCAGAAGGTATAGATTTTCTCGCCCGGATGCAGGCTGCGCAGCGCGTCGGTCCACCCCTGTTCGAGCAGCCGGGCATAGGCGGCGCGCACCTCTGGCGCGAACAGCGCGTCGTCGAGCCAGCGCTCGGGCTTGTAGACGTCGAGGTCGGTCGGCATCACATTATAGTCGCCGGCGAGCACCACCGGCCCGTCGAACCCGGCCAGTTCGGCGGCATGGATCAGCAGCCGCTCCATCCAGGCGAGCTTATAGTCGAACTTGGGGCCGGGCCTGGGGTTGCCGTTAGGCAGATAGAGCCCGCCGACCAGCACGCCGTTCACCGCCGCCTCGATATAGCGGCTGTGCAGGTCGAGCGGATCGCCGGGAAGGCCGCGCCGCGTCTCGACCGGATCGCAGCCGCGCGCGAGGATCGCGACGCCGTTCCAGCTCTTCTGGCCGTGCCACACCGCGCCATATCCCGCGTCACGGATCGCGGCTTCGGGGAACTTCTCCTGCGGCGCCTTGAGTTCCTGCAGGCAGACGACATCGGGCTGGGTTTCCGCCAGCCAGCGCAGCAGCACCGGCAACCGCCCGTTGACGCCGTTGACGTTGTAGGTCGCGATCCGCACCCACGCAGATTGCGCGAGGCACCCGTTCAGTTCCGCGCGCCGATAACTATAGCTCGAACCGCTTGGATTACGGTATGCTGCGCGCAGGATAGACGGGGGAGATCGGTCGTGCCGGACGCATCCTTTTTCAACTTCGTCGTCGAACTGGTGAAGCTGGGTGGGCTCGGCATCGGCGCGCTGATCTTCGTGCTCGTCTTCATCATCCTGTTCCGCAACCAGCCCGCCGACGCGGCAACAGCCCGGTTGCGCAGCCAGTTTCTGATCTGGGGCGGCAGCTTCGCGCTGATTGCCCTGATCGTCTCGACTGCGACCAGCCTGCTACGGCCGGCCGCAGCCGCGCCCTCGAAGTTCAAGCTCGGCATCACCCTTTCGCCGGACTTCAGTGAAGCCAAGCTCCCGAGTCCCCAGTTTAGGCTGATGCCCGCGGGAGTAGCGGTGCAGGAGGGCCAGGCGGTCGAGATCGGGTCGGACTCGACACTCGACATCAAGGTCAAGGGCATCGTCGCGAGCGTCCAGGCGCTGAGCAAATCGTCCGAGAACCTGCTCCAGACCAACCAGCAGCTCACGCAAGCGGTCGAAGCCGCGATCAAGCCGGCGCCCGCGGGCGCGAGCGCGCCGCCGGCACCGATCACGCTTCCACAGATCCAGGAGCTCAAGAACTCGCAGGAGGAGACGCGCAAGAGCATCGTCACGGGCGATTTCAATGCAGCGGCGATCTCGAGTCTCAAGACACGGAATTTCGCGAGGAGCGCGATCAGGCTCAAACCCTGACGATCGCCCGGCTTGCATCGCCGGCAGGGGCGCGGCACAAGCGGGGGCGTGCAAATCTCGCCCGCCGTCACCACCATCGCCGAGACGATCCAGGCCTCGCTGTCGCCGGTATTCATGCTCGCCGGGATCGGCGGCATCCTCAACGTGCTCGCCGGCCGCCTCTCTCGCGTGATCGACCGCGTCCGCACGCTCGAGGACAAGCTGCGCCCCGCAGGCGAAGAGCGCATGCGCCAGCTGTGGGAATTGAAGCTGCTCGACCGGCGGATGCGCGTGATCAACGTCGCGCTCTACCTGGTGGTCGGCGCGGCGATCATGACCTGCACCGTGGTCGCGACGATGTTCGTCGCCGAGCTGATGCGGCTGCGCATCGGGCGCTGGGTGGCGTTCTGCTTCATCCTGGCGATGGCGATGCTGATCGTCGGGCTGCTGTCGTTCCTGATCGAAGTCCATATTTCGCTCAAGTCGAACCGCGTGCGACGCGAGCTGTTCCTTCGCGAGCACTAGCCTGTTGCCGGGCACCGGCGGGTGCTAGGATATCGTCCATGCTGCTCGCCCTTCTTCTCGCCACGGCGAGCCTGGCACCCCGAGCCGAACCGGGCGTGACATGGACCTACACCGTCCGCATCACGGGAAGCGCGCGCGACTGCAGCTATTTGCTGGCCGACGCCAGCCTGAGCCTTGCCCAGCTCCGCGAGACGCTCAAGCGCGGATATGACGCCAGCAAGGGCGCCGAGATCCTGGTCGGCACCGCGACGCCGGCCAGATGTGTGCGCTTGGCTCGGCGCGCGCTTCGCCAGTCAGGCTTCGCTCAGATCCGCCTGCGGGCGGTGTCCTGACGAACGCGCGAGTCATCCCGAGAACAGACTGTCCGCGTGTCCCGCATTCGCGGCTTCCTGCCCACCCGCACGCAGCCGCTTCTCCCAATGACGGAACAGCGCCACCGAGTCGGCGGCGATGGCTGCCGGAATGTCATTACTCCAGCCTTGCGACCGGCGCGGGCTGAAGCCGAACTGGCTGCGAAAGGCGCGGCTGAAATGGGCCGCGCTCTTGAACCCGCACTGGCGCGCCAATTCGCCGATCGCCCGGCGTTCGCCCGAGTTGAGCCGGGCGTGCGTCACCTCGAGGCGCCGCCGCCGGATATAGGCGGAAACCCCGCCGACGTCGGCAAAGGCGCGATACAGCGTCGCCTCGGACGTTGCCAATTCGCTGGCGAGCGCCTGCGGCGTCAGCGCGTGCGAATCGAGATTGCGCTCGACAAAGGCTTCCACTCGCTGCCGCAGCGGCACTGCGGATCGTGCAATGGTTTTGCCGCCGTTCGGTGCGCGGCCGCGCAGCGCCGCCACCAACAGCGAGACCAGCGCCTCGGCAAGACCGCGCGCGTCGCCCATCCGCATCTGCGGCAGAGCCTCGAGCAACGACAATAGATAGTCCGCCACCAGCCGGCCCCACGGCCCATCGACCACAACGCCGTGATGCGAAAACGGATCGAAGCCGACGGACGCGAAAACGCGCCGGGCGACCGTACAGGTGATGCAGTCGAGTTCGGTCGTCTCACCGACGATCGCACGCAGCGTGTCGAACATCACCAGTTCGCCTGCACGGACGCTCAGGTCCTCCGGGTCGCCGTCGAGGCGGAAGGTCACGACCCCGGAGCGGACGAAGATGAGCTGGATCCAATCGCAGCCGTCCTCGCGCGCCATGTCGATCGTGCGCTGCTGTCGGGTCGGATCCAGCCTGGAATGGGTCAGCACCAGATCGCCGAGCGTCCAGGCGTCGACGATCGCCTTGAACGGCCGATCGCCGGCTCCGAGCCGCGCGGTACGATGCGTGACAATCGCGGAACTCCATGCTTCGAACCCGCCACCGTCCGGTATCGCGTCTGCATCGAAATGGAGGACGGGAATCGGCGCGTCGGCCACCGAAAACGCAGTGTTCAAATAGCCCTCCTTGTCGTTCCGGCGGACAGGCGCCGCGGCCGCGCGCACCTTGGTTTTGATCGTATAATTCAACCATTTTGTCGAATGAAGTCAAAATGACGCTGCACGCGCCATCGCCCGTTCATTTCATTGTCTTTGCCAACTTGCCAATCTATCCGTGGCGAACATGCACGCCGGGATCGACACGGTCCCAGTACGAAAAGTGATTGTAAGACGGGATAGCTCGGCGGTTATCCGGATATTGCCGGTTATCCACTAGATCGTTTCGTATCCGAGCACCCATTCTTGCCTCGTCGTGGGCAGCGGCGACAGGAATGACATTCCTATTAGGGGGTAGATTATGCAAGACGCACACGGATTGCGCTCGGTTGGCAGTCGGCCGAGCCGGAAGCCCATCCCGGCGGCGCCACAACGACGCGCGCGGCGATTGCTGGCGCCGTCCGCATCGGCGTTCGCGCTCGCAGTGGCGTTCGTCGGTGGAGCGCCAGCGCAGGCGCAGACCGTCGCAGGTACCGTCGTCACGACCAACAACAACAACCAGACGCTGTCGAACTACACGTTTCTGATCGCTCCCCCGCCCGATGTCTGGGGCTTCTCGCCCCCGCTCGACGCGACTGGCGTGCTGGTCGCGGGTAACGGCGGCCAGTTCACGATCGGCGGCACCGACGT
>Ga0068859_100003971_pt1 | contig 15092 bp, 14 predicted proteins | sample KBSSwiS22_FD_66585 | JGI IMG/M metagenome (GOLD analysis project Ga0068859, IMG submission 66585) | Switchgrass rhizosphere microbial communities from Kellogg Biological Station, Michigan, USA - KBS Switchgrass S2-2 | ecosystem: Host-associated > Plants > Roots > Rhizosphere > Soil ...
CCGCAAGCTGCGCGCCATCAAGGAGACCGGGGCCTGCATCGCGCTCGACGATTTCGGCACGGGATACTCTTCGCTGGCGTACCTGAGCCGGTTGCCGATCGATACCGTGAAAATCGACCGCAGCTTCATTCGCAGCGTGACCGAAAACGCCGATGCGACCAGCATCGTTTCGACGATCATTTCGCTTGCGAAGGCGCTGCGTCACAAGGTGGTCGCGGAGGGCGTCGAGACCGAGGAACAGGCGCGACTGCTGCGGCTGCTGCGTTGCGACCAGATGCAGGGCTATCTCTTCAGCCCGCCGGTGGACAAGGAGAAAGTAGAGATCCTGCTGCGCGCCTCCTGAGGGTAAAATGTCGTGCAAACAGGTGCTTGCACGATAAATGCCATGACCATTTTTACCCTCGGCCTCAACCACCACACCGCGCCGCTGAGCGTGCGCGAGAAGGTGGTGTTCCATGTCGAGCGCATGACCGATGCGCTGGGCGAGGCCAAGCGCCTGCTCGCGCCCGAGGCGGCGATCCTGTCGACCTGCAACCGGACCGAGCTTTACCTTTCCGGCGAGATGGAAGACAGGAAGCGCGCCGCCGCGACCGAGTGGCTGGCCAGCTACCATCGTGTCGACCCGGAAGAACTCACGCCTTGCCTTTACACGCTGCCGCGCGAGCAGGCGGTGCGGCATGCCTTTCGGGTCGCCTCCGGACTCGATTCCATGGTCCTGGGCGAGCCTGAGATTCTCGGCCAGATGAAGGAGGCGGTCCGCTCGGCGGAGGCCGCGGGCACGCTCGGCACGGTGCTGAACAAGCTCTTTCAGCGCTCCTTCGCGGTTGCCAAGGAAGTACGCAGCACGACGCAGGTCGGCGCCCATAGTGTTTCGATGGCGGCCGCCGCAGTGAAGCTCGCGGGAAGGATCTTTCCTTCGCTCCAGGACAGGAAGGTCTTGTTCATCGGCGCCGGGGAGATGATCGAGCTCTGCGCGACGCACTTCGCGGCCCAGGGGCCGGCGCGCATCACGGTGGCGAACCGGACGCTGGAACGGGCAGAGGCGCTCGCGCACCGATTCAACGCGCGCGTCATCGAATTGCGCGACCTCGCCGCGCAGCTGCACGAGCACGACATCGTGGTTTCCTGCACCGCGAGTTCGCTGCCGATCCTGGGCAAGGGCATGGTCGAGCGCGCTCTCAAGGCGCGGCGCCGGTTGCCCATGTTCATGGTGGACCTGGCCGTGCCGCGCGATATCGAGCCAGAGGTCGCGGAGCTCGACGACGTATTTCTCTACACGGTGGATGACCTGAAGGGCATCGTGCAGGGCAACCTGGACGCGCGCCGCTCGGCCGTGGAGCAGGCCGAGGCCATCATCGACACCCAGGTCGGCCAGTTCATGCACTGGATGCAGGTGCGCGAATCCGTGCCGCTGATCCGCGCGCTGCGCGACCAGGCCGAGGATGCGCGCCGCCATGAACTCGAGCGCGCGCTCAGGCTCCTCGCCAAGGGCGACGAGCCGAAGCAGGTGCTCGAATCGCTGTCGCAGGGCCTGACCAACAAGCTGATGCATGCGCCGACGCAGGCGCTGAACGAGGCGACCGGCGACGAACGACGCTCGCTCGCCGAGACGCTGTCGCGCCTGTTTCGACTCAGGCCTTGAAACCCTCGCTGCGCACGAAGCTCGACAGCCTCGCGAAGCGGCTGGAAGAGCTCAACCGGCTGCTGTCGGCCGAGAATGCCGCGCGCGACATGGACGAATTCCGCAAGCTGTCGCGCGAGCACTCCGAACTGAGCGGCGTGATGGACCTCTACGGCCGCTACCGCGAGGCGGAGCGCGACGGCGCGGATGCGAGCGAGATGGCCTCCGATCCTTCGATGAAGGGCTTCGCCGACGAGGAATTTAAGTCCGCGCAGGCCACGATGCAGCGGCTGGAGGCCGAACTGCAGGCGGCCCTGCTGCCGCGCGACCCGAATGACGACCGGAACATTTTTCTCGAGGTGCGCGCCGGCACCGGCGGCGACGAATCGGGGCTGTTCGCCGGCGACCTGTTCCGGATGTACACGCGCTACGCCGAGCGCCAGGGCTGGCAGGTCGACCTGATATCCGAGAGCCCCTCGGAGCTCGGCGGCTTCAAGGAGGTCGTGGCGCGCATCGCGGGCCAGGGCGCGTATTCGAGGCTCAAATTCGAATCCGGCGGCCATCGCGTGCAGCGCGTGCCTGAGACGGAGACGCAAGGGCGGATCCACACGTCGGCCTGCACCGTCGCCGTCCTGCCGGAGGCCGACGCGGTCGGTGAAGTCGTGCTCAACCCGGCCGAACTGCGCATCGACACCTACCGCGCGTCCGGCGCCGGGGGCCAGCACGTCAACAAGACCGACTCGGCGATCCGCATCACGCACCTGCCGACCGGCATCGTGGTCGAATGCCAGGACTCGCGCTCGCAGCACAAGAACCGCGAGCGCGCGCTGTCGGTGCTCGCCGCGCGCATCAAGGACAAGCAGGAGAAAGAGCAGGCGGCCAAGACCGCCTCTACGCGCAAGTCGCTGATCGGGTCGGGCGATCGCTCGGAGCGCATCCGGACCTACAACTTCCCGCAGGGCCGCGTCACCGACCATCGCATCAACCTCACGCTCTACAAGATCGAGCGCATCATGGATGGCGAACTGGACGACATCGTCAGCGCGCTCGCCGCCGAGCATACGGCCGAGCAGCTCGCGCAGCTCGCGGAAAAGACGGCGTGAAAAACGCACAGGTGCGTTCCTGACTGTTCTGGAGGCGATCGCCGCCTCGGGCATCGACGCGCGCGAAGCGAGGCTGCTGCTGGCCGAAGTCTGTGGTTTCTCACAGGCGAGCCTGGCCGCGTCTCCCGAACAGGAGGTTCCGTTCGAAGTTGAAAACGCCTTTCATGAATTCATCGCAAGAAGAATCAAAGGCGAACCGGTCGCATATATCCTCGGGCGCAAGGAGTTCTACGGCCTGGATCTTTCGGTCAATCCCTCGGTGCTCATTCCGCGGCCGGAGACCGAACTGCTCGTGGACCTGGCATTGCAGCGGAACGCGTCGTCCGTGCTGGATCTGGGCACGGGTTCCGGCGCCATTGCGCTGGCGATCAAGCATCAGCGGCCCGAATGCAGGGTAGTTGCCGTGGATTCCGACCTGTCGGCGCTGTTTACCGCCAAGCGCAATGCCGCCAAACACAATCTTGATGTCGATTTCCGCCACGGTCGCTGGTTCGGGCCGGTGGCGGGCGAGCGCTTCGGGCTCATCATCTCCAATCCGCCCTACATTGCAATCGGCGACCGGCACCTGGCAGATCTGAGATTCGAGCCGGCTGGCGCTCTCGTTGGCGGGCCCGATGGCCTTGATTCCATCAGGGACATTGCCAGGCTTGCGCCCGAATACCTCGCTCCCGGGGCCTGGTTGCTGCTGGAACACGGTCAGGGCCAGGATGTCTCAGTCAGATCCCTGCTGGCAACGGCAGGGCTTGAATCGGTCACCACCTGGCCCGATCTGGCAGGCATTGCCCGCGTATCGGGCGGAAAGCTAAAATGATCCCCATGGACACTCAAGAGAAAATCAAGCAGCAAGTCACCGGCAACCCCGTGGTGCTCTACATGAAGGGCACGCCGCAATTTCCCCAGTGCGGGTTTTCCGCCCTCGCGGTGCAGGCGCTGAACGCCTGCGGCGTGAACAGCTTTTTCAGCGTCAACGTGCTCGAAAACCCGGATATCCGGCAGGGCATCAAGGAATACGCCAACTGGCCGACGATCCCGCAGCTCTATGTGAAGGGCGAGTTCGTGGGCGGCTCGGACATCGTGAAGGAGATGTACCAGTCGGGCGAGCTGCAGAAATTGCTGGAAGACCTCAAGCAGCAGGCCTAGATCGCGGTTCCGCGTACATGCGGGCGCTCTTGCTCGCGCTTGCACTTCACGCGACGGCATTGCAGGCTGAGCAGGGCAATTTCCAGAGTTCCAGCTTGGTCACTTCCGACGGCGTGCGCCTGCATGTGATCGAGGCGGGACAGCAAAAGCGCGGCCAGCCAGTCATCGCCTTCGTGCCAGGGTGGTCGATGCCTGCGTCGATCTGGGCGAAGCAGATCGCGGCGCTGTCTGCGTCCCACAAAGTCGTGGCGCTGGATCCTCGCGGGCAGGGCGAATCCGAAATCCCTGCCCTGGGCTACACCACCGAACGCCGTGCCGAAGACCTCCACGATCTCGTCTCGCGCTACCAGCCGGTAGTGCTCGTGACCTGGTCGCTCGGATCCCTCGAAGCGCTGCAGTACGTGCACCAGCACGGTGAATCGAGCCTGCGTGCCCTGGTTATCGTCGACAGTTCCGTCGGCGAGAGTTCCGCGCAGGTGTCCAAGCCGAGCCCTCAGGGGCCGCTGCCGGCGCCGGGGCCGCGGTTCAGTTTCCAGGACGAATTGCGGCTCGATCGCCCAAGGGCTGTCGAAGCATTCCTGCGAGCAATTTTCCGTACGCCGCAACCGGAGCCGGCAATTGCAACGCTGCGGGACGCAGCATTGCGCATGCCGCTTGCGGCCAGCCTGTCGATTTTTCCGGGGGACCGCATTCCGCGCGAGCGCTGGCGCGCCACCGTCAATGCCTTCCGTAAACCGCTGCTCTACGCGGTGACGCCACAGTTCGCGGCGCAGGCGCAAAGACTCAAGGCCAAGCGGCCGGCGACGCGGGTCGAGATATTCGAAAACGCAGGCCACGCGTTATTCGTCGACGAGCCCGAGCGCTTCAACGGGGTGCTCATCGACTTCCTGGTAACCAACAATCTTATGTAGAACCCTAACGAACTGCCCGCGGATTCGGAAGCGCCTCAGACGCTTGGAGCTGCGCAGTGACCACAGTCCGGCGCGCGACAATCAGATTGGAGCGTACGTCGCGGAAATCGCGATATTGATAGCCAAAGGTGAACGGCAGGGGCGCCGGTTGCTGCGCCTTGTAGGCGCGGTCGAGTCCGCCCTGGAAGGCGCCGCCGAAGGGCGGGATCGGGCGCCCATAGCGCCCATACAGTTTTACCCGCCAGCCGAGCTTTTCGAGCATCGCATATGGCAGTCCGGAATCGTCCTGCACGACAACATCGCTGATATCCACCAGTGCACCGCGCATCTGGCTGAACTTGTTGCCATGAAGCAGATAGGAGGCAGACTTGATGAAGGTCGTGGTCGGCGCGAGATTGCGCACGAAAGCGAGAAATTCAGGATGATGGGCAAGTCCGCGGTCGGTCGCATCGACCGTGAAATAGTGCACCCGCTGTGTCGCAATCGAACCGGGTGCGCGGAATTCGATCGTCACCCCCTTCAGATCGCGCATCGGTTTGCCTTCGGGTACCGGGTCCGCGCGTGGTGCCAGTGTGAGTTCATGCGGAACGATCCGCACGATGTCCACGCCCGTGAGCGCCATCGAAAGCATGAACACGGGCAGAACGCCGTGCAGCTGCGAAGTGCGCAGCTGCTTCGCCATGCTGCCGGTGATGAAGTAATTGCGCGCGAGGAAGCTGGTCATCGCTGCGCGCACGTCGGCGAGCAGCAGCAGGAGTGCGCGCTCGTCCATTGCCTCGATGTTCGGCACTTCCCCGATATGCTCGAGGCCGAACATTACGATCGTGTCGCACTTGGGAAACAGCCAGTAGGCGTTAAAGAAATCCGGCCCGCTGAACGGATACATCAGGGTCCTGCCCGCCGGGCAGGTTTGCGACAGCTCCGCGTTGTGCCAGGCGGTCATCGCCGCGACCTGCCTGCCATTCAGTCGCGCCCAGGCCGCGCGCATGAACTCGCTGTGTCCCTTCCAGGCGGGGGTCCGCGCAAACGCGTATTGCGAGGCGGACGGCGCCGGCAAGCCGGCAATCAGTTTCGCAGCGGAGTTGAGTTTCGCGCTCTCGGGAGTTTCGGTATCGCGCGCGGATTGCGCGTTCCCCGCTGCGAGGCAGGCGAGGAGCGAGACGGCTAGCGTTGCAATTCCCTTGATATGTGCGCGGAACATTTCGACCTCATGGACAAGTTGAAGCTTGCCTCAAAGATCGAACTTTCACTGTCTGATGCCGCACTGAAGCGGCGCGCCGCGCTCAGACGCCTGACAGGCGGATGTTCGCCATCGACAGCCGCTCGACCAGGATTTCCATGAACGCGCGGTCGAATTTGTGGCGGCAGGCGTCCGAGGCCTGCTCCAGCTTGTCGGTCGGCACAGTGATGATCTTGCAATCGCTCATCGCGGTGACATCCGCCCCCCGCACGTGCGCGCCCTTCTGCAGGTAGGCCATTTCACCGACGCATTCGCCTGAGCGCAGCACGTTAAGCAGCTTGTTGCGCTTGGTGACTTTCAGCTGGCCATCGGCGATCACGCAGAAATAGTCGCCCCGTTCACCCTCCTTCATCAGCACTTCGCCGCTGCGCGCCTGGTGCCAGGCCGATATGCGCGCCACTTCCCAGATTTCGGCGTCAGAGAAGTTCTCGAAAAAGGGCAGCGCGCGCAGCGTCTCGAACTTGTCGGAATCCGCGAACTGCGGTTCGCGGGGCCCCTGAACCTGCGTGCCCGAGGCCTCGGCGCGGAACACGGCAGCCAGATCGGCGGAGAACTCCTCCCATTGCGCGTAGCGCCGCTCCAGGTCCCGCGCCATCGCGCGGCGCACGATGTCGTCGATCGCCTGGGGAATTTCGGGGCGGTGGGCCGAGGGCGGCTGCGGCTCGACGCCGGTGATCTGGTAGATCAGGCTGAAATTGTTCGAGGCCTGGAAGGGCAGCCGGCCGGCAAGCAGGTGGTACATGACGACGCCCATCGAATAGATGTCAGTGCGGTGATCCAGCGGGTGTTCCTTGACCTGCTGCGGCGACATGTAGGCGGGCGAGCCGATGGCCGAGACCTGCGTCGAATCGCCGGTCGCGATCAGCGCGGCGCCGAAATCCGAGATCTTGACGTCTGTCTCGCCGGTGTACAGGATGTTGGCGGGCTTGATGTCTCGGTGCGTGATGCCCATCTTGTGCGCGAATTCCAGGGCGCGCGTGCACTTGAAGACTATCTCCACGACCTTGTCGACGGGCAACAGCTGCCCGGGCGAGCAGAATTTCTCCAGCGTGCCGCCGTCGACATATTCCATGACGATGTAATGCAGGTCGTCCGCCGCCACCGCATCGTAGATCTGGCAGATGTGCGGATGCTGCAGCTTGCCTGCGAGCGAGGCCTCGGTGACAAAGAGCTTCTTGTAGAGCTTGCCGCGCTCCGGGTCGTTGAAGAGCGACGTCGAGACGAGCTTCACCGCCACGTTGCGCTTGGCGAAGGTGTCGTGGCAGAGGTAGACCTCGGAAGTCGCGCCCGAGCCAAGGTGGCGTTCGACGGAGTATTTGCCGATCTGCTGCAGCGGCAGCGGCTCGTTCACGGCCGCCCCTTCAGCGGGCGCGCTTGCGCGCCCTTGCCCTTTTTACGGCCGCCTTTACCTGTGCCGGCGCGGTGCCGCCGATGTGGTTGCGGCTCGCGACGGATCCCTCCAACGTGAGCGATTTGAATACATCGGCGCCGATAGCAAAGGAAAAACGCTTCAGGGTCTTGAGCGGCAGTTCGGACAGGTCGCAGCCGGCGGCCTCCGCGGCGCGCACGGCGCGCGCCACGGTTTCGTGAGCGTCGCGAAAAGGCACGCCCTTTCGTACCAGATAGTCCGCGAGGTCGGTGGCCGTGGCGTGGCCTTCCAGCGCCGCCGCTCGCATCGCCTTTGGCCGCGGCTGCAGACCGGCCGCAAGCCCCGTGAACGCCTCGAGCGAATCCTTGAGCGTGTCCACGGTATCGAACAGCGGCTCCTTGTCTTCCTGGTTGTCCTTGTTGTACGCGAGTGGCTGGCCCTTCATCAGCACCAGCAGCGCCACGACGTGGCCGAAGACCCGGCCGCTCTTGCCGCGCACCAGCTCCGGCACGTCCGGATTCCTTTTCTGCGGCATGATCGAGCTGCCGGTGCAGAAGCGGTCCGGAATTTTGACGAAACCGTAGCGCGCGCTCGCCCAGAGGATCAGTTCCTCGGCGAAACGCGACAAGTGCATCATCGCGATGGCCGCGCAGGCGGTGAACTCGATCGCGAAATCGCGATCCGACACCGCGTCCAGCGAGTTCTCCGCCACGCCGTCGAAGCCGAGCTCGCGCGCGACGCGCGCGCGATCGATCGGAAACGTCGTGCCCGCAAGCGCAGCGGCCCCCAGCGGCAGCAGATTCACGCGCTTGCGGCAATCGGCCAGCCGCGCCCGGTCGCGCTCGAACATCGCGACATAGGCGAGCAGGTGATGGCCGAAGGTCACCGGCTGCGCGACCTGAAGATGCGTGAAACCGGGCATTACCAGCGAGGCATGGCGCGCCGCCTGCGACAGCAGCGCATCCTCAAGGGCGGAGAGTTTTTTCGTGATGGCGTCGATTTCGTCGCGCAGCCACAGCCGCACGTCGGTCGCCACCTGGTCGTTGCGCGAGCGCCCGGTATGCAGGCGCTTTCCGGCGCTGCCCGCGATCTCGGTCAGCCGCCGCTCGATGCTGGTGTGCACATCCTCGTTTTCGACAGACCAGGCGAATTTGCCGGCGCGGATCTCGGCGCGCACCTTGGCCAGTCCGCTCTCGATCGCGGCCAGATCCCGGCGGCCGATGATGCCGCTGCCGGCCAGCATGCGCGCGTGCGCGAGCGAACCCGCGATGTCGTGCAGGGCAAGCCGCTGGTCGAACGAAACCGAGGCCGTAAAACGCTGTACCAGCGCATCCACGGGTTCGGCGAACCGCCCCGACCAGGCCTTGGCCTTTTTTTTCTGCTTCGGCGCCCGAGAAGCCATAAGGAATAAAATGCGGAAATAGAATGCGGTTGAAGACCGCTCTCTAACAATGCCCAGTATAAGGCAAAACCCTTATCCGGAAGCGCTGCCGGACTTCCGCAATCTTGGCGTCACGGCGCGCGCGCTGGTCGGCGTGAATCTGCTCGCCCTGGCCGCGATGCTGTTCAGCGAGTCCGACTGGGGCAACCTGCCGGCTTCCTTCGCCATGCGTGCGGCGCTACTAGAGCCGCCGCTGCTCGCCAGCCTGGCGCTGTTTTTCTTGGGCGCACCATGGCTGTTGCGATTGCCGTACTGGATCGGCTGCGTGGTGGTGATCGCGGTGGTGGTTGCTTTTGCCGCCGCAACGTACATGGCGCTGGGCGAGATATCGTGGGGCGGTCTCGCGCGGACGCTGGTACTGGCGGCCTTTGCTGCCATCGTGGCGCTGGCCTACCTGCGGCTGCATACCAAGGCATACTCTCCAGCGCTTGCTGAAGCGCGACTGCAGGCGCTGCAGGCGCGCATCCGGCCGCACTTCCTCTTCAACAGCCTGAACGCGGTGCTGGCGCTGATGAGGCGCGACCCGAGGCGCGCCGAACGCACGCTGGAGGACCTTGCCGACCTGTTTCGCGCACTCATGTCGGACGGACGCAATCTCGTGCGCCTGGCCGACGAGGTGCATCTGATCGAGCGCTACGCCGCCATCGAGCAGCTGCGTCTGGGAGAGCGGCTGCGCATGTCCTGGGACCTGGACAATGCGCCGATGGACGCCATGCTGCCCGCGCTCGTGCTGCAGCCGCTGCTCGAGAACGCGGTTTACCACGGCGTCGAGCCGGGCACCGGCACCGGCGATGTGCTGGTGCGCGTCGAACGGCGCGGCGACCGCGTTCAGATACGCATCGAAAATCCCTGGCTGCAGCCGGGAACGGGCCAGCGTGCCGGGAACCACATGGCCCTCGACAATATCCGAGAACGCCTGATGCTGTTCTTCGATGACGAGGCGCGGCTGGAATCCCGTGTCGAGGGCGTGCGTTACCAGGTCGACATCGAAATTCCCTATCGATCGGGCCCGGGATGAACGAATTGCGGATTTACATCGCGGATGACGAGGCGCCGGCGCGGGCGCGACTTAAGGAGCTGCTTGCCGACATCGGCGGCGAGCTGGCTACGAAGGTGGTGGGCGAATCGGACAGCGGCCTGGACGTGATCGATCGCCTGCCCGGGAGCGAGGCCCAGGTGCTGCTGCTCGACATCCAGATGCCCGGCATGGGCGGTATCGAGCTTGCGCGCCACCTTTGCGCTCTGGAAAACGCGCCGGCGGTCATCTTCGTCACGGCGCATGACCGGCATGCGGTCGAGGCCTTCGAGCTCAATGCGCTCGACTATCTGATGAAGCCGGTGCGCGCGGAGCGCCTAACGGCGGCTCTCAGGAAGTCCATGGCGGCAGTTCCGGCCGAACGCGGCGCGCGTGACGTGCACGAGAAGTCCGAGCAGGCCGTGCGGCTGGAGCGCGCCGCCGGCGGCCCGCGCGAATTTTTCTCGGTCGCCGAAAGGAACCGCATCGTCCTCGTGCCGGTGGGCGAGATCCTGTTCCTCAAGGCGGAGTTGAAGTACGTGACGCTGCGGACGAAAGTGGGCGAGCACCTGATCGAGGAGCCGCTGGTATCGATCGAGCGCGAGTTCGGTGACCGTTTTGTGCGCGTGCACCGCAATTGCCTCGTGGCGCGCGCGGCGATCCGCGGCTTCGAGCGCATCCCGGGCGCCGGCGGGGAGGAACCGCACTGGAGCGTGATGCTGGAAGGAACGGATGAACGCCTGCCGGTGAGCCGGCGCCTGTGGACGGCAGTGAAGGCGGTCGTGCCGGAAGGCAGGGAATGATGCGCAAACCGGGGCTGCTGAGAATCGCGACGCGGCGCAGCCGGCTCGCGCTATGGCAGGCGGAGCATGTGAAAGCGCGCCTCGAATCGTTGCACCCCGGATTGCGCGTCGAGCTTGTCGCGTTGTCGACACGAGGCGACGAGCTGCTCGATGTGTCGCTCGCCAAGGCTGGTGGCAAGGGTCTGTTCGTGAAGGAACTCGAATTGGCGCTGACCGATAACCGCGCCGAGATCGCCGTGCACTCGATGAAGGACGTGCCGGCAGACTTGCCCCCGGGGTTCGTGCTTGCGGCGATACTCGCGCGCGACGACCCGCGCGACGCGTTTGTCTCGCAGAAGCACGAAAATCTCGCCGCCCTGGGGGCGGGCGCGGTGGTCGGGACTTCCAGCCTGCGCCGCCAGGCGCAGATCGCCGCGCGCCATCCCGCGCTGGATATCCGGCCGCTGCGCGGCAATCTCGACACGCGCCTCGCGAAACTGGACCGCGGCGACTACGCCGCAATCGTGCTCGCCGTGGCAGGCCTGAAACGCCTCGGCCTTGGGTCGCGCATCCGCGCCACGCTTTCGATCGAGGAAAGCCTGCCCGCGGCGGGACAGGCGGCGCTTGGCATCGAGTGCCTGGCCGGGCGCGATGACCTGCTGGATGCGCTTCGCCCGCTCGATGACGCGAACGCGAGCGCCTGCGTGCGCGCCGAGCGCCAGGTGAACCTGGCCCTGGGAGGCAGTTGCACGATACCACTGGGCGCGTATGCGGAAATCAGCGGCAACAGGATCCGGCTGCGCGCGATCGTGGCTTCGCCAGACGGCAAGCGTGCCGTGCGCGCCGAAGGCGAGGACGAGTTGCAGGCGGCCGACGCCCTCGGCATGCGAGTTGCAGCCCTGCTGCGCGACCGCGGAGCGGGGGAGATCCTCGCAGCGCTTGTAGGATGAACGAACTGCCGCTTGCGGGCAGACGGATCGTGGTCACCCGGCCGAAAGGGCAGGCAGACACGCTCGTCGCCCTGATTCGGCAGGCCGGCGGCGAGCCGCTCGAGATTCCGGCGCTCGAGATCCGCGACCTGCCGGACCTTGCGCCCTTCTACTCCGTGGTCGAGCGGCTGGCATCGTTCGACATGGCCATATTCGTCAGCAGGAACGCGGTGCGCAAGGCGTTCGCGCTGATCGGCGCTCGCCCCTGGCCCGCGCAGCTGAAGGTAGCGAGCGTCGGCAACGGCAGCCGCGAAGAACTCGCAGCGCATGGCATCGCGGATGTCATCGCGCCAGGTGGCCGGCCCGACAGCGAGGCGCTGCTGGCGCTGCCGAATTTCACCGCGGTGGCCGGCAAGCGTGTCGCCATATTTCGCGGCGAGGGCGGGCGCACTTTGCTCGGGGACACCCTGACCGCACGTGGTGCGCTGGTGGAGCAGGCAGCGTGCTATCGGCGCGCGAACCCGGTGCAGAGCGCCGCGCTGCTGGCCGCGGCATGGGAGCGCGGCAAGCTGGATGCGGTCGCGGTGTCCTCGATCGACGGCCTCGTCAACCTGCTGGAGATGCTCGGCGGCGATGGGCCGCGGCGGCTCGCCGCCACTACGCTCTTCGTTCCGCATCCGCGCGTCGCGGTCGAAGCCGTCCGCAAGGGGCTCAAACGGCCGGTCGTCGCAGGGCCCGGGGACGCGGAAATGGCCGCAGCGCTGGTTGCATACTTCGGCGGCGCAAGCTACAACTGATCGCATGGAACAAAGTCCGCCGCCGGCCGCCGCACCGTCCACCCCGCAATTCAACCGTCTACGCGTGTTCGCGGTGGCACTGGCGGTGCTCGCGGCGATGGTCGCCGGGCTCTGGCTGGATACGCGCGGGCGCATCGGCGCGACGCAGGACGAACTCGCCAAGCGCCTGCGCGACATCGAAGCCGAGTCCCGAGAAGCGCGCACGCTGGGGCGGCAGGCCCAGGAGGCGCAGCGCGAAGTGCTCGCGAAGCTGGGCGCGCTCGAGACGAGACTGGCGGAGTCGCAGAACCAGCAGGCGGCGCTGGAGGTGCTCTACCAGGAACTGGCGCGCAACCGCGACGAATGGCAGCTCGCGGAAATCGAGCAGGTGCTCGCGATCGCGCAGCAGCAGCTGCAGCTCTCGGGCAACGTGCGCGCCGCGCTGCTCGCGCTGCAGCTCGCGGAAAGCCGGCTTTCGCGCGTCGACCGGCCGCAATTTCTGCCCGTGCGCCGCGCGCTTACGCGCGACATCGACCGCCTGAAATCCCTGCCTGCGCTTGACGTGCCTGGCCTGTCTCTCGTCATCGACCGCCTCATCGCCTCGGTCGACGCGCTGCCGCTCGCGTTCGACGAGCGCGTCGAGCGGCCCGCGGCCGCCAAAGCCGCCAAGTCCGCCGCGCCCGCGGAGGAGAACGTTTTCGCGCGCCTCGGCGGCGAGGTGTGGAAGGAGTTGCGCCAGCTGGTCGTGGTGCGCAAGATGGAAGCGCCAGAGCCGCCGCTGCTGCCGCCGCAACAGGCCTGGTTCCTGCGCGAAAATCTGAAGTTGCGGCTACTCAACGCCCGCCTCGCTCTGCTCACGAGAGACGAGGCGGGTTATCGCGAAGATTTGCGCGTCACGCAGGCCTGGATCCAGCGCTATTTCGACGCCAAGGCCAAGGGTTCCCAGGCGGCGCTGGCGCAGTTGCGCCAGCTCTCGTCCGCCTCGATAAGTTTTGAGCCGCCGTCGATCGTCGACAGCCTCGAGGCGGTGCGCGGCTTCAAGGCGCGCCGCGAGCGGGGCAAGTCTTGAGAGGCGGCTGATGCGGGGGCTTTTCTGGCTGATGGCGGTGTTCGCCGCTGCGGTGGCGTTCGCGCTCGCCGGCCGCCTCGGCGAAGGCTACGTGCTGGTCGTCTATCCGCCCTGGCGGGTGGAGCTTTCCCTGCTTCTTACGCTGCTTGCGCTGGCGGCGGCATTCGGCCTCGCCTACGTGGCCACGCGGTTGTTCGGCCATGCTTTCGCGCTGCCGGCGCAGGTGCGTGCGTTCCGGGAGAGGCGCCGGCGCGAGCAGGCCCAGTCGGCGCTGGCGAGCGCGCTGCAATGCTATTTCGAGGGGCGCTACGCCCGCGCCGAGAAAGAGGCCTCGCTCGCCTGGGAGACCGGGGCAGCCCCCGGCATCGCAGCGCTGATCGCGGCACGCGCGGCGCACCAGATGCGTGAATACGACCGCCGCGGGCAGTGGCTGGAGCGCGCGGCGGCCGCGGGCGAATCGCTGCACGCGGCGCGGCTGCTGACGCAGGCCGAGCTCGCGCTGGATGAGCGCGATTTCGTTGGCGCACGCAATGCGCTGCGCAGCATGCACGGCACCGGACCCCGCCATATCGCCGCCGCGCGCATGCAGCTGCGCGCCGAGCGCGGCGCGCAGAACTGGGAGGAAGTCCTGCGGCTTGCCGCGCTGCTGGCCAAGCGTGGCGCGCTGCCGGTGGCGATTGCGCAAGAGCACCGCGTGCAGGCCCAAATCGAGCTGCTCGCGCGCGATGCGGGCGACCGGGCCTCGCTGGAGGCGCGCCTGCGGCGCATTCCGCAGGCCGAGCTTGCGCATCCGCGCGTCGCGGCGGCCGCCGCGCGGCGTGCGGCCGCGCTGGGCGAAGTGGCCCTCGGACGCGAACTCATCGAGCGTAGCCTGGCCGCGGAGTGGAACGCCGCGCTGGTGGGGCTGTATGGCGACATCGAGAAACTCGAGGTCGGGAAACGCCAGGAGGAAGCACGGGCGCGCATTGAACGCGCCGAGCGTTGGCTGCGCGAACAGGACGGCGATCCGCTGCTGCTGGCGACGCTCGGACGCCTGTGCATGGCCGCGGAGCTTTGGGGAAAGGCGCAGAACTACCTCGAGGCGAGCCTTTCCTTGGGGCCGTCGCGCGCCGCGCACCTGGAGCTTGCCCGCCTGGCCGAGCACGAAGGACGCGCCGCCGAGGCCCAGAAACACTTTCGCAGCGCCGGAGAAATGCCATGACCGCATTTGCTTTCAGGATTCTGATGCTTTTCGTCGTTGCTTTTTCCGCAAGCGCGCAAAACTATCCGTCCAGGCCGATCAGGATCATCGTCCCCTTCCCCGTGGGCGGCGTCGCCGACATCTATTCGCGGCTGGTCGGCAACCGCTGGGCCGAGCTATGGGGGCAGCCGGTCGTGATCGAGAACCGCACCGGCGCAGGCGGCAACATTGGCGCGGACTTGGTCGCCAAGGCGGCGCCCGATGGCTACACGATCGGCATCGGCAGCCTGGGAACGCATGCGGTAAACGTGCATCTCTTCTCCAGGATGCCATTCGACCCGGTGCGCGATTTCGCGCCAGTGGTGTTCCTGCTGGAAGCTGAGGGCCTGCTGGTGCTGCATCCTTCGGTGCAGGCGCAGAGCGTGCCCGAGCTGATTGCTCTGGCGCGCTCGAAGCCGGGTGGCCTGACCTATGCCTCCGCTGGCGCGGGAACGGCGAGCTACCTCGCCGGGGAAC
>Ga0068859_100003977_pt1 | contig 15083 bp, 10 predicted proteins | sample KBSSwiS22_FD_66585 | JGI IMG/M metagenome (GOLD analysis project Ga0068859, IMG submission 66585) | Switchgrass rhizosphere microbial communities from Kellogg Biological Station, Michigan, USA - KBS Switchgrass S2-2 | ecosystem: Host-associated > Plants > Roots > Rhizosphere > Soil ...
CGCGATGGTGATGAGCGGCGCGCTGATCTGGAGTGCCGTCACAGTCCTCAGGCAGGACGACCGCTAGTCCCGCCTTCGCGCTTCGCGCTTCGGCGCGGCCGCCGTAGCCCGGGCGTAGGCGGCTGCCCTCTGCCCTCTGCCCCCTACCCTACTCCGACTCCAATTTCTCGGCGGGTCGACAACCAGCCTCCAATCAGCAATCATCGGTCTGACGTTGATTGGAGAACGCTGTGACATACCAAGTTCCTTCCGGTACGGGCATCGGTCATGTGCATTTAAAGGTGGCGAATATCGATCGCGCGCTCGCCTTTTACGAGGGCGTGCTGGGATTCGATTTGATCATGCGGTTGGGCGACAGCGCTGCGTTCGTGTCGGCAGGCGGCTACCACCATCACATTGGCCTGAATACCTGGCACAGCCGCGGGGGCACGCCGCCTCCCGTGCATCACACGGGCCTCTACCACTTCGCGATTCGGTATCCGACTCGCCGCGACTTAGCTGCCGCCGTACGCCGGGTGATACAGGCGGGGATTCCGATTCAGGGGGTCGCCGACCACGGGGTCAGCGAATCAATCTATCTTGCCGACGTTGACGGGAACGGCATCGAGCTGACACGCGATCGACCCGAGACCGAATGGCCGCGCACGCCAGACGGAAAAATTGCGATGCATATGGCGGACCCGCTGGACCTGGACGCGCTGCTGCAAGAGGCGAACTAGAGGTACAGAGACACAGAGTTGTTTTCAGAAGGAGAACTGAAGATTGAAGACTTGAGATTGGAGATTGATTGATGATTGAAGAATGAGGAACGGCGGATTATTTCAGATTTTCTAATCCTCAATCTCAAATCAACAATTGAAAATCAATCATCAATCTCCAATCCCCAATCTCCAATTCTTTTTTAAGACAGAATTCCTCTGTGTCTCTGTGTTGAGACAGCATTTTAATTTACATGCGTATAGGAATAGACCTTGGCGGCACGAAGATCGAAGGCATTGCCCTCGACGGCACAGACGTGCTGGTCCGCCGCCGCGTTGCGGCGCCGCGCGGCGACTACGACGCGACGATGATCGCGGTTCGCGATCTCGTCGCGGCCATTCAGAAAGAAACGGGCCGCACCGGGACCATCGGCATCGGCATTCCCGGCGCGATTTCCGCGAGGACAGGGCTGGTGAAGAACGCGAACTCCACCTGGCTCAACGGACAGCCGCTGAAGCGCGATCTCGAGCGCGCACTCGGCCGGCCGGTGCGCGTGAGCAACGACGCGAACTGCTTCGTGTTGTCGGAAGCGACCGACGGCGCCGCGGCAGGCGCGCAGACCGTGTTCGGGGTCATCGTCGGAACCGGTACCGGCGGCGGTATCGTGATCGGCGGATGCGTGCTCGAAGGTCACCACCGAATCGCGGGAGAGTGGGGACACAACCCGCTGCCGTGGCCGGCCCCTGACGAATTGCCCGGACCGCCGTGCTACTGCGGCGCCTACGGCTGCATCGAGACGTTTCTGTCCGGCCCCGGCCTCGTGCGGACCTACGCCAGCCTGAACGGCGGCGCGGGAGACGTTGATGCCGCGGCCATTGCGGAACGAGCCGGCGCGGGAGATCCTGCGGCGTCTCAGGCACTTGCCACCTACGAAGGACGGATGGCGCGGGCGCTCGCCAGCGTCATTAATGTGATTGATCCCGACATCATCGTTCTCGGCGGCGGGCTCTCGAACATCAAGCGCCTGTACACAAACGTCCCGGCCATATGGAAACCTTTTGTTTTTTCCGATACGGCCGATACTCCCCTTGTAGCCGCGCGATACGGCGACTCGAGCGGGGTTCGCGGCGCCGCGTGGTTGTGGCCGGAAGGAGAACACGAATGAGCTCACGCATGAAATCAGGAGCGGTCCCGTTGACGCTGCTGACGCTCGCGCTGTCGTGGTCGGTGCTGGCGCAAACCGCCTCTCCGATGCGCGAAGGCAACTGGGAAACGACAATGAAGATGGTACTGCCCGGCATCGACATGGAGATGCCGCCGATGAAGCAAGCCCAGTGCGTCACGGCCGCGATGATCAAGGACCCGCAAAGCGTCATGCCAAAAGGGCCGGGCCAGGGCGACTGCCAGGTGACGAACTACAAGCTCTCGGGCAGCACCGCGACCTACACGATGGCGTGTAAAGAGCCGCCGATGACGGCCGAAGGCGAAATGAAGTACTCCGGCACGGACGCGTACACCGGCGTGCTCAAGATCAACATGAACGGCCAGATGATGAATATCACGTACGACTCGAAGAGGATTGGGGACTGTCCTAAGTAGGCTGGACGACGCGGCCGTCTTCGATGGTCAGAACGCGCGTGGCGAAGTTGCGCGCAAACAGGTCGTCGTGCGTGGTGACGAGCAGCGTGCGGCCCGTGGCGGTGAGACGCTGAAGCAGCACGCACAGATCCGCTCGCCGCGAGGGATCGAGCGACGCCATCGGCTCGTCCATCAGAAGCACCGGCGGATCTACAGCCAGCGCGCGCGCAATCGCGACGCGCTGCGCTTCTCCTCCCGACAACTCCCGCGGCAGCGCACCGGCGCGTGCGTCGATTCCCAGTTCCGCCAGCAGCTCTCGTGCTTGTTGTTCGGCCTCGCGGCTCGACGCGCCGTGCACATGAACCGGGGCAAGGCACACGTTCTGCAGCGCGGTCATGTGTTCGAAGAGGCAATGAAACTGAAACACGAGGCCGACACTACGATGCAGGCGCTGCCACATCGACGGATCGGGCCGCCGGCCGCCCTCGAGCTTCGCGTCACCCACTTCGATCGTTCCGTTCTGGAAGGGATCCAGCCCGGCGATCGCACGCAGAATCGTCGTTTTGCCCGATCCGGACGGCCCTCGTAGCGCGATCAACTCGCCCGGCATCGCCTGAAGATTCAGTCGCGACACCAGCACGCGTCCGCCGCGCGCCACCTCGAGATCGTTTATGGCGAGCTTCCCTTGCCGCGTGCTCATACCGTCGCCCACCTCCACCGGCGCTCGAGCATCCGGGCGACCGCGGCGAGCGGCAGCGACATCGCCAGGTACAAGGCGGCGCACAACGCGCCTGGAATCACCCAGCTCCCCAGGTTTGTCGCCAGGATCTGCGTCTGCTTCGTCAGCTCGACCACGGTGAGCACCGACACAAGGGACGAGTCTTTCAACAGCGCCACGAAGTCGTTCGTCATGGGCGCCAGCGCGAGCCGAAAGGCCTGAGGTCCGCGAATCAGCCTCAGCGTCTGCAGGCGAGTAAACCCCAACGTCTTGGCGGCCTCGAGCTGCCCGATCGGGACCGCAAGCAGCGCGCTTCTGTAGATTTCACTTTCATACGCGGCGTAGTTGAGTCCCAGGCCCAGCAGCGCCGCCATCCACGCGGGAAGACGAATGGCCGCCGCCAGTCCGTAATAGAGCACGAAGAGCTGCAGCAGAATCGGCGTGCCTCGAATCAACTCGACATAGCCCGTCAGCAGCGCGCGCACGAGCCGATCGCCGTAAACTCGGCCGGTCGCGATGCCGACGCCGAGCGCGACGGCGAGCAGCATCGAAGCGCAGGAAAACACGAGCGTGACCACCGACGCGCGCAGGAGTGAGGGGAGATAGCGTTTCGCCGCATTCCAGTGCGACAGCGTCGCCACGCTGTCGCCATCGAACCCCTCGTACCCGTCCACCGCCGGAATCGGCGTGCCCTTCAGGACCTGCGCGAACAGCGCCGGCTGGTCATCGTTCCAGATTTTCCACTTGCGGAAAATCGCTTCGAGCCGCCCGTCGCGCATCGCCTGCTTGAGAATCTCGTTGACGCGATCGCGAAGCGCGGCGCTCGGCGGCGCCATCAGACCGATGTATTGCGAAACGGCCACCGGCTCGGGATGGGTCACGAAGCCCGACGCCGTCCGATGGCGGCGCTCCGCCAGCACGTTGTCGAGCAGCACCGCGTCGAGCCGGCCGATAATCAGATCTGAATACGGATGCACGTCGTCTTCGTACGACACCGCCACGAGGCCGTAGTCGCGTTCGGCCTTCAGAAGGATTTCGTACGCGATCGTGCCACCCAGCGTGCCGACGCGCCGGCCCCTCAGGTCGGCAAGCGAGCGAATCCGCCGGGCATCAGCGTCGCGCACGCTCAGCACTTCACGAAATCGATAGTAGGGAACGGTGACGGCGAAATTGGAGCGATGGGTCGAGGTGTCCTCGATGCCGCTCAAGGCGATATCGGCGTCGCCTCGGCCGATGGATTGATCGATCGACGCGAAGGCAATTTCGATGAACTGCGGCGCCCGGCCGAGGCCGGCCGCAATCAGATCGGCGACCTCGACATCAAAGCCCACCACCCGGGACGGATCGGCGGGGTCGGCTTCCACGTAGGGCGCTCCGCCCTCCGCGTCGCCCGCCCATCGCAGAATTTTCGCTGCGGGATTGGGCGCGCTGGACGCAGGCCCAGCGGTCTGCGCGCCTGCGGCGGCGCATCCGGCCAGCACAAAAATGAGCGTCGTAGCGATGCGGATCAAGGCCGCCACTATACCAAGTAGGGTCCTTCGAGAAATAAACGCCGCCGCTTGCGTTCGTGAAGTAAACGCGCAGTAGAATGACGAAAGCACCCGTGATTGAAACGCTCTTCGCGTTCTTCTTCAAGTATTCGCCATACGTGTTTCGGCAAGGCGAGTTCCGTCTCGCTGTGTCGTCACCGGTCTACATCGCCGCGGTCGTCGTCGGCATCATCGCGTTTGCCACAGTTTTGACATATCGATCCGCGCCGGGCGATGCCAGCTTGCTCGACCGCGCCTTCCTCATCACCCTTCGGCTGTGCCTGGTCGGTATCGTCCTCTTCTGTCTGTTCCGGCCGGTGCTCATCCTGAGAGCCGCGGTTCCGCAACAGAACTTCCTCGGCGTGCTGCTGGACGATTCGCGCAGCATGCGAGTCATCGATCAGGACGGGAAGCCCCGCAGCGAGTTCGTCAACAGCGCATTCGCGCCCGATAGCAAGGTGCTGAAGGAGCTGTCGAGCCGTTACGCGCTTCGCTACTTCCGCTTCAACTCATCGGCCGATCGCATTTCGTCGCCGCGCGACTTGTCGTTCGACGGCACACAAACCAAGCTGGGCGCGGCGCTGCAGCGGGTGAAGGAAGAGTTCTCGGGCTTGCCGCTCGCGGGGCTGGTGATGGTGACCGACGGTGCAGACACCGACCAGGCGTCCATTCAGGAGTCGCTCCTCGGGTTGCGCGCGAGCCAGGTGCCTGTCTTCACGGTCGGCGTGGGCCGCGAGTCGCTCGGAAAGGACATTCAGATCAGCCGGGTGAACACGCCGCGCACCGTCCTGAAGGGGACGAACCTGTCGGTCGACGTCATCGTGGCGCAAAACGGGTTCAAAGGGACGACGGTGCCGCTGAACGTCGAAGACTCGGGACGCATCCTCAGCACCCAGGATGTCGCACTGACCAACGACGGCGAGCCGACGACCGTTCGGGTGCACTTCACGGCGAGTGAAGCCGGCGCACGCAATGTCCGTTTCCGCATCCCCGCGCAAACCGGCGAGGAGATCACCCAGAACAACTCGCGCGACGTCTTGATCGACGTCGAAGATCGCAAGGAAAAGATTCTGTTCTTCGACGGCGAGCCGCACTTCGAAGTGAAGTTCATCCGGCGGGCGGTGTCTGAAGATCCGAACATCCAGCTGGTGCTGCTGCAGCGCACGGCGGAAAACAAATACTTCCGCGGCAGCGTCGACAACGGCGACGAGCTGGCGGCCGGGTTCCCGAAGACGCGCGACGAGCTCTTCGCGTATCGCGGACTTATTCTTGGCAGCATCGAAGCCGCGGCGTTTACCGGCGACCAACTGCGGATGATTTCCGATTTCGCGGACCGGCGCGGCGGCGGCCTGCTGATGATCGGCGGACGGCGCGCGTTCGCCGAGGGTGGCTACGGCGGCACGCCCATCGCCGACGCGCTCCCGGTCGTGCTCGAGTCGAAGCAGCCAGACACGACATTGCGGTTGCAGGTGTCCGCCACGCGCGATGGCCAGGCGCACGCCGTCACGCAAATCGAAAAGACGGAAGCTGAATCGGCGAAGCGCTGGCCGGAGCTGCCGCCGGTGATCAGCGTGAATCCGATTCACTCTCTGAAGCCGGGCGCCACCGCCCTCCTGAAGGGCATGGACGAGAACCGCCGCGAGGCTATTGTGCTCGCCTATCAGCGCTACGGCCGCGGCAAGACGCTGGCCCTTCCGGTCTACGACACCGGCATCGCGTGGCAGATGGACGCGAAAATCTCGGTGGAAGATCAAACGCACGAAACCTTCTGGCGCCAGCTCATGCGATGGATGGTCGACGGCGTGCCCGATCAGGTCGAGCTGATGACGTCGCCCGATCAGGTCGAGCCGGGCGAGCAAGTGACGCTCATCGCCGAAGTGGCCGACCCGAGTTACGTCGAGGTGAACGACGCCGCCGTCAGCGCGCATGTCACGGGACCGAATGGGTTCGTGCTCGACGTGCCGCTTCAGTGGACCGGCGAGCGGAACGGTGAATATCGCGGCGCGTTTACCCCGAGCAATCTCGGGCTCTACGAAGCGAAAGTCGACGCGGCGCACGGCAACGCGTCCATCGGCCAGAATGTCGCGCACATACGCGTGGCGGCGAGCGACAGCGAGTATTTCGACGCCGCCATGCGCGCGCCGCTGCTTCGCCGCATTTCGGAAGAAACCGGCGGCGTGTTTTATACGCCGGAAACGATGGGGACGCTGCCCGACGATGTGAAGTACACCGGCCGCGGCGTGACGACGGTTGAAGAGCGCGATTTGTGGGACATGCCCGTTGTATTGTTCCTGCTGCTCACCGTCATGCTCGGCGAATGGAGCTATCGTCGAATCCGCCACCTGGCGTAACTGAAAACTGAACTGATAACTGAGAACTTATTAGAAGGAGGCCCCGTGGCCCGTATCGAAGACGATCTTGAGCAGGACGACATCGCGCTGGCCGACAAGATGAAGCACGGCCGCCAGCGAATTATCGACGAGCTGAAGAAGCTCATCATCGGCCAGGACGAGGTCGTCGGACAGGCGCTGCTCACGCTGTTCGTCGGCGGCAACAGCATCATCGTCGGCGTGCCGGGCCTCGCCAAGACGCTGCTGATTCACTCGATGGCCCGCGTGCTGGACCTCAAGTTCAACCGCATTCAGTTCACGCCCGACCTGATGCCGTCCGACATCACCGGCACCGACATCATTCAGGAAGATGCAGCCACCGGACGCCGCCAGATGGTGTTCGCGGCCGGTCCGATCTTCGCGAACATCGTCCTTGCCGACGAAATCAACCGCACGCCGCCGAAGACCCAGTCGGCGCTGCTCGAGGCGATGCAGGAGCACCGCGTCACCGTGCAGGGCCGCACCTATACGCTCGACGAGCCGTTCTACGTGTTCGCGACGCAGAACCCGATCGAGCTCGAAGGTACGTATCCGCTGCCGGAAGCACAGCTCGACCGCTTCATGTTCCACATCGTCATCGAGCATCCACCAGAAGACGAAGAGTATGAGGTCGTGAGAACGACGACGAAGGTTCTCAACCCGCAATTCGAGAAGCCGGTGACCGGGGCCGACCTGATTGCGTTTCAGCGTCTCGTCCGCCGCGTGCCGGTGGCCGAGCCCGTGATGCGGTATGCGCTCGAGCTGGTAAGGATGACGCGGCCGAAAGGCCACAACCCTCCGGACGTCGTGAAGAAGTGGGTCGCCTTCGGCGCATCGGTCCGCGCGGCGCAGTATCTCGTGCTCGGCGGGAAGGCGCGCGCGCTGACCAACGGCCGTTATCACGTCAGCTTCGACGACATCCGCGCGCTGGCGCATCCGGTTCTGCGGCATCGCGTCCTGACGAATTTCCATGCGGAGTCGGAGGGGATCTCGAGCGACTCGATCATCGATCAGCTGCTCGAAGCCGTACCCCAGCCACGCTCGGGCATGTAAGTTGACTAAGCGGATGAGCGATCACTTCAAGATCCGGAGCGTAAGCGACGGCAGCGCATGGGGGTGGGGCCCCGTTGAAGCCTTCACTGAGCAGAAAGATGGTTCACTTCAAGATCCGGAGCGTAAGCGACGGCAGCGCATGGGGGTGGGGCCCCATGCGAATTAAATAATGGAACAGCATTCACTTCCCGGCGCACGCTTTGTCGACCCGAAGGTCCTCGCGCGCATCGGCAACCTCGAGCTGCTCGCCAAGACGGTCGTCGATGGGTTCATCAACGGGCTGCATCGTTCGCCGTACTTCGGCGCGTCGGTCGACTTCGCCGAGCATCGCGGATACATGCCCGGCGACGATATCCGTCGCGTGGACTGGAAGCTGTACGCGCGAACCGATCGGTACTACCTGAAGGAATACGAGGCCGACACCAACGCGAACTTCTCGGTGATTCTGGATATCTCGAAGTCGATGACCTTCGCGAGCCGCGGCGTATCGAAGCTCGAGTACGGGAAGTACGTGTGCGCGTGTCTTGCGTACTTCGCCCAGAAGCAGCGCGACCGCATCGGGTGCATCACGTTCGACAGCGACATCGTGACGCACATCCCCCCATCGGCGAAGCACCTCGAGCGCGTGCTGCACACACTGGACCGGGTGAAATCGGAGCGCAAAGGCGATCTGAAGGTGCCGATGCAGAAAATGGCCGAGCATTTCGGCCGCCGCGGCATCCTGCTGATTGTGTCGGACCTGTACGAAGATCCCGAAGCCGTGATCGACGCGATCAAGCCGCTGCGGTTCCGCGGAAACGACATCATCGTGTTCCACGTGCTGGATCCGGCCGAGATCGAATTCAGCTTCGACGAAGCATCGAGCTTCCAGGATCTCGAGACCGGCGAGCAGATTCCCGTGGTGCCCTCAGCGCTGGCCGAAGAGTATCGGCGGCTCGTTCAGGAGCACATCTCTGCGCTCTCCTCGCGCATGTCGCAGAACCGCGTCGACTATGCACTGCTGAACACGGCGACGCCGCTCGACTATGCGCTCTTTAAATATCTTTCGGCGCGGCAGCGCCTGAGCCGGGTGCGCTGACGATGGCTTTCCTCGCGCCGTTATTTTTTGCCGCGCTCGCCACCTTCGCTATTCCGGTCATCATCCATCTGACCCAGCGCGAGCGGAATCGCGTCGTGGAATTTCCGTCGCTCATGTTCCTGCAGAAGATTCCGTACCAGTCGGTGCGGCGGCGCCGGATTCGCGACTGGCCATTGCTGGCGATGCGGCTGGCCGCCATCCTGCTGATCGTCCTCGCGTTCGCGCGGCCGTTCTTCAAAAAGGAAACGGTCTTCGCGGCAAGCTCGGTGGGGCCGCGGGAAGTTGTCGTGCTGCTCGATCACTCGTACAGCATGGCTTACGGCGATCGCTGGGATCGCGCCAAGGCCGCAGCGCGCCGCACGATTCAGGCGCTGTCGCGGAGCGACCACGCCACGCTCATTCTGTTCGGCACCAGTGCACAAGCCGAGGTGCGCGCCACCGCAGATTTGTCGCGGGTGCTCGCGGCCGTCGACGCCGCCAAACTCAGCGCCGAAGCCACGCGTTATGCACCCGGGCTGAAATTGGCGCAACGCATTCTCGTCGATTCCACGCTGCCCAGCCGCGAAGTCGTGATGATCAGCGATTTCCAGCGTAACGGATGGATCCGCGACGAAAATCTTCGATTGCCCGAAGGCACCATCTTCACGCCTGTCGCGGTCACCGACCCGGCCCCCGCGAACCTGACGGTGTCGTCGGTGCTGCCGCAGCGCACGATTTTTTCGGGTCAGGAACGAGTCACTGTGCTGGCGGGCATCGTCAATAGAGGTCCGGCAGCCGTCCCCAACGTTCAGGTGCATCTCGAGCTCGACGGGCGCACGCTCGAGACCAAGACGGTCGTCGTGCAGCCGAACGCGCCGGCCTCGGTCACGTTCCAGCCGTTCACGCTCGCGCGTGCGTTCACGCGCGGCACTGTTCGCATCGGCGACGACAAGCTGAAACAGGACAACGCCTTTCATTTCGTGATGTCTCCGGCGCAGCGGCTGCCCGTGCTGGTGCTGAACCCGCCGGGAGCATCACGCGAATCAAGTCTGTATCTGCAGAAGGCGCTCGCAATCGGCACAACCCCCGCGTTTCAGGTCGACGTGCGTGCCGGCGACAACCTCGCCAGCGGCGATCTCGACCGTCATCGCGTCGTGATCCTGAACGACGCCGCAGCCCTCAGTTCCGGCGAGGCGCTCAAGCGGTTTGTGTCGTCGGGCGGCGGCCTGCTCGTGATCCTCGGAGAGCACGCCGTGTGGGGCACCGACTCCAACGATCTTCTGCCGGGTGTGCCGGCCAACGTCGTCGACCGGCCGGGCCGCGGTGGATCGCTCGCGGAGCTCGACTACAGCCATCCCATTCTCGAGCTGTTCAAGGTACCGCGAAGCGGGAACCTGTCGACCGCGCGTTTCTTCCGCTATCGCTCCATCGCGATGAAGCCCGAACCCGCAGCGGTGAAAACCGCGAAACAGGCGCCTGCGCAGCGCGTGATTGCGCGATTTGACGACGGTGCCGTCGCCATGGCCGAGCGGACCCTCGGATCGGGCCATGTAATCCTCTGGTCGTCGACGCTCGACAATTACTGGAACGATCTCGCGTTGAAACCGGTCTACCTGCCGTTTGTTCACGAAATCGTGCGGCACCTCGCCACCTACGAAGAGCCGGCCAACTGGTTCACCATTGGCGGCGTCGCCGATCCTGGTCATTTACTGCAGGCCGCGGGCTTCGGACTGCAGGCAGGCGCCGGCGCGATGGTGTTGACGCCTTCGGGAAAGCGCGTCGAGCAGTCGGGTGCACCAACGCCCGTGCAGCTCGAAGAGCAGGGGTTCTACGAAATCCACGGACGAGGCACTCAAGGTACGGTCACGATCGCGTCGAACCTCGATACGGCGGAATCTGATCTCTCGTCGCTCGATACTCAGGAGCTGACGGCCGCACTTGCCGGCCGTGCCGGCACGAACGGGGCACTCGCATCCGATACGCCCGTGATGACCCCGGAAGATCAAGAGCGGCGGCAGAACTTCTGGTGGTATCTGCTGCTCGCGGGCATCGTCCTGCTCGGTCTGGAAACGGCGATCTCGAACCGGATGAAAGGCCCCATCGAAGGCACCGTCATCAAACCGATGGTCCTGGAATAGCCCCAGCGTCGTGTTGATCAACGACGCGCACTGTCATTTCTTTTCCGACGCATTTTTCGCCGCACTCGGCCGGCGGCCTCCGCCTCTTGCCGAGCAGCCGGCGGCCGAAGTGATCCGTGTGCTCGGCTGGGACCCGCCGGGCCCACCGGAAGAACTGGCCGATCGCTGGATCAAAGAGCTGGATCGCCACGGCGTCTCGCGTGCAGCGCTCATCGCGAGCGTGCCCGGCGACGAATCATCTGTGGCGCGCGCCGTCGCCCGTCATCCATCGCGACTCGTCGGATTTTTCATGCTCGATCCTACGGCCCCCGATGCGCCGGGCAGGGCTGAGAACGCGCTCGGCGAATCGAAGCTGCGTGCCCTTTGCCTTTTTCCCGCGATGCACCGCTATCCCTTGCACGCTCCAGCGGTGGACGCCGTCGTCCAGATTGCGGCGCGGCACCCGGGTACGGCTGTGTTCGTGCACTGCGGCGCGCTTTCCGTCGGTGTCCGCAGAAAGCTCGGCCTCCCCAGCCGGTTCGACGTGCGGCATGGCAACCCGCTGGATCTGCACGCGCTCGCGGCCGACTACCCGAAGGTGCCGTTCATCATTCCGCACTTCGGAGCGGGCCTGTTTCGCGAGGCGCTGCTGGTTGCCGACCTCTGCCCGAACATTTATCTCGATACGTCGAGCTCGAACAAATGGATGGCCTATCACCCGGGGTTGACGCTCGATGCCGTATTCCGGCAAAGCCTGGCGGTGGTGTCGGCCGACCGCCTCCTGTTCGGCACCGACTCCTCGTTTTTCCCTCGCGGATGGAACAAAATGGTCTACGAGGCGCAGGTCAGCGCCCTCGAAACAGCCGGCGCAGACGACGCGGCACGTGCACGGATTTTCGGTGCGAATTTCGACGGCTTGTTCCCCCCGCGGGTGCTAAGCTGAGGCTATCCAGGAGACCTAGTCATGTCTGACGAACAAGCGGTGCAGACGACCGGCGACCGTTCAGAGCTCACCACCATCATCCGGGACATCCGAAAACGGTGGCGCCTGAAACTCGCGCTTCGGGGCGCCATGTTCGTCATCGGCGGCGCGATCCTCGCGCTGCTGCTCTCGGCCTATTCGCTGGAGCATCTCAAGTTCAGTCCCGGGTCGATCATCGCCTTTCGTATTGCGATGGTGATGGTGTCCGGTGCGCTCGCCTGGGCGTTCTTCGTGCAGCCGCAATGGCGCAAGGTTACCGACGAACAGGTGGCGCTCTATCTCGAGGAGTGCGAACCGACGCTCGAAACGGCGATCCTGAGCGCGCTCGAGGCGGAAAAAAATTCTCCCGACCACTCTCCTGCACTGGCGCGGCGCCTGGTGGAACAGGCGATCGTGCGCTGCCAGGCCATCGAGCATGGCCGCCGGCTCGAAGCGCAGCCGCTGCGCCGCTACGCGTCGGTGATTGCGGGCACGGTTGTCGCCGCGCTGCTGATTTTCGTTCTCGGCCCGGCGTACCTCCGGCAGGGCGCGTCCGCGCTGCTGCGCATCTCGGGCAGCCTCGTCGAAGCGAGCCCCTACAAGATCAACGTGAAACCTGGCAGCATTACCGTTCCGCGAGGATCGGATCAGGTGATCTCGGCGAAGCTGCAGGGCTTCAATGCCGAGCAGGCCGAGCTGATGATCCGCAAGGCGGTGTCCGCGCCGTTCGAGCATGTGCCGATGGTGTTTAACCAGGACACCAAATCGTTTGACGGCATGTTGTTCGATCTGCCGACCACGATCGATTACTTCATTGAATCGGGCGGGGTGAAGTCGGAAGTGTTCACCATGCACGCGGCCGATTTGCCGTACGTCAAGCAGCTCGAGATGGAGTACGTCTTCCCTGCCTACACGGGCATCGCGCCTCGCAAGATCGAAAACGGCGGGGACATCGCCGTGCTGCAGGGCACGCGCGTCCGGATGCGCATCACCCCGACGATGAAGTCGCCATCGGGGCGAATTCTGGTCGACGGCGCGCCAATCGCGCTCGCGCAGGACAACGGTGTGTTCACGGGAGAGCTCACGGTCAACAAGGACGGCTTCTACCGCGTAGAGCTGCAGGGCGGCCCCGAGAACAAGCTGGTGAACGCGTCGCCGCAGTACACGATTGATGTGCTCGAAGATCAGGCGCCTACCGTTTCGATCGCCAAACCCGGACGCGACACGACGGCGTCGCCGATCGAGGAGTTCTCGATCGAAGCGCGCGCCGATGACGACTTCGGGGTGCGGCAATTGCAGCTCGTCTACTCGGTGAACGGCGGACCGGAACAAACGAAGATGCTCGTCGATGGGCGGACAAAGGCGCTGTCGCAGGTATCAGCGGCTCACACGTTCTATCTCGAGGAGTTGAAGCTCTCGCCGGGCGACTCGGTGTCGTACTACGCGAGAGCAATCGACAACGACTCCGTGCGCGGTGGCAAGCCGGTGTCGAGCGACATTTATTTCATCCGCATCCGCAAGCTCGACGAGCAGTTCCGCTCGGCGATGTCGATGGGCGGCGGCGGTGGGGGCGGCGGCGGTCAGGGGAACATGCAAGTCGACGCGCTCTCGCAGCAGCAGCGCGAGATCATCTCGGCGACACACAACATCGTCCGTGACAAAAAAGCGATGACGCCCGCCAAGCTCCGGGAGAGCCTGGTCGTCGTCGGCCTGTCGCAGACGAAGCTGCGCGAGCAGGTTGAAGGCCTGGTCGCGCGCATGAACAGCCGGCTGGTCGAACCGGATCCTGCGTTTCAGAAGATTGCCGAGCTGCTGCCGAAGGCCGCGGAAGAGATGCGCGGGGCTGAAGCCAAGCTCCAGGCTCAGGCGGCAGACCAGGCGCTGCCTCCCGAAAATCGCGCGCTGCAGCAGCTGCAGAAAGCCGAAGAAGAGTACGAGAAGCAGGTGAGCCAGCAGCGCGGTGGTGGCGGCGGCGGTGGGGGCGGCGGCGCCGGGTCGGTCGCCGAAGATCTCGCCGACTTGTTCAAGCAGGATCTCGACAAGCTCGCCAATCAATACGAGACGGCGCAAAGCGCGCAGCAGCAGCAGGCCGATCAGCAAGTCGACGCGCTGATGGAAAAGCTGCGCGAGCTTGCGCGGCGCCAGCAGCAGGAGGCCGAGCGTTCTCGCCAGCAGGCCCTCGCGGGACAGATGGGCCAGGGCGGCGGCGCGAGCCAGCGCCAGCTTGCCGATCAGGCGGAAGAAGCGGCGAGGCAGCTCGAGCGGTTGTCGCGCGAGCGCAACCGGCCGGATCTTGCGCAGGCGGCGCAACAGCTGCGTCAGGCCGCTGATGCGATGCGGCGTGCCGCATCGTCTGGAGATCCAAGCGCAGCGGGTCAAGCCAGCGCGGCGCTGGGCCAACTGCGAGAAGCGCAGCGGCGGCTCGAACAGGAGCAGAGCGCGCGCGGTCAGCGCGACATGCAGAACGCACAGCAGCAAGCCGATGAAATCGCGCGCGAGCACAAAGAACTGTCGAGCCAGGCTCAGGCGATGTCGCAGAACGGCGGCGGCCGATCCGCCCAGTCGCAGCAGCTTGCGCAGAAAAAGTACGACCTCGAGGCCAAGGTGAACGACCTGGAGAAGCAGCTCGACAAGATGTCGGGTGAAATGCGCCGCGACGAGAAGGATGCCTCGCGCAAACTGCAGGAGGCGGCCGACGGGATCCGCGACAACCGGCTCGAGGAGAAAATTCACTACACGGGAAGCATGATGCGCCAGCAGGGTCAGACCGACCCCTCGCTCGAAGGCGACATCAGCTCCGATATCGAATCGCTGCGCAAGAAGCTCGGCGATGCCGCGCGCGCCGTCGGCCAGGGCGACAAGGGCAACCGCATGCAGGCGAGCCTCGACCGGGCACGAAATCTCACCCGCGGCGTCGACTCGATGCAGCAGCAGATGCGCGACGGCCAGCAGGGGCAACAGGGCCGCCAAGGTCAGCAGGGCCAGCAAGGGCAACAGGGGCA
>Ga0068859_100003980_pt1 | contig 15078 bp, 15 predicted proteins | sample KBSSwiS22_FD_66585 | JGI IMG/M metagenome (GOLD analysis project Ga0068859, IMG submission 66585) | Switchgrass rhizosphere microbial communities from Kellogg Biological Station, Michigan, USA - KBS Switchgrass S2-2 | ecosystem: Host-associated > Plants > Roots > Rhizosphere > Soil ...
CGAGCCAGCAGACGAGCTGGCTGGACGGCGCACTGGCGGGTTCCAAGGCCATGTGGAAAGTGGTTTTCTTCCACCATCCGATCTATTCCTCAGGAATCACACACGGCTCCGAAATGAGGCTGCGCGCACTGCTCGAACCCCTATTCGTAAAGTATGGTGTGGCGGCAGTCCTCTCGGGACACGATCACACATATGAGCGAATCAAGTCGCAGCAGGGAGTCCAGTACTTTGTGTCCGGCGCGGGTGGCCAGCTGCGCAAGGGCGACATTGACCGGCGCACCAGTATCTTTGGTACCGGCAACGATCAGGTCAACAGCTATATGTACTTTGAAGCCACACCGGAGAAACTGTTGTTCTGGGCGCTGGATGCGTCCGGCCATATTCTCGACAACGGCGCGCTCACCCGCGTCCGCGCTGCTGCCGCGGGAAAATGACCAGACTGAAACGAATCAGGCAAAGGAAGTTGCCATGCAAACTGTTCGGACCACTCTCCTGCTGCTATCTGTCTTGTTATTCACTGCGCATCTGACACTTGCTCAGGACAAGCCTGAGACGGAGACCAGAGTTACCATGCGGGACCTGCCTCCGGCTGTGCAGCAGACGGTCAGAGAACAGCGGAAAGGTGCTGTCCTGCTCGGCCTGGCCAAAGAGGTCGAGAATGGCCAGACCTTCTACGAAGCCGAACTGAAGGTTAATGGTCATAATAAAGATGTACTGATCGATCCCACCGGCAAAATAGTCGAGATCGAGGAACAGGTCACGCTCGACTCGCTCCCAGCTGCCGTCAAGACTGAGATGGTCCGGCAAGCGGGCAAAGGGCGGATCCTATTGGTCGAATCCATCACGAAGGATAACGCTATCGTAGCCTACGAAGCACACGTGAGGACCGGGAGAAGAATGTCAGAGATCAAGATCGACCCTGAAGGTAAACCCATTCCTATCGGCAAATAGGCCGTTTCCACAGCCACTCCAACGCAGAGGCGCAAAGACGCAGAGCCAGGCTGGCTCTGCATCTCTGCGCCTTTGCGTTGAAAACTTTTGAGTATGTCCAAAATTGGACTGCAGCGCATGCCGGGTCAGCCCATGATTCCTCGAGATGCCGGCATGATTCAAGAAATACCGCGATCCGACGAGTTCAAACAGCAATTGCGGGATTGGTTGCAAAACGAAGCTATTGATTCGCCCGCTATCACAGTTGCGAAGAACTCACAGGTCTACAAGACTGGAGACAGTGATGAGGCTGTCTACTTCATCGAGCGCGGGCAGGTCAAACTACTCCTGCTGTCTCCTGAAGAGAGAGAGTGCCTCCTGGCAATCCACACGTCGGGCGACATCTTCGGTGAACTGTGCCTGTCCGGCCGGAAAACACGGCCGGAAACGGCAATGGCCATGGAAGAGACCGTCGTAAGACAAATCCCTTCTTCCAGATTCCTCGCGCATTTATGCTGTGAGCCGCCGTTTGTAGTGGGATTCGTGCAGTACATGTCGGTGCGAATTGCCGACCAGCAGCAGGTGATCGCGAATCTCGTCACGGTCGATAGCGAACAGCGTTTAGGTAAGACATTGCTGCGCCTGGCGCAGACATTGGGCAAGAAGGCGCCAAACAGCATTCGCATCGAATTGAGGATTACGCACGAGGAGTTGTCGGAGATGGTGGGAACAACGCGGCCCCGGATCAGCGTGTTCATGCATCGCTTTACGAATCTGGGGTTGATCGAGACCAATGCAGATCACTTCCTGATTATCAATGGAAGGAAGCTCACTGCTTACCTCGCCCAGATCGCCTAGCAGGGCTGAAACCCTGCGCTGCAATTATTTTCAACTCTGTTCAATATTGAACGGAACGCCATCCACGATCACCCTATCATCAATATTCAAGTGAGATCGGAAATGCGATCAAAGGTGTGTAATCGCACGAACTGAAGGTCGCGCGCAGAAAGTAAACCCCAAAAGGAAAAAGACTATGCTTTGGACGATTATCGCGGTTTTGGTTGTGCTTTGGTTGCTGGGTCTGATCACCCACGTCGGCGGCGGACTGATTCACGCGCTTCTTGTAATCGCAGCAATAGTATTGATTTACAACCTGGTTACGGGTCGGCGGGCTTGAGTGCTTAGCGAGCCGGACCCGCTGGACAGTGAGAATTGTCCAGCGGGAGCAAAGCTCGTCACTCAATGGTATGTCTGCTGTTGGTATTGGGCCAAGCGGTATGGGTACAGCATTAAGGATGGGAATCATCCGGTACCCCGCAGAGTGAGTGTGCTTCGTGGACACGACCACACTCCTTTGTCCCGGGTGAGAGGTCGGGGGGCAAAGCAGTACGGCCTCTCACCCTTTTTTTACCATAGCAGCGAATCGACCTTTTTGACATTGTCCAACTACTGGACATAACAGTGGGGAGACGGAGTTAGGATGTTCTGGGGAACGTCCGTAGTTCAACTCCGTACGGGAGTGAGATCACGACAGAGTCGTACTCTACTCCCTTCAGGGTGGGAGATCGCAGGGGAAGATTAGTAATGAGTGGTCTCCCATCCTTTTTTTTTCTGCGCATGAATCACGCTTGTGGCGGTGTTTGAGGCGCCTATTATTGCCCACCCCGCTCCGCAATTATTTCAATCAGCCTCACCACAGTGACGACTCCTACGCTAGCCGGTTAGTTCGCGCTGGAGTACGGCAGTCCGGTGCCTGAATCAGGTTATAGCGCCGAATGCCGGCTGATAGCCAATGAAAAGAGGCTTAATCCGGACGACAATCTTACAGATCAGGCGAGGCCCGGCTTATGAACATAAGCAGAACTGAAACGGCCAAACGGTTACTCGCTACTGACTCATTATTTGTAGACCTGATGCGCATCCAGGAGCGGCAGATCGAAATGCTCGAGCGGCTGCTGTCGGAAGACCGGGCGCCGAGGACTTGACTTGTGTAGAGTGGTCTGCGGCATTGCGCAAATCGCAAGGCTCGCGCACAATCGTCTGCAACTCTGACCCATCATCATCGAGAACCGAGGTGAACCGATGCCCATAATCACCATCATCATCGTCCTGGTCGTAATCGGCTTAGTGCTTTACCTGATCGAAAACTATGTGCCTATGTCGCCGCCCATAAAGACAGTCCTGCGCGTAGTCGTGGTGTTGGCACTTTGCATATGGCTTCTCAACGCCTTCGGCATTCTGAACACACCGCTTCGCCTCAAGTAGCGGCAGGCTCAGGTCGCATTCGCGCGAGCCTTTCGCTCGCCTTTCTAACTTGATGCGGATGCTCCGGCGCCGATATACGCCGGTTGAATGGATTGTTGTTATCTGGCTGTTTGCAAACGACGCCCGGTGAGCCAAACCAGAAGCGCATTTGAAGGTTTGGGAATCCACTCGCCGGGCTGACTTATTTTGCCGTAGAAACAGGAGTAGACAATGAACTTGAGCGTGGAAGGTTTGATCGTTCTACTGGTCGTAGCCGGGCTCGTGGGTGCAATTGGACAACGGCTTGCGGGGCGTTCGCGTGGCGGGCTGATAACTTCGATCGCGCTCGGCTTCTTCGGTGCCTTCCTCGGCGCCTGGGCGGCCAGGCAATTCCGCCTGCCCGAGATCTATACGCTGCACGTCGGTAACACGAGCTTCCCCATAGTCTGGTCAATTATCGGAGCCGCGTTGTTAGTTGCCCTTCTGGGATTGCTTACGAGGCGCCGGTATCTTTGAACGAGGTCCATGTTAGTTGTTGGAGGACAGCAGGCCAGATAGTGGATAAAGAAGGACCATATGGAAGCACAAATTAGATTGGGCCGAATCGTCGGCATCAGGGTTGGCTTGCACTACAGCTGGCTGATTATCGCTCTCCTGATTGCGTTTTCGCTCTCCGGGTATTTCGGGGAAGCGCATCCAACGTGGGGCCGGGGTGTAATCTGGGGCATGGCTATTGCCACGGCATTACTTTTTTTTGCCGCCATTGTCGCGCACGAACTGGCGCATGCGCTCGTTGCAAGATGGCGTGGGCTGAGTGTCCGCTCGATCACGCTGTTTGCGCTCGGCGGCATGGCACAGCTTGAGCAAGAGGCTGCAGACGCAGCAACGGAGTTTCTGGTCAGTATCGTCGGTCCGATCGCCAGCGCCGTAATTGGTTTCGTGTGCCTGTTGCTGGCGTGGGCGCTCGGCTGGAGGATGATCGCGGAACCCACCACCCCGCTAATGGCCATTCTGGTCTGGCTGGGCTATATCAACATCGGACTGGCGATTTTCAATCTGCTGCCAGGCTTTCCGATGGATGGCGGACGTGTCCTTCGCGCCATCATCTGGTGGCGGACCGGCAGCGCACATCGGGCCACGCGCGTAGCTTCAGTCACCGGGCAGGTTGTGGCCTTCGCATTCATCATCATCGGTATTTTCCGCTTCTTCGGTGGCGCGGGGTTCAGTGGGTTGTGGATGGCCTTCATCGGCTGGTTCCTGCTCAATGCGGCGAAGGCAGCTTACGCGCAGCAGGAACTCACCGAACGCCTGCGGGGCGTTTGCGTAGGGGATTTGATGAAGCGTGACTGCACCGTCGTGGACGGCAATACTAATCTGCATACGTTCGTCCACGATCACCTGTTGCCCACGGGACAGCGGTGTTTTCTGGTCGCCGAGCAGGGTGAAGTGGCCGGTCTGGTTACTGCGAATGAGGTCAAGGGTATTGCCCAGGCGCGCTGGCCTTACACTACTCTCTATGATGTGATGCGCCCCCTCGATCAACTCCGGACAGTAACGCCCGAAACACCCGTCAGCGAGGCATTGGAAATCATCGGGCGCGAGGACATCAATCAGTTGCCGGCATTGAAAAATGGACGGCTCGAAGGGATGATTTCGCGGGACCAGATTGTGCGCTACCTGCTCACGCGCGCTGAGCTGAAGATGTAATGGCATGGTGTAGAATAGTGATTGAAAGGAGCGAGGCAATCATGGCGAAAAAGAAGAATGACAAGTTTATAGATCTGGGAAGAGTGGAAAGCGAGAAATTTGAGCCATCCGCGGAGGTGAGGAACGAATTTGATGAAGCCGCTCAACTGGGTTCGGCAGGACAGTTGATTGAAAAGGTGCTCGAGCACACGGATAGTTCGCCTATCCTCTCTGGTGGCGACATTGATGCCGCCTGGGAAGATGCCAGCGTGGGCGAGGAGAGTGTCGGCGGCGGGAACCCAACGCCCGATCAGGACACTGTGGAAGAACTGGGTAAGGCAGTTGGGCTTACTTATGAAGATGCCGAACCTCTGCATACAACGGAGAAAATAGACGCCCGTGATGAACATCGATGGGAGCTCGATCCGGCTTCATCGGAAGGTTATGAAGAGCGAATGAAGAATGAAGGAGAGTATGAAGAAAAGTGAGAATCGTAACTAGCTTTCGAAAGGAGTCAAACTATGGTGGGTAAAGATGAAGTCAAAGGCAAAGCCAAGCAGATTAAGGGCGGGATCAAGGCTAAGGTCGGCAAAGTGACCAACAATCCCAACCTTGAAGCCGAAGGCGAATCTGAACGTATGAAGGGAAAGGTTCAGGAGAAAGTGGGCAAGGGCCGCCGCAAAGTCGGTGAGGCAGTCGAGAAGGCGGGCAGGAAACTCGGCGGCAAAGGATAGGTTGGCGTAAGTAGAATATTTTCAATCTTGTCCAATATTGGACGGAAACCCATTCCGGCTCAGCCTATCATCCAGATTCAATACCAGTCAGAATCGGGATGAGAGCTTTGATCGCGTGGCATTGCTGCGTGCGTAACGTCCAGCCGCCAGTCATAACGCTATCGAGTCTGAAAACACTATTGCTGCTGACTGAGACGGTGCAGCTGCGGATCGACTACCCTCGTCGGACCTTACGCGCCCCTTCACAGCTCCACAGCTGACTCGGCAAACAGGTCAAAAGAAATGGATATCGATACAAAGACGAAGCTGAAACCAATCTTGCTGCGCAGCAAACTGGGCCAGTTTGTCAGCCAGGGGGAACAGGAGTTTGCTCGTCGTTGTTGGCGCGAGTGGCCGAAGGAGTATTCTGCGTTGCAAGCTGATGAAGTAAACCCCGAGGCTGCGAAACAGATCACCGTCGCACGCCCCAACAACAATCCCAACTCAACCCAGCCTCGAACGGCCCGCTCCGCTCGATCACAGCGAACACCACATCGCGGACGCCGTAGATGAGAAAAGGGGAAATCATAACTGACACAATCAAGTCGGGTACGCTATTGATCGCTGAGGGCGCCCTCTTACCGGCAGCCTTGCAATGTGAAAGCGAGCCTTTTGCGATTGGCTGGGGCCAGGTAAAGAACATGGACAGCAACGAAATGGATCACAGCATCAGGCTGGCCGGCTGGAACTTCTTTTACATCGCCGGCGGGATTGAAATGATCGCTTTTGGCGCTGACGAAAAACAGGCCACGGGGAAGGCGCTCAGGCGAATCGTCGCAAGTCTGAAAGCGCCGAACTTCAACTGCCTGGAAATTACCAGAGTGGCGGTCAAACGCTTCCTGGGCCTGCCCTATGTTGTTGTTTCCGCGCATTCGAGGCATATTCAAGCAGGTCTTGTTCTTTTTGCGAGCTAGGAGAGACGTATGTCAGAAAAAAATGGCGACAAGTCCAGATTTGGACGCGAACGCCAGAAGAAAATGCTCCGGCGACTGCGCAGCCGGGAATTGCGCAAGACAATCGAAGCCAAGTCTGCTGACCCGGAAGCAGCCAATCCTGCAGAAGCTGAAACCAAGAAGCAGCCCGCCGCTTAATCACCCATCGACAAAACAAAATGGTAGGGGCAGGGCTTGTCCCTGCCCGGCTTCCCATACAAAGGTTCGCCGTACCACAGCCGGGCAGGGACAAGCCCTGCCCCTACTTATCCGACCAGATGACTTCGTTGACAACCCTGAATCGCGAGCATAAGATTGCCCCGTCTGCGGACTTACCTTCCTTCGGGATTTGATTTTTTTTGCAGCGCAATCAAGCACATAGTCACTATGACGCTCGAACTGTGAGGAGGACCCAATGAAATCCCTTGAGCATAGAGTTCTGACACTTGCTTGCATGCTGATTTTGCTTGGCGCTTGCGCAGGCTCTGCCGTGGCCCAGTCAACGTTCAGCACGATTGTGGGAACTGTGAGCGATCCTAATGGCGCAGTCGTTAGCGGAGCGGCAGTGACGGTCACTAATAAGGGTACTTCCGCCACGCGAACCGCCGTGACCGACAGCGCAGGTAACTTCACCGTCGCGAATGTGGATGCGGGCGATTACCAGGTAGTGGTCGAAGCAAAGGGCTTCCGCAAAGTGACATTTCAAGCCGTCACGTTGCGGGCGCGCGAGACAATCCGCCTCGATGCGCAATTGGAAATCGGCGGCGCGGCGGCTGAGAGTGTGACCGTAACTTCCACTACGGGAATCACGACTGAAGTGCCGACCATCGCGAGCACAAAATCAAGCCGCGAATTGTTGGAATTGCCCGTGCCGTTCCGCGCCTCGGGCACAACCAGCCCCATCTCTACGCTGACTACGCAGCCAGGCGTGCAAATTGACAACAGCGGCAGCCTTTCGCTTGCCGGAAGCCAGCGCTACTCAACCACCGTCACGATTGACGGCATCAGCACCGTTTCGGTCCGCAGCAACGGCCCGATCAACGAGTTGTTCCCATCCGTCGAGAGCATTGCCGAGATTCGTGTCAGTCAGGTCAACAACAATGCGGAATTCGCTCAGTCGGGCGACATCACCACGATCTCGAAAGCCGGCACGAACGATTATCACGGCGGCGTCTTCTGGTACCATCAGAACAGCGCTCTCGACGCCCGCAATCCGTTCAGCGCGACAAAGCCGTTCAAGGTGTCGAACGATTTTGGTGTCACGGCGGGCGGGCCTGTCAGAATTCCGGGCTTGTATAACGGCCGCGACAAAACGTTTTTCTTCGGCACCTATGAGGGCGCGCGGTTACGCCGTCAGACTTTGCAGACCACGAGTGTGCCGCCCACCGCCTGGCGCACGGGCGATCTCTCGAGCGTCACAACACCGATCAAAGACCCTCAAACCGGTCTGCCGTTTAATGGCAATCGAATTCCCACCACTCGGATCAGTCCGGTCTCAAAGGCAATTCTGGACATCTTCTACCCGCAACCAAACTTCGGCGCCGTGAACGCGACGTCAAACAATTTGCGCAATCTTTTCCCCGCGCCGATTCAAAGCGATCAATTCGACGTGCGCATCGACCAGAATCTGACTCAGGGGCAGACGATCTTTGGCCGCTTTACCTATAAAGATCGTTCCGTGCAGAGTATCGGCAATCCGCCTACTCTGGGTTTCATTCAGAGTCCCGAAAAGCTCTGGGCGTTCACGGGCGCATACAACTATGTCATTCGGGCCAATCTGCTGAATGAATTTCGTGGCGGACTGTCGGGCCGGAATGTCAGCAAGGTCTTCGATCTGATTGGGCGCGATGTGATCAAACAGATCGGCATTCAGGGTCTGACTGCCAACCTGCCCGCTGGACCGGGCGTGCCCAACGTCGACATCACGGGTTTCGTGACCAGCGGCACGGGCCGTGGTTTCACGCAGACTGACCGCACCTATCAGTTTATTGACAATGTTACGTGGACGCGCGGCCGGCACACGATCAAGTTTGGTGCGGATGTCCGTCGTTTGAGCACGACGGATCTCCTCAGCTTTACTACCGGCGACGATTTCGGCGACTACATCTTTGATGGCACGGTCACTGGAATCAACGGCAACGGCATTATCGGCCATCCGTTCGCCGCGTTCCTGCTCGGGATTCCCGACCGCACGCAGTATGCGGTCACCGGCCCGGACATTGACGGGACGGTCTGGCATCACGGCCTGTACATTCAGGATGATTGGAAAGTAACTCCAAAGCTAACCCTGAGTTTCGGCCTGCGCTACGAACTGCATCCGCCCTTCACTGAGAAGACATTCAATATTACCAACTTCGACCGCAAGACGGGCAACGCAGTCGTGGCTAACGCCGAGGCGCTCAAAGCGGTTTCGCCCGGGTTTGCTGCCTCTATCGGCACCAACAAGGTAGTGACGGCGAAGGAGGCTGGACTCCCCGAAGTCCTGCGTACTACCGATTACAACAACTTCGCGCCGCGCTTCGGTTTCGCGTATCGCCCGTTCGGCAACACAAAGACGGTTGTGCGCGGCGGCTATGGCATCTACACCGTTTCGATTCTGGGCTCGGTCTTCTATTCATTGACGGGTGTGCATACTTCGGACGTGCGTGCCTTTACCAACAGCTTTACGGGAAGCACGCCGGCGTTTCAGTTCCCGCTTCCCTTCCTGGGCGGCGCAGGGCGCATTCCGGCTGTCGGCACGCAGGATTTCCGCACAGCCAATCAGACCGATTATGTTGACCCGTACAATCAACAGTGGAGCTTGACGCTGGAACAGGAACTGGGCTGGCAGACCGCGTTGCGGGTGAGCTACAACGGCCAGCACGCGGTCAAATTGACCGTCAGCCCCGATTACAATCAGGTGCTCACCAACACGGTCGGTTTTGCGACCGCCTTCAATCAACGGCCGTATCAGAACTGGAACATAATCTTCAGCCGCGACAATGGTGCGTCGTCGCGGTATCACGGCTTGACTACGGAACTGAATAAACGCTTCACGAAGGGGTTGCAATTCCAAAGCTCGTGGGTGTGGCAGAAGAATCTGGCTAACGGTGAAGGCTCGGCGCCGAGCAGTTTCAGCGCGGAGAATGGCGGCGGGCGCCTGCTGGATCGCTTCAATTTGAACGGTGATTACGGAAACGTTTCGTATTCGCGCCGTCACCGGTTCCTGACTACTTTCATCTGGGAGGTCCCAGTGGGCAAAGGACGCGGGTATCTGGCGGATGCTCCTGCTGTAGTGGATCACGTCCTGGGCGGATGGCAATTGTCCGGCATCGCGCTATTTCAGACCGGCGTGTTCCAGACGCCGACCTACACCGGGACCGATCCGTCGGGCACGGGCGCGTCACGCCGCGCGACACTGCGTCCTGACATCGTCGGCGATCCGAAAGTATCAAACGGCACTGCTTCGAAATGGTACGAGCGGGCAGCCTATGCCACACCGGCCAACAACATTGGACGGTATGGCACCGCGAGCGTCGGCAGCCTGGTCGGCCCCGGGACCAAAAACTTCTCGATGGCGCTTGCCAAGAAGTTCCGGTTCACTGAGCGCACCGGGCTCAATTTCGAGGCGCAATTCTCAAATGTCTTCAATCATCTGAATCTGGGCAATCCCAGCACCAATACTTCGTCTTCAGCGTTCGGTACTATCACTGGTACTCAAAGCGCCGAAGGGACCGGGCCGCGCGTGATTCAGATGGGCCTGCGGTTGTTTTTCTGAACTCAACGCAAAGGCGCAAAGGCGCAAAGACGCAGAGACAATCGTTGCGCCTCTGCGTCCTTGCGCCTTTGCGTTGAAACGCCTTCCTTATGTCTACTCCTCACCACGACGCCCGCGAAGACGCGCGGGACTTAGGCAGGCTCGGCTATGCTCAGGAACTCTTCCGCACAATGGGCGGGTTCTCGAACTTCGCAATCTCGTTTTCGATCATCTCGATCTTGACCGGCGCGGTAACGCTCTACGGTCACGGCCTCAGAATGGGTGGTCCGGCTCAGATGTCTCTGGGTTGGCCGCTCGTCTCGTTGTTTACGCTGGCCGTCGTTTGCAGCATGGCGGAGCTTGCTTCGGCGATTCCGACCTCAGGTGCAATGTATCACTGGTCGTGCAAACTCGGCGGACAGGGCTGGGGCTGGTTCACGGCATGGTTCAACATCATCGGACAGATCGCGGCGATTGCAGGTATTGATTATGGCTGTGCGCTGTTTCTCACACCCTTGCTCGGCATGCAGGCTACGACAAAGAACTTGTTGATCGTTTACGCCGCAATCCTGCTCTCGCACGCCGTGATCAATCATTTCGGTATTCGATTAGTCGCGTGGCTCAACGATTTGAGCGTCACGGTTCACATCATAGGAGTGATCGTGATCGTCGGCGCGCTGATGTTCTTTGCACCGAAACAACCTGTCGGCTTCTTTTTCGCGCGCATCACCTCTAACACAGAGGGCTACTCATACGGGTGGGCATTCGTGATCGGCTTGTTGCAGGCGATGTGGACATTCACCGGCTACGACGCCTCGGCGAGTGTTTCCGAAGAGACCGTCGATCCGCGCCGTCGAGCGCCCTGGGGCATGGTCATGGCAGTCGTCGTTTCAAGCATCGTCGGATACCTGCTTTTGATTGCGCTGACGCTCGCCATAAAGGACATCGGTGCCGTTTTGAGTGCGAAAGATTCAAGCGGCAACGATGTTCCGGCCGTCCTTGCAATTCTCATTGCCGGCCTGGGAGAAAAAGCGGGGTCACTCTTTTCAGCGCTTGCTGCGATGGCGATGTGGTTTTGCGGATTGTCTGCCGTGACCTGGAGTTCGCGCGTCCTTTGGGCCTTCGCCCGCGACGAAGGCTTACCGTTGTCGCGAGTCTGGAACCACGTCAGTCAAAAGCATCTGACGCCCGCCCCTGCCATCTGGCTCTGCGCCATCGCGGCCTTCCTGGCGGCCGTCTATAGCGGCGCCTACGCGGTCGTTACGTCAATCAGCACGATTGGTTTATACATCTCCTATGGCATTCCAATCTGGTTGGTCGCGCGCGTCAGAGCTTCGAGCGGGCAACTCGAACTTGGGCCCTGGCACCTTGGCCGGTTCAGTTCGGCAATCAACATCACTGCGATTCTCTGGGTGATCTTCCTGAGTGTGATTCTCTGCCTGGCTGATGCACGTACCTGGAAATCAATCCTGGTGGTGACAATATTGCTGGGGCTGTGGTATGGCTTGCGTGAACGTCATCGTTTCAGGGGGCCTGTCTGGTCGAATCAATGAGCAGACTCGTGACAGACATTTTCCAAGGAGAAGAGATTTGAGTGAGAGCGGACAACCGGTCAGAGGAATGCTGACGGTGGAAGAACTGCGCGCCCTGGTCGGCAAGGAGATGATCGAAACCGTCATCGTCGGTTTCACTGATCACTACGGACGGCTAGCCGGTAAGCGTTACGATGCCGAGATGTTTCTCGACGACACCATCAGTCACGGCGCGCACGGCTGCGATTACCTGCTCACGACGGATATGGAGATGGAGCCTGTGCGGGGTTACAAGTTCGCCAACTGGGAACTCGGTTATGGCGACTTTCACCTTGTACCGGATATGCGCACGCTGCGCATTGCAAGCTGGCTCGACAAAACGGCGCTGGTGCTGTGCGACGTGCAAAGCGAAAAAGCGCATGAACCCGTGAGCGTCGCGCCGCGTTCGATCCTGCGCAAACAGCTTGCAGCGGCGCAGGGATTGGGATTTGAGAGCTACGCCGCCTCGGAACTCGAATACTACCTTTTTCAAAACAGCTATCGTGAAGCGCACGCGGATGGCTTCCGCGACCTCGAGCCCGCCGGATGGTATCTCGAGGATTATCAAATCCTGCAAGGTACACGCACCGAGCCATACACATCGGCGGTCCGCCGTCATCTCAAGCATTCAGGGGTGCCGGTCGAAAATTCGAAGGGCGAGTGGGGTTTAGGTCAGCACGAACTAAATGTACGCTACACCGAGGCGCTGGAGATGGCCGATCGTCACGTCGTGTATAAACAATGCCTGAAGGAGGTCGCCGACGCGATGGGATTGAGCGTGACCTTCATGGCCAAGTTTGCGGGTGACCGGACTGGTTCAAGCTGCCATATTCACTTCAGCCTGTGGCGCGACGGCAAGAATGCCTTTGCTGGAGAGAACCAATTCGGGCCAGTCAAATGCTCTGATGACTTTCGATACTTTTTGGGCGGCTGGATAGCGCACGTGCCCGACGTAATGCCTTTCTACGCACCGACTGTCAATTCGTACAAACGCTACGTTGACGGATCGTGGGCGCCAACGCGATTGGCCTGGAGCTACGACAATCGCACGGGCGGTTTCCGCGTAGTCGGACACGGACCAAGTCTGAGGATCGAGTGCCGGATTCCGGGCGCGGACGTCAATCCATATCTGGCATTCGCCGCTACGCTGGCTTCAGGGATGGATGGTATTACCAACCGCATCGAACCGCCTGAATGTTTCACGGGCGACATTTACGCCGCAAAGCATCTGCAACGCGTGCCGTACACACTGGACAAAGCAACCGATGAGTTTGCCGGAAGTGAGTTCGCAAAACACGCCTTCGGCGAAGACGTAGTCGAGCATTACGCGCACTTTTTCCGATCCGAACAGGCTGCGTTCAACTCGGCCGTGACCGACTGGGAACGCAAAAGGTATTTCGAGCGAATTTGAGCGGGCCCCGGGGAGCGCAGGCATCCTTGCCTGCTGCTCTCGTAGCCCACTCTCTGGGCGAGCAGAGCAGGCAGGGATGCCTGCGCTCCCAGGAGCAACCGAGGAACAATAACAATGCGATTGGCCGACAAGGTTGCCCTCATCACTGGCGCTTCGAGTGGTATTGGTCGTGAAACTGCATTGCTCTTCGCGCAGGAGGGTGCTGCGATTGTTTGCGTTGACGTCAACGACAAAGAGGGAAGGAAGACGGTAAAGCTGATTCAAAGCTCCGGCGGCAAAGCGGCCTACACCCACGCGGATGTTTCGCAGGCCGATGACTGTGCGAAAATGGTCAAGTTTGCCGAGCGCCGATTTGGAAAGCTCAACATCCTGTTTAACAATGCAGGGATCATGCATCACTCCGACGATGACGCGGTGACAACCGACGAAGCGATCTGGGATCTGACGATGGCGATCAACGCCAAAGGCGTTTTCTTCGGTTGCAAGTATGGAATCCCGGCGCTGCGGCGCGCGGGCGGCGGTTCGATCATCAACACCGCATCGTTCGTCGCATTGTTGGGTGCGGCAACGCCGCAGATAGCTTACACCGCCAGCAAAGGCGCCGTGCTTGCGCTGTCGCGCGAACTGGCAGTCATTCACGCGCGCGAAAATATCCGCGTAAACGCGTTATGTCCCGGACCGCTCCGGACAGAACTGCTGATGAGTTATCTGAACACCGACGAGAAGAAACAGCGACGCCTGGTTCATGTCCCTATGGGACGCTTTGGCGAAGCGAAGGAGATCGCCCAGGCAGCCCTCTTCCTGGCATCGGACGAATCTTCATACATCACCGGCACGGACTTCCTGGTGGATGGCGGCATCACAGGAGCATACGTAACGCCGGAGTGATCGACTCGTCCGGCGTGCAGCGTCATGACAAACTCAATCCAAAAGACAGTCTCTCCGGTTGACGGCTCGATATACGTCGAGCGCGAACTCGCCTCGAGCAAGCAAATCGAAGATACCCTTGCGAAAGCAACGGAGGCGCAGGCCGCGTGGAGACGTGTATCCGTCGCCGAGAGAGCTGCCATCTGCCGGCGAATGTCCGGGCAGCTTCTTGAAGAAGCAAACGAAATCGGCGAGGAGCTGTCGTGGCAGATTGGTCGGCCAATCGCGTACAGCCCGTTTGAAATCCGTCGGGGTTTCAACGAACGCGTCCACTACATGAGCGATATCGCCAGTCGCGAGTTGGCCGACGTCGCGTTGGAGCCGAAGGAACATTTCCAACGCTTCATCCGCCGCGAGCCGCTTGGTGTAGTGCTCGTACTCGCGCCGTGGAATTATCCTTACCTCGCTTCAGTCAATGCAGTCGTGCCCGCGATCCTGGCCGGGAACAGTGTGATTCTGAAGGTGTCGGCGCAAACGCCGCTCGTGGCGGAGCGCTACGCCGCAGCCTTCAGAGCGGCCGGATTGCCCGACGGCGTTTTTCAATATTTACACTGCTCTCACGCTGATACAGCCGCGATGATCCGCGACGCCCGTATCGGCTTTGTCGCGTTCACCGGCTCCGTTGCGGGCGGTCACGCCGTGCAGCAAGCGGCCAGCCAACGATTCATCGCCACCGGACTGGAGCTTGGCGGCAAGGATCCGGCTTATGTGCGAGCAGATGCCCCGATGCAAGGCACGATTGAGAATCTGGTGGATGGCGTGTACTTCAACACAGGTCAATCGTGTTGCGCCGTTGAGCGGATCTACATTCACCAGGATGTGTACGATGAATTCGTGGCAGGCTTCGTCGCTTTAACGAAGCAATACA
>Ga0068859_100003986_pt1 | contig 15055 bp, 15 predicted proteins | sample KBSSwiS22_FD_66585 | JGI IMG/M metagenome (GOLD analysis project Ga0068859, IMG submission 66585) | Switchgrass rhizosphere microbial communities from Kellogg Biological Station, Michigan, USA - KBS Switchgrass S2-2 | ecosystem: Host-associated > Plants > Roots > Rhizosphere > Soil ...
ATCCAGCCAATTGGTTCTCTCCCGTATAATGCAAAGACTTGCGCTCGGAGTGAACCACGAATTGAATCAATCTCAGGGAAAACACAGAAAACCGAACGCGGCACCCAAAACCGTGCTGCTGACTGCGTTCGAACCATTCGGCGGACAGCGTGTGAACGCCTCGAAGCTGGCGGCCGAAGGCCTCGATGGGCGCGTCATCAGAAGGCATCGCGTGGTGGTCGTCATTCTTCCGTGCGTTTTCGGCGAAGCCATTGCCGAACTGAAGCGTGCAATCCGGCGAGTGCAGCCCGATCTGGTCATCGCCTCGGGTGAAGCGGGGGGACGCGCGGCGATCACACTTGAGCGTGTGGCGATTAACGTCGATGACGCTACGATCGACGATAACGCTGGAGTGTGCCCCGTCGATTGCGCGATCGTAGCGGACGGGCCCGTGGGTTATTGGTCAACGCTGCCGATCAAGGCAATCGTCAGCGCGCTCAGGAGACGCAGGATCCCGGCGGCGGTGTCCCAGACCGCCGGAACGTTCGTTTGTAACCACGTCTTCTATGGCTTGATGCGCATAGTGACGCGACACCGCGGTCTGCGCGCCGGCTTCGTGCATGTGCCGTATGCGCCCGGGCAGGCAAGCCGAAAGATTCCAACCATGCCTACGACAACCACACGCAAGGCATTGGAAGTAGTGATCGCTACGTCGATTGCCACGAGGCGTGACGCCCGGATCAGCGGCGGAGCAACTCAATGATTCGGTCGCGGCTGCCGGATTTCCTACTTCTTCAGTTCGTCGTAGAGGTTCCCAAAGAACTGGGCATTCAGCGTCCACGGTGCAAGATCGTCAACCTTCACCTGCATGGCGAGCGTCTCTTTCGTAGCTCCGGCTTTGATGGCATCCGAGGCGCGGCTGATCACGAGGTCCACCTTCTTCTTAAAGGCTTCCACGTCAGCCCGGGTTTTGGGTTCGCCCCGACCCTGAATCGCAGTCTCGAAATCGAGCTTTAGCACGCCGTCGAGGACCTTCGACCATTCAACCCAGCTTCCGCCGTTGGCCCAGTCAATAACGGGGCTCGTGTCGGTCATTTCGTCGCTGACCATCACGACTTTGGAGGCAGGGAAATAAACCATCGTATCGTCGCCGGTGTGACCGCGTCCGTAGAAGTGCGCCTGAACCTCGGCACTTCCCAGCTTGAGCACGGTGTCCTTTGCGAACGTTTGTGTCGGGCGGCCCGTGCAAGTCGACGTACGGGTGTCGCTCGCCATAAAACTCTTCAGCGCCTCGAGTGCGACGATCTGCGCTCCAGCGTCGATGAACTTCTGGTTGTTGCCGACGTGATCCGGATGGTGCTGTGTATTGATGACGTATTTGATCGGCTGCGAACTGACTGCTTTGATTTGCGACATGAGCTGGTTATACAGCTCCTCACTGGGATTCTTCGTGTCAACGAGGACGATGCCCTCGGCAGTCACCATGATCACCGAATTTGCCCCGCCGCCGGTGAGCAGATAGAGATTCGGCTTCAGCATTCGCGCCGCCGTCACGGGATCGCCCCCTCGTGGCGCTCCGCCACATGGGCCGGCCGCACCGCGTCCCTGGCTCCACGCGGGCAACGCTCCCGCGGTGATGAAAAGAATCCCCGCGATAAGTCCTGACCGTCGAATACGACTCATGATTGCCTCCTCGAATGTGGGCAGATTATAGCCTTGACACCCACGGATCCCGCTTATAGTTTCGCAGCCATGAAGGCACGGGTAATCCTGTTGATTCTGATTTCGCTCGTCTGCAACGTCGCCGCCGCGCAGGTTCGCGCGCCGCGCCCTCCGGCAAGCCGGCCGCCCGCGCCCAAACTCGAAGATGGAACGCCCAATCTCGGAAGCATCGTTCCCAATAAAGGTTACTGGGCGCCCGCGCAGTATCAGGACTACACGGCGATTCTCGTTGAACCGAAAGAGATCCCTTATCAACCGTGGGCCGCCGCGCTTGCCGCGCAGCGCAAGGCTTCGGGATCCCTCTATGACCCCAATGGGCTCTGCCTTCCACCCGTCGGCACACGTCTCATGACAACGCCCTATCCCATGGAAATCCTGCAGATGCCGAAGCAGAAGCGCATCGTCATGATCTATGAAGGCGGCGCACACATCTGGCGCAACATCTATATGGACGGTCGCGCGCATCCACCGGCCGACACCCTGACACCGACCTGGATGGGCCATTCTGTGGGGCGCTGGGATGGGGAGACGCTGGTCATCGATGTTGTCGGGTTCAACGAAGGCAGCTGGATCGATATGGGCGGGAAACCGCACACGAGCAGACTCCATCTCGTCGAGCGTTTCACGCGCACCGATCTATATACGCTGCACTATGAAGCGACGATTGACGATCCGGGCGCATATACAGCGCCATGGAAAGTCGCGTTTGACGTGACGTGGGATCCGGAAGGCGAGATTCAGGAATATATCTGTCAGGAGAACAACCGGTGGGGCAGCAGGCTCGCCGAGGATCCCGGCAAGCCTGCGAATCCTTAATCGAAACTATCGACCGTAAACCGCCGAACCGTCGGCTTTGGTAATCGTTGCCTGGCCGACGTTCATCGAGGTCGGAGCCTTCGCCCGAATCCCGGTAACCTTCACCGTTTCGCCGGGTTTCAGTGTGTCTTCTCTCCAGCCACTTCGATACAGGGCATTCGGTGGACCGCCTTCCACCCTGTACTCAATGACGGAGCCATCAGGGTTCTTCACTTCGACGTGCGTGTAGATGTGCGGATTCATCCACGCAACCTTCTTTACCGTTCCGGTAAAGCTGATGGGCTTGCTGGTATCGAATTCGGCAGCAATCGAATGATGCGCTGCCAGCGGTACTGCAAGTAAAAGCATTCCGGCTATTAAGAGACTTAACAGACTCGTTCGCATTATGACCTCCTAAACAAAAGTTTCGAGGATGAAGGGCATCCTTCGGACGCGCTTCCCGGTGGCCTTGAAGATCGCATTGGCAACCGCGGGCGCGATCGCAGGTGTTCCGACCTCGCCCATGCCTCCTGGATTATTCGTGCTCGGCACGATATGGGTTTCGATGACGGGCATTTCATCCATTCTCAGCGGTTCGTACTGATGGAAATTGGTCTGTTGAACCCGCCCCTTCTCAAACGTGATGTTGCCGCGCAGCGCCGCACTCAAACCGTAAACGATTGCGCTCTGCATCTGCTGCTCAACTCCGGCAGGGTTCACCGCCTGGCCGCAATCCACGGCGCTCACGACGCGGTGAACGCGGACCTTGCCCTGCACAATCGAGACTTCCGCAATTTGCGCGTTGAAACTGCCGAAGCAGTTGACCGCGGCAACTCCCATGGCCCTTCCTGCAGGCAGTGCCTTGCCCCAGCCGGCTTTCTCAGCGGCGAGATTCAATGCACCCAGAAGCCTTGGCTGATTCGCGAGAAGCTCACGCCGGAATTCCACAGGATCCTTGCCGGAGGCAATCGCGAGTTCGTCGATGAAACTCTCGGTGAAGAACGTGTTCTGCGAATGGCCGACCGAACGCCAATAGTTCGTGGGAATCTTGATGCCGGGTTCGCGATATTCCACCTGGATGTTGGGAATGTTGTAGAGAATGTCGTTGATGCCGGCGACTCCTTCGCGGTCCACGCCGTTTTGCATGCCCTGTGCGGAGAACGACGAGCACGAAGCACGCGCGGTCCAGGTCGCGAGCTTGCCGCTGGCATCCATTCCCGCCTTGAAACGGACATACGATGCGGGGCGGAATCGATCAGTCTGCAAATCGTCTTCACGCGTATAGGTCAGCTTGACGGGAGCCCCGATCGCTTTGGAAATTCCGACTGCTTCTGTAACGAACGCGCCGCCTCCGCGACTGCCGAAGCCTCCGCCCATGTACAGCGTGTGAAGGTTGATCTGATTCGCCGGCAATCCGCTTGAACGCCCGGCATCCCCGTTTGCGACACTGGGAAGCTGGCTGCCGACCCAGACCTCGCAGGAGTTCGCCTTCACATCGGCGACACACGTGAAAGGCTCCATCGGCGCATGCGCCAGATACGGCGCTTCGTAAGTTGCTTCGATCAGTCTGGCAGAGGTTGCCAGGGCCGCTTCACCTTCTCCGCGCTTTGTCGCAACGTTCCCCGGAGTTGCTGTCGCTTTCGTCAGGATGTCGCGGATCGCTTCGGTATTGAGCGCGGCATTTTCGCCTTCGTTCCACTGGACAACGAGAGCCTTGCGGCCTTCCATCGCTGCCCATGTGTTCTCTGCAACCACTGCGACGCCTTCCGGAATCTGCACAACATGCTTCACACCAGCCACGGCCTTTGCAGCAGTGGCATCAAAGCCGGCAACGGATCCTCCGATCACGGGGCAGCGCGCCACAACGGCATACAGCATTCCGGGCCGCCGTACATCGAGCGCGAATTCCGCCTTACCCATGACTTTCGCTGGAGTGTCGAGACGCTTTGTCGGTTTGCCGACGACCTTGAATTCCGAAGCAGGCTTCAGTTGAATCGTGTTTGCCGCCGGCGGCGTGAGTTGCGATGCGGCATCGGCAAGACTGCCGTAGCTGAGCCGAGCGTTTGTTACCGTATTGATGATCGTGCTGTTTTCCGCGCGACACTGGGCTTTGTCGATACCCCACTGTTGCGCGGCCGCCTGTTTCAGCATCTCGCGCGCAACGGCTCCGGCCTGGCGCAGCGGATTGTACGTCGATCGGATGGCCTGGCTTCCCACCGTTCCCTGGAGTCCGCCGCTCGCATACACCTGAGCTATCGGCGCGTATTCCCATCGAATTTTCTTCCAATCGACTTCAAGTTCTTCCGCAAGAAGCTGCGCAAGCGAGGTCGTTGTTCCCTGGCCGTTCTCGGGCTTGTGAATGACGAACGTCACGAGGTCATCGGTCCCGATATGAACGAAAGCATTCAGGTTCTTGACGGAACCTGCGGACTGTCCAGCCAGTTCACTCTTCCCGGGCAGATAGAAACCTACGAGCAGGCCACCTGCCGCGGTGCTGCCAACCTTGAGGAAGCTACGTCGGTCGAGCCTGATATTCATCGCCGGCCTCCCTGAGCAGCGCGGTGAATTGCCGCGCGAATCGATTGGTACGTGCCGCAGCGACAAATATTTCCGCGCATCGCGGAATCGATTTCAGTGTCGGTCGGATCAGGAGTCTTGCTGAGCAGAGCCGCGGCGCTCATGATTTGCCCGGGCTGGCAATAACCGCATTGCGGAACATCGACTTCCACCCACGCCTGTTGTACGGGGTGCGTGCCGGCTGCCGACAGTCCTTCGATCGTCGTAATGGTCTTTCCTGCTACAGCGGATATCTGAGTGCTGCATGACCGCTGAGCCTGGCCATCGACGTGGACCGTACACGCTCCGCACAGTCCCATCCCGCATCCAAACTTGGTTCCTGTGAGGCCTAACGTATCTCGCAGTACCCAGAGCAACGGCATTTGCGGAGGGGCATCGACGCTCTGCCTCTGGCCGTTGATCGTCAAGTTAATAGCTGCCATCCAGACCTCCTCGGACGGTTAGAACTCCTTTGAAATCAGGTATCAAGCATCTTCCGAACCAACAATCACTGTCAAAGGAAAAATAAGCCGGGGACACGGGTCTTGCCCTTCCAAATAGTCGGCTGTCCGTTGACTGTTGTGCGATGAATGATGAACCTGGCCGGCTAACTCGATTTAACCAGGTCAGACTGCCGGGAGGTGGGCGGAAGATAGCCGGTTAAGTTCAATTATCACGGACAACAATCAACGGACAGCCGACTATCGGGAAAAGCAGAGGACTCCCTCGAAACCTTCCCGTTTTGTCATATCATTTCTGGATTCATGAGCATGCGCTGGATGGTCCTGGCAGTTTTTGTGCTCGGCGTCTTTGGAACGGGAGGAGAGTTGCTCTTCCTGGGGCACACCGTTGGTATCGACCAGTTGATTCCCATTGTTCTGCTCGTGATGAGCGTGCTGGTGCTGGCATGGCATGGACTCGAAAGAAAGTCGGCCAGCCTGCGAACCTTTCAGATCACCATGACGCTTCTGGTGGTGGCGGGCATGCTGGGGACGGGGTTCCACTACTGGGCCAATGAGAAGTTCGAACTCGAAGGCGATCCCAACATGAAAGGGATGGCGCTCTTCTCAAAGGTGATGACCGGGGCCGCGCCGGCACTGGCGCCAGGGGCAATGATTCAGTTAGGACTACTGGGTTTGATCTACACATTTCGCCATCCGGCATTGGGAAAACAATCGAAGGAGGAATCATGAACCGTTTGAAGGCAATGCTTGCTATTGGAGCGCTTGCGATGGCTGTCGCACCGCTGATTCACGCGCAGATTGGAAAGTCGCAGGGCCTGCTCGACGCGAACCGCGCGACTCAGCAGGAACTGATGAGTGTGCCGCACATGAACGCCGATTACGTGAAGGCGATCATCGACAAGCGTCCGTTTGCGAATGTTACGGAGTTCGCGGCAGCACTGACGCCGGCGCTTACCAAAGCGCAACTCACCGAAGTCTATGGAAAGGTGTTTGTTCACCTTAATCTGAACACCGCAACCGATGACGAGATCCTCAGTATTCCCGCGGCGCAGTCGAATCGCGTGCTGCGTGAATTCAAGGAGTACCGTCCGTACAAGAGCCTGTCGGTCTTTCATCGTGAGATGCGCAAGTACTGGGACGAAACAGAGGTTTCCCGGCTCGAGCAATACGTCTTTGTTCCGGTGAACCTGAACACGGCGACCGACGAAGAAATTCTGAGCATTCCGGCTGCGCAGCCGAATCGCGTGCTTCGCGAGTTCAAGGAATACCGTCCGTACACCAGCATGGATCAGTTTCACCGGGAGATGCGGAAGTACTGGGATGAGAAGGAAGTCAATCGGCTCCAACGCTACGTCACGCTGAACTAGTTTTCGAGGATGGAATACGTCAGCTTTGGCTCGACAGGACTGAAGGTCTCGCGACTCGCACTCGGCACGATGGGTTTCGGGTCGCGTACCTGGAGGAAGTGGGCGCTCGAGGAACAGGAGAGTCGCCCAATTCTTCGCAGGGCGCTCGAGCTCGGCATCAACTTCTTCGACACCGCCGACATGTATTCCCTCGGCATGTCGGAAGAAATTCTGGGCCGCGCGCTGAAGGATTTTGGTCCACCGCGGGAGCGCGTCGTCATTGCCACCAAGGCGCACAGCCCGATGAGCGATGATCCCAACGACCGCGGCCTTTCACGCAAGCATCTCTTCCATTCGATCGATGCGAGTTTGAAGCGCCTCGGGACCGACTACGTCGATCTCTTCCAGATGCATCGCTGGGATCCGTCGACGCCGATCGAAGAGACGCTTGTTGCCTTGAACGACATCGTCCGCGCAGGGAAGGCGCTCTATGTGGGCGCGTCCACGATGTCGGCGTGGCAATTCGCAAAGCTTCTTTACAAGGCGGATGCTCTCGGCGTCACGCGCCCGGTTTCCATGCAGCCGTACTACAACATCCTCTATCGGGAGGAAGAGCGGGAAATGATTCCGTTCTGTCGCGCCGAAGGCGTCGCCGTCATTCCATACAGCCCCATCGCTCGCGGATTCGTCACGGGTGAGCGCCGCAAGGAAGACTGGGGTGATACGGTCCGCGCGAAGACGGACGACTATATGAAGAAGCTCTATTACACGCCGCAGGATTTCGCGATCACGGAACGAATCACCGAGGTCTCCAGGCGTCTGGGCCTCCTCAACGTTCAGGTCGCTCTGGCGTGGGTTTTGCAGCAGCCCGGCATCACGGCGCCGATCGTGGGTGTGACGAAACTCGAGCAGTTGGATCAGCTTGCCGGTGCGGTCTCTGTGAGACTGGAGCCGTCGGATTTGAAAGCGCTGTCGGAGGTCTACGAGCCGAAGGAAGTCGTGTCGGAATTGCCGCGGCCGAAGAACTAGCAAGATCTCGGTTACGCCTGCTTCAGCACGATCGATTCAATCGCATTCATCAGGTCCTCGCACCGATCGATGGTCTGCTCCAGTTCATTGTAGATTGCGCTGTACTTCATCAACCGGATGGCGTCGCGTTCGTCCGCGTAAAGGCTTCCGATAAAGTGGCGGTAAAGCCGGTCGCCTTCGTTTTCGAGCGCATGAACGCTGATCACCTGTTCCCGCACCTTGTCGTAGTCGGGCTTTCTCAGTCCATGGATCGCTTTATGGATATCGTTGACGGCTCTGCGGGTTACCTCCAACAGCATGACCATGCCATCTTCCAGTTTTTCGATGCGATAGAGGACGAAGATATCCGAGACGTGATCCATCAGATCGAGGACGTCATCCAGGCTTTTCGTCAGCGAGTAGATGTCTTCGCGATCGAATGGCGTAATAAACGACTTGTTCAACTCCTCGAAGATGTTGTGAGTCAACTTGTCGCCGACGTGCTCGAGTTTCTTGATCTGATCGCGAATCACGGCCATCTCTTCGCGGTTCGTAGCCTTTGCGAGGCTCGCGTAGACGGCTGCGGCTTCCTTGAGGTTGTCTGCAGACTGCTCGAAGTAAGGCAGAAACTTGTCGTCGTGCGGTAGAAAGAAACGCAATACTGAACCCAAACCCATTCATCGTCTCCTTACATCGATCTTGCGGGTATAATCACGCGGCCCCAAGCGGGTAGTTGGCGGCCAAGGGAATGTAACAGACCCGGATGATCTCCGGCTACTACTAAGGATTTTCTGAGTGGACTTTAGTTCTCCTACGTTCTGGATCGTTGCTGGAATCATTTTTACGGCACTCGTCTTCGATTATCTGAACGGGTTTCATGATGCAGCGAACTCGATCGCTACCATCGTTTCAACCCGCGTGTTGACGCCAGGGAAGGCCGTTATATGGGCCGCCTTCTTCAACTTCGCTGCAGCATTCGGCTTCGGAGTTGGCGTGGCGAAAACCATTGGCAGCGGCATGGTTGATCTCAGTTCCGTCGACAATACGGTGATTTGGGCTGGACTCTTCGGAGCAATCTTCTGGAATATCTTCACGTGGTATTTCGGTTTACCGACCAGTTCTTCACACGCCTTGATCGGGGGCTACGCGGGGAGCGCCGTGGCCAAGGCCGGGTTGGGCGTCATCATTACCTCGGGTTGGACAAAGACTCTCGCCTTTATCGTGCTGTCGCCGGTGATCGGAATGATTCTGGGATTCACCCTGATGGCAATCACGCTCTGGGTCGTAAAGGATTCAGCACCTCGCCGTGTCGATAACCGTTTCCGAAAGTTGCAGTTGATTTCCGCAGCCGCGTACAGTCTTGGGCACGGAACCAATGACGCGCAGAAAACGATGGGGATCATTGCGGGCGTGCTCTATACGAACAAGTACATTCCAACTTTTGACATTCCCCTGTGGGTTATTCTTCTCGCCCACTCCGCAATCGGCCTCGGAACACTGTCGGGCGGCTGGCGCATCGTGAAGACAATGGGAAGTCGCATCACGGCTCTGCGGCCTATCGGCGGCTTCTGTGCCGAGACCGGCGCGGCGGTGTGCCTGTTCGGCCTCGCGATGAATGGCGTTCCCGTGAGCACGACCCACACGATAACAGGAGCCATCATTGGCGTGGGTTCCACACGCCGGCTGTCGGCGGTCCGATGGGGCGTCACGAAGCAAATTGTCTGGGCGTGGTTGCTGACGATCCCGGCGGCCGCAACGGTAGCGGCACTCGTCTACAAGATTCTGTCCTCGCTCTGAAAACGTGGCTCTCCGTCTGCATTCCCGACTCGTTGCGCTGAATGTCATCGCCCTCGGGGTCCTGACACTCGTGCTGGGTTATTTTCTCAGCGATCGCCTGAAGACCACCTTCGAGTCTGAGATTGAGATGCAGCTGTACCGTTCGGCGACGCTGGCAAGAGAGTACATTCGTACACGTCCAGCGAGTACGGATTCCACGGCCCTGGCTAACGAGATTGCGAAGCTCCTGGAAGTTCGTGTGACGCTGATTGGTCCGGACGGCCGAGTCCTTGGGGACTCTCAGGTGACTCCCAGGGACCTCGCGGTCCTGGAGAATCATTCCAACCGACCCGAATTCATGGATTCGCGTCGTGGCGGCCGGGGGGCGTCGATTCGTCACAGCGCCACGCTGGGGACATCGTTTATATACGTTGCGATTTCACTCGACGATGGCTCTGTCCTGCGTCTGGCCATGCCGCTATCGTCCGTTGATGTGCTGCTTTCGGGATTGCGGCGACATCTGGCCCTGGCCATGCTTATCGGCCTCAGCCTCTCGATTGCCTTCGGCTATATGGTCTACGCGCTTGTATCGCGGCCTCTGCATCGGGTGGCCGAAACTTCTCGACAACTCGCATACGGCAACCTCGAGTCGCAAATCCCGGTCGTCGGCGACAGCGATCTTGCGACAGTCAGTTCTTCTCTCAACGCAATGGCGGGAAGCCTGCGCCTCAAGATGGCTGAACTTGAGGCGGACAAACATCGAACTGACGCCGTGATCGCTGCGATGAGTTCAGGAGTCGTGGTTTTCGACCGCAGTGCCCGCGTTGTCCTGGCGAATAGCTCTATCCAGAACCTGCTGGATCTGCATGGGACGGCCGCGGGAAAGATACCGATGGAGCTGGTTCGACATCCTTCCATCGAATCGGCGGTGCGCAGGGCGCTTGACGGCAGGGAATCGCCGGCTATTGAAGTCACAACAGGCCGGGAAAGGGTGCTGCTCGCAAAAGCGGCGCCGGTTCGCGCGTTGAGCGGCGACGTGGAATTGGTTGTCATGGTTTTCCATGACCTGACGGAGATCCGCAAAACGGAGCGGATGAGGAAAGACTTCGTCGCTAACGTTTCTCATGAATTCAAAACGCCGCTGACTTCGATTCGAGGCTATGCCGAAACGCTGTTAAACCTCGAGCCCGGCGATCCTGAAGTCGTTCGAGAATTTCTTGAAGCGATTGACAGGAACTCCCGGTTCCTGCAGATGCTCGTGGACGACTTGCTTGTCCTGGCCAGCCTTGAAGGTGAAGTGCCGGTGTTAAAGGAACGCTTTAACCTCAAAGAGGCAATCGAGCAACAGTTGCAGTCCAGGCATCACTTGTTGTCTACCTACGAGCTTCGGATGGAACTGGATTGCCCGTCCATCGAAATAGAGGTGGACCGCCCGCGTTTGATGCGCGCTTTTTCCAACCTTCTTGATAATGCGATCCTCTATAACCGCCGTGGAGGTACCGTGGGCATTTCCGTCAATGTTTCGGGACGGCAGGTCCGTATCGATGTATCCGATACCGGCGCGGGTATTTCTCCTGCGGATCTCGTTCGTGTGTTTGAGCGTTTCTATCGCGTGGATAAGTCGAGGACTCGTGATTCCGGCGGCACCGGCCTCGGCCTTGCGATTGCGAAGCACGCCATTGAGAGCCAGGGGGGCTCTCTCTCTGTGACGAGCAAAGTCGGCTCGGGATCGACGTTTACAATTCTGCTGCGCGTTTACTGACGTTAAAGGAAGTCAGAGTCCACATGAAGGGGAGAACCTCGAAAATGTCTCTCGCAACACTGCTTCTGTTCATTGCAAGCATGATCACTCTGGGCTTTGCGGACTTTGCGACCAAGCAGGCATCCGGTCGCATCAGTCCCGCCTTTGGGACGCTGATATATGCGGCAGCAACAATCCTGCCCGCACTGATCTGGACGATATGGGCGCGAGCCCAGGGCCCGCTTGTTGTCACGCGTACGGGCGCTCTGTGGTCCGTCGCTACGGGGCTTGCGTTTGGCGTTTTCGCGGGACTTCTCTTCTTTCTTTTCTCGCATGGCGTCAATCTCTCGCTGGGCACACCGGTCATCCGTCTGGGAGGCATCGCGTTCGCAGCCGTGCTGGGAATCATCGTCCTGCGTGAGCCTTTCAATCTTCAATCCGTTGCCGGCTTTGTGCTCGCGGCGCTGGGAATTCTTTTGATTGCAACGCGGTAGTCAGCCGGCTTTCTGCCGATGCGTTTTTTCATTCCGGCGGCCCGCTCTTTGTTGTACAAGTCAAGACCATGCCTGAAACGACCAGGTACGCTGCTGCCGGGCTTCTCGACACGTGGGTGAGTCACGACTGGACTGACGGCATACAGCTCGGAACACTTCGCGATCTCTCCGAAATCGTTGTCGAGACGGAAAATACGCACTACGAGATTACTGTGATCGATGGTGCATCGCGTGAGGTCGTCGTTCGCGGCGGACACTTTTTCCCGGAAAAGACCGCTGCCCGGCTCGCAGGCAGTTCGCTTCGCGGAAGCTTTCTCAAGGTTGGCGGTATCTATGTCGGCTTCAGCATGGAGATCGTGGCAGGGGGAAAATCCGTTGTGACGTCTCCCGTTCGTTCTGTTCAGGTCCTCGCATGAATGCTCCACGTTTGAAATGGAAGTCCCAGGACGGAAGATCACAGGAATACCTTGTCGCGGTGCCCGAGGTTGTTATCGGACGCGGAGGGGGCGCGGATCTGCTGTTGCCGAGTCTTCATGTGTCCAGACGCCACGCAAGACTTCTCGCCAGTGCGGAACGGTATGAGATCGAGGATCTCGACAGCCGGTACGGCACTTTCCTGAATGGGGAGCGCGTCAGCCGGTCGGCTATTCGTCATGGCGACCGGATTGTTTTCGGTAAAGGCGAAGAATTCGTTTTCTACGTCGATTCCGCCGAGGCACGCCAGGACATCGACACAACGAAGATCGTTCAGAAAACACTGACCGACCTTGGACGCGTCCTTCCTTCGGAATCTTCCGATCTCGAGAAAATGCTGTGCGTGCTCAATCTCCAGAACGAATGGAGTCAGGTTTTCACGCCGGAGAACACGCTGCACCAGATTCTGGAAAGCGCCCTCAGAATCAGCGGCGCCGAACGGGCTTTCATCATGACGCAAAAGCCGGAAGGCTTCGGATATGCCGCGGGCATGGACGGACAGAACCGTCGGCTTTCGGAATCGCAGTTCAAAACCAGCCACAGCGTTGTCCGTGACGTCGTTGCAAAACGGCAGGCGATTTTCATGGTTGCCGGAATTCAGGAAGAGTTTGCATCGCAGAAGAGCATTGTCGGCATGAATCTCCGCGCGATGGCGTGTCTTCCGCTTTTAGGTATTCGCAAGGATGGAGACTCGGCCGAAATCCTCGGCATCCTCTACCTTGACAGCACCAAGGCGATGCATTCGCTCTCCGGTCTCAACGAAAAGATCCTGAACAGGCTGGCTGTGGATGCCGGCAACGTGCTTGAGCGTGTCGAGATGATGAAGAGTATCGAACAGCGCAAGACGCTCGAGCGCGACCTTGCACTGGCGGAAGAAACCCAGCGGAGTCTGCTGCCTCGACACATCCCGAAACTGGAGTATCTGAAACTGAGCGCGTTCTGCCGGCCGACTCGATATGTCGGCGGCGATTTTTACGATTTTCATGTCATGCCGACCGGGGAGCTGCTTTTCGTGATTGCCGACGTCTCGGGGAAGGGAGTAGCGGCCTCGGTTCTGAGTTCCATGATTCTGGGATGCCTTCAGCTGCGTCTGCAGGATGGCGATAAGCCGGCCGATGCGCTGAATCGGCTGAACAAGTTTCTGTGCTCGAAGTCCTCCGGGAAGTTCGCCACGATGTTCCTGTGCACGATTGGAGCCGACGGTCGTGGGCAATACATCAGCGCGGGCCACAATCCCGCCTATATCTATCGTGCCGCGGATGGAGTTATCGACGAGCTCGCGTCCACCAATCTCATCCTGGGAGCATTCGATTTTGCATCATTCGAGGCGACCCCGATCGAAGTGCGGCCCGGAGACGTGCTTCTCGCTTATTCGGATGGCCTCACCGAAGCCGAAAGCGTGCATGAGGAAATGTTCGGAGAAGAACGCGTCAAGGAAATCGTGCGGCGCGAAGCAGCGTCTGGGGCGGTTCGCGTGCAGGATGCATTGATTGCGTCGGTTGCGGAGTTCACGCGCGGGCGTGATCAGTCCGATGACATTACGCTCGTGATTGCTGAACGCCGATCCTGAACGCCTAGTCCTTCAACCGATCTCCAAAGTATTCGCGAAGCTTTTCCACCTTCGGCTGCGCCACGTAGGCGATGTAGGGCTGACTGGGGTTCAGGGCTGCATAGTTCTGGTGATACGCCTCAGCGACGAAGAATTGCTTTAGAGGTTCCAGCGTCGTGACAATGGGTGCGTTAAAAACGCGCGCTTCGTTCATCTGCTTGACATAGGCCTCTGCGATACGCCGCTGTTCGTCATTGGCATAGAAGATGGCGGAGCGGTACTGCCTGCCGACGTCATTGCCTTGCCGGTCCAGCGTTGTCGGATCGTGAGCGATGGAAAAGTGGATCTTGAGGAGCTGGCCATAAGTCACCTTGCTCGCGTCGTAGATGATCTCGATCGCTTCGGCATGATCGGTATTTCCGCTGCAAACAGTCTTGTAGTTCGCCGTTTCGGCCGAGCCTCCGGCATAACCGGAGCGCACAGACTCCACGCCCCGCAATTCCGCAAAGACGGCTTCAACACACCAGAAACAGCCTCCGGCAAATACGGCAACTTGCCGCACGGGTGTCGCCGCCAGAGGTGCGTCGATGACCGGATTGGGGAAGTTGGGAATCGGCACTCTGCAGCTTGTTGCGCTATTCATATCTCCTCATATTGCACGTGAAGAGAGCAGGACTCAACACTGCAAAATATCGGCACCCGAAGGGAGTGCAAGGAGACTAGCCATCTGTCTTGCACGCCGGAGGCGTGCTGGGAGAATAGCAGGGGTAAGCGAGTGAAACGAGCGCACCCCCTGGAAAAATGGGGCATAATGACGACGGCGCCCTGAAGGGGCGCCAGGAATCCGTCGGAATGCCCTCAACGCACGTAAGCCTCCACTACCGCATCGTTTTCTCAATGAACCGAGCGACGGATCATCGCCGAACCATGGCGCTAGGAACTGCACGCCTACTGCGAACCAGCACCACCGCAAGCAAACGTTCGAAGAAGAATATGTAGATCTGTTTCGATGAAAAGTACCTGTGGTGAGACATCCTAGCGCCCCTTCAGGGCGCCGTTGTCGTTAGGCCCCATTTTCCAGGGGTTGCGCTCGTTTCACTCGCTTACCCCTGGCTACCTTCCCTGCACGCCTCCGGCGTGCGAGACAGCAG
>Ga0068859_100003988_pt1 | contig 15052 bp, 12 predicted proteins | sample KBSSwiS22_FD_66585 | JGI IMG/M metagenome (GOLD analysis project Ga0068859, IMG submission 66585) | Switchgrass rhizosphere microbial communities from Kellogg Biological Station, Michigan, USA - KBS Switchgrass S2-2 | ecosystem: Host-associated > Plants > Roots > Rhizosphere > Soil ...
GTTCGCGAGCGCCGCGAGGTTGTAGTGGAGGTAGATCCACACGGCGGCCGCGATCGGCCAGGCGAAGCACAACGTGAAGAATCCGACGAACAGGCGCGACTTGAAGACGCCGGTCCAGGCGTGACGCGGGAGGACCTTCCAGCGCGACGCGACCGTCGTCAGCGGGCCGTCGTAGGCGCGGTACCGGCGGTCATAGACGGCCACGGGGCTCCTCCATCGCCTTCAGGAAGATGTCCTGCAGCGAGTCGCGCTTGTAGTCGAGCTTGCGGATCTGGTAGGCATGCGCGGCGGCGATCCTGTAGAGGTCCTTCACCGCCACCGACTCGGGCATGACGAGCTTGACGCGCCCCGGACCGACGAGCGCGCAGGTGCAACCGAGCCCTTCGGCCGCGGCCGCGAAGGCGTGCTCGTCGCCTTTCATCTCGATGTGGATGAACTTCTTGTTCGCGCGCCGCTCCTCCTCGAGGTTTCCGTAGAAGGCGATCTTGCCGTCCTTCAGCACGAGCACCTCGTCGCAGCACTCCTCGACGTCACGGAGCAGGTGCGAGGACAGCACGATCTGGGCGCGCCCCGAATCGCGGATCTCGCGGATGAGGCGGATCATCCGCGCGCGGGCCGGGGGATCGAGGCCGTTCGTCGGCTCGTCGAGGAAGAGGATCCGCGGCGCGTGGACGATCGCCTGGGCGAGCTTGGCGAGCTGCTTCATCCCGAGCGAAAAGCCTTCGAGGGTTCGGTACCGCGCTTCGCCGAGCCCGACGTACTGGAGCGTCTCGTGCGCCCGCTCGAGCGCGGCCTCGGGGGGAAGTCCCGAGACCTCGCCCATCATCCGAACGAACCGCACGGCCGTCATGCCGGCGATGAACGCGTCGCTCTCCGGCATGTAGCCGATCTTGCCGCGCAGCGTCGGGTCGCCGCTCGTGACGTCGTCTCCGTGGAGGAGGGCACGCCCCTCGGCCGGTTTGTGAAAGCCGAGGAGCGTGTTGAGGAGGGTCGTCTTCCCGGCGCCGTTCGGGCCCAGGAGACCGATGGCGCGCCCCTTGAGGCTCGCCGTCAGTCCCTGGAGGATCGGACGCCCGCCGAAGCGGACGCCCAATCCCTCGAGCTCGATGACGCCGGGAGCGTTCAACGTACGGTCCCTTCGTGGTGCTTCTCGGCCGCGTCGTGGAGCCTCCCCGACAGAAAGCCGAGCTGGTTCACCGAGAACACCGACCCGAGCATCGAGCCGAAGCCCGGATCCGACTGCGAGCCGATGATGATCCGGTCGTCCTTCGCCGTCAGGGTGATGAGCGACGGCTTCGCCTGGGAGGCGAAGGAGTTGAGGTCCCGGATCTGCTGGTCGTCGATCAACCCGGCGAGCTTCGCCACGGCCGGAGCGAGGGACGGCCCGAGGTTCTGCCACACGAGGGCGGAGACGTTGACCTCGCCGTCCCTCGGGAGGAGGTCCATGAACGTCTTGGACCGGGTGAGCGTGTAGCCGTTCCCGCGCTGCTCGATCGCGCGATCGAGGAGCACGCGCGACGGGGCGGCCAGGAGGTACCCGTCCACGATCGTGTAGCGGAGCACGTTGTTCTCGGTCATCGTCGGTCCGGTGATACGCAGGACCCAGTCGGTCCGGTTCCCGGCGGATTCGCTCCCGTAGCTCATCCGCTCCGCCCGGCCTTGGCTCTCGGCCTGGCCGTTGACCCACACCGTCAGCTTCTCCAAGGCGCCCTGCAGCCTCGGGGCATCGTAGACCTCGATCGCGATCTTCCACGAGGGGACGGGGAGGAGCGGCCCGTCCACCGCGAGCGCGACGTCGCCGCCGAGGGCGCCGGCGATGTCGTGGATCGGGTCCACGCCGCTTTGGGCGCGGAACTCGTCGAGATGGCGGAGCGGGTCGGTTCCATCCTCGGCGATCCAGCCGATCGCCTCGGTCAGGAGCGCTTCGGGCCGCTTGATCACGCCGGCGGCTGCGAAGCTCGCCTCCGGCGAGACGAACTCGAGGGCGCCCATCGAAGCGGGGGCGGACAGCCAGCCGGCGACCCCGTGACGGGTGCCGTCGAAGGTCAGCTCGGCGCGCATCGTGGCCCGGTCCAGGCCCTCGGCCCGCTCCGCGATGATGTAGCGGGCGTCGAGGAGCCCCATGTTCTCCCACGTCGAGGCGACGCGGGCCCCTTGCTCGCCGCGAGACGCGGTGTCCTTGACGGCCCCCTCCATCATGACGGCGAGGTTGGCGCCGAAGAGCCAGCTCACCCCGTTCGAGTAGGAGGCGGCGAGCCGGTCACGGAACGGGTTCCCCTTGAAGTCGAAGCCGGAGAGCTTCGTCAGGATCTTCCCCTTCTCCCTGGGCTCGATCGTCACGATCTTTCCCTTCACCGTGACCTCAGCCTCGAAGTCGAAGTCGGGATCCTGGTTCTTGAACGCGCGGCGGAGCGCCCAGAGATCCGAGACCTCCGCGGTGACCATCGGGCCGCGAACCTTCCCATCGGAGTCCATGGCGAGCGCCACGACGACCTCGTCCCCGAGCAGGCTGCCGACCTCCTGCAGGTGATCGAACGCCTTGTCCATCTCGGCCTGGCGCTCGGGCGAGCCCATGTGCTCGTTCCACCACTGCTGGAGCGCCTCGCTCTCCGCGACGTGCTCCATGAAGACCTTACGGGCTTCGAGGATCGAGTCGGTGAGGTTCGGGATCGCGGCGTAGAGGACCGTCTCCTGCGGCATCTGGTCGAGGAGGCGCGAGCGGTAGCGCAGCTTCGGATTGGGAACGCGCTCGTCGAGGTCCTTGCTCAGGGACGCGAGCTCCTTGAGCAGCTCGCCGTACTTCTCGGCGTTGCGGCTCCAGGCGATCTCGTCGGCGACGGCGATCGCGTCCACCGACGCGGAGGTCGTCCCCTGGTCCCCCGAGCGGAGCAGACGCTCGCTGCCGCCGGAGTTCATCTCGACGGAGCCCTCGACGACCGAGACGCGCGAGCCCTTCGTCCCGTTGTTGACCGAGAAGATGGTCCCCTTGACCGACACCGTGCAGTCGTCGGTGGCGACCTGGAGGCGGTTCCGCCCCTGGGGCGCGGCCTCGACGATGATGCTGCCGCCAGCGAGCTGGATCGTCGATCCGCCGCGACGGGCCGTCACGCCGAGCTCGGTCCGGTCACGCATCTCGATGCGGGAGCCGTCGGGCATCTCGAGCAGCGCGCCCGACTCCTTCGCGGTTCGCACGGTCTCGCTGGCCGGGACGACCATCCCCGCCGTGAGCGGCAGGAGCTGGTTCCCGGAGACGCGGAACAGCTCGCCGTCCACGCGGGCGACCTTCAGCTCGGGGTTCGCGACGAGGCCGGGGAGGGCGCGCCACGCGGTGTAGCCGGCGAGGACCGTCACCGCGGCGAGCGACGCCGCCACGAGCCAAGGCGTCCGGCGGACCCGGATGCCGCCGGCCGCGGGGGCCGCTGCGGCCGCCGGACGGCGCGTCGCCAGGAGCGCGCGGCGGCAGGGGAGGCACTCGCGCGAGTGATCGTCGATGAGCAGCGACGTCGCCCGGGGAAGAGACCCCGCGACGTGCTGCGGCATGAGCGCCTGAAAGTCGGCGCAGCTTTCGATGTGGATCGGGGACGCCGACGCCACCGGCGCGTCGAAGCCGAGAGCGGCGCGCACACGGTCGGCGGCGGCTTCGATCTCGCGGGGGGTCGGATCGTCCTCGCGGATCGATCCGAGGACCTGATCGAGCGAGGGCTTGTCGTCGTAGCGGCTCATGAAATGTCTCCCTTCAGGGCGGACTGGAGCTTGGCGCGCGTGCGGTGCAGCGTGACGGCGACCGTGCTCCACGAGGTGTTCAGGAGGCGGGCGATCTCGCGATTGCCGTAACCGTCGAAATAGCGCAGCGCGAAGATCTCGGCGGCGCGGGGATTGAGCTGGGCGAGGGCGGTCATGACCTTTTCCCGGAGCTCGCGATCGACGCGAGCGCTCTCGGGGCCGGGTGCTGTGTCCGCGTGCCGTTCGAGGTCGTCCGTCGGCTCCGAGCGGGACGCCTTGCGGCGGCGCAGGAGGTCGAGGCCGGCGTTGGTCGCGGCCCGGTGCAGGTAGCTCGCCGCGTCCTCGGCGGCGGGGACCGGCTCCTCCCGTCTCACGAGCCTCAGGAAGACGGTTTGCAGGACGTCCTCCGCATCTTCCCGGGAGCCCGTCAATCTTCGGGCGACGCGGTAGATGCGCTCGTGGTGAAGCTCGAACAGGGCGGCGACGGCAGCATCCGTCTTGGGCACCGTCCTGGGGTCGGGCATCGGCAAAGCGTGCACGGCCTTCTCCTTTTTCGGATCGTCGCCCATGGATACGCGCCTCCGGCTTCCTTATTAACGCGCCGCCGGCCGCCCCGTATCCTACGGCCATGCCGCAGGTCACGGTCGACCCCGAGATCGCCCCCCTGGTGCGCCTGGGCGAGGTTTCCTGCGCTCCGGTCCGGGTGGGGCCGGCGAGCCCGGAATTGAAAGCCGATATCCAAACCGCCGTCGCCGGACTGATCCGGAGGTACCGGGACCGGGCCCCCGCCGAGATCGAGGCGCTCCAGCCGGCGCGGCGCCTCTACCGCGCGTTCGGCATCGATCCGACCTCGACGCGGCCGTCGTCGGAGGCGCTGCTGCGGCGCGTGCTCAAGGGGGGCACGTTCCCCGAGGTCAATGCGGCGGTGGACGCCGGGAACCTGTGCTCGATCTCGTTCCTCCTGCCGATCGGGTTGTACGACCGCAACAAGATGCGCGGCGCGATCACGCTCCGGCGGGGTCGCGCCGGGGAGGGGTACCCCGGCATCCGGAAGGAGTGGGTCAACGTCGAGGGCCGGCCGGTACTCGTGGACGAAGGAGGCCCGTTTGGCAATCCGACATCGGACTCCGCGCGCACGAGCGTGGGTGCGGAAACTTCATCTCTTCTCATGATCGTGTTCGCGCCCGCCGAAACCTCGGCGTCCGACCTAGCGGCCCACGTCGCATTCGCGGAGCGCGTGCTCGGCGATCGGCTCAGGACGTGACTGCTTGACAGAAATCGGTCGCGCTTCTAGCGTATGCCGCAGGTCCTGGCGGCATTCCTCTCGTACAGAAACGAAAGAACTGCGTGCCATTACCTCGGAGAGAAGATCCTCCGGCGTCGACGGCGCGCCCAGACGATCCGGCTTGTCGGATCGGGGTCAGGACCTGGTATCGGCTTCCGGAATGGAAGCGCAGGAGTTGGACACATGGGCACGAGACTGTATGTCGGCAACCTCCCCTTCAGCGCGGACGAGACGCAGGTTCGCGACCTCTTCGGCCGCAACGGCCGCAACGTGGTCGAGGTCAAGCTCGTCACGGACCGCGACACCGGCCGCCCCCGGGGCTTCGGCTTCGTGGAGATGGGAAGCTCGGAGGAGGCCGACGGGGCCATCCGCGATCTCAACGGACAGGACTTCGGCGGACGTCCGCTGACCGTCAACGAGGCGCGCGAGCGCACGTCGGGCGGTGGTGGCGGCGGCGGTGGGTACGGCGGTGGCGGCGGATACGGCGGCGGCGGCGGTGGCTACGGCAGTGGTGGTGGCGGCGGCCGTGGCCGCGGTGGCAATCGTCGCTTCTAATCGACGCGAATCAACCTACAGATGGGCGCCCTCGTAACCGAGGGCGCCTTTTTTTTGCTAGTACGCCGCGAGCAGCCTGGCCGCGCGGAGGACGCGGTCCTCGCCGGCGAGGAAGGCATCCTCGAGGGGAGGGGAGTAGGGCACCGGCGCGTCGAGCGCGCCGACGATGCGCACCGGCGCATCGAGGTCCTCGAAGCACTCCTCCTGGAGGATCGCCGCGAGCGACTCGCCGATCCCGCCGGTGCGCGAGTCCTCGTGGCAGATCAGGACCTTGCCGCAATGCCGCGCCACGGAGAGGAGCGTCTCGCGATCGAGCGGGGCGAGCGAGCGGAGGTCGAGCACCGAGCAATCGACGCCCTCGCCTTCCAGCGTCGCGGCCACGCGCAGCGCGAGATGCACGTACGCGCCGTACGAGATCAGCGCCAGGTCGCGCCCCGCGCGCCGCAGCGCCGCACGGCCGAGCGGAATCGAACCGGGCTCGCCGCCCAGCCTCTGCTTCACCTTCGGGTCGCGGTAGAGGGCGATGTGCTCGTAGTAGAGGACCGGGTCCGGGTCCGCGACCGCCGCCGCCATGAGCGCGCGCGCGTCGTGCGGTGTGGACGGGCAGACGATCTTGAGCCCCGGCGTGCGGTAGAACCACGCCTCGGTGTTCTGCGAGTGGTACGGGCCGGCACGCCGCAGGCCGCCCCACGGCATGCGCACCACCATCGGCACCGACCCGCCCCAGCGGTACCGGATCTTCGCCGCGTTGTTGACGAGCTGGTTGAACCCGGTCGCGACGAAATCGTTGAACTGGATCTCCCCGATCGGCCGGGCACCGGCGAGCGCCGCCCCCACGCACACCCCCAGCACGCCGCCCTCGGCGATCGGCGAGTTCAGGATGCGGTCGCCGTATTCCTCCAGGAGCGGGCGCAGGAGCAGGAACGCATTTCCGTATCGCCCTCCCACGTCCTCGCCGTAGACGAAGACGCGTGGATCGGCGGCGAGCGCGTCGCCCACCCCTTGCATGACCGCCTCGAGGAACGTGGAACCCTTCGCATCGAACGGCGGGGCGTCCTCGACCGGCGGGAGCGACGCCCGGCGCGCGAACCGCCCGTTCCCGTTCTCCAGCGGCTCGACGTGGACGCGGGGCGCTTCGCCCGCCACGACGCCCGCCCCCGACAGCGACGCGTCGGGCCACGGCGCCTCGATCACCGCGCGCGCCTCCGCTTCGACGAGGCGTGAGGCCTCCGCCTTCATCGCGTCGAGCTCGCCTTTCTTCAGGATCCCTTCGTCGAGGAGGGTTCGCGCGTATCCCGCGATCGGGTCGCGCTTCGCCCAGTACGCGAAGGCCTTCGCGTCGGCGTACCCGGGTGCCACGGGCGCCGCGTAGTCCCACGACGGCGCGGGGTCGCGCCCCAGGTAGAGCATGTCGTCGTGGTGCGCGTGCCCGCACATCCGCATCGCGACCAGCTCGATGAGCGCCGGGCCCTCGCCGCGCCGCGCGCGCGCCGCCGCCCACGCGAAGGCCGCCGCGATCGCGTCGGGGTCGGTGCCGTCGATCGTGACGCCCGGGATCCCGTACCCGATCGCCTTGTCCGCGAAGACGCGCACCGCCGACTGCTCGGGCACCGGCGTGGACAGCGCGGTCTGGTTGTTCTGCACGCAGAAGATCGCGGGGAGCTTCCGCGCGGCGCAGAGGTTGATCGCCTCGTGCCACTCGCCCAGCGACGTACCCCCCTCGCCGATGAACGACACGGCGACGCGGTCCTCGCCGGCAAGGCGGAACGCCATCGCCATCCCGGCGATCGTCAGCGACGAGATCCCGAGCGGCGCCGACGCGGGGACGACCCCCCACGACGGGTCGCCGACGTGGAGGTCCTTCCCGTCCATCGGCGGGCCGGCCTTCCCCATCTGCGCGCTCAGCATGATCCGGACGGTCTCGGCCGTGGGGCGCATGGCGAGCGCGGCACCGGCGTCCCGGATGAGCGGGGCGACGACGTCGCCGCGCCACGCACCGTCCTCGCGGTACGTCTCGCCCCGCCGCAGGCGCAGGGGCGCCGCGTAGATCGCCTCCTGGCCCAGGGAGCGGAACCCCTTTCCCTGGAAGGATCCGCCGTTGTAACGCACTTCGCCCTGGGTGAAGAACGACTTGAGGCGGTTGTCGGTGGCGCGGGTGAGGATCATCCCGCGCAGGATCTCGCGCCGCTCCTCGGGGGTGAGCGAGGCGCGGATCGCCTCGCGCTCGAGGAAGCTCGTGACGTCACGCGAAAGCGCCCCGGCCGCCCGCCGGATCCTCTCGGCGGGAGGAACCCCCGGCGTGGGATCGAGCCCCCCCTTCGGCGGCTTCGTCCCGTTCCGGGAAAGGGCCTTCAGGAGCGGCGCGCGCACGGCGTCGAGGGACTTCGCCCCCTTGACCGCCGCGGCGAACGCCTTGGACAGAGCCGCGGCCGCCTCCGGGTGCGTTTCGAGGGCGAACGCGTCGAAGCGCCGCGCGATCGCGCGCCACAGGGCGGTTTTCGAGGTTCGTCGTGGCACGAGCCGCCGATCGTAACGCTCCGACCCCGCGACGATCAAGCTGGCAGTTGGCGCCCCGTTGAGGCACACTGACCCGCTTCGATTCCCCGCTTTCGGGAGAAGGACTCTTGAAGGCTCGTCCCAGGAAGTCCGGTCGCGCCCCCTCCGCGATCCCCGCCGACCCGCTGCTCGTCTCCGCCGACCTTTCGGCGTGGGCCGGGGACCGGATCGCGCACGCGGGGCACGAGGCGGCGCTGCTCGGAAAGGTCGAGACGATGCGGCTCGCCCCGGACGGGCGGGCGGTCGAGGCGAAGGTCCGCGATCAGGGGCCGATGCCGTACCGCGTGCGGGTCGAGCTCTCCGAGGCGGGGGAGCTGTCCAGCCGGTGCGAGTGCCCCTTCGAGGACGGCCCCGCTTGCAAGCACGCGATCGCGATGCTCGAGGCGCTGCGCTTCCCGCGCCCCGCGGTCCTGCACGTCGCGGGATCGCAGAAGCGCGCCCGCCGCGCCGGCCGGCTCGCGCGCGGGCAGGGGCGGATCCTCACGCCGGCGCCGGTCCTCGCGGGCACGCTCCTCGCGGCGCCGGGGGAATGGGCGTTCACGCGCGACGAGCGCGTGGAGATCGCGCGCGAGGAGGAGCTGAAGGCGCGCAAGCAGCGGGCGCGCAAGGAGCGTCCCGCGATCACGCGGGTGCGGCACGCGGGCGGGCCGACGCGTTTCCGCGTCGCGGGGCACGGCGCCGCCGGGGCGTACACGGTGTCGCTGCGCGGACTCGACCCCAGCCTTGCGTCGTGCACCTGCCCCGACTTCGAGAAGAGCGAGCTTTCGACCTGCAAGCACATCGAGCGCGTGCGCGCGTGGTATCTGCGGCAGCCCAAGCGCTCCACCGGCCCGTACCTCTCGCTCTGGTGGCGGCCGGTCGAGTGGCCGGCGAGCGTCCCCGATCCGCTCCGCGAGCTGCGGTGCGACGTCGTGGATGCCGTCTTTCCGGAGCCGCTGCGCGAGATCGTCGGCCCGGACGGGTATCTCCTCGACGGGTCGGTCGCGGCGATCGAAGCCGCGATCGCGCGGGCCCGGGAGATCGCGGGGGCGTCGGGACTCCACTTCGACCTCGATCCCGTGGTCGAGGCGCGCCTCGCGGAGGCGCGCGCGCAAGCGGAGCTGACCGCTCGTCTCGGGACCGTCGCGATCGGCGACGAGACGTGGCGCTCCGTCGTGACGGGCCTCGGCTTCCAGCTCCACCCGTACCAGGACGACGGCGCCCTGTTCCTCGCGCGGCGCGGGCGCGCGTTCCTCGCCGACGACATGGGGCTCGGGAAGACGCTCCAGGCGATCGTCGGGACGCTCCTCCTGCGGCGGACGGCGGGGATCGCGAAGGCGCTCGTCGTTTGTCCGGCGTCGCTGAAGCACCAGTGGGCGCGCGAGATCGAAAAGGCGTGCGGGGAGACCGCGCGGATCGTGGAGGGCTCGCGGACGACGCGCGCCGCCATGTACCGCAAGTTCAAGCACGGCTTCCTGATCCTCAACTACGAGCTGGCGCTGAGGGACCTCGACCTCGTGCGGCGCGCGGCGACCGACCTCGTGATCCTGGACGAGGCCCAGCGGATCAAGAACTGGGACACCAAGACCGCGAAGGCCGTGAAGGAGCTCAAGAGCCCCTTCGCGTTCGTGCTCACCGGCACGCCGCTGGAGAACCGCCTCTCCGAGCTCCACTCGCTCGTCGAGTTCCTGAACCCGCGCGCGCTCGGACCGCGGTGGCGGCTCCTCCCGGTGCACGCGGTGACCGAGCCCGGCGGCAAGGTCGTCGCGTACGAGGCGCTCGACGTGCTGCGCTCGCGCCTGTCGGGGTTCTTCCTGCGACGGGAGCGGAGCGAGGTCCTGGACCAGCTCCCGCCGCGTACCGACAACACGTTCTGGACCGACATGACGCCGACGCAGTGGCGGCCGTACCGCCGCCACGCGCGCCGCGTCGCGACGCTCCTCGCGCAGAACCGCCCGCTCAAGACCGCGGAGGTGCGCCTCCTCCTCCAGGCCCTCACGTCGATGCGCATCCTGTGCAACGCCTGGGCGCAGTACGAGTGGTCGCGCGCCGAGCCGCGCCTCGGCTCGCCGGCGGTGGACGGCGACCTGCGGTGGATCCACTCGCCGAAGATCGAGGAGTTCGCGCACGTCCTGGAGGACCTTCTCGAGAAGCCCGGGGCGAAGGTGGTCGTCTTCTCGCAGTGGGAGCGCCTGCTGCGCCTCGCGCACTACTCGGTCAAGCCGCTGCTCGACCGCCGCGGCGAGCGCGCGTCCGTCTTCCACGGCGGGATGGACACGCGCACGCGGCAGCAGGTCATCGACACGTTCCGCGCCGACACGGTGACGCGCGTCCTGTTCTCGACCGACGCGGGCGGCCTCGGCCTGAACCTGCAGGACGCGGCGTCGGTCGTCGTGAACCTCGAGGTGCCGTGGAACCCCGCGGTCCTCGAGCAGCGCATCGGCCGCGTCCACCGCATGGGGCAGCGCGAGAGCGTGCAGGTCCTCCACTTCGTCACCCGCGGCGCCATCGAAGAGAGGGTGCGCCAGGTCGTGGAGAACAAGAAGGCGCTGTTCGAGGGGCTCCTCGTGGACGAGGTGGACCGCGTCGTCCTCGACGAGGCCGTGCAGGCGAGCTTCGTCGAGCGCGTCAGGACCCTGATGAGCGCCTAGCCCGTGCTCTTCGGCTGGGAGGACGGCGTCTTGGGATCGCTGCGTGTCGACGGAGGCGGCACCGCCTCTCTTTCGTCGGCGAAGGACGTTCTCGAGTTCGCCCGCGGCGCCTTCGCCGAGCTGAGCGATCGAGACGTGCGCTTCCTGGGCGTCGCGACGTTCTTCATCACCCTTCGGGACGTCGGTCGATTCGCCGCGGCCGAGCGCGAGCTGGACGCGCTCGATCCGGTCCTGTCGGACGCCAACGCCAACGCGAGCTTCCAGAACGGAATCGCTGATCTGAAGCTCCACCTGTTTCCGATGCGGCGCGAACACCGCCTGGTCCTGGTGGACGCGGCCTTCGCGTTCCTGCTCCTCCGGCTCGAGGATCTCGGCTAGCCGCCCCAGAGCTCGAACTCGCGCGTGAGCGCGACCCCGAGCTTCGCCAGCACGCGGGCCTCCACGAGCTCCGTCAGGGCCAGCACGTCGCGCGACGTCCCTCCCCCGACGTTGACGAAGAAGTTGGCGTGCTTCTCCGAGACCTCGATCCCGCCGACGCGCTTCCCCTTGAGCCCCACCGCCTCGATGAGACGCCCCGCGAAGTCGCCCGGCGGCTTGAGGTACGTGGAGCCGCACGAGGGCAGCTCCGTCGGCTGCGTCGCCTTGCGATGTGCGGCGAAGCCGTCGAGCCGCTCGCGGACCGCCTTGGGGTCGTCGCGGGAGAGCGACAGCTCCGCCCCGAGCACGACGACCGGCCGTCCGCGGAACGCGCTCACGCGGTAGCCGAACCCGCAGGCGTCGCGATCGAACGTCGCCACCCGCCCGTCCTCCAGGACGTCCACCGACGTCACGATCCCCTTCGTCTCGTGCTCGTGCCAGCCGGCGTTCATGACGAGCGCGCCACCGAGCGTCCCGGGGATCCCCGCAGCGAACTCGAGGCCGGAGAGGCCGTGCCGCGCGGCGAGGTTCGCAAGCGCCGGGAACGACGCCCCGGCCCCCGCGCAGATGGTCGTGCCCGCGACCGACGCCTCGTCGAGCGCGCGCCGGAGGCGAAGCACGATGCCGCGCACCCCGGCGTCGTCCACGAGGACGTTCGACCCGTTCCCGAGGATCCTCCAAGGAACGCCGCGCTCGCGCGCCCAGCCCACGGCCACCAGGACGTCCGACCGGTCCTTGGGCGTGGCGAGGACCTCCGCCGGTCCGCCGATCCTCCAGGTCGTGTAAGGCGCGAGCGGCTCCTCTTCGAGGGTCTCGCCCAAGAAGCCGGCGGCCGCGAGCGCTTCCTTCATGGCGGGAACTCTAGCAAGGGCCGCCGGTCCAACAGGACGAGACCATGGCATCCTTCCGGCCGATGAGCGATCCGGGTGTCCTGCGCGACGCGGCGGCGGACGAGGACGCCGACCTCGTCGCCCGCGCCAAGGGCGGCGACCGGCGGGCGTTCGACGCCCTCGTCGAGCGCCACCTCCCGCGCGTGTGGCGGGTCGTGTACCGCGTGCTCCGGCAGCGGGAGGACACCGAGGACGTCGTGCAGGAGGTCTTCTTGACGGCGCACCGCTCGCTCCGGGAGTTCCGCGGGGACGCGAAGCTCTCGACGTGGCTCCACCGGATCGCGGTGACCCGCGCGCTGAACCACGCGGACCGCGCCGCGGAGAAGGTGCGCCGCGCGTCGGAGCCGATCGAGGCCGCGGGCGAGCCGAGCTCTCCGGCTCCGACGCCGCTCCACGCGCTGGAGGCCAAGGAGCTCCGGCGCCGCCTCGCCGATTGCCTCGAGAAGGTCCCCGAGTCCTGGCGCGCGGTGCTCGCGCTCCGCGACGCGGAGCAGATGGCGTACGAGGAGATCGCCTCGGTGCTCGGGCTCGCGCTCGGGACGGTGCGCTCGCGCTTGGCGCGCGCGCGACAGCTCCTCCAGCAGTGCGTGGAGGCGGCGTCGTGAGCGAGCAGGGCGGCAGCGTGCATCCCCGCGACTTGCTGTCGGCGTACCTCGACGACGAGCTCGCGCTCGACGAGCGCCACGCGGTGGACCGGCACCTCGCGTTGTGCGAGCGGTGCCGGAGGGACCTGCTCTCGCTTCGGGCGCTGGCGCACGCGGTCGCGGAGGAGCCGGTGCCGGCCGTTCCGCCGGAGCTTTCGATGCGGATCTCGCGCACGCTCGACGAGGCGCAGCTGGCTCCGATCCGGAAGCGCCGCGGCTTCGTGATCCCCGCGACGATCGCGGCGACGGCGGCGGCGGTCGGGATCCTCGCGGTGGTGCAGATGCGGGAGAGGATCGCGCAGGCGCCCGCTCCGATCCTGGAGGCGCCGAAGGCGTCCGCGCCGGCGGCGGTCCCGGAGGAGCGCACGCGCGACGAGGCGAAGGAGGACCGGCCCGCCGATGTGCTGACGAAGGACGTCTTTCAGCCGCCCCCATCGGCGGTCGTCGTCCCGCAGCGTCAGGCCGACGTGAAGGCGAAGCAGAACGAGGCCGGTGGGTTCGCGCCCGTCCCGGGCTCGGAGCCGCCACCGGTCGTCGCGGAAGCGGTGCCGGCGCCGCCCGCGCCGACGGCGCCCGAACCGCAGGGCCGGCTCGCCGCTCCGTTCGAGCGCGACGCGGCGAAGAAGGAAGCGGGCGCGGAGCGGGAGCAGGCGGTCGCCGGAGCGCGTGCGCGCCTCGACAGCCTCGGATACGTCGCCGGCAAGGCTTCGACCGCGTGCGCGGAGCGCTGGGTGGATACCGCCGTGCTCGCGAGCTGGTCCGTCACCAACGCCGACGCGGCGCTCCGCGACCTCGAGGGGATCGCCCGGGCGACCGGCGGCCGCGTGGAGCGCGTCGAGCCGTACCCGTCGCAATTCGCGCTGATCGTGCCGCGCGCGCAACTCTCCACCTTGGTCGCCGACCTGCGACGCCACGGGGTCAGCGGTCTGGAGGCTCCCATCTCGCCCGAGGAGGGGTTCGACTGCGTGCGTCAGCGCATCGACGTCATCTCGCGCTAGCGGCGATCCCGCGCTCGGCCTCCGCGATCCACGCCTCCGCGTCGGGGTCGCCCGCCGCCTTCGCGCCCGCCGCGAGCGTGCGCGCCTTCTCGTAGTCGCTCTTCGCCTCGGCGTGTTCGCGCAGGTCGGCGTGCGCTTCGGCGAGCGCCAGCACGTTCGGCGCGTAGTCCGGTGCGAGCGCCACCGCGGCGCGCGCGTGCACGAGCCCCTCCTCGGCATCCCCCGGCCCGAGCGGCCATCCCGGCGCGCGCAGGAGCACGAGCGCGAGCACGCGGTGCGGGCCGCCCCGCTCGTAAGCGGCGTCCTTGGCGATCGCGCGCTCGAGCGCCTCCACCATCGTCTTCATCCCCGACTCGGCGGTCTGGCGGACCTCGCGCGCCTGGAGGCCCACCGCGATCGCGAGCCAGAAGTCGCACGCGGCGAGGCCGGGCTGCCGCCGCGCGCACCACTGGGCGGTCTGAACCGCGGAGACCGCGTCGGCCTCGCGCGTGGCTTGCTCCGCGACGTGATCGACGAGCCACGCCTTCGCGCGCACCGCCCCCACGAAGCCGGCGGCATCGCTCTCGTCGGCCCGCGCGGCCTGGAGGTAGAGCTTCTCCGCCTCACGCACCGAGGCGAGGTCGGGCCGGAGCTTCCACTTCCCGTCCGCCGCGGCGAGCAGCTCCGCGGCGCTGCCGCTTTCGGCCTTGGTCGCGAGCACCGTGACCGGCGGGGGCTCTCGGAGGGCGGGAGCGCAGGCGGCCGCGACGAGGAGTGCGGCCGCGGAGAGGAGGCGCCTCACTTCGTCTTGGTCAGGTCGTAGCGGGTGCGGGCGGTGGCGAGGCCGCGGTCGTCCAGGGGCACGAATCTCGCCAGGCGCACCGCGTCCAGCGCCGCGGCGCCCTCGGCGCTCTCGTGCATCTTGAGGAGCCCGGCGACGAGCGTCCGCGCGTCCGCGGCGGAGACCCCCGGCCCGGCGGTGCACAGCACGACGGCGGGGAGCGGGTCGGACTTGGCGACGACCTCGAGGTCCGCCGCGAAGGGGAGGCTCGACAGGGCCGCGGCCTGCGTCGAGTCGAGCACGACCGCGATGTTGGCGCCCGACGCCGCCTTGCGCAGCATCGAGAGCACTTGCCCCGTCGGCAGGAACACGGCGGTGGGCGGGATCTCGCCCCAGGCAGGGAGAGCGACCTTGCGCACGAAGTCGGGGACGTACGCGGGGAGTCCGGCGATCTGCCAGCCGGAGAGCGCCGCGGCGGAGGTCACGCGACCCTTCTTCGCGACGAGGCTCCACGTCTCGCTCGCCTCGCCGCCCTTCGGCACCGCCTGCGTCCTCGGGAGGAGCTTCAGCTCGGTCGCGTGCGCGAGGTAGAAG
>Ga0068859_100003989_pt1 | contig 15044 bp, 13 predicted proteins | sample KBSSwiS22_FD_66585 | JGI IMG/M metagenome (GOLD analysis project Ga0068859, IMG submission 66585) | Switchgrass rhizosphere microbial communities from Kellogg Biological Station, Michigan, USA - KBS Switchgrass S2-2 | ecosystem: Host-associated > Plants > Roots > Rhizosphere > Soil ...
ACAGGGAACTTGACGCTTCAATCGGACAAAGTGCAGGGGACGATGAACGGAAGCGTTGGACCGACAGGTGAGTTTCGAATCGGGCGTGTCGTCGCGGGAGAAACCTACAGCATGACGGTGGATTCGTGGTCCCTTCCTCCAAACGCGTACCTGGCGACGGTGACTCAGGCAGGACAGGAACTCGGGGCGAGCCCCTTTCAGGTCGTGGGTGGCGGCGAACCGCTTCGGCTCGTGCTGAAAACCGACGGCGGAACGATCGAAGGGTCGGTGAAGGAAAGAGAACAAGCAGTGAGCCAGGCATTCGTTGTGCTGGCGCCGAAGGATCGCCGCCTTCAGCAGAATTTCCGGACCGCCCATGCCAACATCGAGGGCATGTTCAAGCTGACCGCAATTCCTCCTGGCGAGTACGACTTGTACGCGTTCGATCGAAACGAAGACGATGACTATCTCGATGAGGTCTTCTTGCAGGCATTTGCCGACCGAGCGGCGGCAGCGAAAATTGCGCCGCGATCGAATCAGGTGGCCGCGTTAACGGTGCTGCGCATTCCTCGAAGATAACTACTTCTTTTGGACGCCGTCCCTGATCCCAACCAGCATGCTATTGAGTGACTCCTGAGGCACGGACTCCACAAACGACCCGACGATCCATCCGAAGCCAAACGGAATCGACCGGCTCAGGCTGATCGACTCGCACTCCACGATCACACCACCGTCCACTTCCTCAAAACGCCAGTAGGAATTCAGGCGCCACATGAATCCACTATCGTCATCAGAAGTCCTTTCCTTCTCGGTTGTGGTCCCCGCATTAGCGATCTCCGCGATTTTTGTCGCGATACTTCGGCTCGACATGCGCGTCGGGGAATGATCCCGATACACCACGGAATGCTCGGTGTTGTATCGCACCGTTATGACTTTCTTCCGCACCAGCCGCAGATAGATCTTGAAGTTCTCGCCATCACGAGACAGAAGCTTCGACTTCTCAACGTCGGCAAAGTAATCCGCGTGCCGATCGTAGTTCTGCAACCACGGCCGCAACGTTCGGAGCGTCATTTTCGGAATAAATATTTGTCCGATCCAGTGATGGATCATCCCGGCCTCAACATCGATCTCTTTGCCGGCATCGAGAGTTCGCATCTTCTCGATATTGACACCGCCGTCCTTTACAACTTTTCGAATGCGCGCCCGTTCGTCGGGCTTCTTGAGATCCAGCACGAGGAAGCTTCCGCCTCCTGCGAGTTCGCCGCTGATACGCTTCTCCGTAAGTTGCTGATACGTTTCCCAGGCCTGGAGCGTCTTCGGTTTGAGCTTTGCGGCAGACGCCTCCGATGTTCCGGTAACGCCAACGAGGAACAGCGCAATGAGAATTCTGAGATTCCGATGGGTCATCATCTCCGCCCTTTCTAGGCTCCTCCTTTAAATAAGGAGAGCGCGAGTTGTGGAAGCGTGACGAGAACGCCGAACCGAACCAATCGGCCGGCAGTGCCCGCTGTCAGGTATACCAGAAAGTTCATCCGTAAAGCTCCAGCAAGAAGCGTCATGAGGTAAAAAGGGGGAAGTCCAACGACCGAACTGATCAGGACGAGAGCCACCGCCCTGGAAGGCCGCGCTGCCAGGCGGTCTCTCCATTTGGTCAAAATCTGACCGGCTCGGCCCGGCAGCACCTTGTTTCCCTTCCGTCCTGCCCAGTAGAGGAAGCACTTGCCGGTCATCTGGCCCGCCGTCGCGATTAGAACCAGGAGGATGAGGGCAGCTCGGGATGGCGCAACGGCAGGAAGGGAAAGCACGATGACTTCGGCATTTACCCAGGGAAAGACGGCGCTGGCGACAGCCAGTCCGAAGTAGGACAAAACCAGCCACGGCAATCCGCTCTCAGCCATAACAACCTCCACGTCTGACCGTTACAACGCGGTCCAGTCTGCGCCCGTCGCAGGGCGCCCACAATGCACGGGGGGTAATCGGCAGGTAACGCGAAGGTAACTTCTGTTGTAAGGTCGATTCCCCAGCCATGAGGCAGCACCGTATACGCTTTGAAAGCCGGGGTCACACCGATGCAAGAAATTTGAAAATGGAAAGTCCGGCATTGGAGATTCGAGATTGGAGAGCTTAGATTGGACTCTCAGTTTGGGGTGCGAGTCCAATCTAAGCTCTCCAATCTCGAATCTCCAATGCCGGACTCTCCATTTTCAAATTTCTTCCCTTCGAGTAGTCTGACCCCAGCCTCCCCGGCGCTTTAGAAACAGATTAGACCGCGTTGATCCATCGTTAACCTCCCGTGCATTGAGAGCATGGCGCCCCCTGCCGCACTCTGGCGGCCCGGAGGTGAACCATGACGCGCAAATTTTGGATTCGAACGTTACGAAACTTCGTTCTTCGCAAACGACCGTACTTTGCTCATCTGGCGTTGACGCACGTCTGCAACCTGCACTGCTCGTTCTGCCATATCCCGGAATACAAGGTTCAGGAACTGGATACGGAGGGCATGAAGCGAGTTGTCGACAAGCTGGATCAGATGGGTATCGCTTATCTCAGCATTTCAGGAGGCGGAGAGCCTCTGATTCGAAAAGACTTTGCCGAGATCCTCAACCATGCCGCTGCCAGGGGAATGTACGTCAAGCTCACATCGAACGGAACGATGCCGCAATCGAAATACGATGAGCTGATGGCCTGCGGCGTGTCCGAGATTGCCATCTCGCTCGACGGAGTCCGCGGCAATCAATTGCCGTACGCTCATGTCGGGCCGAAGGTCCTTCAATCGATCGGATACCTCAATGACCACCTGCCGCGCGGGAAGAAGCTGATTCTGAACATCACCGTGTCGCATTCGAATTACGACCAGGTGGAAGATATCGTGGACTTCTGCACGAAAGAGTTTCCAAAGGCACGGCTCTGGCTCAATCCGGTTGTCGTCGGTGAAGGAAAGCTTCGCGTTAAGACTCAGGAGAAGGTGAATCCGGACTTCCTGCGCCGCGTGAAATCTCCAACGCTGCTCAATCCCTCCGTCTATGCGAAGGGTTGCGAGGATTACTACAACAGCGAAATCTATAACTGGGGATGCCTGGCCGGAGAGTTCTTCTTCGACATCAAACCCAACGGCGACTTCTGGATCTGCCAGGATCATCCGAGCAAGACCCATCTCAACGTCCTCGATCCAGACTTCGATGAGAAGTACCGGACTGCAGACTTCAGCAATCGCCGCGAATGCAGCGGCTGCACCTATTCCTGCTACTGGATGCCGCAGAAGTCGTTTCAGCCGAGCGGATGGGAAGGTCTTGCCTCGATGTGGTGGAAGGCGACGACATCGCCTGATGAACCTTGCCGGCAGACGGAGTTGAAGATTGGCTGGGGCGCGGGACTGGCGCACTTTTGCGCATCAAGAGTCCTGAATCGTCAGAGGACCGTCCCCGAAGAGCAAGTCAGCCTTGAGGCAGGTCGAGTGAAGCGAGGTGCCGTGTCCTGATGCTGAGATTCAGCGCAATCATGTTCAACTCGCGACGCAATTCGCGTCGCGTGGGCTCGTCGATCGCAGCGTTGAGCAGTGTGCGGAGGTTGAAGAACTCCTTACGAAGCTCCATCTCAATGGGAAGGCAGTTGGAGTTCTTCAAGACCTTGCAGGTGAGGCGCAGGTCCTCCGGAACTCCGTTGTCGTCGTCGAGATTCAGGGGACGCCCTTTGCCGGGCAGGTTGTCGAAGATGCCGTCGGATTGCGCCTCCCGAATTCGCTCTTCCACCAGTCGATCGAAGAATCCCATATAGAGATTCTAGCCGAAGCGACGCGGTGCGCGGGTTATGCTGTTTTCATGATTCGCCAATGCGCGAGCTGTGGGAAAAAGAATCGGATTCCCGCGGAACACCTGGCCGATGAAGGCCGTTGCGGTGCGTGCAAAGCGCCGCTGACGGCGGTTGCAGAACCCATCGACGCAGATCCGCAGACATTTGAAGAGATCACTTCCAGGGCACGAGTTCCAATTCTCGTGGACTTCTGGGCAGCGTGGTGCGGGCCGTGCCGAATGGCCGCACCCGAGGTGCAAAAGTCCGCCGCCGCGATGGCAGGACGAGCGATCGTGCTCAAGGTTGATACCGAGCGATGGCCGGAGCTGTCGCAAAGATTCGGCGTCATGAGCATTCCCAACTTCGTCGTGATAAAGAATGGCCGAACTGTCCATCAGCAACCGGGTCTTGTGGACCATCATCAGATGATCGACTGGCTCCAGCGAGCCGGCACGTAAACAGTTTCGGGTCAGACCCCAAACTGTTTCCCGGTAGAATCTGCGGGAAAGATTCTCGAGCGGAGGTCTCCAATGCGACTCGCCATTCGGCCAATCCTCGTTTGCATCCTCATTGTGACGGCTGTTCTGATTGCTGCACAGAACGTCAGCGGGGACTACTTCTTTATCCAACTGGCAGACACGCAGTTTGGAATGTTTACCTCCGACCGCGATTTCACGCAGGAGACAGCCAACTATGAGTTTGTGGTCGCCAACATCAATCGGCTGCGGCCACGATTCGTGGTGATCTGCGGAGACCTCATTAACAAGGTTGGCGATCCGGCACAAACGGCCGAGTATCTTCGCATCACGGCGAAGATCGACAAGTCGATTCCGGTTTACGCCGCTGCCGGGAACCACGATGTCGGTAACGAACCGACGCCGGAGACGATCGCGTACTACCGGCAGCACTTTGGACCGGATCATTACAGCTTCGTGCAGGGGAGCCTTTACGGGATCGTGCTCAACTCGGGGGTAATCTCGGCGCCCGCAAAAGTGCAGAACGAAGCCACTGCGCAGGAGGCGTGGCTGAAAGCGGAACTCGGCAAGGCCAGAGCCGGTGGAGCGCGGCACATCGTTGTCTTCCAGCACCACTCGTGGTTCCTGGAGAAGGCCGACGAGCCGAATCAGTATTTCAACATCTCCATCGAACAACGTCGCGCTTATCTCGATCTGCTCAAAGCAGCCGGCGTTCGGTATATCTTCGCGGGCCACTATCACCGCAATTCCCTGGGGCGCGACGGAGATCTCGAGATGATTACCAGCGGTCCAGTGGGACAGCCTCTGGGGACTGACCCCTCAGGCATCCGCATCGTGACAGTAAAGGACAGCGGCCTGGAGCATCGATACTACACGCTTGGGAACATTCCGAACCAGTATCCTCCGCCTGCCGCAGTTCGCGGACGATAAGCAAAAGATAAGGCACCCCAAAGGGGTGCCAGGACCGAACGGCATTTGTTGCGCAAAGCCGTGTTACTGTGTGGCGCCGACCGGTGTGCTCTTCGACTCGATATACACCGCAGGCGCCGTTCGCTCGCCGGCCGGTGTGCTGACCGTCACTGGTGCAGGTCCTCCACCACCACCTCCGCCGCTATCCGCCGGAGTGTTATTCGCAGGGGGACTGGTGGCCCCTCCGGTACCGGAAGTATTCGTCAGACCTCCCGACTGAGTCGTTGACCTCTGTTGCACCACCACGCGTCTGCCGGCGGGATAGTACTGGTACCCGTACGGGGAGCGATAATCCCGGTGAGGCATGAAGGTGTAGCAGTTAAAGGTCGGCGAAAACAGCCAAAACGGATCACTCAAGATCGACGAGGGGTTCAGAGACGCGGCGAGGGAGGCGTTGGCGCTGGCTATGGTCTCAGACCGCGCCTGGCTAAACATATCGAGACTTGTGGTCTGAATCTTCCGGACCTTCCGCGCTCTGTAGTTGTCCTTAATGAAAACCTGCCATCCCTTCTGATAGGTCAGTTTTGAGTCGGCCGTCTGCAGTTTTCCGTCGAGCACGGTTGCAACACCATCCTCAAACCGGTAGATCCCGGTTGCCACGATGTTCGTGGTCAGCTCCGCAGTCTTAACTTTGATTGGGTATCTCTTATTGATATCGATGACCTCGATCACCGCGGGTCCTCGAAGTATGTGCAGGCTCACGCTTTCCAGATCAACATCGTCTAAAACGACCGAACTGTTTTCACCGATTCTAAGAAATGAACCCGGAGTCAGGAGGAGCTCGACATAGCCGTTATCGGCGGTCTGGACGGAATGCCCCTGGCGTACCTGCTCCATCTCGACAACATTCGCGGTGCCCTGAACATGATTCACAAGGCCTGCTTTGACGGAGACCACGTACTGCATGAGCACAAGGGTTAAGAGAGCTGACGACATCGTTACCTCCCATTTTGCGCGGAATGTAAGGCCTCAGATTCTACCTCTGGGGCTCTTCCTGATGCTGTGTCTTTGGGCCCCCGGCGCCGCGGCGCAGGAAAGCTCGGGAGTGCTGCAAGGCACGATTTCCGATGGCACAGATGCAGTTCTCCCCGGGGTCACCGTCACTTTGACGAACGAGGCCACAAATCGTGTGTACTCGATTTCGGCCGGATCCTACGGAAATTACTCCTTCCGTAAAGTCGAGCCCGGACGGTACACGGTCACGTTCGAGTATCCCGGCTTTTCCCGCGCGTCGGTTCCGGGTGTAGACGTTCTTAACGCTCAGACTCGTCGGCTGGACATCGCGCTCAGACCGGGCCCCGTCGCGACGACTGTTCAGGTCGTCAACAGCGCCTTCCTCGTTGATGTTGAAAGTTCGACCGTCGTGCAGCACATCCCGCAGGAGGAATTCGATCGCCTGCCCAAGTCCCGGAGTTTCCAGTCGCTCGCGGTGCTGGCCCCCACGATTCAGGCCGGCGACATTGAGGGCGGTCTCCAGGTCAATGGGGCGAGCGGCGCGGAGAACGCCTTCATTATTGACGGAGTAGCGACCACAAGCGCCATCGATGGGCGATCGCGCCAGAATGCCGTGTTTGAATACCTGTCCGAAGTCGAGATCAAGACAGCCGGGTTTGACGCCGCAGAGAGCGGCGCGCTGGGCGGCGTGATCTCAGCCGTCACCAAATCCGGCGGCGGCCGATTTCATGGCAGTGCATGGCTCTACTACACCGGAACCGGATTGAGCGCCACCCCCGTCCGGCGGCTTGTTCTCGATCCGACAGACAACCGCACGGTCACGTACGTCCAGGATGCAAAGAGTCAGGCCCATGCCTATGAGCCCGGCTTCTCACTGGGCGGTCCCATTCTGGGCGACAAACTCTTCTTCTTCACTTCGTGGAGCCCACGATGGGGACAGCAGGACACACCATTCAACTTCAGCAACGGCGCGGAGCCGGGAACAATTCGCCGCGACCAAACCTTCTACAGCGGCTTCAACAAGATCTCCTTCGAACCTTCACAACGTGTTCGAGGACACGTCTCCTGGCTCTGGAGCCCGATGTCGGCCGAGGGGACTCTGCCCGCGTACAATGGTGCCTGCTCAAACTGCCTCAGCAGTTCGGCCGCTTCAAACGCCTCGAATTCTCAGCGCGGCTTCTTCAACCCGCAGACAAGCTACGGCGGAAGTGTAGATGTCGTTCTCACGCCCCGGGTCCTCGTCAGCTCGCGCATGAACTATTTCTGGGACAACTACAAGGACACGGGAATCCCCGATATTACGAGCGTCCAGTATCAAACACCCGCACTGGGCCCTCTCGTGCCGCCCGAATTTCAGGGGCCCGTGGGATTTCAAAACACCCCGAGAACGTTCAAAGCGGAACACGATCGGATTTCGCGCACGACAGCGGACTTCGACGTCAGCATGTTTCTGGGTTCGCACCACCTGAAAGCGGGCTGGGGCCTTGAGAACACCACAAACGACGTGAATCGCTTTTATCCCGGCGGATACGTCCTCGTCTCGTGGGATCGCTCATTCACGGGAGTCGCTGGTGTTCCAGACAGAGGCCCATACGGCTACTACGAGGTGAACGATTTTCAGAACTTCGGATCCACGAGCGCGAAAATCCATTCGCTCTACGCTCAGGACCGTTGGCGGATTGCCGAACGCCTGACCCTGAACTTCGGCGTGCGGATGGAAACCGAAAGAGTCCCCTCGTTCCGACCGGATATTAAGGAAGACGCGATTGCATACGGCTGGAAGGATCGAATCGGTCCGCGCATTGGCCTTAGCTACGATCTCTTCGGGGATGGAAAGATCCGGATGTTCGGCAGCTGGGGCCGGTACTTTGACTGGACCAAATTCGATCTGGCACGAACCGTCTTCGGTGGCGAGATCTGGAAAACCTACTATCGCTCGCTGGACTCGCCGGACGTGTTTTCTCTGAACCTGAACACCATGCCGGGCCGTGATCTGTGGAATCCCGGCGTCACCGAATACCGCGACCGTCGCAGCGCCGTAGCGGGGCTTAACAGTGTCGATAAGTCCATACGGCCGGCATCTCAGGATCAATGGTCTCTGGGCGCGGACTATCAGTGGAAGTCCGACACGCTGATCGGCGTGCGATACCTTCGGCAGCACCTGCGACGCGCCGTTGAGGACCTTGCTGTAGTCATTGGAAACAATGCCGCGTACATCTATGCCAATCCTGCCGACGGGATTGCAACGAATGTGCCCTTCACAACAGGCCTCACGCCGCTGCCTCTGATCTATCCCAAACCGCTCCGTAACTACGACGCTGTCGAACTCCGGCTCGAGCATCGGCTTTCCCGAAACTGGTTCGGAACCTTCACCTACACGTGGAGCCGGTTGTTTGGAAACTACTCCGGCCTCGGCAGCTCCGACGAGATCCTCACACCCACAACCGGACTGAGCTGGGCGACTGCGCAACAGGCAAGCGGAAGCATTGCGCATCCTGCGCGTTATGCCAGCCTGGCATGGGACCTTGACCAGGTGCTATTCGACTCGAAAGGGCACCTCGACGTGACAGGCCGGCTCGCAACCGATCGTCCGCACGTTTTCAAATGGAACGGTGGTTATCGATTCAATCCCGGAAGGTTTGGAGCCACGGATCTCGGTGCGTTCTTTGTGCTCGCCAGTGGCACGCCGCTTTCGACGCGCGTCAACACCAATCAGAGCGTGTATGTCTTCGTCAACGGCCGTGAAGACATGGGACGCACGCCAATGCTGAGCACGACCAGCCTGCAGGTCGCGCACACCGTGAACATCAGCGAAACGCAGCGTGTGCGTGTGGAACTGAACATTCTCAACCTGTTCAATCAGAAGACGTCACGTCATCGTTTCGACAATCTCAATCGCGGCGCGGGAACTCCTGTCCCTTCATCCGCAATCAGCCTCGCGAATGTGAATCTGAATAACGGCTATGACTACGACGCTCTGATTCGAGCAACTTCCGATGGCGCGAACGCCTACGATCCCCGTTACGGAATGGATGATCTCTTCAATGAAGGGCTGGCTGCGCGACTCGGTGTGAAGTGGAGTTTCTAGGGAAAATAGTTCCTGCAGATCCCTCATCCGGCCCTTCGGGCCACCTTCTCCCGGAGGGAGAAGGACAAGCCGCAGGGCCATCCCTCTCCCACCGGGAGAGGGTGGCGCGAAGCGCCGGGTGAGGGATTTTCGGATTTGACTTGTCCCTACCTGCGTCCCAGCGACGCCTTGATATCCGCAACCGACGTCAATCGATCCGGATTGAGCGAATGAACGGACATGATTCGCTCAACATCCAGCTTCAGCCGTTCGATGTTGTCCAGGAATACGCCTGTACCAACCACGGGCGGATTCGGAACCGGTCCCGTCGCCGCCGTCGGCAGGTTGAACATGTCCGCGTAGACGAGGAGCTTTTCTTTGGGCAGGTATCCCACGACCAGGCCATCCGCGTGCGGAAGTCCCTTGATCACGTGCACCTCGAACGTGCGCGTCGCATCCTGAAAGACCTTCTTGTCGCCGGTGAAACCGTCGATCACGGGCTTCTTTCCGGTCTTGGCGATTGAATCCGGAAACAACGTTCGAGGAGCAGACAGCGCATTCATCAGGAAGGCCTTGTTCACAGCAGGCGTCACGATCGTGATGCCCTCGCCGACGACTGCCGACAGGCCGCCCGTGTGATCGAAGTGATGATGAGAGATGACTCCGTAGCGGATGGGCTTGTTTGGAATAACTTTTTTCGCTTCCGCGATGATCGCTTTGGAGCGCCCTTCAGGATCTGCCGCCGTATTCTGCGGTCCGGGCTCGAAGATCAAAATATGATCAGCGAATTCGACGGCGAGCGCATTGTAGGCGCCGTTGATACGAAAGACGCCATCTGCAAGCTTTTCTGACGTGGGTCCGGCAGCCGCCGGAGCAGCCGGTGGCGGCGCAGCCCCGGCTGCTGGCGCGGGAGGCGTCATCAGCGCTTGAAGACTCGCCGGATTGGGATGCGCCCCGAGAATGTAGGCGCGGAACGTCGGAAACCCTCCGCGCACCTGAACGATCTGGGCGGGATACTTCAGGCCATTGGCGCCGTCGCGATAGTTGGTGTACTCCGAATCAACCAGCAAATCTCCAAAGACAGGATTCTCAACCCACGTCTGAACTCTTTCGACGAGATTCTCGCTGTTGATATAGCCGACGACCCGGTAGGGTTGTCCGCCGGGCGATTTCATCGTGGAGTTGAATGTCACCGCCTGATATCGCTTACCGTTCAACGTCTGCGCACGAACGGTCGCATTGTTCGCCGCGGCACCCTTGAGAAATCCCCAGGGGGTGATCCAGATTTCGAGCTGCTGAGCCCAGGTTTGATTGGCCGGCAGAATCAACTGCTGCCCCGGACTCTGCGCCGCAGCCCCGCCGGTAACAGGGACAGCGTAGTTTACCCAGGTAGCTCGCGATGACGGCTGCGTGAAATCGATCGCACGAACGTAGTCACTGGCATTGGCCATCGGCCATGGTTGGTTGGCGTTGTTGTTCTGACCCAGATTGCCGTTCTGCGCCACGCCATAGAAGTGAATGGAGTTCAATCCATCGACGCCCATCGTTTTGGATGCAGTGGCCACGACAGTCTTCGCATCCTGACCCGTCAAAGTTTGGGACAGCATCAAAGTGCAGACCGACAACACCACAACAAGCACACGTTTCATTGTTTTCCCTCCCGGAATGTTCAAGGAGGTTATACCGGAAGGTATTTCTCAGAAAAGACCTTCCAAACGGAATGGGTTGCTTCGCGCCCTTCGTCTGGGAAGTAATGTTTCGGTTGTGTTAAATGTAAACGACTGCGGCCGATTGCAAACACATGCGGAGTTGCGACAAACAGTGACAAACGTTTTGTTGTTCCCTCTTTTCATACTGGTCGCCGCCTTTGTCTTCGCCAAGCTCGAGATCGAGATTGAAGGGCCTCATGGATGGGCCGAAAAACTTCCCACCTGGCGCGTTGAAAGTCACAGACTGCTCGATTGGTTCTTCGGCGGGCGGCCGCTGACGGGCTACCACGTCTGGGCATTCGCACTCATGCTGCTTTGTTTTCACATGCCTTTCTTCTGGTCGCACGCCTGGTCGCTCCGGGGCGAATTTGAGGCTCTGGCAGCGTACGCCGCCTTCTGGATCGTAGAAGATTTCCTATGGTTCCTGTTCAATCCGCACTATGGCTGGCGGAAATTCACACCGGCCAACGTGTGGTGGCATAAACGATGGCTTTTCGGCCTGCCGCTGGACTATTGGCTGATCACCGCTGTTGTTGTCGCACTGCTGTCGCTCGCCCGGCTGGTTTGAACTTCTGTGGCTAAAATCCGTTGATATGTTCTTTACAATCGAGTACCCGGAGGAAACGAAATGCCGAAAACCGTGAGCACACGCGACAAGAAGAAGCTGTCATCAGAGGAAAGTGCAAAACTATGCAACGCATTGAAAGCCCGTTTCGAGAAGAACATGAACCGCCATCAGGGTCTCCAATGGGCAAAAGTTCAAGCCAGGCTGGAAGCAAACCCTGAAAAACTCTGGTCACTCCAGGAAATGGAGACAACGGGCGGTGAGCCGGATGTTATCGGTCATGACAAAGGGACGGGCGAATACATTTTTTATGATTGCTCCACAGAGAGTCCTAAGGGCCGCAGGAGCGTTTGTTACGACCGCGAAGCGCTCGAGGCCAGGAAAGAAAACAAGCCAAAGGATTCCGCAGTGAATATGGCAACCGCCATGGGCATCGAACTTCTAACGGAAGAACAATATCGAGAGTTGCAGAGACTCGGAGAGTTCGACACAAAAACGTCGAGCTGGGTGAAAACGCCTTCCGAAATCAGGAAACTCGACGGCGCCCTCTTTTGTGATCGCCGCTTCGACCACGTGTTTTTGTATCACAACGGTGCGGAATCGTACTACGCCGCCAGAGGCTTTCGTGGCTCGCTAAGGGTATGACGTTCCCTATATAAAGATTGAAAACTTCAGGTATGCGAGCAGAGCGTGCAAGATCTCCAGCGGATTCACAGGCTCCGGCTGTTTCGAGGTGATACGCCGCGCTTTGGGCGAGAACTCTGTCAGCACGCGAACATAGTCTCCCGGATTGCTGGCCCTGGTGCTGAAGGTGATCTCATTCGGACCGCTGATCGCAACGTAGTCTTCCACTTCGAGCCCGCGCGCGCTCGGATTCAGGTAGTGAACACCGGTGTTTGCAAGAAAGTCGCTGGCGGCAAGCGTGCCAGTCGCTGTAATGATGGCAATAACCCGGGAATCGAACTGCACAACACCGAAAACCTCGGTTGGGGAACCTGGATCGAAAAAGACGTAGTGACTGGCTACAACCTTGCCCGCCGGTATGGGATTCGTTCCCACATCTGTGGCGAGCGGCGATTTGAGGTTGATGTTCTGGTCCTCATCGAACGCATAAAGGTTAGGCGATTCAAAAGTGTTCTCGCCAACGCTATTCGGCGGACCGTAAGGATTCTTCAAAGGCACCGAAAGTTTGAAGAACACCGCCTTCGTCGGACCAGACCCGGCAATGACTCCGCCTCCCGTAACTGTGGCTTCTACAGTCGCCCCCGACAAGGCGATTGCTGCGGCAAGAAGTCCAGAACGTCGAAGCCAGCCGGTGTTGTGCATCGCAGTGCTGAAAACGTAGCCCTTGCCGCAAAGAGCGTCAACTTTTTTGAATGCAGGGCCGGCTATGTGCACTTTGAAAACATAGTTGCCTGACAACAGGGCGTGGGATTTTGAAAATGGACGATCGGACAACTCAAACCCGAAATCGCAAAATCTCAAACTGGACCGGCAGTCCCCTGCCTGCTAGTCCAATCTGAGATTTTGCGATTTCGGGTTTGAGTTGTCCGATCGTCCATTTTCAAAACCCCTCAAAACGGCTTTCTTGTCAGGTAAGTATGTTACTGCCCTAAGTGAGAGGGTTCCTTAGCCCCATTCCTACCCTGGCTACCAATTCCCTTGACCCCATTCCCATTTTTTAAAAATACTTCGACCACCTATGCGATTTAGAAAACACTCACTCTGGATTATCCTTTCCCTCATTTCCTCCGCGTGCCTTCTCGCTCAGGCGCCGCGGGTCTGGACCATACAGGAACTCTTCACCCGCAACGTCGGGACCACCGAGCAGCAGAACAAGCAGTTTCCGCCGCATAAGATCATCGGAAACGTTTATTACGTTGGAACGGAATCGCTCGCGAGTTTTCTGGTGACCACATCCCAGGGGCTCATCCTCATCAACACCGACTACGAGCGAAACAACGCCGTGATCCGCGACTCGATTACGAAACTCGGATTCCGTCCTGAAGACATCAAGATCATTCTCGGCAGCCACGCTCACGGCGATCACATGGAAGGCGACGCGTTGATGAAACAGCAAACGGGCGCGCAGGTCATGGCCATGGCGGGAGACGTCCAGGCGCTGCAGGGCATTCGGCCGGGCGGCAAAGAACATCCCATCGATCGCACGCTGAAAGATGGCGAGCAAGTGAAACTCGGCGACATGACTCTGACTGCCTTGGCTACACCCGGTCATACCAACGGCTGTACGACCTGGACTTTCAAGGCGCAGGAGGGTGGACGGACTTACGATGTGCTGATCATCGGCAGCGTCGGCGTGAATAATGGCACCAATCTGGTCGGTGATGCCTGGCGGGTTGCCCAGTACCGGCAGAGCTTCAAGGTACTTCGCGCGCAACACGTAGACGTTCCGCTCGGATCGCACCCTGCGATGTACAACATGGCCGAGAAGCACGCGAAGCTGGCAGCCGGCGGACCAAATCCCTACATCGATTCCAAGGGCTATCAGGACGAACTGACAATCCAGGAAACTGCCTTCAGCAACGAGCTCAAGCGTCAGGAAACAGAGGGCCCGCCAACCCGCGGAGGCGGTGGGGGAGGTGGCCGCGGTCGCGGCCAGCAGAACTAAGAGCTACTTTTTCGCCGCTTCGCCGAAGGAAATCGCCAGGCCATCGGGATCCACGGCGACAGCCAACTTGATTCCTTCGCCGGCCCTGGCGGTCGGCGGCATTACAAAGACCACGCCCTTCGCCTGCAACTGTTCATAGGCAAGGTCTAGATTGTCTACGTTGAATCCGATTGAACACGTGCCGGCATAGTGCGCGTTGGGATCGCCTGCAGCTTCTCGGGACTGACCACCGCCATGGAGCGCGAGGGTCGTGGTGCCTGTCTGAAACTCGGTCCATTCGGGTGTTCCGAACTTCATGGGAAGACCAAGCTTGTCCTTATAAAACGCGACGGATCGGGCCATATTCGAAACCGTTATCATGACGTAATCGATCTTATTAAAGGTGAACGGCATCGTTCTTCTTCCTCCTGGGTGAGCCCTAATTCTATCCGATAACGTGGTAACCTGATTCGGCATGAAGACGCTCGTTCTGCTCCGCCACGGCCAAAGCACCTGGAACCAGGAAAACCGGTTTACCGGGTGGACTGATGTCCCTCTCTCGGAACTTGGAGTCGAAGAAGCACGCGCGGCCGGCCGGATTCTCAAGAATGAAGGTTATGTTTTCGACTATGCGTTTACGTCGGTCCTCAAGCGAGCGATCAAAACTCTTTGGCTCGCCCTGGAAGAGATGGATCGGATGTGGATACCCATCCACAACACGTGGCTGCTGAACGAACGTCATTATGGAGCCTTGCAGGGGCTGAACAAGAAGGAGACAACGGAACGTCATGGGGAAGCGCAGGTCCATATCTGGCGCCGGAGTTACGCGATTCCTCCTGAACCGCTCAACATCGATGACCCTCGTGCCCCCCATCGCGATCCTCGCTATGCGTCGATCGATCCGGCACAGCTCCCCTTGACTGAGTCA
>Ga0068859_100003990_pt1 | contig 15040 bp, 7 predicted proteins | sample KBSSwiS22_FD_66585 | JGI IMG/M metagenome (GOLD analysis project Ga0068859, IMG submission 66585) | Switchgrass rhizosphere microbial communities from Kellogg Biological Station, Michigan, USA - KBS Switchgrass S2-2 | ecosystem: Host-associated > Plants > Roots > Rhizosphere > Soil ...
GGGCCGCGGAAGGGTGGCAGTGGCGTCGAGCCGGGCGGGGGCGCGGCCTTGGGCTGCACTTTCAGGATGTAGGGGTGAGCATAGAGCGTGGAGCACGCCATCTGGTCGCGCCGAAATTCCCAGTGCAGGTACACGTTTCCGTCAGGCGAGACGATTTCGGACGGCGGGGTACCGAAGGGGGCCGCGCGGTCGACCGCCGCGATGGCGTTGATGTCGAACGCCGTCACGCCACTGGTGCGCGTCACGCCGCGCCGTACCAGGCGCCCCTCTTCCTTGTCGACGACGATCTCGAGCGCGGTGACCAGGTTCTGATCGTTCATCGGATGGCCCGCGGGCAGACGGTCGAGCGAGTCGAGGAACACATCGGCAAAGATAGGATGGATTCGGCTGTGAATCTGATTCAGATAGAGGGCGAACGGAACCGCCGCAGTGTTGAGCGCGGTTTGGTTGCCGGGTTTCACGCTCGGGACGTAGTTTTCGATGGCGCTGCGGTAGCGTTCGAAGCTCGGCGTCGCCCAGCTGCCGCGGTGCTCACTGCGCCGGCGTTCGCCGTCGGCGCGGCGCAGGCGCGACATCTCGTCGGAGCCCACTGCTTCGGCGGCCATGGTGGGCGTGAGGTTCAGGGCCACGCCGTTCATGGTGCGGCCCGCGGCGCCGAGCCCGAGCGCCTCCAAAATGGAGCGGGGCCGGCGTGGCGGCAGGTGCTTTTTGGCCTTTTGTGCGCGCTGCTCGGGCGTGGCGGCTTCGGGTCGGTTGATCGAGAACGAGCCGTCGGCGTTCGCGATCGTCTCGGGCGCGCCGGCGCGCTCCGGAGTCGCGGTCTTGGCGACCTGGTTCCGGTCTTGAGACTCGGTCGGTGCGGGGGTGGGCGGTTTGGCTAGCTGCGAACCGCGCGGACCGGGCGCGGCCGCGGCCGCGCCTTTGCCGCTCTTCGGTGCGGGCGTGGCGGCGGTGTTACGCGAGGCCTCGGCGTCTTGCGAGCCGCCCGGCGCGAACGCGCGCAGACCCGGTTGATCGGTGTCTTGACGCACGTGCGTCTCTTCGGCGTTGCCGGGATCTTCTTTGGGGCCGCTCGGTGCCGTGCCGGGGGTCGGCTTCTTGTCGTCTTGATCGGTGGACGTGACGCGCGCGCGGGTTTCCTCTTCGACGTGGTTGTTCTTGTCGGAGATGAGGTTGGCGTCGGGGTTGTCTTTTTGGTGTTCGTCTTCTACGTGCTGTTTGACCGCGATTTTCTTGGGTAGCTCGAGCTGTGCCACCGGCTTGGGCGGCTCGGGTGTCGGCGGCGGCTTGACGAGCTCGGGCTTGGGCGGTTCAGGCGGTTTTTCCTCCGGCTTCGGCTCCGGCTTCTGCTCTTCGGGCTTCGGCTTGTCCTTCGGCTTGGGCGGCTGCTGCTCTTTGATGTCAGCGGGCGGCTCTTGCGCGTCGTCCTTGCTCTCGTCGTCCTTGACGTCTTCCGGCTTCTGCTCTTCGGGCTTGGCCTCTTCGGGCGGTGAGCTCTCGTCGAGGGCGATCTCGATGGGCGGAGCGATCGAGCTTTGCACGTGACTGCGGATACCAGCAGCGAAGCGCCCGACGTCGAGCTTCTCGTCGATGAGCTCCGCGCCCTTCTCGGCGCCGCCGCCCCAAATGAGGTGCGCGAGGATCGCCGAGGCGGCCCAGAGAAAGAGCGGGATGCTCGCTTCGCGGCGCATGAGGGAATCGACGGGCGTGGCTACCGGGCGAACGGCCGGCTCAGAGCTACAAAGCTAACACCCACGCATGGTAGCAGCAACGCGCAGAAGGCCACGGCAGAGCTGCCTCATGTTTTCGTAATGCCCGCGAATTGTTCGGCAATCTCGGCCGGCGTCCAGATGCCGGGCTCGTCGTCTTTGTGACGGCCGGCGCTTTCGACCAGCTTGAACTGGCTGATGCGGGCGCCGGCCACCGAAAGCGTGACGCCGGTGACGTCGCGGCTGAGGTCAGAGGCCAGGTAGACGTGCACCGGCGCGACGTGCTCGGGCGACAGGGAGTCGCCAATCTTTTCGAACAGCGGCAGCTCTTCGGTGAGGCGCGTTTTGGCCAGCGGCGCGACCGCGTTCACGCGGATGCCGAAGCGCTGGAGCTCGATCGATGCCGTGCGGGTAAGGCCGTAGATGCCGGCCTTGGCCGCCGAGTAGTTGGCTTGCCCGAAATTGCCCACCAACCCGGACACGCTCGTGGTGTTCACGATCGAGCCGCCTTGGCCCTGGTCTTTGAGCTTGGCGGCCGCAGCGCGCAAACACAAAAAGCTGCCCGTCAGGTGCACGTCGAGCACGGCTTGCCAGTCGGCGAGCGTGAGCTTGAGCAAGGTCTTGTCGCGCAAGATGCCGGCGTTGTTGATCAAGACGTCGAGCCGGCCAAAGGTCTTGACGGCGCTCTGCACGATGCGCTCGGCCGAAGCTTCGTCGCTCACGCTGTCGTAGCTCGGCTCGGCCTTGCCGCCAGCGGCGCGGATTTCGGCCACGACCGCGTCCACGCCCTCACGACTTTGCCCGCTGCCGTCGCGCGCGCCGCCCAGGTCGTTGACCAGTAAGCTTGCGCCCTCTTTGGCCAGCGCGAGCGCCGTCGCACGCCCAATACCGCCGGCCGCACCGGTAACGATCGCGACCTTCCCGTCGAGCAAAGCCATGGCGGGGCGATGTACAGCTAGCCCTGGCGGCTGACAAGCTGGGTTCTACGGCCCTTGCCTGGAGGTAGTGGTGTGCGCGAGATTTTTTTACAGGGAGATCGGGAGATCGGGAGGACGAGCAGAGGCCAGAATTTGGGGGTTTCGAGCCGTGCGAAGTCTTACGGAAACTGTGCAGGCTCCGCGAGCAGCCGAGCGACTCAAACAACAAAACCTCCCGATCTCCCGATCTCCCTGTAAAAAAAATCTGGGTCCTCGAAGAGCCGTCGAGCGGCTCGCGTGGCGGGGCGGGGGCGGCTATGCTGCGCGGCCCTCTATGTCTCGACGATTGCTGGTTACGAGCGCGCTGCCTTATGCCAATGGCCACATTCATTTGGGGCATTTGGTCGAGTACATCCAAACCGACGTTTGGGTGCGCTTTCAGAACCTGCGCGGCAACCGCGCCACCTATATCTGTGCTGATGACACGCACGGCACCGCGATCATGATGCGCGCGCGCCAAGAAGGCCGTAGCGAGCTCGAGCTCATCTCCGGCATGAACCAGGCGCACCAGCGAGACTTCGCCGGCTTTCAGGTGCGCTTCGATCATTACGGCTCGACCAACTCCGATGCCAGCCGCAAGCTGTGCGAGCGCATTTGGGCATCGCTCCGTCAGGCCGGCTTGATCAAAGAGCGCGAAGTCACGCAGCTCTACGATCCCGAAGCCAAAGTATTTTTGGCCGATCGCTTCGTCAAGGGCACCTGTCCCAAGTGCGGCACGCCCGACCAATATGGCGACACCTGCGAAAATTGTAGCAGCACCTACTCGGCGCAAGAGTTGATCAATCCGGTCAGCACGCTGTCGGGAGCCAAACCGGAAATAAAGAGCTCGCCGCATCTGTTCGTCGAAATCGAGCAGCTGCGCCCGTTCTTGAGCGAATGGACGCAAGCGCCGGGGCGGCTTCAACCCGAGATCGCCAACTACCTCAGAGGCCATTTTCTGGCCGAAGCGCTGCGCGATTGGGACGTCTCGCGCCCGGCACCCTATTTCGGTTTCGAGATCCCCGACGCGCCCGGCCACTACTGGTACGTGTGGTTCGACGCGCCCATCGGCTACATGGGGTCGACCGCCGAGTGGTGTGAAAAGACCGGCGAGAGCTGGTCGTCACTTTGGGAAAACGAAAAAACCGAGGTCGTCCACTTCATCGGCAAAGACATCGTCTATTTTCACACCTTGTTCTGGCCCGCGATGCTCAAGGCCGCCGGCTTCCCGCTGCCCAAGCGCGTGCAGGTGCACGGCATGCTGACCGTGAACGGCGAAAAGATGAGCAAATCGCGCGGCACGTTCGTGCTGGCGTCGACTTACTTGAAGCACCTCGATCCGGCGTACCTGCGCTACTACTACATGGCCAAGCTCGGCTCGCGCGTCGAAGATCTCGACCTCAACCTCGACGAGCTAGTAAACAAGGTGAACTCCGATTTGGTGGGCAAGGTCGTGAACCTGGCCAGCCGCACGGCGCGTTTCGTCGCCGAGCTTTCGCCGGTCTATCCTGATGATGGAGGCCTGTTTGCCGCGGCGGCGGCCGCGGGTGACGAAATCGCGGACGCCTACGAGAGCTGCGACTTCGCGCGCGCCATGCGCACCATCATGGCGCTGGCCGATCGCGCCAACGAATACGTCGATCAGCGGGCGCCCTGGGCCCTGAAAAAACAGCCGGAAAAGCTGGCAGAGCTCCGCGACGTGTGCACGGTGGTGCTAAATCTGTATCGCCAAATCGTCGTGTATTTGGCGCCGGTTTTGCCGCAACTGGTCGAGCAGAGCCGCTCGCTGTTGAACGCGCCGCTCACCAGCTGGGACGAAGCCCAGCAGCCGCTATTGTCGGTCAAGCTCGGAGAATTTTCGCATCTGATGCAGCGTGTCGACCCCAAAAAGCTACAAGCCATGATCGAAGAAAGTAAGCCTGAAGCCCCCGCCCCCGCGCCCGAAGCCGGCGCCGCCAGCCCCGCCGACGACGGCGCTGCGCTCGCCGCCGAGCCGCTCGCCGCCGAATGCAGCATCGACGACTTTGCCAAGGTCGATCTGCGCGTCGCTCGCGTCGTCAACGCCGAGCACATTCCGGAAGCCAACAAGCTGCTCAAGCTCACGGTCTCGCTCGGCGGCGACACCACGCGCACCATCTTCGCCGGCATCAAGGCCGCTTACGAGCCCGAAAAGCTGATCGGCCGTCTGGTCGTGGTCGTGGCCAACTTGGCGCCCCGCAAAATGAAGTTCGGCGTGTCCGAAGGCATGGTCGTCGCCGCGGGCGCCGGTGGCAAAGAAGTGTACGTGCTCGCACCGGATAGCGGAGCGAAGCCCGGGCACAGGGTGCATTGAGGTAGGCCTGGGTGATTCGCGATGTGGCTGATTGACGAGCAGCGCGCGGCCAACGAGAGCACCCGCTCCCTGTTCGACAGCTATCTCGAACATCGCACTTACACGACGCGTCTCGCGCTCGAAAGCGCCAAGCCGGACGCACCCTCGTCCCTTTGCGTGCTCGGTGCCGGCAATTGTCTCGACCTCGATCTGGCCCTGCTCACCGAGCGCTTTACGGCCGTCCACCTCGTGGACATCGATCGTAGCGCGCTCGACGGCGCGCTCGCCCGCCAGACCCCGGAGGTGCAGGCACGTCTCGTGCTCCATAGCCCCGTCGACCTTTCCGGGCTACTGGATAAGCTCGAGCGCTGGGGACGCCTCGAAGTCACGCAGGCAGAGCTTTTCGAACATCACTTTCGAACCGCGGAGGCGCTGGCCGAGCGGATCGGCAGACACGACGTCGTCGTGTCTGCGTCCTGCATCACGCAAATGCAACTTTCGGTGCTGCAAGCGCTGGGGGACGAGCATCAGCTATTCGATGCCGTACGTCACGTGCTGGCGGCGACCCACCTGCACACTCTTCATGCCCTGACGAAGCCGGGCGGCCGCGCGCTCTTGGTCACCGATGTGGTTTCGAGCACGCGTTACGCACCGTTGACGGGGCTACCACCGCAAACGAATCTCCTCAAGCTCCTGGGCGAGCTGATGGCAGCCGAGCAACTGATTTACATCGCGCGCCCGGGCCTGTTCCATCTGCTGCAGCAACAGGATCCGCTGCTGCGTAAAGACAGCACGTTGAGCCCACCGCTCTCGGCCTGGGTTTGGCAGAATGGGCCCCAAGAGCGCTTCCTGGTTTACGCCATGGCGCTCGACCGAAACCCGTAAACTTGCGTCCTGTCGAGGCTCGCGCTGGCGCCGCCCGGCACTGCGTGCGAAAACGGGGTCTCACTTTACGTGAAAGTTTGGGCGTTCATTCTGCTGCCGAGCTTGGCTTTTGCGGCGGCCTGCGGCGGCGTGACGACCCGAGATGATACTTCCGCGCCAGGAGGGACGGCCGGCAGCGTGGGAGTCGACCCGTCGGAAGGCGACGCGGGGAGAGCGACCTTGCTCGCTCCACTAGTGCCGCTGATCTCGGGCCATGTATCGTCGTTCGTCTTTTCGCCGCTCGACCCCGCCCTGCCCGTGACCGAAACCTGCGACGACCCGCAGACGGTAGTCGGCGAGCCCGCGGTGATCGACGGGCAGAGCGGGGTCCTCTACCAGACGTTCTGCGGCAAGTATCCGTTTCTCTTGATCGGCACCAGCGATCAGCTGTTAGCGATCGAGATCAGAGATGGCGTGGCAGGCCAGTCTTTTCAGTACATCCACTCACCGGTCGTAGCCGGGGAGAGTTGGTCGTCGGGCGCGGGAGACATCTTCACCTGGCGTGAGGCGGGCTCGATCGTCACGGCCGGCGGAAGCTTCGAAAACTGTTGGGAGCGAGAAGGCGCGCGTAGCCGCTTCTTCTACTGTCGGGGCGCGGGGTTGGTTCGCGCCATCGACAGCGAGTTCAACTTCGTTCTCGAGCTCGTGCAAAAGAACTTCTGAGTCGTCGCCAACCAATGGCAGCGCGCTCGAGGCTCAGCCTCGAGCGCGTGCCCGATCGCATCAGCGCCTTTCGGCCGCCGATGCTATTGGAGCGCGGGGGACCAGTCGGCGGTGAAGGGATGGTGCCGAATCTGCCGGCCCTGGTGCACCTCGATTTGCCTGGCCAAGATGGCACCGACCACGGCAGGGAAGGTGGTGTCGGTGTCGACGACGACCCTGCCTTTGGGCGCCAGGATCGTTCCCGCGAAGGGGTGACCGATGGTTGCATCGCCGCCCAAAGCCCAGAGAATGTTGGCCTGCGCGGCCGAGGTCCCGACCGCCGATCCGCGCCAGATCAGCGAGCCGTTCACGACGACGTAGGTCGGCGCGTTGGGAGTGATGAACGAGATGATCGCGCCCGGCTCGGTGGTGAGGCTCTTGAACTTGAAGACGCCGCTAGACAAAAATAGGGTGGCGCTCCGCTTCACGCTCACGTCGCCGTAGCTACCCGGCACGGGCTCACGGGTGCTTCCAGGCTCGATCGAGATGGGCGTGCTGGAGGTCGAGCTGCCCACGTGGATGAAGTCGAAGATGTTCCTCACCATGACCACGCTGTCCGTGTTCCTGAACCCGCTGACGGTCTGCGTGCCCTGAATGACCTGAAGCAGGGAGGCGCTCAGGTTGCCGGCGATGCTGACCCGATCGTAAAGCTGCACCACGCCGCCACCGATGACGCTGCCGGTCTGCACCTCGTTGCGCAGCTCGATGATGGAGTCGGAAGCGGGCGGCAGATTGGCAGGGTTGGTGGTGGCCACCACCGCGCCCGTGGCGGAGGCGTTGTCAGCGACGACCGTCGCCCGATCGTTGATCTTGAGGCTGAGCGAGGCATAGACGACTGCGGAGATCACTAGGTACCGGTGATGTTCGGCGCTAGGCGCCTGCGCGCCCGTCGCTCTTCAGGTTCCGACGCCGGTGCCGAGGCGTTCGCGTAGCGTAAGGTGCGCGGTGCTGACCGAATACGTGATGAGCTTTTCGATCCGCAAGTTGGTCGGCGGGGCGCCTTCATCGGCAGGGATGCCCTTGATCAGCGAGACGGCTTGCTCGAGGTCTTGACACATTACGAGCCCGGCCCGATCGGCGGCATAGTCCACCGAATGCGCCCATTTCTTCAGATCGAGCGACTCGGTGGAGCGCAGCAACTTGGAGACGACGTCGGTCAATTGCTCGCGCTGCTGTGCCTGGAGGGGCGCTTGCCCGAGCTCGCGCGAGGCTTGGTTGACAAGCGATTCGATGTCCGAAGACACCGGGAACTTCGGCTTGACCAGGCGGATGGCCGCAAACACCCAACTCTTGAGCGCGGTCATGTTGCTCAGCACCTGCCGCAAGAAAAAGCCGGGCACGAAATACGTCACCGCGCGTCCCGCCAAGAAACTGGTGGTGACGAGCGGCAGCTCTGCGGCAAAGGCGCCGGCTCCGAGCGAAATGGAAGGCGGGCTCGTCGCCAAGAAGGTAAGGCCCCCTGGATCGGCCTGGTTCTGAAATACCGGCGGCTCCGGCACGCCGAGCGCATCCGAGGCGCCGCTCAACGCCTGGACCAACCCATACGGATATGTCTCGACGCTGAGCAGGTGGTCGGGGGTAAGCCCAAAAGCGTCGATACTCCGGCCTCGCGCCGCGAGTGCCAGCGGCTCGAGCAGGGCCATCAACGCCGTGACGGCGGAATCATGCTCGGCGGGCAAGATGTATTCGGGCCAATCGGACAGCGCCAGGCGATCGGCGGCGGCGAGCGGCTCGGCGTTGCGCAAGCGATCATAGAAACGCTCTTCATCGGGCTCGGCGCGGCCCAGAGTGTGCAGAGCCTGGCACGCGCTCCAGGCGCCGTCGGCGTGACGCACGCCGGTGTAGATACGGCGCAAAAGTTGGTACGGCTCGCTTTGGTACGCATCGCGCTCGACCCACTCGCCGAGTAGCGGCACGGCCTCGGCGAAAGAGCCGGCTGGATCTTCGGCGTACAGGCGCGCCAGACGTTCGGCCCAGCGCGTGTTCTCGGGCTCGATCGCGTGCGCTGATGAGCACACCGCGATGGCTTGCTCGATGCGCTTGAGCTGCCGTTCGTAGACGTCGGCGAGTTGCCAGAGCGTGGTCAAAAGAAGCTCCGTATCTCCGGCGTCTTGCGCGTGCGTGACGCGCAACTTCAAGAGCTCCTTCACCCCTTCCCAGTCGTGCGCTTTCTGGCGCAAGGTCAGCGCTTCGTCGAGCGCGGCGATCAGCGAAGGATCGTAGTGCAGCGACTGCTCGAGCAGCTGCTGGGCCAGCGCGCTGTCTTGCAGCTCGCGCGAGGCGATCATGCTGGCGGTGTGCAGGTACTTGGCCTTGTGCTTCTTTTCGTCGACGACCTCAGCCAGTTTGGTGATGACCTGAATCAGCTTCGGCCAATCTTTTTCCGCGCCGTATAGCTGCATCAGCTTGGCCAAAATATCGCGATCATTGGGCTTTTCGCTGAGCGCGAGCAGGTAGCTTTTGGCGGCGTAGTCCGGATTCTTCAAGCGCGTTGCCGCGATGTCGCCGATTTGGAGCAGCAGCTTGGCGCGCTCGTCGCCCTGCGTGCGCTCGAGCTTGCGATACAAAGTTTCGAGCGCCTGATCGTAGCGGCCAAGCGCGGAGTGGGCCTTGGCGATGCCGTCGAGCGGCGAGAGATCGCGCGCGTCGGTCTCGAGGGCGCGCTCCAGGGCCTCAATCGCTTCGTCGTGTCGGCCGAGGCCGACCAACGCCTCGCCGCGCAGCCGCTCGGCGCGCGCCATGTCCGCGATGCCGAGGGAGGGACCCAGGCGCTGCAACAGATCTTGAGTCAGCGCATAGGTTTGCTCGGGCGCGTCGTGCTTCGAAGCAAGCTCGGCCACCGACAAGATGGCGCGTGGGTCGTCGGCGAAGAAGCGACGCAGCCCGTCGATCATCACCATGGCCTTTTCGGCGGCGCCGCTCTTGACCAGCGCCTCGATGTACAGGCGCGCCACGTCTGCGGCTTCAGTCACTTCCATGCCTTCGAGCACCGAAATCACCGGCTCGAGACGTTTGGCGGCTTCGACGAAGCGCCCGTCATCGTAGGCAATCTTTCCGAGTACCCTGAGCGCGCCCGGCTCGGTAGGATCGAGGTGAAACGCCAAAAGTGCCATCGAGGAGGCGCGCTCGTTGTCTTGCAGCTGGCGCTGACACAGGACCGCAATCTGGCCGGCCAGCTTGGAGCGCTGGTGGTCGCCCTTGGCGTTTTCGAGCTCCTCCTCCAGCAAATCGATGACGCCCGCGAAATTGCCCATCACCACGTATTTGCTCTTGAGCCGGGCGCGCGCCGCGCCGTCGTCGGGGCAGGCGTCGATGGCGCGCTTGAGCTGCGCGATCGACGCTTCGAGATCGCCCCTTTCGAGCAGGCTGGCGGCGCGCAGGTACTGTTCGGCGCGCTCTTTCGGGGTTTTGGCGGCTTCGGCCAGCGCCTCGATGGCGTCGAGGGCGCTCTCCGAGTCACCGGCGGTGGCGCGTAGCGTGGCGAGCGCGTCCAGCGCTGCCTTGTGTCCGGGCTCGAGCGTCAGCACCAGCTCGTAGGCTTCGATCGCGCGCTGCGGCGCCGACAGCTCGCTGCTGAGCAGCCGCCCGAGCGCCAGCGCCGCCTCGAGCCGCAGCTTGTCGTCGTGGCTCTTGTCGATTTGGGCTTGATACAGCTCCGACAGCTCGACGAACTTCTCGAGTGAGCGATAGTGCCGACCGAGCTCGCGCGCCGAATCGACGCGGCTCGGATCGAGCGCCAGGACTTGTTCGAGCGCGGCCGCGGCCTTGCCATGGTCGAGAAATTCTTCGTCCCATACGCCGGCCACGCGCTCGAGCAGCGTGATCTTCTGGCGCGCGGTCACGGCCAGCTCGACCTCGCGCTCGAGCACCGACAAAAGCTCTTGGTAGCGGCTCTGTCGGCTGTAGATGCGATCGAGGCCGCGCAGGGCATCGTTCGATCTCGGATCGTCGGCGAGCACCTGTTTGTAGGCCTTTTCGGCGGCATCGAGATCGTCGGCGTCGACCTCGTAGCCCTCGGCGATTTCGCAGAGCAAGAGGTTGCGCTCTTCGCCGGCCAGCGCCGCCGCGCGCCCGGACAGGACTTGCAGCGCGCGTTTGTTGTCGCCGGCTTGGCGCAGCATCTCGACCATGCCGCGCACGGCGCGCTCGTGCCCCGGATCTTCGCCGACCACCGATTCGTAGAGCTCGAGCGCCGCCTGCGCGCTGCCGAGTTTGTTCGAAACGATCTCGGCCGCTTCCGCGCGCAGGTCGCGCGCGATGTTCGGCGCGGCCACGTCGGCGCGCCTGACCAACGTCTGCGACAGCTCGGCCCACTGCTGGGCCTTGCGATAGATTTGCGACAGCATTTCGAGCGAGCGCTCGTGGCTGGGCTCGATTTCGAGCACCTTGTGCAACCAGGGTAGCGCTAGATCGGGGCGCGACACCTTCTCGGCGTACCAGCGCGCCATGTGCGAAAAAAGATCGTGCTGCGCTTCGGTCGAGAGCTCTTCGTTCGCGGCTTCCAGGCACAGGGCGAACACTTCTTCCCAGCTCTGGTAGCGGCTGCCGGCTTGTCGCTCGATCGCCTCGGCGTAGCTGTCGACGGTAGGGTCGGCACAAAACGCCTGCGTGTAGGCGACCAGCGCCTGCTCCTTGTCGTCGACGTCGTTGGCGTAAACCTCGCCGATCGCGAACAAATGCTCGGCGCGTTCGCTCGCGTTCGAGGCCCTCTCGCTGCGCACCAGCAGCGATTCGACCAGCTCTTCGTGCTTGCCGAGCACGCGCCGCACCTTGTCGAGCGCCTTGGCGGTGGCGCGATTGTCCGGCTCGAGCTTGAGCAGGCCCTTGTAGAGCTGCTCGGCGGACTCATGCTGCGAGGCCTTCTCGTATAGCCGCGCGGCTCGCACCAAAAGCCGCGGCACCGCGCGCTTGCTTTCCGGTTCGTCTTTGGCGCGCAGCTCTTTGGCCAGCTCGAAGAAGCCTTCGGCAAGCCGCCCCGGATCTGCGCCGAGGTCGAGCATCGACTCGAGCTTGGCGGCGGCTTCTTCGTCACTGGGATTTTGGCCCAGCGCCTCGAACATTTCGGGCAAGCGCTCGTCGGTGATGAAGCTGGGTGGGCGCTGCGACGCGTGCCACAGCTTGCGCAGGCCCTCGAGCAGCTCGGCGCCGTTGCGCGGGCGCTGCTCCGGGCTCTTTTCGAGCAGCGTGCGCACCAAGGTTTCGACGGCCGGCGACGCGCCGTTGCCCGGGGCCAAAAATGACAGCGGCTCGGGCGTTTCGATCAAATGGCCCAGCGCAATGTCGGCGGCGCTGCTGCCCGTGAACGGCGGTTTTCCGCTGACCAGCTCGTAAAACAAAACCCCGAAGGCGTAGATATCGGCGCTCGGGCTCGGGGCTTTGCCGCGTAGTAGCTCGGGGGCCAAATAGGCCACCCAGCGCTGGTCGCCCGGATCCGAAAGCGGAGGACGCGCTAGACCGGCGCCCGCGTCGAGCAATCGCACTTTGGGCGCGGCTTGCGAGGCGTCGGTCACGATCACGTTACCGGAGTGGATGGCCCCGTGCGCGCGCCCCTCGGCGTGCAACGTCGCGAGCGGCTCGGCGATTGCGTACAGCAGCGGCAGGACCGCGTTCAAATGCTTGCCGCCGTCTTTGGCGATGATTTGTGCAAGCGACTCGCCGGCGACGAAGTCGTGCGCGATCGTGAGCAGGCTTTGCCCGGCAAATTCGAGCGTCGTCGATTGCAGCGCGTCGGGCAGACCCGCGTGAGCGATGTTGCCGCAGAGCCGCGCTTGCACGAGCGCCCGCTCGGCGTCGCGCCGCCGCACCGTGTTACGTAGCACCCGGACCCGCACGTCGTCGCTGTCGCGGCGCGCGCGGAAGATGCGTGCGGTGGGACCGGCGCCCAGCTCCTCCAAGATCAAGTACTCGCCGAGCTCCGCGCCGGGGCCGAGCGTGGGCTCGAGCACCAAGCCGTCGCCTCTCAACTTTTGAAGCGGCTCCGAAAGTCGCTTGCCGGTCGCCTCGACCGCGTCGAGCAATGCGGGGACGGCGTCGAGCTTGAGGCAGCGTTGCACCAGCGCGCGCGCGAACGAAGCCTTGGCCGCCGTTCCACCCACACTTTCTGGATCGAGCCCCAGCGAGGCGCGGCTGAGCTCGGTGAGCTCGTTCAAGGTGAGAAGTTGTTCGAGCTCCGCAGCCAGCGATTCCGTGATCATTGGGCCGACCATCCGTAACAAACTGGCGGGGCGGTCGCCAGCAGCGACGCCAAGCCTGGCCGAAGACCCGCTTTCCACCAGCGATTTGTCGTGCCGGCCAAGACCAATCTTCTGGGCTTGCGCGAAGATTCTGGTCGTGCGGTCGCCGCTGCCGGCTCGCGCGGGTCCGTCAGACGGCGTGTTACGCTTGCGGCACGATGTCGCGAATGTTCGGCGCTTCGCTCGGGTTGTTCGTTGGCGCGGGCTCGGCGCTGCTGTTCGGCTGTGGCAGCGGTGGCGCCGCCAGCCCTGGCGCCGGTGGCGTCTCTACAGCGGCTGGCGCGAGCGGCACGGCCGTCGGCGGCCACGAGACGAGCGGCGGCTCTGGCTCGGCCGGCTTGGGGGGCACGCTGCCGTCGGGAGGCGCAGCTGGAACCAGCACCACCGGCGGCGCGGGCGGAAGCGGCGGCGGCGCCGGCGGCAGTGCAGGGGCGAGCGGCTCAGCGGGCGCGGGTGGCGCGAGCGGAGGCGCGGGTGGCGCGAGCGGAGGCGCGGGCAACTGCGCGGGCGCGCTGCTGTGCGACGACTTCGAGTCCTACACCGGCACGCCCGGCATGCCTTGGTCCGTGAAGAAGAATGCGGAAGGCAACGTCGTGATCGACAGCGCGCAGCATCGGAGCGGCACCAAGGCGGTCAAGTTTACGACCACCGGCGCCATGACCTACCAGCGCGCCTACATCAGCCTGACCAAGATCTTCCCGGTCATGAACAACGCCTTCTACGGCCGCATGATGATCTACACGACCAAGGCCCCGAACGACGGCGTGCATTGGACGAACATCCAAGGCGAAGGTGCGGCCGCGATGGGCATCACGAACGCCGATGTGCGCTACGGCGGTCAACAGAAGCAAGGCCTGATGGCCAACTACGACAGCACGGGCCTGAAGAGCGACTGCTGGAAGCATTCGCAGACCAAGATGCCCGAAGCCAAATGGGCGTGCATGGAGTGGTATTTCGAGGGCGCCACCAATACCCAGAAATTCTGGCTCGACGGTCAGGCCATCGACGACCTCACCGTGGTCGGCCAAGGCTCGGGCTGCCTGAACCACGACACGGGCGATAAATGGATTTTCCCCACGTTCAGTACGCTTTACCTGGGCTTCGAAAGCTACCAACAAGACGACCCGCGCGAAGTCTGGATCGACGACGTCGCGCTCGGCACGACGAAGCTCGGCTGCCCGCAGTAACTCGCGCGATTAGCTGCCCCCGTTTTCTACACAGGCCCGCAGTGAGAAGTCCGATCAGCCGCCGCCGACGCTGATCTCGGTGGCGATGGCGGCCGCGCCATTGGCCGCCCGGGCCTCCAGCCGCACCTGCCGCGCCGCCGTCTTCGGGAAGGTGGCGACCTTGAGCTTGCCGTCGGCGGGCCACGTTCCGGCCGCCGCCTCGGTGAACGTGCTGCCGTCGGTGCTGAGCAGGATCCTATAGGACGTGATGTTGCCGTCCGCGACGCCCGTGTTGTTCATGTAGCGCGGGGTCACCGACACGATCGAGACATCGGGGCGGCTCTGCCCCAGGTCGAGGGTGATCGACTGCGGGAAGGCACCCGAGGTCTGCCAGAGTGTGTTGGAGTTGTTGTCGTTGAGCCCGTCGATCGCGTTCTGGGCCGTCCCGCTGGTGGCGGTCGCCGACACGGGCGAATAGGGCCGCTCGATCTGCGGACCCTGCGCCGGAAGCGCCGGACGCGACAGGTCGGGGCTCCAGGCTGCGCCGACCTCGGCCAGGCGGGTCACGATCGCAGCGTCGAGCAGGCCGTCCCGGTTGGGGGGGCAATTGAGGATGAAGTTCGTCCAGATCGGCTCCAGCATGTGCAGGTGTCCGTCGACGATCGACGAGACGCTCATCAGGCCGCCGACGCCCGGTGCCCAGAACCAATCGTTGCCGCCGCTGCCGTTGATCTTCTGCGCTTGGTGCGCGGCGTAGGTGTTTCCCGCGGGAGCGAACACCCCTTGCGGCTCCTCGAAGCTGACGACGTCGACGTCCCACGGCGAGGCGACGTGGGTGTTGTCGGCCAGCACGCAGTTCGGCTGCAGGGATTTCACTAGATCGTGGATCTCTTGGTACGCGATGGCGAAGTGGCCCATCTTCCACGACCAGCCGTCGATGAAGAGCACCGGGATGTCGCCGTAGTTGGTGAGAAGCTCGCGGATTTGCGTCTTCGCGAAGTCGATCTTCTCGCGGGTGATGGTCGTCGCATCGCCGACG
>Ga0068859_100003994_pt1 | contig 15035 bp, 10 predicted proteins | sample KBSSwiS22_FD_66585 | JGI IMG/M metagenome (GOLD analysis project Ga0068859, IMG submission 66585) | Switchgrass rhizosphere microbial communities from Kellogg Biological Station, Michigan, USA - KBS Switchgrass S2-2 | ecosystem: Host-associated > Plants > Roots > Rhizosphere > Soil ...
ACCTACATCATCGAAGGCAAACTCAAAAAAACCCGGCAAACTAACATAGGAAGGGGATAATTCATGAAGATGACCTTTTGGAAGTCGACCATTCTGGCAACGGCCCTGTTGGGGGTCGCTGCAGTTACGGCTGCGGCGCAGAACCGATCCCAGGAGCGCGGGCTCCGCTGCGACGACAACTCGCGGGGCGACCGCGCATCAAATTGTGCGATCAAAGAAATGAGGATCCCCGCAACGGCCTCCATCAACATTGACGGCGGACAGAATGGCGGCGCGTCCGTCAGGGGCGACGATCGAGAGGATATTTTTATCCGCGCAAAAATTCAGACTTACGCGGACACCGATGCCCAGGCGAAGGAACTGGCGGGCCAGATCCGCATCGAAACCAACGGGGGAAGCATTCGCGCCGAAGGCCCAGTCAATGATGGCAAACAACAGTGGGCGGTGAGCTACGAAATACTGGTTCCACGTCGTTCCGATGTCTCGGTCAAGACTCACAATGGTGGGATCAGCTTCTCTGACGTTCGGGGCCGGATTGAATTCGAGGCCCAAAACGGTGGCGTTTCTCTCCAGCGTCTGGCGGGGGCAGTCCATGGGCGCACACGCAACGGCGGCCTCTCAATCGATCTTGCCGGCGATCGGTGGGACGGCGAAGGCCTTGATGTGAGCACAACCAACGGCGGGATCAGTCTCACGCTTCCGGAGAACTATTCGGCCCAACTCGAGACAAGCACGGTCAACGGCGGCTTGAAGGTCGACTTCCCCGTTACAGTTCAGGGACGCATCGACCGCGAGCTATCGCTCAACCTCGGTTCGGGCGGCGCCAGGGTGCGTGCCGTGACGACAAATGGCGGTGTCTCGGTTCGTCGAAAGGGGTGACCGAGCCCCTGTCGAGCAGGGGCTATGGTTTCTTCTCAGGGGTCGCCTGCTGAGCCAGAGTTTTCTTTAATTGACCGAGCTTCTCACGTACCTGTGGCGCGTTTGGCGCCTCAGGCGATGCCTTGAGATAGGCTTCGAGCTGCGCGGCCGCCTTATCAAGACTCTTGCGCCTCAGGTTCAGGTTAAACAGGTGGAGGTGAACGTAGCTGAACTCTTTGCCTCCCGATTCCACGGCTCTCTGGAGCTCCTTCTCCGCGCGGTCGATGTCAGGCGGCTGAGTGTCCATCAGGGCGAGTCCCAGATGGAGATGGCACATCGGGTAGCTCTCGTCGAGATGGTTCGCGGCTTCCAGTTGTTCAATAGCCTCAGCGTAGCGCTGTTGCTTGACGAAGAGCATTCCAAGGTTGATTCGTGCCAGCGCGTACTTGCCATTGACAACGATCGCGCGCTCAAACTTTTCCTGCGCCTCCTTCAGCCGGTTCAACGCGACGTACTGTTCGCCCAGTTTGTTTATAGCGAGCAGATAATCCGGGAAGACCTTGATCGCCTCTTCGAACTGCTTGACTGCCTCTTCGGGCTTGTTGTCACGAGCCCGTTTGAGGCCCTGTTCGAAGGACTTCTTCGCCGCCTTCGGAACCTCCTGCATCTCCGCAACGGAAAGCAGACGATCCTTTGTCGTCGTCGTTATCCCGTTATCCTTTTCCTTCAGATAAATCTGCACAAGGAAAGTGCGAGAGAAGTTGCCGTAAACTTCGACGTTCTCGGTGGTAGTGTCAAAGTTTTGATGATCTGAATTGACAACGACGCGGTACGAATTGCTCGGTATTGAGCGGAACTCAAAGTTCCCCACCGAGTCGGTAAACACCTCTCCGCCAATTCCGCCGGTGCTCAATTCGAGGACGACGCGAATGCGCTGGTCAGGCATCGCACCGCTTGGCAGAAAGACCTTCCCGCGAATCGTGTGCGCGGCCGCGGTGGATGTGCGGGTCGAAGGGTTCGGGCTACCAGCGCCGCCCGCCGGCTGAGTCTGGGCAGACGCGATCATAGAGCACGTGACCCAACACGCGCAGATCGTGAGCATGGGTTTCCAACATCTGGCAGGAAGTCGCATACAACACCTCGTTTCTGACCAGGAGGGATGGAACCTTGGCAGTAGGACTGGCTCAGGGGAGGTTCGCCAGCGCCGCCTGCCGGGGGATGAAACATTGGTCGATTTTGGATTTTGGATTTTGGATTTTGGATTGAAGCGAATCGAGCTGCGGAATCCGAAATCCAACATTGGTCTACTGCCAATGAGTCGACCCAAAATCTAAAATCTAAAATCTAAAATCCAAAATCGTCCTGAACCGACCGTTAGAAGTGCCGTTTCAGCTTCCGATAAGTATCGGAGAGAGATTCCGGCAGCACTCGCGTCTCACCAATCGTACTAGCAAAATTCGTGTCGCCAATCCAACGAGGCAGGACGTGCATATGAAAGTGGTCCGCGACACCGGCGCCGGCCGCCTGACCAAGATTCATCCCGAGATTGAACCCGTCCGGCCGGTATTCAGCCGCAATCGCGAGTTGAGCCTTCTTGGCCAGATCCATGAGTTCATCCGTGACGGGCTTCTCTGCATCAGCGATCAGCGCCAGATGAGCGTACGGCGCGATCAGCAAATGTCCGCTCGTATATGGATAGAGGTTGAGAACGACGAAACTTGCTCTTCCACGGTAGAGCACGTGACGCGCCTCGTCGGTCTTCGCATCCGCATCAGAGGCTAGTCGACAAAAGACGCAGCCCGTTTCCGGCGCGAGGCCTTCGACGTAACCGGCACGCCAGGGGCTCCACAGGAAGTCCATACTTTGCGGTGCACTCCAACCTTCACCCGGCTTCGCTCGATTCAAGCGGAGAGGCAGATGGCGCCGGAGTCTCGGCGTTTATCAACTCCTTCAGTTCTTTTCCTGGTTTGAAATATGGAACGCGCTTGGCAGGGATGTCGACCGGCGCCCCCGTCTTGGGATTGCGACCACGTCGAGCGTCACGCTGACGCACGCGGAAGGAGCCGAACCCACGCAACTCGATCTTCTCGCCTCGATTGAGCGCCTGGATGATATTCTTGAAAACCTCCTCGACGATTACTTCCGAGTCTTTCTTCGTCAGCTCAGCGGCCCGGGCCACCTCTTCCACAAGTTCAGCTTTCGTCATCTCTCCTCCACTTGCCGGAAACCTCGTGGCGCTCCGGCACGCACGATAAGCAGCCGGACTGTTGACGACTCACGCTCCAACTGCCAGCGTGCCACCGCTCACCGTCCTGCCGTGATGTTCATTTCCACTGATATTTGAACTTCACTGACGTGTCCATATCACCAAGTTCAGCGGGCAACCGACTCGGTAAGAATTTTTCGAGTTTTGACTCTCCGAGAAGGTCAAGGAGCGAGAAACCATCACGTGGTTTGGGTGGCGTGATGATCTGCGGCTCCCCGTGAATGCCCACCATCTTTGCTGTCTGTTTGACTGCGTCTTCGAAATTTCCGATCTCATCCACGAGTCCGTTATCAACCGCTGTTTGCCCCGTGTACACGCGTCCATCCGCCAGTTTCCGCACTCCACCTTCGTCGAGTTCCCTGCGACCGCTCCGGCCTTGCGATACGGCCTGCACGAACTGATCGTAGAGTTCCATGATCATCCCCTGGAAGTACTGCCGTTCCCGCTCCGTCAAGTCACGCGTCGGCGAACCCGTGTCCTTGAATTCACCGCTCTTGAAGACCTCGGGCCGGATCTTCGCCCATGCTGCCAGGTCTTTTATATTGATCCATTCTGCGATGACACCGATGCTTCCCGTAACCGTCCCCGGATTTGCGAAGATCCGGTCGGCAGGACATGCGATATAGTACCCGCCTGACGCCGCCACTGCTCCCATTGAGACGATGACCTTCTTCTTCTGCTCCTCTTTGACGCGCTTGACCTCACGGTAGATCTCCTGTGAAGCCGCAACGCCTCCACCGGGGCTGTCTACCCGCAAAATTATCGCTTTGACGCGGCGATCGTTGCCGTATTGCTTGAGCTGACGATTGATCCGCTTCGCCATGTCACCATTGATCACACCCTCGACGGGTATCACGGCGATCCGATCACCTCCGACTCCGCTGAATCCACCCGTGTCGGACATAAGCAGTGCGCCGACTACCAGGACGGCGCTGAATCCCAGAACCAGGACTCCCGCCACAACGAGGATCCATATGAGACTTCTTCTTTTCATACGAGATGGCCGTCACGGGGCCCTGTGCAGAGGAGTGCAAGCGGTGGATCGGGGCCGGGGTGGGGACTTCGGTTGGAAAAAAGGGCGTCGGAGCCCGGTCCACGGCCACCTATGCGCTTTGACTCCCGATCACCGCTACCTAGCTCTTATTGTCGCCTTCGCTGGCGATATTGAAGTCAGCGATCTCTCCCAGACTCGCCATGCCGCTGTCCGATGCAGTGTAGCTTCGGACATCGATAATGGGCTCGTCCTTGCCCACAGCGCGAGCCGAGAGTCCGATCTTCTTCGCCTCGCGATCCATTTTCAGGATCTTAAAAGCGAGTTTCTGTCCGATCTTCACCGCGTCCTCGGGCTTTTCAACATGCTGATCGGACAGTTCCGACACGTGACAAAGACCTTCGATCCCGTCCTCCAGCTCGACAAAGGCGCCAAAGTTCGCAAACCTCGTTACCTTGCCGCTCACCACGTCACCAGGCCGGTGAGTGTCAAAGAAGACGTCCCAGGCGTTGGGTTCAAGGTCTTTGATCGACAGCGACAGCCGGCGATTCTCGATGTCAATGGCCGTGATCATCGCTTCGACTTCCTGATTCTTCTTGAGCGCCTCACTCGGATGCTTGATACGCTTCGTCCACGAGATGTCCGAGACGTGCACCAGCCCGTCAATCCCATCTTCAATCTCGACAAAGGCGCCAAAGTCAGTGAGATTGCGAACACGGCCCTTGACACGCGTCCCAACAGCGTAGCGTTGCGTTAAAGTGTCCCAGGGGTTCGCTTCAATCTGTTTCAATCCGAGACTGATGCGCCGGCTGTGAGCATCGAGCTCCAATACGGCCGCCTCTACCTCCTGACCAACTGCAAGAAGTTTGGACGGATGTTTGACCCGCTTTGACCAGCTCATCTCCGACACATGGACCAGACCTTCGATGCCCGGCTCGAGCTCGATGAAGGCGCCGTAGTCGGTCAACGAAACAACTTTTCCCTTCACCCGCGAGCCGATCGGATACCGCTCACCGATTGTCGCCCACGGGTCAGGCAGGAGTTGCTTGAAGCCCAGGCTGACTCGCTCGCGGTCCCGGTCGAACTTTAGCACCTTGACCTGGATCGTTTCGCCGACCTTGAACAATTCGCTTGGATTCTGAATGCGTCCCCAGGACATGTCGGTGATATGGAGCAGGCCATCAATGCCTCCGAGGTCGACAAACGCACCGTATTCGGTAATGTTCTTGACCTGGCCATCGACGATGATCCCGTCCTCGAGACTCTTGAGTGTATCCGTCTTTCGCGAAGCAAGCTCTTCCTCAAGCACCGACTTCCGCGAAAGAACGATGTTGCCGCGCTTTTTGTTGACCTTCAGGACGCGGACGTCGATTTCCTTGTTGCGAAAACTGTCGAGATTGCGCACCGGTCGAACGTCGACCTGACTTCCAGGCAGAAACGCGGCGATACCGCCGATATCGACACGCAGGCCCCCTTTTATCCTGTCAACGACGCGGCCCGTCAGATTGGTGCCATTACGATAGGCCAGCTCGATGTGATCCCAGGTCTTCATCCGGATCGCATCGGCGCGGGACAGCTCGACGTAGCCTTCGCTATTTTCGAGTTGCTTCACGAGCACATCGACCTGATCACCAGGTTTGACCGTTATTCGGTCGCCGTCCCTGAACTCCTCGAGCGAGACGATTCCTTCGGACTTGAAACCGATATCGATGATTACCGCTTGATCGGTGACTTTCTCGACTGTGCCTTTTACAACTTCGCCTTCGCTTATCTCAGCCTGATGCTGCCGTTCATGCCGGTCGAGGATGGCGCCGAAATCTTCCATTCCAAGCTCGCCATTCTCATTCGCTGTTTCCGATTCAGAACCCGCCGATTGAGCCGAAGCTTCAGCCTCTGCGGGAGTGACCTCTGCGGGAGTGACCTCTGCGGGATTGATTTCGGCTTCCGGGTTTGGTTGGGCGCTCTCGGCGGGACTCAAAGTCTTTTCAGGGACTTCAGGGCTCACGCCGCCAGCGTGTGGGTCGGGGATCGTTTGTGACATTGAAACTGGGCTTCCTCCTAAACGGACTTCAAAACTGCTCCAGGCAGCTCTACAACGTATTTTTTTCAATAGAACTTACATGATAACCGTTTGCACGCGATTTGCCAAACGAGGATCGACACTTGCCATCACGAGACCGGAATTCTCATCAGCTCGCTAGCGCAATCTGCTCCCGTTCAATCTCACGCAAACGTTGGACAACCCGCTGAATCATCCAGTCCGGCGTCGATGCGCCTGCGCTGACACCAACACGTTCAGCCCCACGCAGATCCAGCGGATCAATCTCTTCAGGCGTCTCAATCAACAACGCACGTGCGCAGTGAGCGCGTGCGGTCTCCACCAGCTTGGTGCTGTTGGCGCTGTGCCGGCCGCCAATCACATAGACAAGGTCGACATCGGAAGCCAGCTGGCGGATCGCCGCCTGGTTCTCTTCGGTCGCATCACAGATCGTCTCGCAGACCTTCACCTCCCGGGCCCGTTCGCGCAGCGCCGAAATGATCGCCCGGTACTTCTCCGGGTTGATGGTAGTTTGCGCAATCGTCCCGATGCGATCAAGCAATGGAAGCGCCTGGGCCTCCTCGACGGTCTTCACGACAAGAGCGTCGTCTCCGATGTATCCGAGAATGCCCCGGATCTCAGGATGATTTCGGTCTCCCGCGATCACGACGGTATAGCCATCCTCCCTCAACTCAATTGCTTTGCGCTGCGAGTAATGAACATATGGGCAAGTGCCGTCCATCACGCGCAGTCCCCGCGCCTTCATTTCCTCGTAGGCCTGCGGCGCAACGCCGTGGGCGCGAATAATCACTATGCCTTCGTCAGGAAGGGTCTGATCATCGGCCATCGCGATGCCGTCGCGCTCCAGGCGCTCGGTCTCCTGGGCGTTGTGAATGAGCGGCCCCAGGGTTACGACCTTCTGCCCATCTGCTTTCTCGAGGGCACGATAGGCCAGGTCGACGGCGCGTTTGACGCCCATACAGAACCCCAGGCTATCGGCCAGCAAAATCTCCATCGGATACCTCTGTCTCAGCTCCAAACGACCATCAACTCTATAGGTTCCGGCAACCTGGTGTCAATGCTTTGCTCTCCTGGTGCTGAGGGCGAAAAAGCGCTTTACTTCAGCCTCCGTCAGTTGTCGATACTCGCCCGGCCGCAGTCGCTCGCGTTCGAGAAAGCCGATTGCTACCCGTCGCAGCTTAATCACCGAGTGGCCGATCCCGTCGAACATCTTCCGAAGCTGTTGGTTACGGCCTTCGTAGAGAACTACCTCAAACCAGCTGTTACTTGCGCTTTCTCTTGTCCGCCGGATCCTGGCGGGAGCCGTACGTGTTTCGTCAATGAGTATACCGCGTCGCAGACGATCCAGTTGAGCATCGGTCGGTCGGCCCTTGACCTTGACCTCGTAACGTTTCGGTACGTGCGTCGCTGCCCTCGTGATCAGGTGCGTAAAGTCGCCGTCATTGGTCAACAGTAATAGCCCCTCGCTATTAAAATCGAGCCGGCCCACTGGATGCACTTTGTTTCGATACCTGCCGAGCAGATCGACAACGAGCGGCCTCGCTTGTGGATCAGAGGTGCTCGTCAGAAAGCCGATCGGCTTATTAAGGAGCAGATATACTTTTTCTTTGCGGGTCAGGAGCTTGCCGCTGACTTTGATGTGATCCCGCTCCGCATCGGCTTTCGCGCCCAACTCTTTGACTACTTTCCCGTTGACGGTCACTGCTCCGGAGACGATCAGTTCCTCAGCCTTCCGTCGAGAGGCGATTCCGGCTGCGGCGATTAGTTTTTGGAGGCGTTCTTGCATAAAGAAGTTAACGCAAAGACGCAAAGGCGCAAGGGCGCAAAAAGATTGCGTCTTTGCGCCTTTGCGCCTTTGCGTTAATTCTGACCCTTTATCATTTCATTCATCATCTCTCGCTCGCTGATGCCCCGCCAGCAATGGCCCTGCCCTGGCGCAAAGACTATCTTCTCGTCGGCTGGAGGCTGCGCTTTCTTGAAAAACGCGTCGAGTAAATGCACGCCGTTATTCAAAAAGTAGTTGTCCGCGTCGCCTATCCAGATATGCAGTTTTCCCTTGAGCTTCGGAGCTAATGCTGGCCAGTTGCCTTCGAGCACCAGTCGCAGGTCATAACGCTTCCAATCCTCCGTCAGCGCTCGATTTATTGCGCCCGTTTGCGGATCCCAAAGAGCTGTCGGAAACCCGTCCTTTCCCCGCGGCCCGTAGACCGCGTTCCATGCACCCCATTGCCCGCCCGAGCGAGTCCAACTATCGCCGGCGCCAAGCACATTCTCCATCTGACATTCATGGCGCATTGTGTAGCGCACATCCCCGTCTGTATCTCGAGCGCCCGGTCGCTCAAAGCCGTGCTCATTCACGTACGCATTCTGATCCTGATAGATGTTTACGAGTTGAAAGCCGCGGAAATCGACCCCATCGGGGCACGATGACCAGACGCCGTTGAAGTACTCGGGATAGAAAATCTGCAACGCGAGTGAAACCCATCCACCTGTCGAACCCCCATCGAGCACTCGCCCCCGCGCCTCTCCAAGACCTCGATACTTCCGCTCAATCTCCGGAATCAACTCCTGTGTCACCGCATCCCCGTACGGCCCGTTGTTGGCAGAGTTGACCTGATAGGGATCGCCATAGGGACCGGCGCCATCGAGATGAACATAGATCATTCTCGGGGTGTCGTCTGCGAGCCAGGCCCGTCGAAAGTCCGAATTCTCGGACATCAAGCGCTGTACACCTGTAAAACGCGAACCGTACCCGCCGATGTGAATGCGCAGCGGATAGCGTCTTGCAGTCTCGCTCGCGTGACCGCGAGGCAGGATGATGCCGGCGCGAAGAAACATCGGCCGCCCCCAGAACTTGCTCAACAAGTTCGACTGGAACTTCAGGTACTTGACGTATTCCGTTTCCGCGGGCAGCGATTCGGGAGGAATCTGCTCCGTCAACTGAAGCTTCAATGCCCCGCTGCGCCCGGGATCAACACGCAATCGCTGCGGGCGGCTGTAGAGATTTCCCGGCGAGTTGAGCGCCTTCAACTCAAGATTTGTATCGAGAACTGCCTGAACCGTGTAGTCGCCGGGCTCAAGGTTAGTCAAACTCTTCAGGGGAAACGCCGCGCTGCGTTCATCGATCAGCCCGGGCTTCGAGTCGGTGATCTCCACGACATCTCGCGCGAATGTCGGTGGGGCGTCCATCCCGGTGCGCCCGGCTACCTGGCGCGGCTCACCCCCGTCACCGCGACCCATGATGACGAAGAGTCGTCCCTGACGCGCCTTTGAGACCAGCTGCGGAGCGACCGTTACCTCGAAATGCAGCGGAGATCCGTTTTGTCGCGCAGCCAGGCCGAGTGTGAGAACTAATGCCGTTCCGATGGCGATGGCGCCACGAACCATATCTCTCCTCTTGATCCTCTGGATCATCGGGCCGTCGCCGGTTCGGTCGCCGGCTCATAACCCAGATTTGACGAGAGCCATCGCTCGATGTCAGCTAGTGGCATTCCCTTTCGGCGCTGATAATCGAGGACCTGATCGCGACCAACTTTGCCCACCTGAAAGTACTTCGATTCCGGGTGCGCGAAATAAAGGCCGGAAACCGAACTCGCAGGCAGCATCGCGAAACTCTCAGTGAGCTCAATTCCGGTGTTCTTTTCTGCCGCCAGCAGATCGAAGATGGTCCGCTTCTCGGTGTGATCGGGACAAGCCGGATAGCCGGGCGCCGGGCGAATGCCGCGATATCGCTCGCGAATCAGGTCTTCACTGGTGAGATTCTCGTCTCGCCCGTAACCCCAGTTCTCGCGCGCCCGCTTGTGCAGCATTTCGGCGAAGGCTTCCGCAAGGCGGTCGGCGAGCGCCTTGACCATAATCGAATTGTAATCGTCGTGATCGCGTTCGAAACGCGCGCACAACTCATCAACGCCGATGCCGGTAGTGACAGCAAAGGCGCCAATGTAGTCGTCGAGGGCGCTCTCCTTTGGTGCGATGAAATCCGAAAGGGCATAGCTCGGCTGGCCTTCCCCTTTATCAATCTGCTGACGAAGCGTGTGGAGGACAGTGAGAACGCTCTTGCGCGACTCATCAGTGTAAAGCTCGATGTCATCCCCCACGCTCGAGGCCGGGAAGAAGCCGTACACTCCTCGCGCAGTGAGCAACCGATTCCTGACGATCTCATCCAGGAGGTTCTGCGCGTCGATAAGCAGCTCGCGCGCACGCGGACCAACTCTGGGATCATCGAGTATCTTCGGATAGACTCCGCGAAGCTCCCACGTGTGAAAGAACGGTGTCCAGTCGATGAACTGCGCGATCTCATCGAGTAGAACTTCGTCAAGCGCGCGCACTCCAGTGAAGGCAGGTTTCGCAATCTGTTCAGGCCGCCAGATGATTGGAGCGCGCCGTCTGCGTGCCGTCTCAATCTCGAGCAGCGGCCGCTCGTCCTTGCTCGCCTGATGCCGTTCGCGATCTCGTGCCTGGTTGTGCAGATTATCAAGAACAAAACTCGGCTTTAGTTCAGGGTTGATGAGATTGCCGACAACACTGACGGCGCGCGAAGCATCGAGCACGTGGACAACCGGCTCTCCATAATGTGACGCAATCTTGACCGCCGTATGCACCCGGCTCGTAGTCGCGCCGCCTATCAACAGCGGAGCGGTAAACCCTTCCCGCTTCAATTCGCGCGCTACGTGCATCATCTCGTCGAGCGACGGGGTGATCAGGCCACTGAGCCCGATGATGTCCACATCCCGCTCACGCGCCGTCTTGAGAATTCGGTCCGCGGGTACCATTACGCCCAGATCGATCACCTCGTAATCGTTACAGCCCAGCACGACGCCAACAATGTTCTTGCCAATGTCGTGCACGTCGCCCTTGACCGTCGCGAGCAGCACCTTACCCTGGACGTGTGTCTCCCCGGACGCCTCCTTTTCCGCTTCCATATACGGCAGGAGATACGCGACTGCTTTTTTCATCACACGCGCGCTCTTTACCACTTGCGGAAGAAACATCTTGCCCGACCCGAAGAGATCACCGACTATGTTCATCCCGACCATTAGCGGGCCTTCTATAACGAGGAGTGGTCGTCCGTATTTCTGCCGCGCCTCTTCAGTGTCTTCTTCGATGTAATCGACGATGCCTTTGACGAGCGCGTGTGCCAGCCGTTCGTCCACGGTCCCTTCGCGCCACTCATCTTCCTTCGCTTCGGGGCGGTCTTTAGCCTTAACCGATTCGGCGAACGTTACGAGCCGTTCCGTCGCGTCCGGCCGGCGGTTGAGTAACACATCTTCGACAAGTTCGAGCAGGTCTTTGGGAATCTCGTCGTAGACCGCGAGTTGCCCCGCGTTGACGATCCCCATGTCAAGCCCCGCCTTGATCGCATGATAGAGAAACGCCGAATGCATCGCTTCTCTCACGACGTTGTTGCCGCGAAATGAGAACGAGATGTTGCTTACACCGCCGCTGACTTTTGCAAGCGGCAAGTGTTCCTTGATCCAGCGCGTCGCCTCGATGAAAGCCACAGCGTAGTTGTTGTGCTCTTCCATTCCGGTCGCCACGGTCAGGATATTGGGATCGAAGATGATGTCCTGCGGAGGAAAGCCGACCTCGTCAGTCAGGATGCGGTAGGCCCTCGTGCAAACCTCGATCTTTCGCTCAAAAGTGTCTGCCTGACCTCGTTCATCGAAGGCCATGACTATCACTGCCGCGCCGTAGCGGCGAACAAGGCGCGCCTGCTCTTTGAAACGCTCTTCGCCCTCCTTGAGACTGATCGAGTTGACGACGCCTTTGCCCTGGACACACTTAAGGCCGGCTTCGATGATCGACCACTTCGAGCTGTCGATGACAAGCGGCACGCGCGAAATGTCCGGCTCCGCAGCAATCAGATTGAGAAAGGTTGTCATTGCCTGCTCGGAATCGAGCAGACCTTCGTCCATATTGACATCGATGAGCTGAGCGCCGTTTTCGACCTGCTGCCGCGCAATTGGCAGCGCCTCTTCGAATTGGCCCGCGAGAATCAACTTCGAGAATCTCGGGGAGCCTGTGACGTTCGTCCGCTCCCCAACGTTTACAAAGTTCGTTTCGGGACGGAGAGTCAGCGCTTCGAGGCCGCTAAGCCGCAGGTAGGGCTCTATGCGCGGCGGCACACGCGGCGGACACGCGCGCGCGGCCGCGGCGATCGCTCGTATGTGATCGGGCGTAGTCCCGCAGCATCCACCAACAAAATTGAGCCAGCCCGATGCGGCCCAGTCACCCAGCTGTGGCGCCATCGTCTCGGGGGTTTCAGGGAAACCGGTCTCAGAAAGGGGATCAGGCAAACCGGCATTCGGATAGCAGCTCACATAGACAGGCGCAATACCGGCAAGCTCCTCGATGAAGGGACGCATCTCCTTCGGCCCGAGCGCGCAGTTGATGCCGATGCTCAAAACATCAATGTGCGAAACCGAATTCCAGTAAGCTTCGACCGTTTGTCCCGATAGAGTTCGGCCACTCAGATCGGTGATTGTGAACGAAACCATCACCGGCAGACGACGGCCGAAATGCTCGAAACACTTCTCGATCGCAAACAATGCGGCCTTCGAGTTGAGTGTATCGAAAACCGTCTCTACGATTAGAATATCCGCACCGCCATCTATGAGACCACGTGCCTGATCGTAATAAGCAGTCATCAGTTGATCGAATGTGACTGCACGCGTCGCCGGGTTGTTGACGTCGGGCGAGAGAGAGCCGGCTCGATTGGTTGGCCCAAGTGACCCGGCGACAAAACAGTCGCGCTCCGGATGTTCGGCCCTGAACTGATCGACCGTCTGTCGGGCCAGGCGCGCTGAGGCCACATTGAGCTCGTAGGCGAGATCCTCCATTCCATAGTCGGCAAGCGAGATGGCCTGGGCGTTGAAGGTATTGGTCTCGATAATGTCGGCGCCGGCTTCGAGGTAATCGCGATGAATCTCGGCAATGATTTGCGGCTGCGTCAATGAAAGAAGGTCGTTGTTGCCCTTCAGATCGCGGGCCCAGTCGGCGAACCGCTCACCTCGATAGGCAGCCTCCTCGAGCCGGTGACGCTGAATCATCGTCCCCATAGCGCCATCGATTATCACGATACGCCTGCTCAGGATGTTCTCGAGCCTCTCTCTGACAGATGGCTGATTCACTTCAATAAGCCTCTTTGCGTCTCTGCGCCTTTGCGCCTTTGCGTTAAGTTCACTTCTCCAAAACCTCAAACACTTCGAGTGCGTGCGGTATCTTGCCGAACGGGGCAGAGACTTGCGCTCCCTGCACGAAGGGCAGCACCTCCTGGAGCATTTCCTGCGCGATCTTGACTCCCTCTTGCAGCGCCGACGCGCCGTCTTCCTTTCTGCGCATCCTCTCGAGAATTACCGGAGGCACCGAAACGCCCGGAACCTCATTGTTCAGAAATTCCGCATTGCGAAAACTCACAAGCGGCCAGATACCGGGGATGATCGGAATACGACAGTGCTCGATCCTTTTCAGGAACTGCTTCAGTTGCTCAGTGTCGAACACCGGTTGCGTGATCGCGAACTCGGCGCCCGCTTCCACTTTCCATTCAAAGCGACGGATCTCATAATCCAGGTCGATCGCGCCGGGATTGACGCCCACGCCTATGACGAACGCTGTCGGCTTACCGATCGGATTACCACCGGGGTCGAGCCCATGATTGAGCCGATTGACCATATTCGTAAGCCCGATGGCGTCGATATCGAAGACGGCTGTCGCATCCGGGTAAGGCCCCATCTTCGGCGGATCGCCGGTCACAAGCAGAAAATTGTGCAGCTTCAGTGCAGCGGCGCCGAGCAGGTCCGACTGCATACCGAGCAGATTCCGGTCGCGACACGCGTAATGCGTGACCGCTTCGATACCGACCTGTTGCTCGATAATCAGGGAGACGGCGAGGGCGCCCATGCGCGATTGCGCGCGTGGACCGTCCGGGACATTGACAGCGTCAACGCCGGCTTCTTTAAGTGTCCGAACGCCCTCGATCATCTTCGCAGCATCGCACCCCTTTGGCGGCACGATCTCCACGCTCGTGACGAACTTCCCGTTTGCGAGTTTGTTGGAGAAGCGCGAGCGCTCCGCAAAAGGCACAGGCTCGACCTTCACACTATGATCATCGACTGTGATTGCGCGGACGGTTCGACGGCCCGGGCTCAACGCGCGAACTGCGTCCACAATCAACTTTATGTGATCCGGAGTCGTCCCACAGCATCCGCCAATGAATTTGACGCCGGAGTTAATCAGCCGCTTTGCATACTTGGCCATGTATTCAGGCGAACACATGTACATCTGCCGGCCCTGAACATCGCGCGGCATGCCCGCATTTGGTTGCGCCGAGAGACGTCGCGTTGTGAGCGGGCGCATTTTCTCGATGGCGGAAAGGATGATCTGCGGGCCAACAGAGCAGTTGAGACCGATCACATCAGCGGCGTCCTGGCCGAGCCACTCGTCCAGTTGGGGCGTGAAAATCTGGGGTGCCGTTCCATAAGCTGTTTCGCCCTGATCGGTGATAGTCACCTGTGCAAAGATGACGAGATCGCAAAGCTCACGCACGGCGCGGATTGCCTGGTGAAGCTCTGCAAGGTCGTGGAACGTCTCGAGCACGAAGCAATCCACACCGCCTTCGAGGAGCGCTTGTGCCTGCTCCTTAAAGTGTTCCTTCGCTTCCTCGATCGAAGTCGGCCCATACGGCTCGATTCGAACTCCGAGCGGTGAGATTGCGCCTCCCACAAAGACATCATGATTTGATGTTTCTACAGCCTTTCGCGCGATGCGCGCGGCTGCGAAGTTGATCTCAGCAAGCTTGCCGTCGAGTCCGTACGTGGTTAGTTTCAGTCGGGACGCCCCGTAGGTGTTGGTCTCGACTATTT
>Ga0068859_100003996_pt1 | contig 15033 bp, 12 predicted proteins | sample KBSSwiS22_FD_66585 | JGI IMG/M metagenome (GOLD analysis project Ga0068859, IMG submission 66585) | Switchgrass rhizosphere microbial communities from Kellogg Biological Station, Michigan, USA - KBS Switchgrass S2-2 | ecosystem: Host-associated > Plants > Roots > Rhizosphere > Soil ...
GGCTACCAACAAGTCCCACGGTCGTCTTCGACGGGGTCGGCGGAGCGGTCGGGCGCGCTGCCTACGAATCCCTCCGCGACGGCGGCAGGCTGCTGCGCTACGGCTGGTCCAGCGGCGAGCAGAACGCCTACGACGACCCGCAACGGCCGGTGATCGACGTACTCGGACCGGCCATGTTCGCCAAGCGCGGCAACCTTCAGGCGCTGGAGAAGGAGGCGCTCGCCCGAGCGGCCGATGGTTCCCGCGTCCCGCTCGTAGATACCCGATTCGCGCTCGCGGAAGCCGCGGCAGCACACCGCGCCCTGGAACGCGGCGAGGTGACCGGAAAGCTGGTCCTGCTCGTCGGAGGCAGCCGATGACCTCCGTAGCATCGGCGCGCGTGACCCCGCCCAGGATTTCCCCGTTCACCGGGCGCGACCGGGTCACCCTGATCGGCATCCTCGTCGTCATCACCATGATCGCGTTCGAGGCGATGGCTGTCTCGGCGGCGCTGCCGACCGCAGCCAAGGACCTCGATGCGATCGGGTCGTTCGGCTGGGCGTACACGGGCTTCCTCGTCGCGGACGTCGTCGGGCTCGTCCTGGCGGGTCAGTACAGCGACAGCCACGGCCCGCGCCTTCCGCTCACCGCCGGCCTCGTCCTGTTCACCGCCGGACTGGTCGTGAGCGGGGCGGCGATCGACATGCCGATGCTCATCGCCGGCCGGGTCGTGCAGGGCATCGGCGGCGGGCTGCTGATGACCACGGTCTACGTCGTGATCGGGCAGGTCTTCGCGCAGGCGTCGCATCCCAAGGTCTTCGCCGCCACCTCGTCCGCCTGGGTCGTCCCGTCCCTGCTCGGCCCGCTGATCTCCGGCGCCCTGGCCGACCACGCGAGCTGGCGCTGGGTCTTCCTCGGACTCGTCCCGTTCACGCTGCTCGGCGTCGTCCTGATCCTGCCCGTCCTGCGCAGCCTGCGCCGTCCGGAGAACCCGACGGTTCGGCGCAACGCGCTTCCGTTCGCCCTCGCGGTCGCCGCGAGCATCGCCCTACTCGAGCAGATCGGACAGCATCCTCCCGCGTGGCCGGTCCTGGTCCTGGCCGCGGCGGCGAGCATCGCGCTGCTCGCGTGGGGACTGCGGGCGCTGCTGCCTGCGGGGACGTTCGGGCTGCGCCGCGGCGTCGCTCTGCCGATCGCGCTGCGCGGCCTGTTCAGCGGTGCCTTCTTCGGTGTCGAGGCGTTGATCCCGCTCTGCCTGACCGTCCAGCACGGCCACGGGGCGACGGCCGCAGCGCTTCCACTCGCCGGCGCCGGCGCGCTCTGGGCCTTCGGGTCGTGGGTGCAGGGGCGCGGGACGAAGGGGGACGAGACGGCGTACCGGCGGCACCTCGTTCGCATCGGATTCGCCTTCGTGCTGGTGGGCGCGGTCGTCGCGGGGTTCGCGGCGAGCAGCGAGGTGCCGGGTTGGATCCTGTTCCCCGGCTGGTTCGTCGCCGGCGTGGGCGCCGGGCTCACGATCTCCAGCTTCAGCGTGCTCATGCTGCGGGCCACGAACGACGCAGACCGCGGCTTCGACTCCGCCGCGCTGCAACTGTCGGATGTGACCGTCCAGGCCGTCACCACCGGGCTCGGCGGCGTGCTGGTGGCCGCCGCGGCGCGGGGCTCGATCGGGTACGGCTCGGCATTCGCGACGGTCCATGTGACCATGGCCGCCATCGCCATCTTCGGCCTGATCGCCGCCGGACGCGTCCGCAGCGGATCTTCAGACGGTTCGCGCGTCCCGGCCTGAATCGGGTCTGAAGATCGCCACGTGCTCCGCGATCTTCGGACGACACTCGCCCAACCGCCCGGAATCTGTCCGAAGATCGCCGATGCGGCGGCGCATGTAATCCGCGCTGTGCGCGTCAACGTGCTCGATCGCCTCGGCATCGTCCGCAAGCGGCCACTGCTCTCGGCTCACTCGCACGTAGACTCGGGGGCAATGCCCTACCTGGATCATGCCGCCACGACGCCCATGCTGCCGCAAGTGATTGCGGCCGTCACCGACGCAATGGGTGAGCTCGGCAATCCCTCCTCGCAGCACGGCGCGGGTCGCCGCGCCCGCCGACGGGTCGAGGAGTCCCGCGAACTGCTGGCTGCGCAGGTCGGAGCCCGTCCCTCCGAGGTGATCTTCACCGCCGGCGGCACCGAGGCCGACAACCTCGCGGTCAAGGGCATTTTCTGGGCCCGCCGCGACGCCGAGCCCCGCCGCACTCGGATCATCGCCAGCTCGGTCGAGCACCACGCGGTCGTGGATGCCGTCGAGTGGCTCGTACAGCACGAGGGCGCGAGCGTCACCTGGCTGCCGGTCGACAAGTTCGGCCGGGTCGCCCCGGCGTCGCTGCGCGCCGCGATCGAGCAGGACCCGGACGACGTCGCGCTGGTCAGTGTCATGTGGGCCAACAACGAGGTCGGGACGCTGCAGCCGATCACCGGGCTGGCCGAGATCGCCCATGAGTCCGGGGTGCCGCTGCACACCGATGCGGTACAGGCAGTCGGCGCCGTGCCGGTCGACTTCGCCGCCTCCGGCGTGGACGCGCTGACCCTCACCGGTCACAAGCTCGGCGGTCCGTACGGGGCTGGCGCGCTGCTGCTGCGCCGCGACACCGCCGCCGTCCCGCTGCTGCACGGCGGGGGACAGGAACGGGACGTCCGCTCCGGCACCCTGGACGTGCCCGGCATCGTCGGCCTGGCCACCGCCACCGAACTCGCCGTCGCCGCCCAGCTCGAGTTCGCCAAGCGGGTGGACGCGCTGCGGGCCGGCCTCGTCGAAGGCATCCGAGTGCAGGTCTGCGACGTGATCGTCAACGGCCACTCCACGCACCGACTGCCCGGCATCGCGCATTTCTCGTTCCCGGGCTGCGAGGGTGACTCGCTCTTGATGCTGCTGGACGCGCGGGGCATCGAGTGCTCGACCGGCTCGGCCTGCAACGCGGGTGTCGCCCAGCCCTCGCACGTCCTGCTCGCGATGGGCGCGTCGCCAGCGCTGGCCAGAGGGTCGCTGCGTTTCTCGCTCGGGCACACCACCACGGAGGCCGACATCGACGCGGTCATCGAGGCCATCGCGCCCGTCGTCGACCGCGCCCGCCGCGCTGGCCTTACCGGGGTTGCATCATGACCTCCGCGCTCTCGATGACCTTGCCCCCTCCAACCGTGCGGCTCGGCCGTTCGAGCACGGGTGAAAGGGACAACGTGGGCGTCGCAGTCGTCCTTGTCCCCGTCAACCATGCGGCTCGGCCGGTTGAGCACGGGTGGCGGGGACAAAGTTGCACATGGGGTCCGCGATGAAGGTCCTGGCGGCGATGTCCGGCGGGGTCGACTCGGCCGTCGCGGCGGCCCGCGCCGTCGACGCCGGGCACGACGTCACCGGAGTGCACCTCGCCCTGGCCGCCAAGCCCGCCACCCTGCGGAAGGGCGCCCGCGGCTGCTGCACCCTGGAGGACGCCAACGACGCCCGCCGTGCCGCGGACGTGCTGGGCATCCCCTTCTACGTGTGGGACCTCGCCGAGCGGTTCAAGGCCGACGTGATCGACGATTTCGTGGCCGAGTACGCGGCGGGACGGACCCCCAACCCGTGCCTGCGCTGCAACGAGAAGATCAAGTTCTCGGCCGTCCTGGACCGGGCGATCGCGCTCGGCTTCGACGCCGTCGTCACCGGCCACCACGCGCGTCTGGACGGCGGCGTGCTGAGCAGGTCGGTGGACGAGGGCAAGGACCAGTCCTACGTCCTGGCAGTCCTGACGCCCGACCAGCTGGCGCACGCGATCTTCCCGCTGGGCGACACGACCAAGGACGAGGTCCGCGCGGAGGCCGCCCGCCGCGGCCTCGCGGTGGCGACCAAGCCGGACAGTCACGACATCTGTTTCATCGCCGACGGCGACACTCGCGGCTTCCTCGCCGCGCGGCTGGGCTCGACGCAGGGCCCGATCGTCGACGCCGTCAGCGGCCGGACCCTCGGCTCGCACCAGGGATCGCACGGCTTCACGATCGGCCAGCGCCGTGGCCTGAACCTCACCGTGCCGGCCCCGGACGGCGAGCCCCGCTACGTCCTGTCCATCCGTCCGGCCGACAACACGGTCGTGGTCGGACCCGGCGAGCTGTTGGACGCCGATGAGATCGTCGCGGCTCCGGCGGTCTGGACGGGCGGCGCCGCACCCGCCGACAGGTTCGACTGCCTCGTCCAGCTCCGGGCGCACGGCATGATCAGCCCGGCGACGGTCACCCTCGACGGCGACACGGTCACCGCTTACCTGCACCGGCCGCAGCGGGGCGTCGCCGCTGGTCAGGCCCTGGTCATGTACGACGCCGACCGGGTCATCGGCTCCGCCACCATCACCGCCACCATCACGGCCGCCGCGCGGGCCGGCGTCACCGCGTGAGTCGCCCCTGGGTATCCGGGGCGGCCACGACCGTCGGGTCGCTGCCGGGCACCGACCCGGCCGAGGCGGCCCGGTTGGTCATCGGCGAGCTGCCCGACCTGCCGCACCTGCCTGAACTGCCGGGACGCGGCGCCGGATCAGACATGATCGGTCGCACCGCCGCGATGCTGGTCGACTTCCCCGTCGAACTCGTCCCGACCGGGTGGCGGGCCGCCGGGCACCCCGGCCGCGACCTGAGCCGGGCCACCGACTTCCTCGCCTGGGACCTGGACGCGATCGAGGCCGTCACGGCGAAGTACCACGGCCCGCTGAAGCTGCAAGCCGTCGGCCCGTGGACGCTCGCCGCCGCCCTCGAACTGCACACCGGCCACCGCATCGTCACCGACCCCGGTGCCACCAGAGACCTCGCCGCCTCGCTCGCCGAGGGACTGGTCAACCACCTCGCCGAGGTAGCCAAGCGGGTCCCCGGCGCCCAGCTCGTGCTGCAGCTGGACGAGCCCGCTCTGTCCGCCGTCCTCGCGGGCACCCTGCCCACCGCATCGGGCTGGGGGACGGTCCGGGCGGTGGACGTCAGCATCGTCCGGGACACCCTGCGGGACGTCCTGGCCGTGGGACCCGAGGACGCACGCGCCGTGCACTGCTGCGCCAGGGACGTCCCGATCGCGCTGCTCCGGGAAGCCGGAGCGGACGCCCTGAGTCTCGACCTCAGCCTGAACTTGAGGCAGAAGGACGCACTGGGGGAGGCGATCGACGCCGGCACGTCCCTGTGGCTGGGTGTCCTGCCGTCGACGGACACCCCGATCGGGAAGGAGTCCGGCCGCGAACCGATCGCCAAGCTGTGGTCCGACCTCGGCTTCCCGCGCGACCGACTCGCCGGTGCGGTCGTCCCGACCCCGACGTGCGGGATGGCCGGCGCGTCACCGGCCTACGCGCGCCGCGTCCTGAAGGTCCTGCACGAGCTGACCGCTTGGCTGCGGCACGAAGAGGGGTACTGAGCGGTTGCGCCGTGCCCCCATCGGGTATGCGCAGGACATGACCATCGGAGCCAGCCTTTTCCTGATCGCCGTTGGTGCGATCCTCAAGTTCGCGGTGACCTACGACGGCAATGGGTTCGACATCGGCACGATCGGTGTCATCCTCATGATCGTCGGTGCGGTCGGACTCGTCCTCGGCCTGTTCCTCATGACCGTTCGCCGGCGCACCGACGTGGTCACCAGCGACCCGTACGGCCGCTCGCGCACGACGTACGTCGAGCCGCGCAACCCCGCCGACACCCTGTAGAGCCGACACCCCTGGTAAGCGGGAACTCAGCTCGCAGATCCGGTGACGGGCGCTGTCCTCACGACAGCGCCCGGGCAGCGGCGCGAGCGGAGAAGATGCAGCCGCCGAGGAACGTCCCCTCCAGGGCGTTGTAGCCGTGCACGCCGCCGCCCCCGAACCCGGCGACCTCGCCGGCCGCGTACAGCCCCGGCAGCGGAGTGCCGTCCGGCCGCAGCACCTGCGAGTTCAGGTTCGTCTCCAGGCCGCCCAGGGTCTTGCGGGTCAGGATGTTGAGCCGGACGGCGATCAGCGGGCCGTGCCCCGGGTCCAGGATGCGGTGCGGCTTGGCGACCCGGATCAGCCTGTCGCCGACGTACTGCCGGGCGTTGATCATGGCCTGCACCTGCGCGTCCTTGGCGTACTTGTTCTCGACCTGGCGGTCGCGCGCGACGATCTGCCGCTCGAGGTCCTCCACCGACAGGACCGGCCCGCGGGAGAGCTTGTTCATCCCGGCCACCAACTCGCCGAGCGTGTCGGCCACGACGAAGTCCACGCCGTGCTGCTTGAACGCCTCGACCGGAGCGGGCGCCCCCTTGGCCAGCCGGGACTGCATCGTCACCTTGATCGACTTGGACGTGATGTCAGGGTTCTGCTCCGAACCCGACAGCGCGAACTCCTTCTCGATGATCGACTGCGTCAGGACGAACCACGAGTAGTCGTAGCCGGATGCGAGGATCGCCTGCATCGTGGAGTTGGTATCGAAGCCGGGAAAGTTCGGTGGCGTAAGGCGTTTGCCATCGGCGGAGAACCACAGGGCGGACGGCCCGGGGATGATCCGGATCGCGTGGTCCGGCCAGATCGGGTCCCAGTTGTGGATGCCTTCGGTGTAGTGCCACATTCGGTCCCGGTTGACGATGGACGCCCCGGCCGACTCCGAGATCGCCAGCATGCGCCCGTCCACATGGGCCGGTACGCCGCTGATCATGTACTGCGGTGCGGGACCGAGACGGTCGACCGGCCAGTTCGCGCGGATCAGGTCGTGGTTGTGGCCGATGCCGCCGGAGGTGACGATCACGGCGCCGGCCCGGTACTCGAAGTCGCCCGTCTCGTCCCGCGAGGTCGCCACACCGCGCGGCGCGTCGGTCGGCGAGAGCGTCCGTCCCCGCACGCCGACCACCGAGTCTCCGTCCAGGATCAGCGAATCCACCCGATGGCGGAAGGCGAAACTCACCAGGCCGTGCCGCTCGGCTGCCAGCACGGGCTCGGCGAAGACGCGGACGACCTCCGGGCCGGTGCCCCACGTCAGGTGGAACCGCGGCACGGAGTTGCCGTGTCCGCCGGCGAGGCCCGAGCCGCGCTCGGCCCAGCCGACGATCGGCGTGATGCGCAGCCCGAGGTCGTGCAGGTACTGCCGCTTCTCGTCGGTGGCGAACCGGACGTACGCCTCGGCCCAGCGCCGCGGCCAGACGTCCTCGCGCTCGCGGTCGAAGCCTGCCGAGCCCAGCCAGTCCTGCAAGGCCAGGTCGTAGGAGTCCTTGATCCCGAGCCGGCGCTGTTCGGGGGAGTCGACCAGGAAGAGCCCGCCGAGCGACCAGAAGGCTTGCCCGCCCAGGTTGTTGCGGTTCTCCTGATCCAGGACCAGGACCCGCTTGCCCGCCCTGCTCAGCTCGTAGGTGGCCACCAGCCCGGCCAGTCCCGCCCCGACGACGATCACGTCCACGTGTTCAGTCACCCCCGCATCCTGGCAGCGTTGTCGCCACGGCGGCATTGCCACCTCATCCGGAGATTTGGGACTTCGAATGGACGAGACCCGGAAGCGGTCGTACCTTCAGATAAGGGCCCTGTTCGCCGATGTAAAGTGTAGGTGAAGTTTGATGGAGGAGCGTTCGGCGATGGACGATCTGTGCGCGTGCGGCCACCTGCGCGAAGCTCATGAGCACTACCGCAAGGGCAGCGACTGCGCCTTCTGCGGCATCGAGGTCTGCGAGCGCTTCGAGGCGAAGCTGCTCGTGCCCGACAGCGAGAGCGCCCTCGACCGGACGTAGCCGCTGATCGTCAGCAGCAGTCCGAGCATGATCGCCGCCGCGCGGCGCGCACCGGCGGCATCACCGCGTACCAGGTCGGCCAACCCACGTCCTACTCCGCGCGGCAGCACCTTGGACGTGTAATCGCGCTCGGTGCTCGTCCCGTCGGAATTACCGATGAGCGCACCGATGGCGGCCTTGGAACGGCCCTCGGCGGTGCATCGGCGGCGGAAGTAGTTCCATGTGGTCCGGTCCGGGCTCACCCGATGGTGCACGACCGAGGCCGGGGCGTACATGATCGTGGCAGTCGGGTCCGCCTGCCCGATGCGGATGCACAGTTCGGTCTCCTCGCACCCCAGCGGCACCCGTCCCACCCGTCCGATGCCCTCGGTGAAGGTGCCGGCGCGCTTGAAGACCTCTGCACGGAAGGCCATGGAGCAGCCGATGACGTTCCGCACCGCGGCGCTCGTCTCCGGCATGCCCACGTAGGAGCAGCCGACCACCCAGTTGAACTCCGCGGGGAACCACGCCGGTGGCCGGCCCTGCGGCCACGACGGCACTGCCCGCCCGCCGGTCACCATCACCGCCGGATCCGCGAAGGGCCGTAGCAGTTCCTCGAGCCAGGACGGCTCGGGGACCGCGTCGTCGTCTAGGAACGCGATGACGGGCTGGGTCGCCGCGGCGATGCCGGTGTTCCTGGCGCCGGAGAGCCCGCGCTGCTGATCGTTCTCGATCACGAGCAGCGGTGCGCCAAGGGCGGGCAGTTCGGACCTGGCCCGTTCGGCGAGTTCGGTGTTGTGGTCCACGACGAGGATCACCTCCCGAGGCAGCGCGCTCTGCTGCGTCAGGGCGCGGACGCCGTCGGTGATGTCCTGCCACCGGTCCATCGTGTAGGCGCACACGATCACCGTCGCCTCGTGGTCGGTCATGCTCACTTCCCCAGGTCCAGGGCCTGCGACAGCGAGCCGGCCAGGTAGGAGGCGTACAGGCCGGTCAGGTGGAAACGGTCCTGATACACCTGGAAATTCGCGATGACGGTGGTACAGACCTGCGAGCAGACCCACGGCGCGGGATCGACGTACTGGATCCGCATGTCCTTCGTGGCCAGCTGCTCCGCGTCCCGGTACGTCTTCTGCAGCGCCTCGTCGGCGGGTACCGAGCAAGCCTGGACGTCGTTCAGGTGCACGGACAGGCAGGCCGCGGGCGCCGCCTTTCCCACGACCGGGATGTCGCCGATGACGACGATCCGCCGCTGTGGTGCCGAAAGCGTGGTGATCGCCGCCTTGAGCCCTGCAGTCCAGGCCGCGGCGGTCACCGGCTGCCCCTGCGCCGTGTACGGCGCGACTCCCTCACTGGACAGGATCACCAGGCCCGGTTGCAGCTGCTTGATCCGCTCAGTCGCGAGTTGGCGGAAGGTGTCGCAGCCGGTGTACGGCCCCTTGGCCAGGCCGTCCCAGACCCTGATGCTCGGCACCGGGCAGCTGCGCAGTGTGAAGAGGGCCAGCTTGAAATGCGTGCGCTTGGCGATCAGGTCCAGCGGGTAGCTCCACGTGCCCGCGTGCGCGTCGCCCATGATGACGACCACCTGTGCGGAGGACGAGTCGCCCAGCCAACACAGGGTTCCGGGGCCGACCGCCTCGGAACTGTCGCAGTTCGGATGGAACTGGGTACCCGGATCGAGCAGCGGCGGGTTCAGGCTGTTGGGGACCTTCTGGATCCCGGGGGCGGCGGCGACCGCCTTCAGGACCGTCGCCTGGTCGATGAACACGGTCCTCGCGGCGGCCTGATCGATCCTGCTGATAGCCCTGGCCGCCTCGACCCGTCCGTCCGCGGTGACGACGTACGCGTTGGCGAAGCCCGCACCGAGCACGACGATCAGCAGCCCGACGGTGATCGCCCGCATCCGGTTGCCCACCAGGGACGGCGCGAACCGGATCGGGTTCTCCACGAGCGCGTGCGTCAGCGCCGACAGGGCGATGCTGGCCACGACCAGCAGCACCCGGGCCCCGGTGCCCAGCCACGGGTACCGCTGCATCGCGATGATCAGGATCGGCCAGTGCCAGAGATAGATCGTGTAGGACAGCCCGCCGATGTACCGCAGCGGACGAATGCCGGCCAGCCGGGACGGCGAGAACGGCAGTTGGCTGCTCGCCGCGCCGGCCGCGAGCAGCGCGACCGTGCCGGCCACGGGCAGGACTGCCGCGGCCCCCGGGAACAGCGTGTGGTCGTCGTACCCCAGCGCCGCAACGGCGATGGCCACCAGCCCCAGGGTGCCGAGCGCCGCAGAGGCGAGCGCCGGCAGTCGGGTCAGGCCGGCAGCGGTCAACGCCAGCAGGGCCCCGGCGCCGAGTTCCCAGGCCCGCGTCCAGGGCGAGAAGTACGCCTGCGTCGCGCTGCTCGACGTCTGCTGGATGCACCACGCCAGCGAGGCGGCCGACAGCACCGCCAGCATGACGGTGGCGATCAGGTGCGGGTGCCGGCGGACCCGCTGCGCGAGCAGCAGCATGCCGAGCAGGGCCAGCGGCCAGACGACGTAGAACTGCTCCTCGACCGCCAGGGACCAGAAGTGCTGCAGCGGCGACGGCGGCGCCGAGGCGGTGAAGTAGTCCGTGCCGGTGGAAAGGAACCGGAAGTTGGCCAGGAAGATCGCACTCCACAGGCCGTCCTCGGCGATCGCGCCGATCCGGACCGGCCCGAGCAGCAGTCCGGACGCGATGATCGTCGCGATGATCGTCAGGGTGCCGGCGGGCACGATCCGGCGCAGTCGCCGCGCGTAGAATCCGCTGATCGAGATCCGGCCGCTGCGGTCGAACTCCCGCAGCATCAATCCGGTGATCAGGAAGCCGGAGATCACGAAGAACACGTCCACCCCGACGAATCCGCCGTGGAACGGGCCCAAATCTGCGTGGTACAGCACCACCAGCGCGACGGCGATCGCACGCAGCCCTTCGATGTCCCAGCGCTTGTCCGCCCCGGTCGTGCTGTCGCGTCGGAGGTGGCGGCTGCGTCCGGGTGCCGCCGCGGACCGGACGGCCGTCTCGTCCGCGCGGGTGATGGTCGGGGCCCCGGTCATCGTGCTTCCAGGTACTCGTAGACGTGCACGTTCGGGGTCAGCAAGTACGGTTTCCACCGGCCGTCCTTGTTGATGCGCGCCTCGAGATTGGGGATGGCGTCGTAGGGCAGGATGCCGAAGTACCAGTCGTAGACGCGCATCTGCTGCGTCACCACCAGCAGCGTCGGTGTCGCGCCGTGCAGGGCGACCGCGTCCATGAACCGCGCGTAGTCGACGTCGGTGTTGAAGTGCGAGCCGACGAGCTTGGCGACGTAGACGAGGGTCGCGTCGAAGCCGGGATCCCAGCGGGCGAAGTCGACGTAGCGTGCGGAGTTCCGCTCCGGCCACACCGGCGCCACCGCGGTGATGTAGGTCGGAACCGGGTTGTCCTCCATCAGCTGCGCCGAAATCCGGTTCTCCTCCTCGGGCATGTTGTAGGCGGACCACGCACCGTAGAGGCCCTGGGCCGAGGCGACCGCGGCGGCCATCGCGACGGCGATCAGCGGCAGCACCGTCAGCCTGAACTTGGCGAGCCGCTCGATGACGGGTGCGATGAGCAGGGCGCAGCCCGGCAGTGAGAAGAGGAAGACGCGGAAGATCGCCTCGCCGCCGTAGCTCTGCCCGAACAGGATCCCGAAGGAGCTGAACGCCAGGATCGAGGGCACCAGGAAGGGCCGCTTGCGCACGGCCGACCAGATCGCGCAGAGCAGCGCCGTCGCCCAGATGCCGCCGGAGAGGATCCGGACGATCTGGCTGGTGACCTGCTGGCCCCGGACGCCGACCAAGGGGATGTTGGTCTGCGCGTTGGAGACCACGTCACCGCTGGACAGCAGGCCGAACTTCGCCGCCGAGGACCAGTTGTAGGCCAGGAACGCCACGGCCATCACGCCCATCACGAAGAACAGCCAGCGGGGGCGGAGACGGCCGGTGATGGTGAGCAGGAACGCCAGCAGGATTACCCAGTAGGGCGTCAACTGGTGGGTGACGGTGATCGCGACGAACGCGGTCAGGATCAGCGCGAGCACCGGCCGGCTGGCCCGTCCGGTGCGCAGCGCCCAGCCGAACAGTCCGATGATGCCGAGCGCGAGCACGTACGCGACGCACTGCGGCGAGTAGTAGCCCTGACCCACCCAGTCCAGGCTCTGCACGATGAACGTCGCGATGACGGCGATCATCGGCGGGCACTGCCAGATCCGGGCGACGGCGTAGAACAGCAGCGCGATGAGCGTGTAGATCACCGGCGTGAACCAGTGGGCCATCGTGATGGCGCTGATGCCCGTGATGTCGGACAGCCACGCGGTCGCCGCGAACAGGCCGTTCCAGTGGTGGTAGATGTCCACGTCGCGGGCGGCGGAGCCGGTCTCCCGGATGTAGTCCGCGACGGCCAGGTGCTTGTACGTCCAGGAGTAGAACGGGTTCGCGGTGGCAAGCGTGATCGTCAGGCGCATGGTGGCGATCGACATCGCGACGGCGGCCCACCCGGCGAGCAGGTCGGAAGCCCGCGCGGCGAGGACGAGGCCGAGGCCGCTGAGGGCGATGGAGACGGCGAACAGCGGCGAACCCGCCGCCAGCAGGCCGTACTGGGAGATAGGGGCGCGGCCGAGGGAGGGCAGCGAGATCAGCCAGCAGATCGCGGCCGCGACCAGCACGATGCGCGCGGGTGTCGGGCGGAGCGCCGAGCGCAGCGCGGTGCGGCCCTCGCGTCCCGGACGGGCCGGCGGGGAGGTCGTCCGGTCACGGAGCGCGATCGTCATCGCAGCACCTCCTCGGTGCGTCCGTCCGCGCGGTCCGGATGGGGCAGCCGTCCGTTCCGCACGTTGAAGACGGCGACCGAGGCCAGCGTGGCGACGATCATCAGCGCGAGCTGCCATTGCGGGTGCCAGAGGCCCTGCAGGACGGCGAGGTAGCTGACGATGATCATCGCGGCCATGCTCAGGACGGGGACGAGCGTGCGGCGTAGTGCACCGGACACCTCCGGCATCCAGAGCATGATCGCCGCGCCGGGACCGGCGAAGGCGTAGAGCAGTGCCGCCGGACCCCGCACCAGCGAGGGCAGCGGCGTGATCAGCCCGAGCGTTCCGAGGACGGAGGACACCACCGCCAGCGAGGCCATCGGGTGGGCGTTCCCGCCCACCCGCAGGTAGGGGGTCAGCACGGACATCGGCGATCTCATAGCAGTCTCCAGACACTGGCGAGTTGCTGGGCTTGGGCACGGAAGTCGAATGCGGGGCGGCAGCGTTCGGCGGCGGCCTCGCCGAACCGGAGGCGCAGGTCCGGGTCCAGCGCCAGCCGCAGCAGGCCCCGAGCCAGTTCGATCACGTCGCCGGCGCCGGCGAGGACGCCCGTCCCGCCGTCCAGCACGGCATCGCCGATGCCGGCGACCCGGTAGGCGACGACCGGCTTGCCGCAGGACTGCGCCTCCAGCAGGCTCAGCGGCAGTCCTTCGACGACGCCGGAGTGCACCACCAGGTCGGCGGCCCGCATGATGTCGGGCATGTCGCCGCGCCGACCGGCGAAGGTGACCCGGTCCCCGAGCGCGTGCCGCGCACGGATGACGAGCCCGTCGACGTAGTCGGGGAATGCGGTCGTCTCCCCGACGAGGCACAGGTGCCACGGCAGGTCCCGGGGGAGTGTGGCCGTCGCCTGGATGATGTCGTCGATTCGCTTGACCGGGTCGAGCCGGGTGACGGCCAGGATCAGCAGGTCGTCGGGCTCGGCCCCGAGCGACTTGCGCACGTCGTGGTCGGCGGGACCGGGCGAGAACAGTTCGGTGTCGACGCCGTTGGGCACGACCACCGTGCCGGGGCGGGGGTCACCGGCCAGCTGGTCCTGGACGGCGGTGCTCACGGCGACCGTCTGACCGGCGACCCGGACTGCCACCTCGCGCAGCAGCCGGCCCAGCCGGTAGGGCAGCTCCTCGTGCAGGTACAGCGTGACCGGCAGCCCGCTGAGCCGGCCGGCGATCGCGGTGTCGAGTTGGGTCGGATGGGAGTTGGCGAGCATCGCCTGGACCCCAGATTCGCGTGCGGCCCGCCTGATCCGGCTGATCGCGATGGGGCTCGAGAGGACCATCTGACCGACCGCCCGCCAGTGGATCTGCCCGTCGGCCGAGCGGGGGGACGGCAGACGGGGCAGGTCGATCGGTACACACGGCATCTCGGCAGCTGCCCAGTGCTCCATCAGGGCCGAGTCCGGCGGTGCGCCGAGCACCAGTTCGACGCCCGCGTCCCGGACGACGGGGGCGACCTGCAGCAGGACGCGCTGGGCGCCCCAGAGCTGGAGCCCGTCGTCCACGCAGAGGATGCGGGAGGCCACGCTAGGTCCCCGCGTCTCTGTGCTGCCGGTACTTCGCGGCCAGCCGCCCGGCCACGAAGACCAGTTGGATCCCGAACGCGCCGGCGACGGCCGGGATGTCGGCCGGCTCCTGTGCGGCGTGCCGGACGAGCCGGCGGGCCGTCTCGCGCGCGGCGCGCGGGGGCCGCCGGGTGGCGTTGTCGGCGGGCAGCGCGCCGGGCTGGGAGTGCTGCAGGGCGACCGATCCCTTGCCGTACCGGTACCACTGCCGGGCCAGCAGGCGGGGCGAGTCGCGCGGCACCCAATCCATCAGCGTCTCGAGGTTCGCGGCCATGGCTCCGAGTCCGGCCAGCTGCACGCGGCGGCACAGATCCTCGTCGGCTCCGCTGCGGATCTCCTGGAACCCGCCGACCGCCTCGAAGGCGCTGCGGCTGACGCCGAGGTTGGCGGTGGGATACCAGTCCCAGCGGCCCTGGACGCCGACCCGGGTGGTGATGTCGAACGGCTCCTGGACGTGCGCGATCCGGCTGGCGATCGAGCGGCCGCGCACGACGTCGACGTTGGTGCAGGACAGGACGGCGCCGGGCCGGGCCAGCAGTTCGCGGTGCGCGTCCAGCCAACCCTCGCGCGCGCGGCATCGGGCGTCCACGAACAGCAAGGCGTCGGAGTCCGACTCCTTGGCGGCGATGTTGCGTGCCGCGTACGGACCCCGCGACGTATGCAGGGTGATCACATCGGCGCCGTGCGCCCTGGCCACGGCGGCGGTGGCGTCGACCGAGGCGTCGTCGACGACCGTGACGCGGTCGGAACCGGTGAGCTGGCTGCGCAGCGAGGCGAGGCAGGGGTCCAGCAGCGCGGCCATCGACTGCACGGGGACGATGATGTGCACGGTCGGCGTGGTGGACATGTCAGGACCGCTCTCGCTCGACGGGCCGACCCATGCCCCGCATGGGCCGCGCGGCCCGTCCCTGCAGCCTGGCGCGCAACAGGGCGACCGGACCGGTGA
>Ga0068859_100003998_pt1 | contig 15027 bp, 7 predicted proteins | sample KBSSwiS22_FD_66585 | JGI IMG/M metagenome (GOLD analysis project Ga0068859, IMG submission 66585) | Switchgrass rhizosphere microbial communities from Kellogg Biological Station, Michigan, USA - KBS Switchgrass S2-2 | ecosystem: Host-associated > Plants > Roots > Rhizosphere > Soil ...
AACGGGAAGCGACTCGTCAGCTCGATTGCGCTTCGCGAGACGCACTCGCCGCAGATGCTCACGTCACCCGGCGCGGGCGGCGGCCGTGGCGCGCAGCCCGACACGGCGCTGCCGCTGACGCACTTCAGCTCATATGGGATGGGCTGGTTCGTCGAGGACTACCGCGGCCAGCTCGTCTGGCAGCATGGTGGCAACACCATCGGAATGACCGCCGCCGTCGGTATGATGCCGGAGAAGAAGTTCGGCGTGGTCGTGCTGAGCAACATGGGCCAGGCACAGCTTCCCGAGATTCTTCGCCGGTACATCTTCGATCGCCAGCTCGGCGCGCCGATGAAGGACCTGAGCGGCGAGACATACGCGCAATACCAGACGCAGCGACGTCGCGCCGATTCGGCTGCGGCTCAGCAGGCGAAGCAGCATCCGGCGAGTGCGCTGCCGCCGCTCCCGCTCACCGCTTACGCCGGAACGTACACGGACAGCCTCTACGGCGACGTCGTTGTGAGCGTCAATGAAGGACAGCTGGAGTTGCAGCGCGCTGATTGGCGCGCACCGTTGCAGTACTGGAACGCGACCAACTTCCGTTGGGATGTCGTTGGCTCTCCCGCCGGCCCGATGATCATCAAGTTCGAGGTCGCGCCGGACAACAGTGTCACCGGTCTGTGGTTCGGCATCGGCGGCGATGTGACGCTCCTGTCGAAGAAGGGCGCCGGTCGCGGAGGCCGTGGCGGTCGCGGAGGCCCTCCGTAATGCAATTCAGTCGCGCGTTGCCGCTCGCGGCCATTGCCGCGGCGGCAACGATCGTGATGCCGGCCGCCGACGCTCACGGACAGATTCCGCCGTCCGTCGAGTTTCGCGTTCCAAAAACGCCCACCGTTGCGTTCACCGACTCGGGCGCGGTTCTCGCCTACGAGTTGTTCGTCACCAATCTCACGGCGATGCCGATGACGTTGCGTCGCGTCGAGGTAGTGTCGGCGGGAAAGGTTCTTTTATCGCTTTCGGACGCTGATACCTCGCTTCAGCGCGCGACGTCGCGCGTCACGCAGATCCCGGTCGCCGACCGACTGAAGCTCGATGGTGGGGCGCGGGCGATCGTGTACCTCTGGGTTCCCGTAGATCGCGCGAACCCGCCCGCCCAGCTCCGGCATCGCCTGACCTTACAGCGGGATACGGTCACCGAAGTCCTCGAGGGAACGACGACCCCCGTCGAGCGCGCGGCGGTGTCGATCTCGCCGCCGGTGCGCGGAGAGTGGGCTGCATTCAACGGCCCGTCGAACGCCTCGGGTCACCGGCGGTTGGTGCTCGCGCTCGACGGTCACACCGCGAGCGGCCAGCGCTTCGCGATCGACTTCCTGCAGGTCGATTCGCTCGGGAGCTCACGCCGTCCCGGCACGGAGGCGTCGAAGAACAGCAATTATTACGCGTATGGCACCGAGCTGCTCGCCGTCGCGGACGGCGTCGTTGCGGCGACGAAGGACAGCATTCCCGAGAACGTGCCCGGCGGACGCGCCGTAAAGATCGATCTCATTACCGTCGGCGGAAACTTCGTCGGCATCGACATCGGCGGCGGCACGTACGCGCTCTATGCGCACGTGCAGCCGGGATCGTTGCGCGTGAAGGTCGGTGACCGCGTCAAGCGCGGCCAGGTCATCGCGCTGCTCGGCAACTCGGGGAACTCCACCGAGCCGCACGTCCATTTTCAAATCGCTGATGGTCCGTCCTTTCTCGCTGCGGAAGGTTTGCCGTACGCCGCGGACTTCGACGTCCTCGGCAACTGCGGGATTGGCGGTAATCCGCCCAAGATCACGTGCACCCGTCATGCACCGACGGCGGTGAAGGGCGGCATCCCAATTCAGAACGAGCTCGTTCGCTTCCCGAAGTAGGAGAACGCAATGCGCCTCTTGGTGAAACTCGCGGCCCCCGCCGTGGCCCTGTTGCCGCTGGCGAATGTCATCCATGCGCAAACGACGACCTCGTCGGTCGCGCCGTACATCGCTCCCGCCTTCCCCGAAGACCTCGTCTCCGCGAGGAAGGTGGACCGCGTCGCGTGGCTCGCCTACGATCAGGGCCGGCGCAACGTGTACACGGCTGCGGCGCCGGATTTCAAACCGGTGAAGCTGACCAAGTTCACCGAGGACGACGGCGTTGTGCTCTCCGATCTGGAGATCTCGGACGACGGCTCGACGGTCACTTTCCTGCGCGGCGGTGTGCCGAACCCTCGCGGATGGATCGCCGTGCCGAATAGCGATCCGAATGGCGGCGAGAGCGCGGTGTGGGCGGCGAAGACGAATGGAACGGGAGCCTGGCGTCTCGGACAGGGCACATCGCCGGCGCTCGCCGCCGACGGACGTACGGTCGCCTTCGCGCGCGACGGCCAGATTTTCTCATATAAGGTTACGAAGACGCCGGCTGACTCGATCGAGCGCGGACAGAAGCCGCTCGTTCGTCTGTGGGGCCGCAACGCCCAACCGCGCTGGTCGCCCGACGGGTCCAAGCTCGCGTTCACGAGTATCCGCGACAATCACTCGTTCATCGCGGTGTACGACGTGAAAAAGCGCCACGTCGATTACATGGCGCCGGGCGTGGATTTCGACGCCGGCCCGTCATGGTCCGAGGACGGCAAGCGACTCGCCTTCATTCGTCGGCCCGGCACACCGTTCGGTCAGCAGGCGCAGGCCGGCGACGGCAGCCTCGGCAATCCGAATTTCGCGGCGGCTGGTCGCGGTGGTCGCGGCGGCGGAAGAGGCGCCGGCGTTGCTCAAGCCGGCGCTCCGATAGACGGCCTCCATCGCGCAGCCTTCCGCGGCGGCTATACGCTGTCACTCATGGTCGCCAACGTCGCGACCGGGAAAGCCGAGGAAGTCTGGCACAACCAGATGAACGACCGGACTTTCCCGAACATTCAAGGAATCCTCTTCGCGGGCGATCACCTCATCTTCCAGCAGGAGCCGGAAGAGTGGGTTCGCTGGTATTCCGTGAGCGCGAATGGCGGCACGACGACTCCGATCGAGCTCACGCCCGGCAACGGCGCGGTCGAGTCTCTCGTGCTCTCCAGCGACGGTAAGACGCTCTACTACGCGACCAACGCGGGCGACATCGATCGCCGCCATATCTGGAAGGTCGCGACATCCGGCGGCTCGGCGACGCAGATCACGTCGGGCACGGACATCGACATGTATCCGGCCGTGCTCTCGTCGGGCAAACAACTCGCCGTCTTGTCCTCCGGTCCGACGCGGCCGATGCAAGTCACGATCGCGCCGCTCGACGGTGGCGCGAAGAAGTACGTCTTTCCGGTGCTGACGAAGGAATTCCTCGCCACGACCCAAGTCGCGCCCGAGAACGTGACGCTCAAGGCCGATGACGGCCTCGAGTTCCACAACCAGCTCTTCCTGCCGAAGGACCTCAAGGCAGGGGAGAAGCGCCCGGCGATCATCTTCGTCCACGGTGGACCGATCCGGCAGATGCTACTCGGCTACCACTACATGGACTTCTACCACCAGGCGTACGCGGTGAACGAGTGGCTCGCCAGCCAAGGGTACGTCGTGATGTCGGTGAACTACCGCTCCGGCATCGGCTACGGAAAGTCGTTCCGCACGGCGCCGAACGTGGGTGGTCGCGGCAACGCCGAGTACAAGGACGTGATCGCGGCGGGGAAATACCTCCAGACTCGCGCTGACGTCGATCCGACGCGTGTCGGCATCTGGGGTCTGTCTTACGGCGGCGTGCTCACCGCGCAGGCGCTGGCTCGCAACTCCGACGTGTTCGTGGCCGGTGTGGACATGGCCGGCGTGCATCTCTGGGGCAGCTCGATCGACAGCGCGGACGTGTCGTACAAGTCGTCGGCGATATCGGCGATCGACAACTGGAAGTCGCCCGTTCTCGTCTGGGCGAACGACGACGACCGGAACGTCGATTTCTCGCAGACGATCGGGCTCGTCGATCTCCTGCGCGCGCACAACGTGTACTTCGAGTTGATGGTGAACCCGGATGACACGCACGAGACGTTGATGCACAGCCGCTGGCTCGAGCTGTACTCGCACATGGACAGTTTCCTCGATCGCTTCGTCCGCAAGCACGCCACCGCGTCGACCAATTCGAGCAAGTAGTCCCGTGGACGCAGACATCATCGAGATTCGGCCGTTGCACTCCGTCGAGGAGTGCAACGCCGCCGCGACGCTGCAGCGTGAGGTGTGGGGCCAGGACTACGTCGACGTCGTTCCGGCGACGTTGCTTCATGTCGTCGAGTACGTCGGCGGGTTGGCCGCCGGTGCGTTCGACCGCGCCGGCGACATGCTCGGCTTCGTCTTCGGCATCAACGGCGTCCGCGACGGCGAGATCGTGCACTGGTCGCACATGCTCGGCGTGCGCGAACGCGCGCGAAACCTCGGCTTGGGCCGACGTCTCAAGGAGTATCAGCGAAAGCGCATGCACGATCTCGGCGCGACGCGGATCTTCTGGAGCTTCGATCCGCTCATGTCGAAGAACGCGTACTTCAACCTGAACCGCCTCGGTGCCGAGGTGGTCGAATACGTGCCCGACATGTACGGCACGACGTCGAGCCCGCTGCACCTCGGTATGCCGACCGATCGGTTGATCGTCTCGTTGCGCACGGACGGGCGCGGTGAGCGTCGCAGTGCCGTGCTCTCGGCCGACTATCCGGTAATGAGCGCCTTTCCGCGCGATCATGACCGGCCGATGCCGAGCAATGCGACGAGCACCCCGGCGGTATTGATCGAGATTCCCGCCGACATTCTCGGCGTCCTGTCGCGATCCACGTCCACGGCGGCGCAGTGGCGGTTGGCTGTGCGCGCGCACTTCCAGTGGGCGCTGTCGAACGGGTACGCGGTCGCCGGTTTGCTGCGCGATCCGCTGAGCGATCGATCGTTCTATCTCGTTTCACGCGACGCGGCGGCGTCGACTCTCACCGAAAAGCCGGCGCTCGTCGCGGCACGGCGCTGAACGGGCGGAGTCGTTAGGTCGGCCGCGAATCGCGGCCGGCGTCGTTACGATGGGTCGGCCGCGCGCTCGAGCACGATGGTGAACTTCGAGCCTTGTCCAACCTCGCTTTCCACCAGCAGGTCACCGTTCATGACGTGCGCGAGGTCGCGGCTGATCGAAAGGCCGAGCCCCGTTCCGGCCTGACTGCCGGCGGCCTGTCGTTGGAGTTGCACGAAGGGCTCGAAGATCGCCTCGCGTTTGTCTGGGGGAATCCCTGGACCGGTATCGGCGACCGAGAGATACGCGTGCCGCTCGTCGGTGACGCACCCGAGCGATACCGTTCCGCCCTCGGGTGTGAACTTGATGGCGTTGGAAAACAGGTTGAGCAGGATCTGGCGCAGACGCTCCGCATCGGCGCGGACGCGAAGTCCCGGATCGCACGCGTCGACGACGAGTTTTAGCTTGGCCTCGTGCATTTGCGGCAGCGTCAGGCTCTCCATCTCGACGAGGATGGGGTAGACGGCGACGTCGTCGACCGTGACCTCGACGCGGCCTGCCTCGAGCTTGGCGAAGCTCAGCACGTCCTGGATGAGCGACAGCAGGTGGCGGCCACTGCGCTCGATTCGGGCGAGGTATTCCTCCTGTGCCTCGCTGATCGGACCTTTCACTCCCATGCGCAACAGCGACGTGTAGCCCGAGATGGCGTTGAGGGGTGTGCGCAGCTCGTGCGACATCGTCGCCAAGAACTCTGTCTTCGCCCGATTCGCGTCCTCCGCCATGCGCCACGCTTCGAGCGCATCCGCGTGCAGCCGGGCGTTCTCCACGGCGATCGCTGCCCGATGCGCGAGCTCCATCGCCAACGCGAGGTCCGCGTGGTTGTAGCGGCGTCCAGACTCCGCGCTGACGAGCGTCAGGACCCCGACAGGACGGTCGACGACCCGCAGCGGAACGGACATCGCCGACTTGAGGCCCACTTCGCGCAATATCCGCAAGTGGTCCTCGTCGACGGCGCCCGAGGCAATCATTTCGTCGGTGATATCCTCGTAGAGCTCCGGTTTTCCCGTCCGCATGACGGCGTACGGGCCGGTTGGCGCGTCGGGTTTGGGCGGATATCGCTCATTGAGCTCGTGCCCCAGCCGCACCTTGTCGCGATCGGCGTGTGCCACGGCCAATTGCTGCAGCTCGCCCTGGTCGTCGGCGATGGCGACCGCGCACCAGTCGGCGAGCTCCGGGACGACGAGCTTCGCGAGGTCGTTCAGCGTCACGCGATAGTCGAGCGAACGGTTGAGGATCTCGCTCGCTTTCGCCAGGTAGTGGTTCGCCTCTTCCGTGCGTTTCCGCTCACTGATGTCGCGCCACTGCACGGCGACTCCCCCCTCGGGGAGTGGGTAGCACTGCATCGACCACCACTCGCCGCGCGCCGGATAGTACGCCTCGAAGTTCGTCGGCTCCTGGAGCTCGACGGTCCGTTTGAGGTTTTGCTCGAGCGCGGTACCGAGGAGCTCGGGATACAGCGTCCAGATATTCTTGCCGATCAGGTCTTGTGGCGTGCTACCCTGTGGGGGCTCCATCACCTTCGCGGCCGGCGCGTTGATGAATCGATAGCACCATTCTCTATCGAGAACGACGAACGGATCGGAGATACTTTCCAGAATCGTTCGCGAGAAGCGCTCCGCGGTCTTCTCGCCTTCTCGTGCCTGCTCGACTTCGATGAGTGTTGTTTGAAGCTGTTCGTTAGTCTGTTCCACTTCTTCGGCGAGCGATTGCGCCTCTTCAGTCTGCGCTTCCAGCTCCACCGCCTGGTCGTGGAGCCGCTCGTTGAGAAGCTCGAGCTCCTTCGTTTTTGCGATGGTGACCGCGTGCGCCGCCTCCTCGGCGGCGAGTCGCCGCGCCCGCTCTTCGGCGGCGTGCCGCTCGCTGAGATCGCGGGTGATCTTGGCAAAGCCGACGAGCGATCCCTTTTCGTCCCGCAGGGCGGTGATGAGCACACTGGCCCAGAAACGCGAGCCGTCCTTTCGAACTCGCCAACCCTCGTCCTCGGCGTGGCCGACGCGCGCCGCGGTCGACAAGAGCTCCTGCGGGCGACCGCGGGCGGCGTCTTCCGGTGTGTAGAAGACGGAAAAGTGTTTGCCGATGATCTCGTCCGGCGAGTATCCCTTGAATCGCTGAGCGCCGGGATTCCAGCTGCGCACGTTGCCCGCCGGATCCAGGGCAAAAATTGCGTAGTCCTGGACCTGCTCGACCAACAGCCGGCCCAGTTCGTCAATGTCGAACGGGCGGCCTGCTTGCGCCTGTGCTGGAGGTGCGGGTTTGCCTGACATGCGGTTGCGGACGAGAGTCTAATGAGCCTCGGCCGTTGTCGCGATACTCAGGCCGCTAGTCACGGATGGGCCCGCCAATCAGTAATCGTGCGCCGTTGCACGAGATCTCGAGGTCGCCACAGAAAAACCGCCCGGTGCGCAGAGCACCGGGCGGTTTCCATTGCATGTCGTGCCAGTCGAGCGTCTCTACGGCGTAATCGTTACGGGAACGAGTTTGGTGTCGAGAACCGTGGTTTCGGTCTGCAGTACGAGCTTGAGCGTCGCAGGGCCCGGCACAAATGGCCCGGGACCATCGATGTTTCTCGTGGCATAACTGAATGTCATCACGCAGATGCCGGTCGGCAGCAGGCCATTAGTCGGACAAAGAACGTCAGTGCCCCCCGCCCCGAATTCATTAGTACCCTGCACAATCGTTCCCTGCAAGAACACGCCGGAGATCGGGGAGCCGGTGTTGTTGAATAGCGTCGCAGTCCATTCCCCGGCGGGATTGACGCCGTTCGGGAACGACGCGTTCGATAGGCCGATGCTACCGATAAACGCGCCCGTACCGGCCGCCTGCACCGTGATGGGCACGGTGGCGCTCTTTGTGAAATTCGCGACCGATCGCGCGGTGATCGTGACACTGCCGGGTGAGACTCCCGTCACGACGCCCGAGCCGTTCACCGTTGCGACCGCGGTGTTGCTCGAGATCCAGTTTACAGCTGTCGAGATCCCCCCACCCGCGGTGACCGTCGCAGTCAGTGCCAGCGTGTTCCCAACGTCGACGACGCCGACCTGTGGCGTGACTGTCACCGACGTGACATTCTGCGGCGCGAGCAATGTGACTGGAATGGATTTCGTGTCGACCACACTAGTGCCTTGGCCGAGTTCCACCAGGAACGTCGCGGCGCCCGGCACGAGCGTTCCCGAGCCGCCATTCAAGTTGCTCGCGCTGATCGGAACGTTTGACATGGTACAATCGCCCGCGGGCAGATTCCCGACCGTGGCCACGCATGTGACGAGTCGCCCGCCCGCGGCGCGCTCTACCTCGCCCGGCTGATCGAGAAGCCCCTGAATGAAGACTCCCGTCTGTGTCGCGCCGGTGCTGTTGTGCATGACGACGGTGTAGGTCGTTATCGGGTTGCCGCTTTCGAGAATGATGTTGCTCGAGCTTGGCGTGAGGCTTGTGATGCAGATCGTCGCGCAGGTCACACCCGTCGCTGAAAAGACGACGCTGCCGCCCGACGCGGACGGGTCGAGAATATTGGCCGTGACGGTGAGCGTGTTTGCGTTCGCGGCGGTGCTTGTCCCGATCGTCCAGTTCGGGCACGTGTACGTCCCGGTTGGGCCTTCAGTCGCCTGCCCACTGGGCAAACTCAAGCTTCCACCGCCTCCGGTGACGGTGCACGTGACGATTGCGCCGCCGACGGGGTTGCTGCCATGGTGCGTGGTGACGATCTGCACAGCGGGGGCGACAGGAAGCGTCGTGCCGACCAGCGCCGTTTGACCGTCGCCAGCCGTCTTGTTCATCTGCATCGGCCGACCCGGCGCGAAGAAGCTGAAGCCGTCGCCGGCGAGCATCAGGCCTCCGACGCCCGCGTCGAAGGCGTAGGCGATGTTCGGCATGACGAAGCGGCGGACGGCGTTGCCGAGCGACGCCGCCAAGCGAACGATCGGATTCCTCGAGGGGTTCGTCGATCCGATGGTCGGACCACTCGTCGGGCACTGGCCAAGCGGCGGGTCGCCGAGGAAGTGCGCCGGCTCGTTCGCGTCGAACTTGAGCATTTTCCAATCGAGCTGGTACGACGTCAGCGTCATGCAAACGATGGCCGACGTGGTGAGCGTGATCACCGGATCGGTCGTGATCTTCATGCAATGTCCGTCGACGACCATCCGGGTGAAATTCTGCGCGCATCCCGCTGGCGTCCCGCCCAACTGCGACGATACGTCTTCGACCGTCACGATGACGGGCTGATTCAAGTTGTTCCAACTGCCGTTCGCATCACCGTGGAACGTGATCCAGTCCTTCCCGTCATTCGTCTTCACCGTGACCGGCGTGTTGGCCGGGATCGTTGCCGGAACGACTTGTGAGACGCAGCTCGCGTCGTTGACGCAGTTCCAGCCTTGCTCGATGCGGACCTTGACCGGAAGCGTCCGGCCGTCGACGAGCCCGATGTACTCGCCGGTGGTCGCGTTTTTGAGCTCGCTGCCGTTGGCGACGAGATCGACGTCGGCGAAGGCGAGTGGGGGGTGCGTCCCAATGACGACTTCAATGCGATAGGTGTGGGTTGGGTCGAGTGTCGTCGCTTTCGTGTCCCAATTCACGGTATAGAACTGGTCGACGAGCGACATCGTGACCGTGTTCGGCGGAAAATCCTTTACGACGGGATGTCCCGATGACGTCCAGTCGCGAACGACTATTTCGACGGGGAGATTTGCCGCGAACGGGTCACCATAGCCGGGCTTGCCAGAGGGGTTGGAGACCATCGGCGGCAAGAACCACACATCGGTATTGCCGTTGTGGGCGCCGTCGGAGATGTCCTTCGTCGCGCCGCCCGGAGCGAGGTTCCGCGGGCCGGTGGCCGAGCGGTCGCCGCACGACAGCGCGAGCAACGCGGCGGCGGTAATGAGGAGTCCTGAAAGAGTCTTTCTGTGCAGGTTGTGCATAACGCCTCGCTTCGTGGGGAGTGTGGAGATGAGGCAGGGCTTGGCCGAGACGACAAAGGAGACGACGCGAATACCGAGGCTGGAGGAGCCTCGGCATCGGATCGGTGCGGGTGTTCGATTGGCTCGGCGCGCTGGGCGCGCCACTCGCGATCAGCGTGCGGTCGCGATCAGCGTCTTGAAACGCGGCTCCTGCTGCAAATCTCTCCACCACCACGTGTTGATCTTCGCGAAGCCAGCGCGGTGATCCGGGTGGTTGGTGAGGTACTGTTCGAGGAGTGAGATCGCTTCGTCGCGCTCACCCAAGAGCGTTCGTGCGACCGCTTCGAGCCCGATGAGCTCTCCGCGGGGGTCGATACTCGCGCCGGCGCGCGAGGCGATTAGCAGGTGATTCGCGCTGTCCGCCAGCTTGGCGCGGCCCAATACGACGCCGACGAGGATTTGCGCTTCGCGGCGCGCGAATTCCCAATCCTGCTTCGGCGTAATGGGTTGGAGATCTCCGACAAGACGCCACGCTCGGTCCGGGTCCGGCGCGACGGCCTTGGTAATCATGAGATAGAGCTGGCAACGAACGAACCGCGGGTTGGCCGGAAAACGGCGGCGCCCCTCATTGCACCAATGGATCGCGTCGCCAAACTGCTCGAGGTCATAGGACGTCGCCCAGAGCCGGTCGAGGATGTTCGGCGCGGAGCGGAGGTACGCGTCAGTCTCGTAGGCGCGCCGGGCTGCACCGTTCGCTTCGACGACGTTCTTACTTCCATATTCCACGACACTCAGCTCATACCACGCGGTGGCTTGCCGCGGATCGAGGTTGACGGCGTCGTGCAGATCGTTTTCAGCGGCGGCGACGATTTGGTCGATCTGCCTCTGGTCGTGAACCAATCCGCTCTGCACGCGAGCATACGAGAGCGTGGCACGAAGCTCGAGGGCGCGCGGGTTGCGCGACTCGAGCGCGAGTGCTCGAGTTACGTGCGCGAGTCCACCGTCGATGAAGGCGCCGATTGCTGCGGCATCCTTTGTGAGACGCGAGCGGCGGAAGGCGAGATCCGCGCGCGCCAAGAGAGGTTCGGTCCATCGGGCGTCGAGCGAGGCTGCGCGAACAGCGAACGAATCCGCCTCGGCGAGTCGGCCATCCGCCCCTTTTGGATCACCTGACGCCAAGAGCTGCTCGGCGCCCTTCTTCGCTCGCTCAACTTGCTGAATCGCGGCCCATGCCTCGGGGCTGGACGTGCTCACTCGCAGCTCGCGAAGCTGGACTTCTTCCCCAAGCCGCTTTCGCAGAAGTTCGGAGACCGACGCGGACAGCGAGTCCCGCGCTCGCAAGAAATCTCCCTCGGGCACGTGGAAGCTCAATCGGTCGTAATCGACGCCGCTCTGGCCGTCGACGAGTCTCACCGAGACGCGCAGCTGTCCGCCGGCGCGCTCGATGGCACCATTGACCACGGTGCCGACCTTCAAGACGCGGGCGATGCTGTCACTGGGGGCGGTCGCGTTGCGGTACGGGGAGACGCCTCCTGCCGGAACGACCTGGAGCCCGTTGGTACGTGCCAGTTGGTTGATGAGCGATTCCGTGAGACCGTCGGCGACGTGTCGGAGCGAAGTATCCTTGCCGGGGTCCAGATACAGCACGGCCAGGCTGTGCGGGTCGAGGCCGCCGGTCGCTGCCGCGGCGCGCGCGCGCGTGCGCCCCGAGAGCCAAACCGCGACCGCAGCGCCGATGATGAGCGTGACGATGGCCAGCGCGCCGATCGTCGCCGTTCTGTATCTCCGAACAGCGCGCTGGCCCGAAGGCGCGGCCGGTTGGGCGAGCGTTCGTGTCACCCGCCACGTCGTGACCGTTCCATGCTGTTCAAGCAGGGCATGCTTGAATTCTTCTATCGTCTTGAATCGATCCGCAGGGGATTTCTCGAGCGCGTGGAGAATTACTTCTTCCAGGTACGGCGGAACGGCTTGACGCACGACACGGATCGATCGCGGCATCTCCAGCGTGTGCCGGGCGATGATCGCCATCGGGTTGGGTCCGGTGAACGGCGGCTCACCGGCGAGCAGCTCGTAGAGCATGCACGCCAGACTATAGACGTCGCTCCGCGGATCGACCTTCTCGCCGGCTGCCTGCTCGGGGCTCATGTACGCCGCCGTGCCGAGCGACATACCGGTGGCCGTCAGTCGTTGATTGGCGCCCGAGTCCTGAACCAATCGCGCGATGCCAAAATCCGCGACCACCGCGTGGCCCCCGTGAATGAGCACATTCTCGGGTTTGATGTCGCGATGAACGATTCCTAAACCATGCGCGTGCGAGAGCGCATCAGCAATCTCGCAGGTGAGGGCGATCGCGTCCTCGATCGGAATCTGCCCCTCACGATCGAGTCGCTCGCGCAGCGATTCGCCCTGCGCGAACGGCATGACGTAGTAGAGCAGGCCATGCGACTCGCCGGAATCGAGGACGGGCAGGATGTGGGGATGATTCAACTTCCCTAATACTTGAATCTCCCGTTCGAAGCGCTCGACCCCGACGGCGGACGCGATGTCCGGATTGAGGACTTTGACGGCGACATGTCGCCCATATCGCGTGTCCTCGGCGACGAAGACGGTGGCCATCCCGCCTTGGCCGATCTGACGCACGACTCGATAACGCTCAGGAAGAGAATCCTGTAGCTCAGCTAATAATCCAGACACATCAACCAACTCTACAGTAGGCGACGTTAACGTAACCCGCGTAGCGGCAGGCGCTAGGGGCGAAGCCGCCAATTGTTTGCAGTTCTAAATGTTGTGTCTGCTCGACTTACGTGATTGGGAAGGTTACAGAGCTCGCTAGGAGATCGACCAAATACACTATGTGTTGTGGCGGCTCGGACCATTACGAATGCCTTCGCTGCAGTGCCGTCGATGCATCCTCGGCGACTACGATCTCGAACGCCTCATGACGAAAAGGTTATTACCGGATCTCGAATGAGTTCGATGCGACGCTCGAGCCGTCGCTGAAGTCTTCGTTCTTCGCGACGGTTGCAACGAGACGAAACCGCCCTGACGCGGCGAAGACATGAACGGCGATAACCGTCGACCCTGGATCGAGCTCGATGCGAGCTGCGGCGTCGGCCGGCGGGCACGCAGCCTCACTGGCGCGTGTCCACGCGCCATTCACGAGTTCTTCCGCCAATAACAACGGCTGCGACCCACAGCGGGGAACGAACACCGCACGGTCGCCGGTATTGGTGAGCCGCGCCGTCACAGTGTCGACGGTCGTGGCGCGCGATGCGACCGCCGCGATGATCTGAACGCCGTGCGTCGTCGAGATGTCGGAGAAGATGCCCGTGCTGATGATCACGGTGCATCCTGACATCGCGAGCGAGATCAATGATGCTGCTAACGTCATTGCGAACGCACACTCTTTGCGTCACGCTCGCGACTCACTGCATGCGTGATTGACCGCGCCATCACACTGACGCGCCTGCTTGCCACCGCTAAAACAGGTGTAAGCACCGCGCAAGTCCATGAATGAAAGTTCACAACTTCTTATCCAGCACGTGACTATGTGCGCACATCGGTAAGTTGTCTTTTCGGGCTATTGCGAGCCCGAAATCGTTACTTCTTCTCAGTTCTCCGAAACGGAGGAGCACGTAATGCGTGTTGGACTTCGTCTACTCCTGGCCAGTGCCGTCACACTCGCATTCGCCGGGCCGGCGCTCGCGCAGAACAGCGGCACCATCGCCGGAAAGGTTACGGAACGGCAGACGCAGCGGCCGCTCACGGGAGCGCAGGTGCGCATTCTCGGCGGAACGCGCGGCGCCGTGACCGATGATTCAGGATCATTTCGCATCGTCAACGTCCCGCCCGGCACGGTGCAGTTGTCCGTGCAGCGCATCGGCTACGGTCCCCAGTCGCGCACGGTGACCGTCACCGCCGGCGGCACGACGGCCGCCGAGTTCACTCTGTCGCCATCGGCGACGACGCTCGACGCGGTGACCGTCACCGCCACGGGTCAGAGCGAGCGAAAGCGCGAGAATGGAGCGCCGACGGCGACGATCGACAGCGCCGCGATTCCCAAGGCCGCCATCAGCAACCTCTCCGATGCGTTGAGCTCGCGCGTCGCCGGTGTCGTGGTGCAAACCGCGGCCGGCGAGATCGGCGCGGGTTCACGCATCCGTATTCGCGGATCGAACTCGATCTCGCTCTCCAACGAGCCGTTGCTCGTCATCGACGGCATTCGCGCCGACAACTCGCCGCAGTCGTCGGCGCAGGGAACCGGCGGACAACTGCCGTCCCGCTACAACGACATCAATCCGGAAGACATCGAAGACATCGAGATCATCAAGGGGCCGGCAGCGGCCGCGCTGTACGGGACCGCGGCGGCGAACGGCGTCATTCAGATCACGACCAAGAAGGGTAGAGCTGGTAAGACCCGCTGGGATGTGTTCGGCGAGGCGGGCAACACCAAGGACGTGAACGACTACCCGCTCAATCTCCGGTCGTATGGCCACACCGCCACGGGCGGTCTCGTCACGAACTGCAACCTGGCCCGCCGTACCTCCGGGTTGTCGAACGCCTGCGTCGGCATCGACTCGACCGTGTCCAACAATCCGCTCGTCGCTTCCGGCATCGAGAGCACAGGCGGACGCAAGACCGGCGGCTTGAGTGTCACCGGTGGATCGGACGTCGCCGCGTACTTCGTCTCGGGTGAATATCAACACGAACAGGGCGTCGTCGCGATCAACGAGGAGCAGAAGTTCAATCTTCGCTCGAACATCCGCAGCCAGCTGACTCGCAATCTCGACATGCAGCTCAGCATCGGTTACGTGAACAGCGACCTGCGCCGTCCGCAAAACGACAACAACTCGTATGGCGTCGTTTCGGGTTCGCTGCTCGGCAAGGCAGCCGACTGCTCGCCGTCCGGCGCCAAGCTCCATCCGGGCCTCTGCCTGGGCGGTGCCGACACCGTCAGCCACGGCTACTTCAACCCGGGCATCGCGCCGACGGACTTCTTCAACATCAACACGCGCCAGGTCGTTCAGCGGCTCATCGGCAGCTTGAACAGCAACTGGACGCCGATGAACTGGCTCGCCGTGAACGCGACGGTCGGCGCGGACGTCAATCACCGCAACGACAACGAGACGCTGCCGGCCGACCAACT
>Ga0068859_100003999_pt1 | contig 15025 bp, 15 predicted proteins | sample KBSSwiS22_FD_66585 | JGI IMG/M metagenome (GOLD analysis project Ga0068859, IMG submission 66585) | Switchgrass rhizosphere microbial communities from Kellogg Biological Station, Michigan, USA - KBS Switchgrass S2-2 | ecosystem: Host-associated > Plants > Roots > Rhizosphere > Soil ...
TTGCCCGAGGTAGTTGAAATAGGTCACGGAGCCAGCGCCTCCCTAGGGATCGGGAAGCACAACCATTTAGTCCCGCGACTGGTTCTGCTTGTTGCGGGCGTTTTTTCGCGCTCGCGTATCCGCGCGTCAGGAGCCCGCCGGCGCCCGGGCGACGGCGCCTGGACGACCTGAAAACGCCTTGGGCAGACGCCGCAACGCCGCCGTCATCGGCCGCTCCAGCGCCAGGAACAGGACATAGCCTGCCGCGGCCGCCGCCACGGTTCCGGCCCCCACCCGCAGGGCGATGGGCGCCTGCGCCAGGACCCGGTCGACGACGGCCAGGGCGAACAGGTGGAACAGGTAGATGGAGTAGGAACCGTCGCCCAGCGCCTTGGGGATGCGCCAGCGGCCGATCAGGCCAGCCCGCTCCAGGCACAGGCCGCCGCTCACCAGGCCAAGGGCCGGCAGGCCCCAGTACAGAAGGCGCCACGGCCCCTCCCGCAGGCCGAGCATCTGGGTCGCCGCGAAGGCGGCGAGCGCCGTCGCGATCAGGGCCACGCCAAGGCGGACGCCGCCCAGGCGGCCTCTCAGCCAGGCCTCGCCCAACCAGGCTCCCATGACGAATTCCAGCACCTGAAGATCGGTGTAGGTGGCCGCGGCCGGCCCCCGATGGACCATCAGCAGCCCCGCCGCGGCCAGCGCCAGGAAGAAACCGGACAGTCCCGCCAACCGCCACCGGAGGGGCGCGAACAGCGCCGCCGCGAAGACGAGGTAGAAGAACATCTCGTAGTTCAGGGTCCAGCCCTGAACGAGCACGGGATAGGTCCTGCCCCAGTCGTCCATGTAAGGCACGAACGCCAAGGAGCGAAGCAGGTCCGCCGCATCGAACGGCGGCGCCCAGAGGAAGCCTGGCCGGACCACGGCGAGCGCCGCCGCCAGCAGGGTGGCGATCCAGTACGGCGGCGCGATGCGGATGAAGCGGCGCCACAGGAAGGCCGAGCCGCGGATCTGCGCCGGCGCGGTCAAGGTCCACATGATGAAGCCGCTGATGACGAAGAAGACGTCCACGCCCGCGGCCCCCACCGGGAACTTGGTCGCGGTGGACTCCATGGCGTGGAATACCACCACCGCCAAGGCCGCCGCGGCGCGCAGGTACTGCACCGACAAGATGGTCGCGGGCCGCGAGGAGCTTGTACCGGACATGCGCGCCCCGACCTTCAAGGACAATGGGGGCGACGACCCCCGATCAAGCCCAGAACGCCGCCCTCATGGCGCAGGTTCCTCCGGCGACGGCGGCGATCAGATCTTCACAAGGCCCTGGGTGATCTTGTCGTAGACGCCGCGAGTCAGCTTCACATAGCCGCGCTTGGGGTCGTGGAAGAACATCGGGCCCTTGACCTTGGCCGGGTCGTATCCGTCCGCCACCAGGTCGAGCTTGCGCATCTTGAAGGTGCCGGTGGTCTCCAGCGCCGGGATCAGGCGGACGAACAGCGGCTGGGCGTAATGCGGCAGGTCTTGGGCCACATGCGCGCCGAAGGCCTTGATGTCGAAGTCGGGCTCGACCACCAGGGCGGCCATGCCCGCGCGCCCTTCGGCGCCCGCGACGCTCACCCCGTAGACGTTCGCCTGCAGTATGCCGGGCGCGGCCTGCAGCCGCTCGGCCACCTCGTTGGTGGAGACGTTCTCGCCTTTCCAGCGGAAGGTGTCGCCAATGCGGTCGACGAAATAGAGGTAGCCGTCGGCGTCCATCCGCATCAGGTCGCCGGTGGCGAACCAGGCGTCGCCCTTTTCGAGTACGTCGTGCAGCACCTTCTTCTCGGAGGCGGCGCGGTCGACATAGCCGGCGTAGACCGTCCGCGCCTCGTCGCCGATGCGGCCGACGCATTCCCCAACCTCGCCGGGGGCGGCTTCTATGCAGAGGCCGTCGCGCCCGCGGATCGGCGCCTCGGCCTCCACGTCGAACTGGATGACCCGCACGTTGAACCGGCGCCGCAACCAGCGCGGCGCGCGCCCCACCGCGCCCATCCGGCCGTCGAAGTTGAACAGGCTGACGTTGCCTTCGGTCGCGCCGTAGAACTCCAGGATATCCGGAATCCGAAAACGCTCCTTCATCACCGGCCAGATGTCGGGGCGGAGGCCGTTGCCGAACGCCAGCCGGATCTTGTGCCGCGTCTCCGCCTCGGTCGGCGGCTGGTTGACCAGGTAGCGGCACAGCTCGCCGATGTAGACGAACATGGTGCAGCCTTGCTCGGTCACGTCCTCCCAGAACTGGCTCGCCGAGAACCGCCGCTTCAGCACCACCGAGCCGCCGTTGAGCAGGGCTGCGCCCATGGCGCAGAGGCCGCCCGTGGCGTGGTACAGCGGCAGGGCGACATAGATGCGGTCCGACGGCCGGGCGTCGGTCGCCCCGGCGAAGCCGCGCATGTAGAGCTGGGCGCGCATGTGCGTGATCCGCGCCGCTTTCGGCATGCCCGTCGTGCCTGAGGTGAAGATCAGCAGCGCCGTGTCGCGGGCGACCATATCGCCGCGCGCGCTCCGGTCCGGCGGAAGCTGGCTGCAGCTCTTCAAGGCCTGGACCAGGTCGCGTTGGCCGCGATTGGCGGCGCCGAGCATCCATTGCTGCAGCGGGCGCTCCAGCAGGCCGGCTGCGGCCTCGAAAACGGGCGCCGTGTCGGCGTCGACGATCACCTGTTGCGCGCCGCAGACGTTGAGGCAGTGGGCCAGCGGGGGTCCAGCCAGCTGGTTGTTGATCAGGGCCGTCACCACCCCGACCTTCGACAGCCCGTACCAGATCGGAAAATACTCCAGCCGGTTGGGCATGAAGAGCGCCACCACCTGGCCCCGGCGGAGGTTCAGGCTAAGCGCCCAATGGGCGTAGCGGTTGGCCGTCGCCTCCAGCTCGCCATAGGTCAGGGTGCGCCCCTCGAAGGTCAGCGCAGGGCGCTCCCGCCACTTGGCGGCGGCCGCCTCCAGGTCGTCGCAGACCAAGTTGGCCGAGTCGCCCGAAATGGACTTCACCCGCCTCAGCGTCCGGCTCAGTCCACGCAGGAAACGCCACTCGCGCTTGAGCCTCGCCTTGAAGGCCATCCTCTCCTCCGACCTGGGCGCGAAGCTTGGCGGTGGCCGGGCAGCCCGGTCAAGCGCCCGCGCGCGCCTGCTTTGTCACAGCCCTCCAACTGCGCAGCCGTCGGCTTCGAGACACAAATGCGGCGAAAACATTGAAACAATATGTCAGAACATCCTGAGGTTATGGCGACCACTTGGAGAGCAAATACACCTTCCAGAACAATATCATTCGCCAATCTCCGCGCTCAGACACCTTGGTATCCATTTCCCATAGCTCAGCCTGAATTTTCAAAGGCCGGAACCCTCTTTGGATAACTCCGTTGTTTCCCCGAGACACTCATTTCGGGAGAGAATAAAAAATGTCAGTCGATTTCAACGCGTCTCAGGAAGCTCCACGGCCCCAGGACGACGAGCTGCTGTTTGCGCCCACCCCCATCTGGGAGCGGAGCAAGACCAGGAAGCGCCGCGGCTCCAGCGCTCGGGTCGCCGCGCCTTCCGATTCGGCGGAATCCACGCCGCCCGCATCGCGGACGCAACGCAACCTGACAGGCCCGGCGGTCGCCGCCGGGGTGGCGGCGCTGGTCGTGATCGGCGGCGTCGCCTGGTACGCCAACCAGCCCCGGAACGACGGCATGGCCCAGCTCACCCCCGGGGCGCCCGTCGAGACCCAGCAGGTCGCGGCCAACTCCACGCCGACCGCCGCCCACCTGCCCCCGCCGGCGGCGGCCACGCCCGCGGCCGAAGACACCGGCCCCGTCCGAGCCACGGTGAACCTCGCCTCGCGCGATACGCATCGTGTGACCACCACGCGTCGCACGTCCTCGACCACCACCCGCAGCGTCACCCGCGCCCGGCCGTCCAGCGACTACAGCGCGATGGACGCGGGCGTGAACGCCAGCGCCGCCGCGCCGAGCGTCAACCCGCCGGCTCCTGTGGCCTCCAGCACGACGACGGGCGCCGCCGCCGGGACAACCATGACCAATCCGGCAGTCAATCCGGCCCCGGCGCAGCCGCCGGCCGGCGCGGTCGCGACCCCCTCGGCCGCGACCACGACGACGACGACGACCACCGATGGGCCGGTCAGCGCCACCACGCCCTGAAGCTGAACCTGGCGGACATCAGAAAGGCGGCTCGGGGACGAGCCGCCTTTCCCTTTCCCCTTACGCCTCGAGCTTCGCGTCGAGGATGATCTCGGCGTTCAGGACTTTCGAGACAGGGCAGTTCTTTTCCGCATCCTTGGCGATCGCGAGGAACTTGGCCTCGTCCGCGCCGGGAATCCTGGCCCGCAGGGTGAGGGTGGAACGGGTGATTTTGAACCCCTGCCCTTCCGGCTCCAACGAGACCGCCGCCTCGGTGCGGATCTCCTCCGCCGTCAGCCCGGCCGCCTGCAGGCCGAAGGCCAGCGCCATGCTGAAACAGCCCGCGTGGGCGGCCGCGATCAGTTCCTCGGGATTGGTCCCAGGCCCCGATTCGAAGCGGCTTTTGAACCCGTAGGGATTATCCGAAAGGACCCCCGACCCGGTGGTCAGCCGGCCGCTTCCGCCGCGCCCGTCGCCGTTCCAAACCGCACTCGCCTTGCGGATCATGCTCGCCTCCATCTTCCGGCGAGCGCACGCCACGCCCGCATCTGCTTAATACCCGGGCGACGAGGATCGATCGGAGCCGCGGGGCCATGCTGCGCCGCCGCGCCGCATAGGCCGACGCGCCGGAAGCGGCTAACAGACGCCCCAACCTCCTGGACCAGCCGCAAGGGAAAGCGTCGCCATGATCTCGTCGAAGGAAGTCGCCGAATGGGGCTCGGCCCTGCTCGTCTTCGCCTCGGGCGCCATGGCCGGCCATTACGCCTCGCTGGGCATGAACGCCGCCCAATGGACCGGCGCCGCCGCCGCGGTGCTGGGCTCTGTGACCGTCGCCGTCGTCGTGCGAGTCTGGCCGGCCAAGGCCAAGGCGGTCAACCTGCGCCGCGACTAGCGCCTATTCCGCAGGCGATACGGGCACCAGGATCTCGCCCCCCGATTCCCGGAACTTGCGCGCCATCTCGTCGAGTCCGGCGTCGAGCTCGGTCTGCGGCCCGGCGTTCTGGCCGCGGGCCGCCTCGCGGATGTCCTGGCTGATCTTCATCGAGCAGAACTTCGGCCCGCACATCGAGCAGAAGTGGGCGGTCTTCATCGCCTCCTTCGGCAGGGTCTCATCGTGGTATTCGCGCGCGGTCTCCGGATCGAGGCCGAGGTTGAACTGGTCCTCCCAGCGGAACTCGAAGCGGGCGCGTGAGAGGGCGTCGTCCCAGGCCCTGGCCGTGGGGTGGCCCTTGGCCAGGTCGGCGGCGTGGGCGGCGATCTTGTAGGCGATCACCCCGTCCTTCACGTCCTGCCGGTCGGGCAGGCCCAGGTGCTCCTTCGGCGTGACGTAGCAGAGCATGGCCGTGCCGAACCAGCCGATCATGGCCGCCCCGATCGCCGAGGTGATGTGGTCGTAGCCGGGGGCCACGTCGGTGGTCAGCGGACCCAAGGTGTAGAACGGCGCCTCGTGGCAGTGCTTGAGCTGCTCGTCCATGTTGGCCTTGATCTTGTGCATCGGCACGTGGCCGGGCCCCTCGATCATGACCTGGCAGCCGTGCTCCCAAGCTGTCTTGGTCAGTTCGCCCAGGGTGCGAAGCTCGGCGAACTGCGCCTCGTCGTTGGCGTCGGCGATGGAGCCGGGGCGCAGCCCGTCGCCCAGACTGAAGCTGACGTCGTAGGCCCGCATGATCTCGCAGATGTCTTCGAAGCGCTCGTAGAGGAAGTTCTCGCGGTGGTGCGCCAGACACCACTTGGCCATGATGGAGCCGCCGCGCGAGACGATGCCGGTGACGCGCTTGGCCGTGAGCGGGATAAACGGCAGCCGGACGCCGGCGTGGATGGTGAAATAGTCCACCCCTTGCTCGGCCTGCTCGATCAGGGTGTCGCGGAACACCTCCCAGTTCAGGTCCTCGGCCACGCCGCCGACCTTCTCCAGCGCCTGGTAGATCGGCACCGTGCCGATGGGGACCGGGCTGTTGCGCACGATCCAGTCGCGGATGTTGTGGATGTTGCGGCCGGTGGAGAGGTCCATGACGGTGTCGGCGCCCCAGCGGATGGCCCAGACCATCTTGTCCACCTCGTCGGCCACGGTGGAGAGCACCGCGGAGTTGCCGATGTTGGCGTTGACCTTGACCAGGAAGTTGCGGCCGATCGCCATCGGCTCGAGCTCGGTGTGGTTGATGTTGGCGGGGATGATGGCCCGGCCTTTGGCCACCTCGTCGCGCACGAACTCCGGGGTGCAGACGTCGGGGATTTCGGCGCCGAAGGGCTCGCCGTCGCGGATGGCCGGGTCCCCGGCCTTGCGCCGCAGGCTCTCGCGGATCGCCACGAACTCCATCTCCGGCGTGATCACGCCGCGCCGGGCGTATTCGAGCTGGGTGACCGCCGCGCCCGCCTTGCCACGATAGACCCGGCGGGGCGTGGTGAACCTGGGCGCCAGCGCCTCGCCCTTGGCGAAGCCGTTGTCCTCTGGCTTCACCTCGCGCGGAGTTTCGACCACCTCCACGTCGCCGCGGGAGACGACCCAGGGCTCGCGCGTGCGGGCCAGGCCTTTCTCGATGTCGATGCTGGCGGATGGCTCGGTGTAGGGGCCCGAGCAATCGTAGAGGGTCAGCGCCGGCTCGCCCGCGCTCGGATGCACCGCCACCTCGCGGAACGGCACGCGGATGTCGGGCCACCTCGTTCCGGCCTCGTACACCTTGCGCGACCCGGGCCGCTCTCCGGTGGGGATGGCGGCGGCTTCGATCTTGCCGGCGGGCTTGTTCATAACGTGGGCCTTCGCGTTGACGGACCACGGGCGGAGGGATGGACATCCTTCCCTTCGCCGGCATGACCCGGATCAGGTTCTACGGGTCGCGGGACCACCCGCCTCTCAGCCGCTTGGCGCGGCGCCCCGAGGAGGACGCGACACTAGGCCTCCCCTCGCCGCCTGACCAGCGGTTTCACGCGGCCGCGCGGCAGGGAACAAGCGTCGCCTCGACCGGTTAGGTCGTCAGGAGGAAACCTTATGAAACTCGCGCTCGCCACCGTGATCGGCGCGACCGGCCTGCTCGCGGCCTGCGCCGACTATCCGCCCCCGCCGCCGCCCCCGCCCCCAGCGGCGCTGGCGGCCGCCGCAGCGCCGCCACCGGTCGTCGCGCCGCCGGACGGCTGCTTCCGCACCCGTGACATCACCAACCATACGATCGGCGACGACGGGACCCTGTACCTCAACGTGAACAACCGCGACGTCTACCGACTGGAAATGTCCGGCTCCTGCCTGGCCGGCGCGGCCTCTAACGACCCTCTGGTGATGCGCGAGCCGCCCGGCTCGCCCTACGCCTGCCAGCCCATCGACCTCGACATATCGATCAGCAAGGGCAGCTTGACGACCGGCATGCCTACGCCGTGCATCGTCCGGTCCATGACCCGCATGACGCCGGCCGAAGTCGCCTCCCTGCCCCCGCGTCTGCGGCCCTGATCTATAGGCTCGCCGTCCTCAAGGTGTCGCAGGCGGCCGGGTCGCCGCTTTCGACGCCTTTGCGGAACCAGCGCATCCGCTGAGCCGAGCTGCCGTGGGTGAAGCTATCGGGCGCCACGCGGCCTGTCGCCTGCTGCTGCAGGGCGTCGTCGCCCACCGCCGAGGCGGCGCGCAACCCATCCTCGATGTCGCGCGGCTCCAGCGCCACCTGTCCCTGAGAGACTTGGGCGGCGTGGGCGGCCCAGACGCCGGCGTAGCAGTCGGCCTGGAGCTCCAGCCGCACCGATCCGCTTTCAGCTCCGCGCGCGCCCATTCGCTGGGCCTGCTCGTCGGCGCCCAGCAGATGCTGCACGTGGTGGCCGATCTCGTGGGCGATGACATAGGCCTTGGCCGCGTCGCCCTCGGCGCCGAAGCGGCTCGCCAGTTCGTTCCAGAAGGAAAGGTCCAGATAGACCCGCTGGTCCTGCGGGCAATAGAAGGGGCCCATGGCCGACTGGCCGAGCCCGCAGCCCGTGCCCGTGGACTGGCTGTAGAGCACCACCGCCCGCGGCGGACGGTAGTCGCTCCCTCGCTGGCGGAAGATCGGCGCCCAGACGTCGTTGACGTTGGTGGCCACCACGTCGACGAACTGCCCCGCCTGATCGGCGACACGGCCCTGAACGCCCTGCTGCTGCTCTCCGCCCTGCGGCGAGGCGCCGTTCACCGCCTGCAGCGTGGTCGATGGGTTGATGCCGAAGACGAAGTAGCCGATCAGCGCCAGGACGACGCCGCCCACGCCTAGCCCGCCGGCGCCCACCGGCCCCAGGCCCCGACGATCTTCGATGCCGCCCGATTGGCGGCCGCCTTGCCAACGCATCCGAAGCTGCTCCGTGTTCGCAGCCATAACGCCGCTGCGGCCTAGCCGCTCCCCACAACGAAATCCGTTTTCGATCAGAATCGGAGTTAGCGGCGGTTCTTGGACGCCGCGCGGACACGCGCCTCGGAGGCGGCCAGGGCGGCGTCGGGAATGGAGGCGTAGGGGCCGGGGCCCGCTTGCGGGGCGAGCGTCAGGGCGGGCCGCCGGGCGGCGGCGTCGATGTCGGCCGCGGCGCGGTCGGCGCGCAGCCGCGTCTCCAGGCTCATGGCCTGGTTGTCGCGATCGATGGCCCGGAGCGCGGCGAGATCCGCCTCCGCCCGCAGCAAATCCATGCGCATCTGGAAGTCCAGCCGCGCCGCAATGCTGGCGGACGGCGGCGGGATCAGCGGCTGCGCCCGCGCCGGCGCGGCGAGCACAATGGCGACGAAGAGGAATCCGAGCCTTGTCATGTCGGCCTCCAGCTCCTGTCAGATGGGAAGGTGGCGGCGGGTTGTCGAGCCTCGCCTCTCCGGGGCAATGTCGCGGCGCATGCCGAAGGAGATTCCATGAAGTCCGTCGCGTTCACCGTCTTCGCCGCCCTTACGCTGACGCCGGGCCTCGCCTGGACGCAGACGCCCACACCACCGCCCGGCGCCTACGAGATGGACCTCTCGCACGCGAGCCTGAACTTCCGCATCAACCACCTCGGCTTGTCCCGCTACACCGCCCGCTTCACCCGGATGCGCGGCGCCCTGACCTTCGACCCCGCCCGACCGGAAGCGCAGACGGTCACCGCCGTCATCGAAGCGAAATCCCTGCAGACCAACTTTCCCGACCCGGCGAAGCTCGACTTCGACGCCAAGGTGCAGCAGGAGTTCCTCGACGCCGACAAGTTCCCGAACATCACCTTCAAATCGACGAAGGTTGAGCTCACCGGCCCCAGGGCGGCCAAGGTCTACGGCGATCTGACCCTGCACGGGGTGACCCGGCCGGTGACGTTGGAGGCGACCTACAACGGCGGCTACCCCGCAGGCGGCTTCGATCCGATGGGGTCGCGCATCGGCTTCTCCGCCCATGGCGTCATCCGCCGGTCGGAATTCGGCATCACTTACGGCCTGCCGGCCCCTGGCACGACCATGGGCGTTGGCGACGAGATCGATGTAGCGATCGAGGCCGAATTCACCCAGCCGGGGCCCAAGCGCTGATCAGGTCTTCGAGTCCGGCGCGCCGGCGGCGCTCTGCAGGTAGTTCGCCTCGCCCATCGCCTCCAGCAGCGCGAGCTGGGTCGAGAGGTAGTCGATGTGCTCTTCCGTATCGGTGAGGATGTCGACCAGGATCTCGCGGCTGACGAAGTCGCGAGAGGTCTCGCAGAGCTGAACTGCGTCCACCAGGGGCGCGCGCCCGCCGACTTCGAGCGCCAGGTCGGCGCGCAGCACCTCCGCCACGGTCTCGCCGATGGCGAGCTTGTGTAGGTCCTGGAGGTTCGGCAGGCCGTCGAGAAACAGGATCCGCTTCACCAGGCGGTCGGCGTGGCGCATCTCGCCGATGGATTCGTCGTAGATCTCTTTGCCCAGGCGATCGTAGCCCCAGTTCTGCAACATGCGCGCATGCAGGAAGTACTGGTTGACCGCGGTGAGCTCGTTGGTGAGCACCTCATTGAGGCGCTGAAGGACCGCCCGATCGCCTTGCATTAGCCGCTCCTATTCGGCGGCGTAGCTCAAAGGCTCGCGGGCCTCCTCGATTAGCCGCCGCATGTCACAAACGCATTTGGCGCACCGAACGGCTCCCTTGCAATGGCGGAAGACCTCCACAGGCTTCCGGGCGCCAGCCGTCACCGCCGCACGGGCGTCGCGTTCGCGAATGCCGTTGCAGTTGCATACGTACAAGGCGGCTTCTCCGGCGGTCCCTATTCCTTCACCCATTATATGTTTCTGCAAATCATTCGCAAGAGCCTTGCGATTGCGAGTTGTTCGCATTAGCAAGGCGCCCAAGCCGTGCTGTGCGGCTCGGGAAGGGATGCGTAATGTTGAAGCTGGGCAATCCAAAGGGCGTCGTCGCCCGCAGGGGAGCGATTGCGCTGGGAGCCGGCGCGCTGGCGCTCGCGCCTGTCGCCGCCCAGGCCGAGACGGCGCACCAGATGGACGGCGTGCTGGTGACCGGCCGCGCCCCCAGCTACGGCGAGCTGGGCTCCCGCCTTGAGCGTCTGCCGCAGGATGTCCGCGACATTCCCCAATCGGTGACCGTGCTCAACAAGACGCTGCTGCAGTCCCAGGGCGCGACCTCGCTCACCGACGCGCTTCGCAGCGTGCCCGGCATCACCCTGGGGGGGGCAGAGGGCGGCCAGATCGGCAACAACATCAACCTCAACGGCTTCACGGCCCGGACCGACATCTTCCTCGACGGCATGCGCGACCGCGGACAGTACTATCGCGACATCTTCGCCCTGGACGCCGTCGAGGTGCTGATGGGCCCCTCCTCCATGCTGTTCGGCCGCGGCTCGACGGGCGGGGCGATCAACCAGGTCTCGAAGCGGCCCCTGGAGCGGGCGATCCAGGAAGTCGAGGCGTCGGCCACGACGAACGGCCTAGTGCGCGCTGTCGGCGATCTCAACGCCCCGCTCTCGGACAACGCCGCCGTCCGAGTGGCGGTCATGGGCCAGAAGGGGGACGTCTCGACCCGCCGCACCCCCGTCAAGGATTACGGGATCGCCCCCTCGCTCCGCCTGCGACTTGCCGAGCCGACGGAGCTGACGCTCTCCGCCCTGATCCAGCACAACCACGACGACGTGGACTACGGGATCCCGCCCCTGAACGGGCGGCCCGCGCGCGTCGGCCGCGACACCGTCTATGGCTTCTCAGACGACCGCACGATCCAGGACATCGTGGCGCTCGGCGCCGAGCTGCGCCATCAGTTCGGGCCTGGCCTCACCCTGCGCAACCAGGTGCAGTTCAACCAGGTGAAGACCGACGCGCGCGAGACCAGCGGCCAGGCCATCGGCACGGTCGGCCCGGGCGGGTTTGTGCTGCTGTCGCCGGCCAACGTCAGCAACCTGCCGCTAGACCAGCTGTGGGTCCGCAACCAGAGCCGGGACCGGCACATCCGCGACTCCTCCATCTACGATCAGCTGGAGCTGAGCGGCGAGCTGAAGACCGGCGCGCTGACCCACGCCTTCCTGTTGGGCGGCGAGGTCGGCCACGACAGCTATCGCAACCAGGGCTTTCTGCGCACCGGCGCCTGCAACGGCGTCGCCCTGGCCTCAGGCCTGGTGGGCTGCCAGCCGCTGACCAACCCCGCCTACGTGGACGCGCCTCCAACCCGGCTGACGCTCGGCAACCTGGCGCGCGGCAAGGCCGACACCGTGGCCGCCTACGTCAGCGACGTGGTCGCGCTCACACCGCAGCTCAAGGTCGTGGGCGGGTTGCGCTGGGAGCGCTACGACGCCGAGGTCAGCAACTCGCTGGCCACCGCCACCACTTTGGCCCGGGCCTCGCAGACCGTCAGTTACACCAGCCTGCGCGCCGGCCTGATCTGGCGGCCCGCGGAGGCGCAGACCTACTACGTCTCCTATTCGACCTCCTTCAATCCGTCGCTGGAGCAGCTCACTTCGACCACCGGCCTCACCCAGCCGCTGCCGCCGGAGAAGAACAAGGCCTACGAGATCGGCGGGAAATGGACGCCCTTCGGCGAGCGCCTGCTGCTGACTGCGGCGGCCTTCGACATCCGAAAGTCCAACGCCCGCTCGCAGAACCCCGACAGCACCTACACCGCCCAGGGCGACATCCGGGTGCGGGGCTTGCGCGTCGGCGCGGCCGGGCGCCTGGCGAAGGGCTGGCAGGTGTTCTCCGGCTATACCTACCTGGACGGCGAAGTCCGCCGGGCCATCGCGGCCGGCACCGCCGGAAAGGTTCCGGCGAACACGCCCAGGCACACCGCCACGCTGTGGACGACCTACGACCTTCCCGGCCACTGGCAGGTGGGCGGCGGCGCCAGCTACGTCTCCAGCCGCTGGCTGAACAACACCAACCTGGTCAGCGTGCCGCAGTACGTCCGTTTCGACGCGACCGTGGCCTGGCGGCGTCCCGCCTACGAGGTCCGGCTCAACATCTTCAACCTGGCCGACAAGCGCTATTACGACAGCCTGATCCAGTCGGACGGCGGCCGAGCCGTGCCCGGCGCCGGTCGGACGGCCATGCTCAGCGTCGTGCTGCGGCGATGAACAGGAGGCCGTCATGCTGATCGTCATCGAAGAGGCGTTGGACGCGGCCGCCCTCGCCGATATCCGCCAGCGCCTCGCCTCGGCGGGCGAGGCCTGGGTGGACGGCCGCGTGACCGCCGGCCACCAGGGCGCGCGGCTCAAGCACAACCGCCAGATCGACGAAGGCTCCGCCGTCGCCGCGGCCTGCCAATCGATCGTGCTTCAGGCGTTGGAGCGGCGGCCGCAGTTCATCAGCGCAGCCCTGCCCAACCTGGTCTATCCGCCGATGTTCAACAGCTACGTCGAGGGCATGACCTTCGGCGCGCACACGGACGGCGGCGTGCGTCTGGATCCGCGCACCGGCCGCAAGCTGCGCACCGACATCTCGGCCACCCTGTTCCTCAGTCCGCCCGACGACTACGACGGCGGCGAGCTCGAGGTGCTCGACACCTACGGCTCCCATCTCGTCAAGCTCGAGGCCGGCGACCTCGTCCTCTACCCCTCCACCAGCCTGCACCAGGTCACCCCCGTGAGCCGGGGCGAGCGGCTGGCCTGCGTCTTCTGGGTGCAGAGCCTGGTGCGCGACGATGCTCGCCGGAGCCTGCTGTACGAGATGGACGAGGCGATCCAGACCTTGAACCGGACCGAAGCCGACGAGGGCGCCCGCGTGGCGCTGACGGGCTGCTACCACAACCTGCTGCGGCAATGGGCGGAGACCTGAGGCGACGCAGTTCCCAGGGGCTGACGCGCGCGTTCAGCTCTCCAGGCGATAGAGCTTCATCGCGTTGCCGCCCATGATCTTCCCCCGGTCGGTGGGCGAGAGGCCCTCCAGGGCGGGGCGCAGCTTCCCCACCGGGTCCGGGTACAGGCAGACCGGGTGCGGGAAGTCGGTTTCGAACATGCAGATGTCGGGACCCAGCATCCGCACGAACTCCGCGAGGTGGTCGCCCTCGAACCAGAAGGTCGCGTAGCACTGCCGCTTGAAGTACTCGGACGGCGTGAGCTTGATTTTGGTGGCCGACGACGCGCCTGCGTGCCGGACCTGGTAGTCGAGCGCGTTGAGGATGAACGGAACCCATCCCAGCCCGCTTTCCACCGAGACGATGCGCACGTCGGGATGCCGCTCCAGCACGCCGGACATGATGATGTTCAGGATCATGCCCACGTTGCCGAGGAAGACGTTTGCGCCGCCGACGGCCATGTTCTCCTCCCGGCTCAGGGAGGGCCACGCCCCATCGGTGAACATGGTGTAGCTGCTGTCGCTGGAGCCGATGTGGAAGCTCACCGGGAGGTCCAGGCTCCCGCACGCGGACCAGAACGGGTCCCAGGCCGGATCGCCCAGGTCCAGGCCGCCCGTGAGATGGGGCTCAGGATTGATGCTCACGCCTCGCATTCCAAGGCCGGCGACCCGCTCGGCCTCCTTGATGGACAGGTCGATGTCCCACCAGGGCAGCACCGCCATCGGAACCAGCCGGTTCGCCGAGGCGCGCTGCATCTCGGCCACCGCGTCGTTGTAGAGTTGGACGCTGACCAGGCGCAGTTCAGGGTCGACGCGCGCGGCGATCCTTCCCTGGAAGCCCATGATGTTGGGATAGATGACCTGCGCCCAGATCCCCTGTTCGTCGAGCAGGCGTACGCGCGCCGCCCCGTCGTAGGAGGCCGGATGCACGTCCTCCATCTGGAATGCGATATGCTCCGTTCCGTAGGTCGGCGAGCCGTCCTTCCGTATGGTGCTGATCGGGTAGTCGATACCCAGATACCTGTCGCCGTCGATGAACCAGGCGGCCTTGCCGTTGACCTGCCGGACCTGCGGCACGCGGTCCCGCAAGCGCGCCGGCGCGCGCGCGGTCCAAAGATCGTGCGGCTCGCTCAGGTGCGTGTCGACGTCGACGACCTTGGCGCCGGCGAGGAAGTCGGATTGTTCAGCCATGTCCATAGCAGTCTCCAATTCCGTTCGTCCGTCGCCCTGCCTGTCGTCAGTATTTGTTGTTCAGGCCGCGTGCGAGCAGCTCCGGCTTGATGCCCCAGGGCACCAGCCCGTATCCGCCGTCCGCAACGATCGTCTGGCCGGTGGTGAAGCCGGCCCCAAGCGTCAGGAAGTACATGATCGGGGCGACGATCTCGGGCAACTGGCCGAACCGATCCATGGGAACCGAATCCAGCACCGCCTTGGCCATTTCCGGGTCGGCCCACAGCTCTTCCGACTTCTCCACGGGGAAGACCCCCGGCCCGACGATATTGATGCGAACTCCCCGGGCAGCCCATTCCTTGGCGGCCGCGCGCGAGAAGGATTCCAGGCCGGCCTTGGCGGCCGAGCTGTGGGCGATTCCCGGCCCGCCGCGCGCCGCGATCGCGCTGCTGATCATCACGGCGCTGCCAGGCTTCTTCACCTGTGTCTTGTTCGCCTCGAGGATCGGCGCCGCCCAGCGCTG
>Ga0068859_100004006_pt1 | contig 15019 bp, 12 predicted proteins | sample KBSSwiS22_FD_66585 | JGI IMG/M metagenome (GOLD analysis project Ga0068859, IMG submission 66585) | Switchgrass rhizosphere microbial communities from Kellogg Biological Station, Michigan, USA - KBS Switchgrass S2-2 | ecosystem: Host-associated > Plants > Roots > Rhizosphere > Soil ...
CCATCAGGGATGGGGTACACGCTGGTGGTGCATACACCTGGAAATCCTGCGGCGATGTCGGAGCCGGTGCGGCGGCAGATTTACGCGATTGACAGGAATATCGCGATCTACAACGAGGAGACGATGGAAGAGCATGTGCGGTCGGCGTATTTCCTGCCCCGGCTGGCGGCGACGCTGTTCGGGGTGTTTGGCGGGATTGGGTCGGTGCTGGCGGCAGTGGGCTTGTACGGAGTGATGAGCTACGCGGTGAGCAAGCGGACGCGGGAGATTGGAATTCGGATGGCGCTGGGGGCGTATGCGGGCAACGTGGCGCGACTCGTTGTCCGCCAGGGCATGGTGCTGGTGTTGATAGCGATGACGCTTGGGTGGCCGGTGGCGTGGATGCTGTCGCGATTTGCATCTAGCTTTCTGTATGGGATCAAGCCGCATGACGTGGCGACGTTTGTAGCGGTGCCGGTGTTTCTGGGGGCGATTGCGCTGATCGCTTGTTGGCTACCGGCGCGGAGAGCCGCATCGGTCGATCCCGTGCAAGCACTGCGGACGGAGTAGAGGAGCGGGGCAATGGGAAAGCAGAGAGCGTTCTGGTTGCGGGTGCGCGGAGTGTTTGTGCGGCGGAAGGCCGTGGAGTTCGATGCGGAGTTGGAAAGCCACATCGCCATGGATGTGGAGGCGCGGATGCGTGCCGGGGCGAGCAGGGATGAAGCGAGGAGGGAAGCACTGATGCGGCTGGGCGGAGCGGAGCAGGCGAGACAGGCATACCGGGAGCGCGCGACCCTGCCGCCGCTGGAAAGCTTTCTACAAGATGTGCGGTTCGCGATGCGGCAGATGCGGCGAGCGCCGGCATTCACGGTGACTGCAGTGTTGACGCTGGCTCTGGGGATCGGCGCGAATGCGGTGATCTATACGCTGGTGGATTCGATACTGCTGCGGCCGCTGCCGTATGCGCAGCAGGATCGGCTGGTGCGGATAGCGGGAACGAATTCGCCGCTGTTTCCAAAGGGGTGGATTCGAGAGCTTGGGGCCCATGCGACTGCTTTGAAATCAGTGGCCGGATATGGAGCGGATGCGGAATCGAACATTTCGGATGCGGATGTGCCGGAGCGGGTGTTTGGCGCGTCGGTGACGGTGAATGCGTTAGATGAGCTGGGGGTAAAGCCGGCTCTGGGGAACTTCTTTTCTGCGCAGGATGCGGTTGCGGGAGAAGATCACGACGTGGTGCTGAGCTATGGCTATTGGCGGCAGCATTTTGGCGGAGATTCGGCAGCAATAGGACGGCAGATTCGTATTGACGGCGTTTCGCGAAGGGTTGTCGGCGTGATGCCGGCGGGAGTGCATTTTCCCTATGCGGATACGCAGTTTGTGGTGCCGGTTTCGTTTAGGGGTGGAGATGTTTTCGATCCGTGGTTTGCGTTCGATCTGCGCGGATTTGGGCGGCTGGCGGATGGAGCGACTCCAGCGCAGGCGCAGGCGGAGTTGAGAAGGCTGCACGCAGTTCTGCTGCCGGTATTTCCGTTCAGGATGCCGGATATATGGGCATCGGATATGTCCGTCGTTCCGCTCCTTGAATCACAAACTGGGGCGATGCGGCCGCGTCTCCTGCTGTTGTTTGGAGCGGTGGGTTTGATCCTGTTGATTGCATGCGCGAATGTAGCAAACCTGATGCTGGCGCGGGCGAGTGCTCGGGAGCGTGAAATCGCGGTGCGAAGCGCACTGGGCGCCTCGGGGCGAAGGCTGGTTCAGCAGTTGCTGTCGGAGAGCGTGGTGGTGGGGCTGGCGGCGGGAGCGGTGGGGCTGGGAGCGGCGGCTGCGAGCCTGAGGATTTTTGTCGGGCTGCTGCCGGCGGATACGCCGCGAGTTCAAGATGTGTCGCTCAATTGGGGCGACGTGGTGTTTACACTCTGCGCTTCGATTTTTGCGGGGCTGGTGTTTGGGCTGATTCCTTCCCTGAAGATGGCAGGGATGAATCTGCTGAGCACACTGCGGACAGGTGGACGCGGGTTGGCGGGGCAGGGATCGCGATTTGGCATTTCGAAGATCCTGGTGATGGCGCAGATCGGGCTGACAGTGGTGGTGATTACGGCGGCGGGGCTGGTGCTGCACAGCCTGTATCGGATCACGAAGGTGGATCCAGGATTTCAGACGAATCATATTGTGACGGCCGAGGTGGCGCTGGATGCGGCAGCATGCAAAGAGAAGGGCAGATGCCAGTCCTTCTTCGGCGCGGTGCTTGAGCGGACACGGGGGATCGCAGGTGCGGAGAGCATGGCGCTGACTGATTCCTTGCCGTTGAGTGGGCGGGCGGATAACTACATCTTCGACGCGGAGGATCATCCACGCGATGCTCGGCAGGGAGCGTTACTGGCGACAAGCAGAGTGGTGTCGCCGGGATATTTCGATGTGCTGAACCTGAGGCTGGTGCGAGGAAGATTGCTGGAGCAGCAGGATGCTTCGGGAGCAACGCACGCGGTTGTGGTGAATGAGCACATCGCGCAGAGATTGTGGCCAAATCAGAACCCAGTTGGGAAGCATCTGCTGGACGTTGTGGATGAGAAGACGCCGGCGGAGTGGAATGCGGAGAAGGCATCGATGGTGGTGGGCGTGGTGCGGAATGCGCTTGAGGGCGGGCTGCAGGAGGGCTTCAAAGATGAGGTGTTTCTGCCGCTGACGGCGGGCCGGGATCAGCCGGTGATGTTTGCGATGGTGCGGACGCACACGAGCGCGAGCGAGACTTCGGCGGGACTGCGAAGCGCGGTTGCAGGAATCAATTCGTCGGTTCCCGTAACGCGGGTGAGGACGATGGATGACCTGGTGGCGAACTCAGTGGCGGCGCCGCGAGCGCTGGCGGTTTTGCTGCTGGGGTTTGGCGCGCTGGCGATTGTGATTGGAGCGGTTGGTGTCTACAGCCTGATTGCTTACATCGTGAGCTGGAGGACAAGAGAGATCGGGCTGCGACTCGCGCTCGGTGCGCAACGGTGGCAGATCGTGTTGGGCGTGGTGCGGGAGAGCTTGTTCCTGGCGCTGGCGGGATGTGTGGCGGGGATGGCGGGAGCGATCGCGCTGAGCCGGGTGCTGCATAGCTTTTTGTTCGAGGTGAGCGCGGTCGATCCGCTGACGTTTGGGCTGGTCCCGGTATTGATGGCGATGGTGGCGGTTGCGGCGGCGTGGATTCCGGCACGGCGCGCGGCTGGGGTGGATCCGATGGAGGCGCTGCGGGCAGATTGAGCGCGTTGGCTCGGCGGCGGTTGTTGCGGAGGAGGTCGGGATGCGGCGGTTGCGGGCGCTTTGGATGCGGCTGTGCGCGCTGGTTGGGAGAGTGCACGCCGGAGTTGATTTCGATGCAGAGCTTGAAAGCCACATTGAGGAGCACACGCGGGACGGGGTGCTGGCAGGACTGAGTGAGGCGGAAGCACGCCGACAGGCAGTGTTGCGACTGGGCGGAGCGGAGCAGGCGAGGCAGGCGTACCGCGATCGGGTGACGCTGCCTGTGATTGAGAACGTGGTGCGCGATGTGCGGTATGCACTCCGGGGATTCCGGCGGAATCCGGTGTTTGCGGTTACGGCGGTGCTGACGCTGGCGCTGGGGATCGGGGCGACAACGGCGGTGTTCAGCGTGGTGGACCGGATTCTGTTTCGGAGTTTGCCGTATGCGCAAGACGAGCAGCTAGTCTCAGTTGGGCTTGTGCAGTCCTTGGAGCGGCAGGAGTTCACGCTGGGAGGGTTCTTCTATGAGTGGCGCGACAACCAGAAGCCATTTGAGGCAATGACGTTCGAACGCGGCGTGCAGCAGTGCAATCTCACGGAGAACAATCCTCTTCATCTAAATTGTGCGCTCGTAGCACAGAGTTTTCTTTCGGTGCTGGGTGTGCGAGTCGAGGCAGGCCGTAACTTTGTGTCGGAGGAAGATGTACCGCATGGTCCGCGTTCTGTGATCCTCTCAGATTCTCTTTGGTTGAAGAGATTCAACAGGTCCCCCGAGGTACTGAACAAACCGATTGAAATCGACAATGAAGTTTATCGAATTGTTGGAGTGCTGCCTCGTGATTTCGAGATGCCGCGATTGCAGGCCGTTGACCTGCTGATGCCGGCGCAGACTGATATTGCCGCGCAGCATACTGTGAACGCTGGGATTGGGTACCCGATGTGGGCTTTTGCGCGTTTGAAGCCCGGCATTACTGTGGCGGAGGCAAAGGCGGAGATCACGCCACTGTTTCTGCATACGCAGCAATGGATTCCAGCGGAGATTCGCAAGGATTTTCGACTTGAGGTTCGATCACTGCGCGACCGACAGATGCAGAATGCGTACCTGGCTGCGAAAGTATTGCTGGGTGCAGTGCTTGCGGTATTGCTCATCGCAAGTGCCAACCTGACCGGCCTGCTGTCAGCGCGAAGGGCAGCACGGAGCCGCGAACTGGCGGTAAGGTCTGCTCTTGGTGCGAGCCGGATGCAAGTCCTCCAGCAAGCAGTGATCGAATCGCTGGTTCTGGCGTCGGCGGGAACTGCACTGGGCTGCGCGCTTGCAGCAGCGTTGCTTCGTGTATTCTTCGCCTTCGCGCCAGCCGGAATACCCTTCCTTGCTGAAGCGCGGGTCGATCTTCGGGTGATTGCTTTCGGCGTCTTCCTAGCATTTGTGAGCGCATGCGTGGCCGGCGTGATCCCTGCCTTGGAGGGAAACAGGGTTGAAGTGCTGGCAGTGCGCGCGAGCAGTTCGGTGAGGCACGCGCGAATCAGGAACGTCACGGTTGTGTTGCAGATTGCGGTCAGCATGATTTTGCTGGCGGGCGCCGTGTTGCTGGTTCGGAGCTTCAGGAACATTCAGGCAGAGAATCTCGGGATGGAGCCGCAGAGCGTGGTTGCTCTTCGGGTTCCACTTACTCCAAACCAATATCCAACGATGCAGACATACATGGACTTCTTCCTGCGCATCGAAGCATCGCTTCGGAGTACGCCGGGTGTAACGGCGGTCGCGCTAAGCGAATCCATGCCGCTCGATATGGACGGATGGCGTAATGAGAGCCGCCTTTCCGAGATCTTTGTCAATGGTAAGGCGGCCGCTCCGAATGGGACCGGCGGAACGGTGGTGGTTCGTAAGGTCACACCAGAATATTTTGGCGTTCTGCAAATTCCGATTGTCGCGGGGCGCGCATTCACGGAGGAAGACAGGACAACCGGGAGCAATGCGATCATTCTGAGCCAGTTGATGGCTGCGCGACTCTTTCCCAAGGAGAATGCGGTCGGCAAGCATTTGCGATATGCCACGTTTCAACCGTACTTCTCTCTGGGCAAAGAGGTATTCACGGTTGTTGGAGTGGCGGGAAATGTGAAGAACGCTGGCCTGACTGGGCAGGATGATCCTGAGTACTACGAAGTGCGTATGAATCGGCCCGAGAGTTGGAACCGGCACACAGTGGTGCTGATCGAGACAGCTTTGCCAGTCGCGAGCCTGGAACGGATGGTGCGAGCGCGCATTGCGCCGATCGATCCGAATGTGCCGGTGGAGATGGAGAAGTTCTCGGCGACGGTGGACAAGCTGGCGGATCGGCCGCGGTTTGAGACGGCGTTGCTGAGCTTCTTTGCGTGCACTGGGCTGGTGATGGCTTTGATTGGATTGTATGGCGTGGTGGCGTTTATGGCACAGCAGCGGACGCGGGAGATCGGGATTCGGATTGCGGTTGGTGCGGACCGCGGGGATGTGCTGGCTCTCATTCTGCGCGGAGGTGTGCGGCTGATCGTGATTGGCGGAGCGATTGGAATCTGCGCATCGCTCGTGTTGACGAGGGTTCTGGAGAGTGTGCTGTTCCATGTCGGGCCGCGTGATCCGGCAACGTTCATTGGGGTGCCGGTGATGCTGGGGATTGTGGCGCTGGTGGCGGTGCTGATTCCGGCGCGGGCGGCGATGAAGACGGATCCAGTGACCGCGCTGCGGTGGGAATAGGTGGGAAGAAGGACCAGGGACTAGGGACTGAAGGCTAAAGACCAGGTGTTAGAGAACGGCATTGTGATGGTGGATTCGAGGTCAGCTCGTGGGATTAGCTTTCCAGGTATTCCCAGAAGCTGTCGGCTAGTTCGGCTCCTAGTTCGTTGGTCATGCGGCGGGCGGCGCGCTCGACTTCTTCGATGAGCTGGTGGAGATAGCTGCGCGAGCTGGAGATGGCAACAATGCCAAGGGTGGCGGATTGCCAGGTTACTGCCTCGTCCATTTCGGCGACGGAGATGTTGAAGCTTTGGCGAAGCTGGTCCTTCATGGAGCGGACTACCTGGCGGCGATCCTTGAGGGATTGAGCGTGTTCGATGCGGAGTTCAAGGGTGAGGTGGGCTACGGGCATGGCGTGGCGCGGCCTCTCAGATTCGGCCAAAGGAGAGATTCCCTGGGTAGGACGCTCCGGAGTGCTTCATTGTAGCGCGGATCAAGTTGGAATCTGAAAGCAATCGATGCGGGAGTTCAGCGCAGGAGGGCGAAGGCGACGACGGTTTCGCGGGGATCGCCGGTTTCGGCGAGGAGATTTTCTTCGAGTTCGTGAGGGGGATGCATTTCGCAGGCGGCGATCTGGTCTTCGGTGGCTCCGATGAAGCAGAGTTCGCAGCAGGCGAGTGCATCACTGTCGGCGACGCGGACGGGAGGGCCGAAGACGCGACAGGTCATGGGACGGAAGGCGTAGACGTCGCAGAGGCCGGTTTCGGGGTTGAGAGCGGGGCAGGGTACGTCATTGGCGAAGTCCTCGAAGCGGGCCTGATCGGATTCGGAGGTGCCGAGGATGCCGGTAGCGGGATCGCCGGGGAAGGCGGGGGCGTGCTCGTTGAGCCAGGCTTTCGCGCGGCGTCGGATGGATTGAGCGGCGTGGGGGTCGGAAGCGTCGAGCGCCTTCATGCCGGATTGGAGACGAGCGGCGTCGAGGGCATTGATGGAAAAGACGCTGTGACAGCATTGCGTGCATCCGGGTCGGCAGGCGAGCCATGAGCCGGCACGTTGGGATGCGTCGGCGAGGGCTATGTCCACGATTTGAATGAGTTCGACGTCCCGAGCAGGGAGCGGCATAGAGACAGCCTATCGGAGAACATTCTGTTTGGATAGGCGGGGGCGGTTGCGGGCTCTGTTTGGCGCGTACTATAACGGCGTGGAGGCCACCTTGCTTTTTTTGGAGCGCATTCCCGCTGCGCCACTCGCGAATTACATTCGTGCGCTTTGGTATGCAAAGGCGGGCGATGTTCCTCATCACCGCGAGCGGATACTGCCGAGCGGCTGCGTACAGATCATTCTGAGCCTGTCACGCGATTTCATCCTGGATTCTCTGGAGGGTTCGGCTGAGTGCTGTGTGAAGCCGGCGCTGGTGGTGGGGGCGCGATCAGTGTATGAGATTGTGGACAGCTCGGATATGGCAGACCTGGTTGGCATTGTTTTCGAGCCTGGCGGGTTTCCCATCTTCGCGTCGGATGCGGCGGACAGGTTCAGCAACCGAAGTGTTGCGCTTGAGTGCATCTGGGGAGGGGATGCGGAAGACTTGCGGGATCGGCTGCGAGAGATGGAATCGCCAGAGCGACGACTGGAGTGTATGGAGCGGTATCTGCATGGGAGATTCAGAGACAAGCTTGTGAAACGTAGCCGGACACCGCAGGTGAATTTTGCGCTGCGGTACTTTGCGGAGTTACCGAGTGTGGCGAGTGTGCACGAGACAGCGCGGCAGATCGGGTGGAGCGAGCGGAGATTTTCGCAGGTATTTCGCGAGGAGGTCGGGCTGGCTCCGAAGGTGTGGTGCCGAGTGCAGCGGTTCCAGAGAGCGGTGAAACAGCTGCATGCGGGTATTGATGTACGGTGGGCAGAGCTGGCGCTGGATTGCGGGTATTATGATCAGTCCCACTTTGCGAATGAGTTCCGGGCGTTCTCGGGTGTGGATGTGAGCACATATTCGGCACGGCGGACGATGTGGGCGAATCACATCAGAGCGGATTAGGGCCGGCTAAGACGGAAATAGTGCCAGCTTGCTTATGGCTTCGGCACGACTAAAGTCGTGCCCTGACGCGATCGCCCTGAAGTTTAGTTTTGTGGGAAACCCACAGAGCAATCCCGTCTGCTTCCGATTCTTCCAAGATGTTGGGGCAGGCCTTCTGGCATTCTAGCGGCGTAAGTGAATCCCGAGGAGGCTTTTATGAATGTGAATGTCACTGGTTCCCCATCTACGATCATGCCGTCGATGCGGTATCGCGACGCGAATGCGGCGATCGAGTGGTTGTGCAACGTCTTTGGTTTTGAGAAGCATGCAGTGTACCCCGGGCCAAACAACACGGTTGGTCACGCTGAGCTTACGCTGGGCGGCGGGATGATCATGCTGGGCTCGCATAAAGACGATGTGTATGGACGCGGGTTCAAGACGCCGGGTGATCTAGGCGATGTGGAAACCCGCAGTGTGTACATCATCGTGGCCGATGCGGACGATATGTATGCGCGGGCAAAGGCGGCAGGCGGGAAGATTGTGCGTGAGATTCAGAACACGGAATACGGGAGCCGCGAGTTCACGGTGAAGGATCCAGAGGGGCACTCGTGGAGCGCGGGGAGCTACAACCCATGGGCTGCGCATTCATGAGTGAATGCATACGGCCTCGGTGCGATATATTCCGTAATGTCTTGCGGAGGTTATCAATTGAGGATTTCTAAAGTGGTCGTTGCTGGAGTTGTGGTGTGCGCGGGTCTTGTGAATGCGCAATCGAAGCTGCTGGTTGCGGTGAAGGGGACGCAGAGCCTGGCGATTGTTGATCCGGCGAGCGGGTCGGTGGTTGCGACGGTGCCGGAGGGCGGCACTACGGGACACGAAGTGATTGCGTCGTCGGATGGGAAGACGGCGTTTGTGCCGATTTACGGCAACTCGGGCGTGGGCAAGCCGGGGACGGACGGAGATAGCATTGCCGCGATTGATCTCGCAACGCACAAGGTGGTAGGGACGATTGGGTTCAATCACGGGGTGCGGCCGCATTGTCCGCTGATCGGGCCGAAGGATGGATTGCTTTACGTCACAACGGAACTGGACAAGACGATTACGATTATCGATCCGAAGACGCTGAAAGTTATGGGGGCGCTTCCTACGGGGCAGGAGCAGAGCCACATGATGGTGCTCTCGCATGACGGCAAGCGGGCATATACGGCGAACGTAGGGCCGGGAACGGTGTCGGTGATTGATGTGCCGGGTCGGAAGGTGTTGAAGGTGATTCCGATTTCTGCGAATACGCAGCGGATTTCGATGACGCCGGATGACGAGTGGGTTTTCACGGCGGATCAGACGAAAGCGCAGATGGCGGCTATCAATACCGCAAAGAACGAGGTTGCGAAGTGGATTCCGATGGAGGGGATGGGGTACGGATCGACTGTCACTCCCGACGGGAAGTGGCTGCTGGTGGCACTGGCGGATCAAAACAAAGTGGCGGTGATCGATGTGAAGACCATGCAGGTGGCGCGGAGTGTTCCGGTGGGGGATTATCCGCAGGAGGTGCTGGTGACGCCAGACAGCAAGACGGCGTATGTGTCGTGCATGCATGGGGCGGGGACGGTTTCGGAGATCGATCTCGGAGGCTGGAAGGTGACGCGGACGATTGCGACGGGGAGTTCTACGGATGGGCTGGCGTGGGCGGGGAAGTAGCTTCGCAGCCGCCAAACCGACTCCCCACTCATCGCCGTGAAGCTGCGATGAATGGGGCACAGAATCTATTCCAGCGAGTCAGGCATATTTAGCAGGGCAACGACCTATGCGAGGGGCCTGTCCCAAGATTCTAGCTGGCGTTTGAATTCGCTCATGAATTTGCCGGCGTCGGCGCCGTCGATGATGCGGTGATCGAAGCCGAGGCAGTAGTACTGCATGGAGCGGATGGCGATGGCGTCGTTGCCTTCGGCGTCGGTGAGGACGACCGGCTCTTTTTTAAGCGCGCCGATGGCGAGGATGGCGGCTTCGGGCTGGTTGATGATGGGGATGCCGAATTCGTCGCCGAAGATTCCGGGATTGGTAAGGGTGAAGGTCGATCCGCCGACTTCGTTGGGGGAGAGCTTTTTGGTGCGAGCACGGCCTGCCAGGTCGGCGATGGCGCGGGCGAGGTCGGAGAAGTTGCGCTTTTCGGATTCGCGAACGGTGGGCACGATGAGCCCCCACTCGAGAGCGACGGCGATGCCGAGATTGATGTTGGCGTGGTAGTGGATAGAGTTGTCGACGAGCGATGCGTTGACGATGGGGTGGTGGCGCAAGGCTTCGATGGCAGCAACAGCGATGAAAGGCATGTAGGTGAGCTTGACGCCGTGGCGCTGCTCGAAGGCCGCGCGCTCGCGGTCGCGCAGACGCACGATGCGGGTCATGTCGACCTTGTAAACGGAGTGGACGTGCGGGCTGATTCGCTTGCTCTCGACCATGCGCTGGGCGATGATGGCGCGCATCTTGGTGAGTGGGACAACATCTGCTGTCAGGGCTTTTGGCGTGGGGCGCACTGGCACCTGCGGAGCGCCCGACTGCGACACCTGCGGTGAGGCTATTCCTTTGTCGATGTACCCCAGGATGTCTTGTTTGTTGATGCGGCCGTTGGAGCCAGTGCCTGGGACGAGGGTCAGGTCGATGTTGTGTTCTTTGGCGATGCGGCGGACGAGAGGTGAGGATTTGACCACCTGCGTCCCTTGCGGTGGTGCCGACTGCGGTTGCGATGCAACATGAGTTGGAACCGGCTGCGGAGCCTGCGTCGCTTGTGATTGCGGGGCTGCTGCCGGAGTGGTGCCGATGGAAGTGCCGGACCCGCCGATAACGGCGACGACCGCGTTGATCTGAACGGTTTCGCCTTCCTGGGCGCGGATCTCCGTGAGGGTGCCATCGACGGGCGAGGGGATTTCAGCATCGACTTTGTCGGTAGAGATTTCGAAGAGCGGCTCATCTTTCTGAACGGAATCGCCCACTTTTTTCAGCCACTTGGTGATCGTGCCTTCGAAGATGGATTCACCCATCTGGGGCATGACTACCACTTGCGGTGGGGCTGACTCCAGCTTCGCCGGCATCTGCGGTGCGGCCGATTGGGGCTTCGCCGCGGGAACTGGCTTGGTGCTGCCTTGCTGCGCGGCTGAGGAGCCGTTTTCGGAGACGATTGCGACGACGGTGTTGATTTCAACGGTCGCGCCTTCAGGAAATTTGATCTCCGTGAGAATTCCCGAAACAGTAGAGGGAATCTCGGCGTCGACTTTGTCCGTGGAAATCTCGAAGAGCGGCTCGTCTTTTTCGACGGAGTCGCCGATCTGCTTGAGCCACTTGGTGATGGTGCCCTCAACGATCGACTCGCCCATCTGGGGCATGATGACGTCGGTTGGCATGAATCGTTCACTCCGCGAGGCGGGATATCGGGCCAGGCTCCAGCCGGATTATAAATTGCGGCACGTACGCTTGATGGAGCTTCTAGCCTCTAGCTCCTGGCTTTCCACCCCAGCCGCCCGGCTCCGGATCTTTTCAGGAGAGCTGAGTTTACTCCGACTCATCGCGCAAAATCCTCTCGGGCGAGCTTCAGGTCCGGATGGGGCGGTCGGGATCGGCGTGCAGATGGCGCACTTCGTTGGGAATTTGAAGGGGAGAGTCATCGGCCGGGAAGTTTCTTTTAGCTTCGGCCTGAGCACGAAGAGCATTGAGGGATTCGACAGCGAGGACCTGCTGCGAGAAGACCTGGCCGAACTGCCGGGCGGCCTGATGGGAAATGTTTTCGAGAGAAGGCAGGGATACATTTTCGGGGACTTCGAGGTTGAGGCTGGTTACCGGCTTGTCGGTGATGCCGCAGGGATTGATGAGTTGGAAGTCGCGGAGGTCGGTGGTGACGTTGAAGGCAAAGCCGTGCGAGGTAATTCCGCGGGAAACGTGAATGCCGATGGCGCCAATTTTGCGTTCGCGAGCGGGGCCGGGCTGCTGGTCGTGAAGGCCGCACCAGACACCGGTAAGTCCCGCGATGCGGCCGGCCCGGACGCCGTAGACTCCGCAGAGCCGGATCAGGGCTTCTTCCATTGTGCGGACGAAGTCCACGGGGCCAAGACGGCCACCTTTGGAGTTCTGAAGACTGCGGAGATCGAAGATGGGATAGCCGACGAGCTGACCGGGGCCGTGGTAAGTGACGTCGCCGCCTCGGTTGATCTCGTGGAGCGTGACGCCGCGGCTCAAGAGCAGTTCGTCAGATGCGAGGACATTGGCGCGACTTGCATTGCGTCCGAGAGTGAGTACTGGCGGGTGTTCGAGGAGGAGGAGCGTGTTTTCGATGAGACCTTGGAGACGCAGGGCTGAGACCTCTGCCTGAAGACGCAGCGCGTCATCGTAAGTCACGCGTCCGAGGTAGAGGTACTCGATCATGACTCCCTTATTGTATGGATGCAGTCCGGATCAGCGCTGGGGAGCGGGCTCAAAGATCCCAGCGAAGTTGGACCGCACCCGAAGGAAGACAAGGAGCCAGAGAAGGCTGACGACAGCGGCCATGGGAAGGCCAGAGGGAGCCATGGTGATGTGGATAAGGTCGATGTTGATGATCATCCCCGCCAGAACCGTCAGCGCCAACGGGACATAGCGATTGATGAGCAGCAGGATTCCCGGAGCGATCTGGAAGAAAGCAATGGCGACGTCATAGTGGGATACGGAAAAAGCTCTTGTGAGGTCGGCGAGCGGGCCCGGGGGAATCGGCGGCGTGGGCAGGAAGTGAAAGAGCATATTCGATCCAAAGAAGACAAAAATCACGCCCAGCAGGTAGCGGGCGATGGTAGCGGCAATCTTCACAGAGAACCTCCAGATTTGAAATGGGGAAGTTGCTTTCACAATGGATGATGCCGGGAGACGCGTTGATTCATTAGAAACAGTGGATGGTGAAAAGCGGGCAGTGGTGGCCGGGGCGGACACCACTGCTCGCGACGGCAGCGTTCGGCACAAGGGCCGACTGGCTGACGCAATGGGTTGGATCCGCCTTCCCCGGGCGTGCCAACCCTGTTCGGACTAGTTCCCATGGAGGTGGGTGCTAGTCCGTTGAATTCCCCCCAGGCAAGAATGCGAGGGGAATCCAAACTAAACTTGAGCCTCAAAATGATGCAACGGCGGTGAGTGAAGTCGATCTCGATCACGCCTGGACGAGGTACACCACGGCTGAAATGCGGCTCTCAATACAAGTCGATGATCAAAGGTTTGGGCTGAGGGGTGGAGCTAGAGGGAGGGGGCGGGAGGACCGCGAGACGGATTGGGACCGTCCAGATCCCGAATGTGCAGGGTGACTGCCGAAAAGGATTGTCTCGTTAAGGGCGGGAGCGTGGGAACGAGAACAAACGATGTGTCCACGCTGATTCTCTTACCGCGCAGGCGGTGCGTCCGGTGGGCCGGCGATCGATGCGGTGGTACAGCGAGGACTGAATCCAGTGAGAAGCTGCCGGCCCGATCCTGGTGGTCTTCAGCGGAGGCGGGCGTGGGAACATGGCACGAAGGCGTACCGATCCGGCTGCCAAAGGCCCGGAGACCGAATGGAGAAAGCAGCGAGATCAGGAGCAGAGCTCTGAATGTCAGACGGAACGCCTTCATGGTTGAGAGCTTCGAGTATAAACAGGAGAAAAACGTTTACGCAATGTCTGCTTGCAGCGATTGAAGACCGGAATCGTTACGTGGATGCAGTTACGGTTACTCGTTACTCTTGAATCAGTTGACAGGGTAGGCCAGGGATTTGATGATCGCCATAGAGTGACGCAGGAAGAACTCTGCCAAGAGGACACTCGGGATGAATCGCGCAGAATTTCGGGGAGCGTCGAGCGACGCTGACCATCAGGAGGCGATCAGTGCAATGGTAGGGGGACTGATCGCGAAACGGGGCTACTACTCAGTAATCGATGAGCTGGTTGCAGCTGTATACAAACTTGGCGAGATGTCGCTTGCCGATCCGGACAACGGTGAAAAGATGCGCGACTTCGACATGTGGGCTTATGCGGTGAGGGCGGCGATTTTGAAGCACGATGGGGAGAACACGTTCGAGAGCCGGGTCAGCCAGTGGGATCGCGTTCTGGCGAGGCGCATGGGGATCGCTCTGGACTAGTGGCCGGCCGGGAAATTGCCGCTGAGTGGCGCTTCCTCCTTCTCAAGTAGGACAAGGGTTCAAGTAGGAAAGGGCAAGGATTTGCCGGAAGTCCGCAAGTAATGTGATTTACCTCACATCACATCGAACAATCCTGTGGGACCATCGCAATGTAGCGATGTACGGGGTATGGGTTAATCCCGTTTCCCTCCGAATCTCTGCACACCGTTTTTCCCCGCGCGACCCTGAAAAGCGAACCAGAGCGAAATTACCAAGCCTGGCCAGCTTGCCGTTTGGCGATTTCGTCAAGCGAACGGCAAGGTGTGCCATTCGCATGAGAGCCACACGTGTATTCATTTCCGGAGAGGAAACTTGGAGATACATTCTGATCACAATCTGCTCGACTCGCTGCGGGCTGTGTTGCACAGTTTCGAGAACGATAAAGCTCACGATCCGCATAGCGTGGCCGAGTTGAAGCGGGTTCTTCGTGCGCGAATTGCGGAACTAGAAGCCGCAGACGCTTCGCACCACATCTCACGGATGGGAAACAACGCGGAGTAGAGAAGCAAGATTCTTCTGTTTCGGGGCCAACGATTCTAGCGAGAAGAAGATGTGAGTGCAGGGCCAGAAAGAAAGCCAAGGCGAAGCGCCCGTCTTGCGGCGGGCGCTCAGCTGGGACGGAGCTCGACATGACCAGATGCGCTCCAGCCCGGGGCCCATTCTGGCTGCTGATTGGATGCGCTGCAGACCTAGGGTTTGTCCTAGTAGAAAAATAATGGGTAGAGGAATAATGCGCTCACGGTCTGCGACTTGGCTTGTCCTGCGTTCTGATGGAGACCATCGCCCTGCCGGTGGCTCTTGATCTGGCAGCTATTTTGCCAGTTGAATCATGTAAAGTGAGCCCAGTCCTTATCTGTCCGTTTCCGGACACTCTCTCCGTATCCCTTCCTGCTGCTTCTTAGAGCAAAATCCTACTTTCATGGGTTTACAGCGGGGG
>Ga0068859_100004007_pt1 | contig 15018 bp, 15 predicted proteins | sample KBSSwiS22_FD_66585 | JGI IMG/M metagenome (GOLD analysis project Ga0068859, IMG submission 66585) | Switchgrass rhizosphere microbial communities from Kellogg Biological Station, Michigan, USA - KBS Switchgrass S2-2 | ecosystem: Host-associated > Plants > Roots > Rhizosphere > Soil ...
TACGTGCGTCCGGTGCTGGCCACCCACCCGAACGTAATATCGATCAACGTGGCGCTGGGCGGTCTCGCCCAGATCATCGCGGCGCTTCGCGCCGGCGGGTACAAGGGTGTGATCACCAACCCCAGCGGTTACTCGCCGGGTCTGCTGCAGGCTCAGCCCGCCCTGGCGAAGGCGCTGGAGGGGTCCTACTCGGTGTCGTACACGCCACCACTGGAGGAGTCGACACCCTTCAACTCGCAGATGCTCAAGGATTTCGCCGCCAACAAGACGCAACCCGGGCAGGGCACGTTTTTTGCCTACGCACAGGCCGACATGCTCGTGCAGATGCTCACCGCAGCCGGTAAGGACCTGAACACGAAGACCTTCGATCAGGCAGTGAACGGGGGCTCCTTCGTCTACAAGGCGAACCCGGCCGGTGGTCCTCCGAACGTGCCGTTCCCCGTGGGTCACTTCGCCCCCGCGGACTGCTCGGCCGCCACGCAGGTGGTCAACGGCAAGTACGTTGTCAAGGGCACGTTCAAGTGCTTCCCCAGCGTGCAGGTACGCGGCTGACCACTTGCGCCTGATATGAGACCGCTACGGCCGCACCCTTCGGGGTGCGGCCGTAGTCGCTTATCGACGAGGGTCGCGCCGGCCGACGTGGGCGCGGCCGAGTTCGTTGCCGAGGTCGACGACCCGCGGGCGGGCTCAGCGGCCAGCGACAGCTCAAGATTGCCCAGACCGACCCACACGGCGCCGATGCTCGGTACATCCAGCAGCAGCGTCTTGTCCCCGGGTCACAACGGAGGACATTATGAGTTTAGGTAGGTACGCCTGGTACCGCATGCACGTGCGGCCCGTTACCGAGGAGCCAACATGATCGTCGATGGCGACGGCCATCCTTTCGAGCCGGCGACGATGTGGCGTGACTACTCGCCGGCAGCGCATCGGCAGCAGGCGCTCAGCATCGAACCGGATGCGCAGGACAAGCGCCTCAATGTCCCGTACGAGATCGCCGCGTCGTTCAATCTGGCGCGGCTGCTGTGACCGCCCGTGAGTCGGCGCCGATCCTTCCGCCGCTGTATCACGTGGGCATCGTTGTGCGGGACATGGCAGCCGCCTCGGCAGCCTTCGAGGCACGCTGGGGAGTTCCGACCGAACGCATCTTCGATCTCGACTGCGCGGACGCGACGTTTCGCGGGCATCCGGCGCGGGTGCGCGCTCGGTACGGGTTCCTCGCCACCGGCGCGTCGGAAATCGAGCTGATCGAGCCGCTGGACGACGCGCCGAACCCGTACAACGAGTTCCTCGCCGAGCACGGTGAAGGCGTCCATCACCTGGCATACATCGTGGAGTCGATCGCGGCGTACACCGACCATCTGGGCGGGGAACTGTCGACAGCGGGGCGCGTCGTGCTTGACGCCGCACTGCCGATGGGCGGGCGATTCACGTATCTCGAGGGCCTCGCCTTCGGGCCGGTCGTCGAGCTGATCGAGGTGCCGCGCTCCTGAATTCCGTGCTGTGGTCCGCGCAATCAGTCGAACAGCACGTGCAACTCGCCCGGTCCGCGCAGTGCGTGGCCGGTGATCACGGGCGTGGGGTAGGCCGGGTCCAGCCGTAAGCCCGGCAGGGCATCGAGGACCGCGTTCAGCCCGACAACCAACTCCATCCGTGCGAGATTGATCCCGAGGCAGACGTGCTTGCCGACGCCGAAGGCGAGGTGGCTCTCGCGGCGGCCCGGCCGCCACTCCTCCGGGCGGTCGAAGCGGGTCTCGTCACGATTGGCCGACCCTGTCCAGACCTCGAGCACCGTGCCCGCCGCGATCGGGCAGCCGGCGATCTCGACGTCCTCGGTTGCCATCCGGACAATACGCGGCGAGGGAGTTTCCCACCGCAAGGACTCCTCGATCACCGCCGGCACGAGGGTTCGATCAGCAGTCACGGCGGCAAGCGTTTCGGGATGATCCAGCAAGGCAACCAACAGCGTGCCGAAGGCGCGCCACGTGGTATCGGCGCCCGCCGGAAGCAGCAGCCGCAAGAACGAGTACAACCCCTCGTCATCGAGACGCTCGCCGTCCACCTCCGCGGTGACCAGACGGCTGATCAGGTCGCCACGCGGCGCGCGCCGGCGCTCCTCGACGATGGGCTCGAGGAACGTTGTCATGGCTACGCCTGCCGCTGCGGCAGCTTCTTCGTCGTACGCGCCGAGGATCATGTCGGTACCCCAGCGCTGAAAGTCCTCGACCCGATCGGTGGGGATACCGAGGATGTGACAGATGACTTGCACGGGGAAGCGGAGGATCACCTCGGAAATGAGCTCGGCGGAGCCTCGTCCCCGGATCGCGGCGAGCAGATCATGAATGACAGGGCCGACCAGGTCGCTTTCAAGAGCCCTCAACGCCGCCGGGGCGAACGCTTCCTTGACAAGGGCTCGGTAGCGGCGGTGTTCCTCCCCGTCCATGGCAAGGATGATCTTCGAGCCGGTGTGCGGAATGTCATCGCGCGCCGGCGCGGAGGAGAACCGCTCGCCGTCTCGAAGCACCTGGTCGACATCCGCCCACCTCGTGACATTTCGTCGTGGGTTCGGATTGCGGCCGTGTGCCGGCGAATGAGGAACGGGACACGTCGCTCGTGCGAGTGCCAGAGCGGGATAGATCTGGGGGTCGTCCGAGTCGAGAAACGGTTCGGCGATGTCGGTCATTAGGCCTCCACGGCTTGCGGCGCGATGGCCCAAAGTGGAATCTGATTAGATTTGGGGTCAATCTACAGCTTCGCAGCGTGATTTCAAGCACATGAGCCGACGGATGTGCTGTGAAGAAGCACCTCTCCGTCGAACCGGCGAGGCGGTGCCGCCGAGTGCGCCGTCCAGCTAAACGCTTACGGATCCCCCGCGGCCAGCAGTTGCTGCATGAGCTGGTGGAGTGGGGCCGTCCGGCCGATCCGTGCCGCGGCGTCCACGACCGCCCCGTAGAGCGCGTGGTGCTCCGTGGGCCGCCCGGCCAGGCGGTCCTGCAGCATCGACGGCTCGACCGTGGCGGCCGTCGCGGCCGCGAGGTCACCGATGATGCTCTGCACGTCGGCCAGGGACACGCCGGCACCCAGGGCCACAGCGATCTGCTGCGCCTCGATGAGCAAAGCGCGAGCCCCGGCGAGCGCTGCCGGACGGGAGAAGACGCCGAGGGGACGGCGCGTCAACGCCGTGATCCCGTTGGCGGCGCAATTCAGCATGAGCTTGCGCCACTGTGCGGTCACAAAGTCCGCGGTCAGTTCGACTGACATCGGCGTCGACGCGAGCAGCTCGCGCAGGTCGCGGCCGGCGGCGGTGTCAGCAGCGATCAGTCGCAGCCCCCCCGAGTGCACCACCCGACCGGGTTCGGGCGAGACCGCGCCGCAGTACACCACGGTGTCCACTACCGGCGCGCCAGAGCCGGCGCGTGCGAGCTCCGGCGCCGCCCCGAGCCCGTTTTGCAGCGCGACGATCCGGCTGGCCGGGTCAACGAGCCGCTCGAGCCATGGCTGGATCGTGGTTGTCTGATGGGCCTTTACGGCGATAAGGACCCAGTCCGCGGAAGGCCAGTCGTCCGGTACGTCCCGGGCGGTAGTGAGGGCGCGTACGACCGTGTCCGACGGGATCACCGGGCTCTGCACTTGCAAGCAGCTGAACGCACGCCGCGAACAGAGCAGTACATCATGCCCGGCGCGAATGAGCACAGCGGCGAAGACCCCGCCGATACCACCGATTCCGACGACCGCGACGCGTGCCATGTGGGCTGCCCGTCGCGTCAGAGGTTGAGGACCAGTCGGGACGACTTCGAGCGCCCTACACAGATCATCATCGTGTCACCGGCCTCCCGCTCCGCTTCGGTCAACACCTCGTCACGGTGTTCCGGGATGCCCTCGAGCACCTCGGTCTCGCAGGTGCCGCAGTTCCCTTCCTCGCACGAGAAGGGCACGTCGGGCACAGCCTCGCGAACGACTGACAGCAGCGAGCGGTCCGGCGGCACGACGAGGGTTACGCCGGTCTTCGCGAGATAGACCTCGAAGGAGTCCGAGCCGGTGGCGCTGGGCCGCGGCAGAGCGCTGTTCGCACTGAACCGCTCGAGGTGCAGGTAGTCGGAGATCCCGAGGCGCGCGCAGCCCTCCTCCACCGCACGCAACAGGCCCTCGGGACCGCAGCAGTAGACCGCCGTCCGCGGGCCGCGTGAGGACAGGGCGCCGTCGATGTCCGGCCTGCCAAGCTCGTCCTCCGGCACGATCTGCAGGCGCTCCCCCGCGAGTTCGCGCAACTCGTCGAGGAAGGCCATCGAGTCACGTCGTCGACCGCCGTAGATCATTCGCCACGGCACGCCCCGAGCAGCGATCATCCTGGCCATCGGAAGCAGCGGAGTAATGCCGACCCCGCCTGCGATCAGCAGGTACTCCTCCGCCTCGACCAGCGGGAAGTGGTTGCGCGGGCCGCGGAGCTCGAGGCGGGTCCCCGGTTGCACACGCTCGTGCACCTCCTGCGATCCGCCGCGCGACACCTGCTCGCGCAGGACGGCCACGCGGTAGACCGTGCGGTCCGCCGGGTCCCCGCACAACGAGAACTGGCGGATCAGCCCGGAGGGCAGTGTGACATCGAGGTGCGCGCCTGGTTCCCAAGGCGGGAGGTCGCCGCCGTCGGGGGCCTCGAGGCAGAGGCCGACGACGTCTTGTGCTTCGTCGCTTCGCTCGGTGACGACGACGGGAAAACTATCCACTGTGCGGTTGCCCGTTCTGCTCGGCTGCGGAACTGATGAACACGTCGAGATCGCCGAGCGCGCGCAAAGCGTCGTTGAGGTGCGTACATGTCGACGTCCCGGTGAGGGCCGCGGCTACGTGCGCCCTGAGCTGCGCGAGGGGAATGCCGACAAGGCGCTGCGCGCTCGCTGCCGCCGCGGGGCACTCCGGGGCCGGCAGGACATGCGGCGTCGCCTCGATCGTGGAGATCGTGCCCGCGCCATCCGCCGTGGCACGGATCGCGTACTCGTGGACACCGCGCTCGACGGCGCTCTCGTCTGTCACCCGCGTGTCCCGAAACAAGGCGTCGATCTCGTACCCGCTGTCCGCGAGGACGACGTCCATTCGCCGGGCCCGTCGCATGGACCAGACCGGCATCGTGGCGAGTGGGTGCCACGCGTCGGGATCGTCGGGCGACCTCAGCGACGGCACTTCCGGCCCCTCGGATAGCGGCGGCTTGCCCGTCTCCTTGACCGTGCGCGCGAGCAGACCACCGCGTGCCCAACCCGCACAGACGTCCACCGGCGGACTCGGCCGCAGCGGCCGCTCGGCGACCAGCTGTCGACCGGGCAGCAGGACGGCGCTGCCCGATGCTCGCACCGGCTTCTCGCCAGCACGCCGGCGCAGCAGGCTGCCAGCGATAACGACGGCCACCGGTACCTCGTCCAGGAGCAGGCCGAGCAGGGAACCGTCGCTCGCGATGTCGGGAAGTTCGGTTCGCACAGCGCGGCGAAACCCCGACCCCGACGGCCGTCCTACGAGCCGGCTCGTACGCGCGTCCGTATCCGGGTGCCCTTCAATCGCGACGACCGTGCCCGACGCGATGTCCACGGTGGCCCGCAACCCGGCCGTGGCCAGGACCTGGGTTCGCCCCTCGGCCGTCGTTGCGAGATCGCGGCCGGCGCCGGCGAGGTGCAGCCGTGTTCCGGAGTCGTCGCACGTGATGTCGATCGTCGAGGTCCGGCGGACGCTCCCCGGGCGACGCAGTGGTGACGTCTCGCCGCTCACGCAGCAGCGCGCTCGAGGATGTGCACACCGCAGGCGGAGCCGAGCCCGATCACGTGGGCAAGACCAACCTTCGCGTCCTGGATCTGGCGATCGCCCGCCTCGCCGCGAAGGTGATGGCAGACCTCCCACACGTTCGCGATGCCCGTGGCGGCGATGGGGTGCCCCTTGGACTGTAGACCGCCCGACACGTTCACCGGTGTGGTGCCATCGCGCCACGTCGCCCCGGACTCGAAGAAGTCGACTGCTTCGCCGGGCTTGCACAGCTGGAGATTGTCGTAGTGGACGAGCTCTGCCGTGGCGAAGCAGTCGTGGAGCTCGACGAGATCGAGATCCTCCGGCCCGACGCCTGCAGCCTTGTAGGCCTGCTCGGAGGCGTTACGGGTGAGCGTGTTGATGTCGGGCAGGATCTGACAGCCGTCACTCCACGGGTCACTGGTCAGCACCGAAGCGCTGATCTTGACGGCGCGTCGCCGCTGGTCCGGGTCCATCCGGCGCAGGCGCTCTCCCGATACGACCACCGCCGCGGCCCCGCCGTCGCAGTTCGCAGAACACATCGGCCTCGTGTTCGGGTAGGCGATCATGACGTCGTTCTTGATCGCGTTTAAAGATAGCCGTTTGGTGTAAGCCGCAAGCGGGTTCAGGGTCGAGTGGGAGTGGTTCTTCTCGCTGATCCTCGCAAAGACGTCGAAAGTCGCGCCACCGTACTTGTGGTCGTACTCCATACCGATCTGCGCGAAGACACCCGGCATCGTGTCGGTGCCGATGCGGCCGTCGAGGGACGTGACTGCTCCGAACCGGCCCTGTGGCTCGAAGGCGCTGTCGGCGGCCTTGGCCTGACCACCAGCGCCGAGCAGGCCCGCGCCGGACAGCTTCTCCGAACCAACCGCCAGGCCCATGTCGCACTCGCCGGCTTTGATCGCCATGATGACCGTCCGCAGCGCTGTTGCGCCGGTGGCACAGGCGTTGGTGACGTTATACACGGGGATGCCGGTCTGGCCGATCTGCTTCTGCAGGTTCTGCCCCAGTCGGCCGCCGCCCATCAGGTTTCCTGCGGCAAGGACGCCGATGTCGCTCATCGACACGCCCGCGTCACGCAACGCATCCTGGGAGGCCTGCGCGGCCAGGTCGACGATGTCGAGGTCGGGGTGTTTGCCGAACTTAGTCATCGAGATCCCAAGGATCCAGACGTCATCAGTCATCTCATGCTCCAACTGGCTCGAAGCCGAAACCGATCGCTTCGGTGCCGTCGTGGTCGCGCCCCACCACGTAGGTCGCCAAGCGTACAGGCATGCCGACACGCACGTTTTCGGGCGTGGGCTCGACATTGATCACATTGGCCCGCACCTTCGTCCCGTCGCAGTCGACCACGGCGGGCACGAACGGCACCGGCACGCCGGGCGCGGCGACCGCCACGATCGTGAAGGCAGTGATCGTTCCGTCAGTGGGGACGTCGATGGTCCGGAACTGCGTGCCAAAGCAGCGTGCGCAGCCGTTACGGCGGTCAAAGTAACGCGCCCCACACGCGGTGCACTCGTGCGCCACGAGGTGCGGCCTGTCGCCGAGACGGAGGTAGTCGACAATCGGGATCTGGCTCGTCGAAATGGCCGTGCCGGTCGAAGCCACCGAGACCTCGGTCATGCGGGGAAGTTGAACACCCGGCGGGCGTTCAGCTCGACGATCTGGTGTACCTCGTCGTCAGGCACGTCGACGAGAGCCTCCGCGGCCACCTTGCGCGCGTGCGGCCAGTCGGAATCCGAGTGCGGGTAGTCGCACTCCCACATGATCTTGTCGACGCCGATGTCGTACCGGTTCCGGATCCCGGCGTTGTCGGAGATGAAGCAGCCGAACAGGTTGCGCTGCCACAGGTCGCGCGGGTTCACCTCGGCGTTGGCGCCTGAGTGCCAGCGGTGCCGCGCCCACGCCGTCTCAGCGCGCTCGAGCATGTACGGCAGCCAGCCGATGCCGCCCTCGGAGAGCACGCACTTGAGCTGCGGGAACTCGTGGAATACCGGCGAGAAGAGCAGATCCGCGAACGCGATCATGGAATTGAGGCCCATGGTCGAGGTAATGACTAGATCGTTGCAGTCCGGCGAGGGGCGCAGGGTGACGCCCGAGGTGCCGAAGTGCATGCACAGCGGCATGTCGTGCGCCTGCATGACCTCGAAGAGCGGGTTCCATCCCCTTGAGGAGAAGCTCGGCAGGCCGAGCGGGCTCGGGTTCTCAGGGAACGAGATGGCCTTGACGCCGCGTGCGGCCACTCGCTCGACTTCCGCGACGCAGAGGTCGATGTCCCACAGTGGCAGGATCGACATGGGAATGAAACGGCCGGGGTACGGGTCGGACCATTCCTCGACGATGAAGTCGTTCCACGCCTGCACCGAGAGCAGCGCGAGGTCCTTGTCGTCGGACTGGAGGAACGCGGTGCCAGCGAACCGAGGGAAGGTCGGGAACATGAGCATGGCCTGGATGCCGTCAATGTCCATGTCATGCACACGCGCGGCGGGGTCGTAACACCCCGGGATGATGTCGTCGTAGCGCGTGGGCTCGCGGTCCTGCCATTCCTTCGGGTCCTTGCCCGCGACGGCGTTCAGGGCTAGCTGCGGATAGAGGCGGTCCTCGTACATCCAGGTCTGCTCACCCGGACCCACGACGACCTCGCCAAAGATGGCATGCTTCGCCCGCAACTCTTCCTTCGCAGTGATCACGCGAGGTGCGAGGTCACGGTACTTGGCGGGCAGACGATCGGTCCACACCGTCGGGTGCTCGATCACATGATCGTCGACGGAGATCATTTGCATATGTGGCTGCAGTGGCACGGTAACTCCTCGAACTCCTCGGATCGGCTACGTCCCAGCGTAGTCATCCTTATCAGATTAAGAAAGGGCAGGTCGCGCTGCGTCGCCACCGACTCCGATGACCTCCGCGCCGAACGCGCGAGCAGCAGCCATCTTCCGTTCGAGGTCAGCCGTCTGCGCTGCGGCGAGCCCACCAAGGTCGTCCGCGAGCCGGCCGGCCCACGGCCGCACGATCAGGCCGGTGGCTCCGAGGCGAGCCCACCGCGCGGCCACCTCCGGCGTGATCGGGATGGGCAGGCTGAGGACGATCTCGAAGGGGACGTCGTCGCGGCCGTGCTCGCGTAGCCCGGCCCGCAGCTCGCCGATGATCCGTTCGCCCGCGTCCTCGCTCGGCGCGACCCCGACCCAGCCGTCCATGGTGGTCGTCGCCCGCCGCACGGCGGCGCGGGAATATCCCCCGCCCCATACCGGCACTGGGCGTGCGGGGCGTGGGGAGATCTGCACGGAGGGGAAGGAGTAGTGGCGGCCGCGGTGCTCCACCCATTCGGAGGTCCACAGCTGGCGCAGAACGCCCAGCATCTCGTCCAACCGGGCGCCGCGGGTCTCGAAGGCCTGTCCGGTCAGTTCGAACTCGTCGGCCATCCAACCGGCCCCGACCCCGAAGACGACACGATCACCGGAGAGCACGGCGGCCGTGGCGACCGCCTTGGCCACGGTGAACAGGTCCCGGGCCGGCGCGACGTACACGGAGGACGCGAACCGGAGCGCGGTGGTGACTGCCGCGAGCGCGCCGGCGGTGACCCAGACATCCGGGAACGAGGTGCCCGGCGCCCAGCCCGGCCGGCCGTCAGCGGTGTACGGGTAGGCCGAGCGAGGATGCTCCGGCTGGGCGAGGTGATCGGCCAGCACCATGCCTTCGAACCCGGCGCTCTCCAGCACCGGGGCCAGCAGCAGGTAGTGGTTTGACGGCGAGAAGGCCATCGAGGCCCAGTATTTCACCGGGGGAACCGCTTTGCTCTAGGCTTCGCGAACCTATCGGGAGTGACCGTGTCCAGGTTGGTGACCATGGGCCTCTTTCCCTACGCAATATCCGCACAGCTTTCCTGGCCAATATCCGCACAGGCAGATGAGACTTCTTTTCTTATCACATATCTGCCAGAGTGAGCCACGCCGCAGTGACCGCCCGACCGAACCGGTGAGGAGCCAGAAGTGACCGACGCCGCCCCGATCACTCAGCGCAACATCGAGGCGAACGGCCTCTCGTTCAACGTCCTCGAGGCCGGCGAAGGGCCCCTGGCGCTGTGCCTGCATGGGTTCCCCGATACAGCGCAATCCTGGCGCCCGCTGCTCGGCGACCTCGCGGCCGCCGGTTTTCACGCGGTCGCCCCTTACCTGCGTGGTTACGCCCCCACTACTGCACCCTCCGACGGAAACGTCACGATGGGCGCCCTGGTGGCGGACGCCTGTGCCCTGCACGAGGCACTCGGCGGGGACGCGACGGCGGTCGTGATCGGTCACGATTGGGGCGCCGGGACCGCCTATGCGGCCGCCGCCTACGCCCCCACGCGCTGGAGCAAGGCGGTCATCATGGCTGTCCCTCCGCAAACGGTGGCGCTGCCGTTCATGGGTACCTACGACCAGATGAAGCGATCCTGGTACATGGCCGTCTGCGCGTCGCCCTACGCCGAGACGGTCGTTTCGGCGAACGATTTCGAGTTCATCGATCGCCTCTGGCAGGACTGGTCACCTGGGTTCGACGCGAGCGAGGCACTGCAGTCGGTGCACGAGTGCTTCTCGGTGCCGGGCAGCCTTACTGCTGCACTGTCGTACTACGCGGCCGCGTTGAACCCGTCGGCTGATCCGGGCGAATTCGCCGAGGCTCACGTCGCCGGAGGCGCCCTCGCCTCGCAACCGGTGCTGTACCTACACGGGGTCGACGACGGCTGTATCGGCAGCGCGATCGCGCCGGCCGCACGCGATTACCTCACCGTTCCTGGCTCTCACGTGGAACTGGTGGAGGGGGCGGGACACTTCCTGCAGGTTGAGCGCCCGGACGTAGTGAACCGCCTCGTGCTGGACTTCCTACGCGGCTGACGGCCGCGCGCAACGGCCGCAGCCGCTCAGAGCGCCATCCACACGTTCTTGGTCTGGAGGAATGCCCGCAGTCCCTCGCGGCCACCAAGGCGGCCGTAGCCGCTCTGCTTGTAGCCGCCGAAGGGCACGGCGGGCGGCAGGCCACCACGGCCGTTGATATAAACCGAGCCGGCCTGCAGGCGGGCGGCGACACGGTGCGCGCGTTTCACGTCGGCGGTCTGCAGGTAGGCACTCAAGCCGTACGGCGTTCCGTTGGCGAGCGCCACCGCCTCGTCCTCCGTCGCGAACGACGAGACCGCGAGGACGGGGCCGTACACCTCGTGCTGCGACAGTTCGCTGTCCGGGTCGACGTCCCGCAGCACCGTGGGCTCCAGGTAGAAGCCGCCGTCCGGCGCCGTTGACGGCCAGCCGCCGCCGGTGCACAGCTTCGCACCCTCGTCCTGCGCGCGACCGATCATCCCTACCATGCGCTCGCGTGCCGCTGCGCTGATGACCGGACCCATCGTCGTCGAGGGGTCGAAGGGATGACCGACGACGGCCGAGGCGGCGAGGTCGACCGCGATCTCGACCGCCCGATCAACGAGCGATTCGTGCACCAACATGCGGCTGGCCGTGATACACGTCTGCCCGCTGCCACCGATGACCGCGCCCATCGACGTGCGCACTGCGTCCTCGAGATCGCAGTCGGGAAACACGAGGTTGGCGGATTTGCCACCCAGTTCGAGGTCGATCGGTTTGAGCACGGAGGCAGCGAGTGCTGCCACGGTCGCTCCGGTCGATCCGCCCCCGGTGAAGTGCACTTTGTTCACGCCGGGGTGGAGCGTGAGCGCCCTGCCAGCCTCTGCGCCGCCCGGCACCACGTTCACCAAACCCGGCGGCAGGCCCGCCTCAAGACAGATTTCGCCAAACCGCAGATACGCATACGGAGCCAGCTCCGAAGGCTTGACGATCACAGCGTTCCCGGCGGCGAGCGCCGGCGCGATCGTTAGTCCGACGTTGTAGACGGGCGTATTCCAGGTCGCGAAAATGGCGATGACCCCGTAGGGCTCCTCAGCCACGTAGTCGAAGGCGGGCCCGAACCAGGTCGGTACCACCTCGCCACCGATCTTGTCGGCCCACCCTGCGTAATATCGCAGCCCGCCCGCCGCGCGCTCGGGACCGAGTTTGGCAACCGGAAGCGGGAACGAGCTGTCGCGGATCGACAGCGCGATGAGCTCGTCGCCGTGATCCATTACTAGGTCAGCGAGCCGGAACAGGACGTCCCGTCGCCGGTCCGGAGTCCATTCGGACCACGCGAGAAAACCCTCACGCGCCGCGGCGACGGCCCGGTCGACTTCGGCCGCGCCAGCGACCGGAATCGGCGGGTCGGCCTCACCGGTCGCCGCGAAGTAGTGCACCGCCGTCCCCGCCGTCGACGACGACAGGCGATCCTCGCCGATCAGCAGGGCTGGGTTGGGTAGCGGGTAGTCGCCGAGGCGGGAAAGGGGCACTGGAATCCCTCTATGAGCGGTGGCAGGTCAGGAGGTCGCGTCCGCCTGCTGGTTCATGGCCAGCATGGCCTCCTCGTCGCCCGGAAGCGGCACGTACGGCGGCGGCACCTCACCCTTACGCGCGTCTGCCTCGAGCATCTCGCCGTTCTCACCCTCGTAGAGCAGCCTAAACATGCCCTCGACCGAGCTGAAGATCTCGATCGTGGTGCAGCCCTCGGGACCGGCAGTGTGCGGTCCGTACAGCGTGTGGGCATCCGCAGTGAACGTGTCACCCGCCTTGGCCGTCCGGCCATCGCCGATGTCGAGCGACCCCTGGATGACTACCTCGAAACGCTGACACGGGTGACCGTGGCGGAACAGCGTGTAGCCCGGCGGCATCTTCAGGAAGAAGGCCGCCGGCACCGACCAGTCCTCGGTCTTGTCGAGGTGCCACAGCCCGATCTTCGCGGCGTTCATTCCAGCCTGCGCAAGTTCTTTGGCGAACCACTCGGGAGCTTCGGGGAATGTGCCGTACGGGTAGTACTTCATGAATTTGCCGCCTTCGTTCGTGTCAGGAGTATTGGGCGAGAACAGCGTCGAGACTCTTCGGCGCCGGGGTGTTCTTCGGGTCGTACCAGGGCGAAAGGATGCGCAAGAGGTTCCCGAGCGTCGGCGCCGCTTTGACCTTCTTGGCCGCCTTGTGACGCTTCTTCGACTCGGCGAGTTCTGCCGGCGACATGTTGGCCTGGTCGGCCGCGATCAGGTACTTCTCCAGTTTTGTCGCGTACTTCAACATGTGAGTAGCGGCGCGGTAGAGACCGGCAAGGCGCCGGAAATAGGTGCGTACCGGTCCGCCCTGGTTGGCCAGGCGGTGGTAGACGCGGTGCATCACCGTCCGGTGCTCGTACTCCTCGGCGAGATGCCAGCGGAACATCGCGACGATCTGCGGGTCGGCGCCCTCGATGCTGCCCTCCATGCGACCGTCGAGCCAGCTCTCGGCGGCGCTCGACCCGAACGCCTCGAAGCCCTCGCAGTAACTGAGCAGCCACGGGAGCGGCTTCTCCTCAAGGAACCTTGTGTAGTCGGCCTCGTACGCGTCCTCGATCGGCTTCATCTCGGGGTACTCGTTACGCACGATCGTGAGCATGTCGCCATGCACCTTCATGTGCTGCGCCTCTTGGCGGTTGAAGATGTCCATGTCGGCGATGAGCTCGGCGTCGCGGACGGGATCGAGCTCCTTCTTCGCCTTGCGCATCACTTTGATGAGAAACGGCTCGATATAGGTGGGAATGATGTTGCCGGCATTGATCACTTGGGAATGCTCTGGACTGGTTCCCCAGTGCGCAACGGTGTTAGAGAAGTCGAACTCGGGGTAGCGGACCTTCATCATTCCTCCAAAGGACCGATCGGACCTACTGGCTACTCGGATGGGCGATCAGCAGCTAAGAAGTGACCGTTAATCTGATCACAATAGTTGTGGACTCTATCACTCTGTCGCGGATTTTCAACCTGTCAAAGATGCCCGGCGGACCGTCGGAATGGCCCCCCGGGAAGCCTCAGGACACTGGCCGCCACGGCGCGCCCGCGGTACGACCGCCGTCGACGACGAGCTCGCTACCGGTGAGGTAGGAGGACATGTCCGAGGCGAGGAACAGGGCGGCACGGGCCAGCTCCGAGGGGTCCGCGGCCCGGCCCAGAGGCACGACCGGACGGAGTCGGCTGTTGTACTCCTCGTCCGACATCCTTACCTTTCCCGGCTGGCGCCCCATCGGCGTATCCACCCAGCCGGGATGCAGGGAGTTCACGCGGATAAGCGGCGCAAGCTCGAGGGCCGCGACCTTGCTCAGCCCGCGCAACGCGAACTTCGACGCCGTGTACCCCGACGCACCGCCCTGCCCGATCAAGCCGCCGGTCGAGGACACGTTGACGATGGACCCGCCGCCGGCCGCGCGCATCGAGGGAATGACGCGCTGCATCCCGAGCCATGAACCCCAGACGTTGATACGCATCAGCTCTGAGAACTGCTCGTAGCTCGTATCCTCGACGGTGCCGCGCCGCAGGATCGCCGCATTGTTCACGAGCACCGTGACCGGCCCGAAGGCCTCCTCCGCAGCGGAGATGCCGGCGTCCCAGTCCTCTTCCCGTCCGATGTCAGCATGTGCATAGCGCGCCCGATCACCGAGTTCCCCAGCCACCGCATTGCCCTCGGCGTCAAGCACGTCCAGCAGAAGCACGCACGCACCCTCGTCGTGGAAGATCCGCGCGGCGGCAGCGCCCTGCCCACGTGCCCCACCGGTGATGACGGCGACTTTGCCGTCGAGTAGGCCCATGATGATCCCTTCGGTATGCGAACTTGGGGCGTTACCGCGTCGGGGACAGCCCCGAAAGGTCGGCTCCAGAACAAGCACGGCCGCACCAGAGTATGCAGCGCGGCGCCGGTGACCACCACGCCAAAACCTACCGAACCTTATACTATTAAATCCTCCAGAGGGGGTGAACACCACGAACTCCGTCTCCGACGAGTACGCCGGCGTCAGACTCGAGCGGCGCGGGCATCTGTTGATTGTCGCGATGGACCGTCCGCATAAGCGCAATGCCGTCAATGCAGTGATGGCCGCGGCCTTGGACGCGGCCTTCGACCGTCTTGACGACGATCCCCATATCTGGGTTGGCATCCTTACAGGCTCGTCCGACGTATTCTCAGCCGGAAATGACCTCGTCTCTGGATCAGGGTCTCCCACAGCTCGAGGTGGTCAGTACGGGTTGATCACCCGAGACCGTCGCAAGCCGCTCATCGCGGCTGTCGAGGGCTTTGCCCTGGGCGGCGGCCTGGAGATGGTGCTGGCCTGCGACCTAGTCGTTGCAGGAGAAACCGCGCAGTTCGGGCTCCCCGAGGTAACCCGAGGAGTAATCCC